>WNFD01002459.1_pt1 | contig 18625 bp, 22 predicted proteins | sample 5400491 | NCBI WGS metagenome assembly WNFD01 (sample SAMN13153343, study PRJNA577476) | soil metagenome | isolation source: 120 cm saprolite under Douglas fir tree site 2 hole 2 replicate 2 | place: USA:California | collected 2015-04-18 | reverse complement strand
TCGGTTTCGGTTGGGTGTAGGCCACCTGTGTAGCAATGATAATTGAGAGGCTCATGTAGCCAAAGGTGAGCAGTTGAGAAACAATGAGGAGTGCTCTGATGAGCCTATGGGCCCAGTGAACTACACGTATGCGACCAGCACGTATGGAGGAAAGAGACTTACCACCCACTGGAATCCCGCCTGCTTCTGATGATACACGAAAGAACATCGATACTCCTCAAGTATATTGACGATTAAAAATCGTACGTCAGAAGCAATATGCGTGTCAAGGGTGGAAAAGCTGCTTTGTGATTCATCCGTGATCGAATGCTTTCCCCTGTGATGAGACCGTGAGCCGCTCATGGGTATCCCAAGGTGGCATCAGTAGCCGTGACGACCAGAATTTCCGTTCTGAAGCTGCCTGGCCTGTGTCGCGCGGAGGTGCTGGCACGATGATCACAACATGTGTCGACGGGGTTGAAGAGTACTGACTCTCTCGCCGAGAAAGATACTATCGTCTATTTTGGCAAGACGTACTGTTTCTCCCCGTACGAGGCGATGGCGGATGAGGAGAAAGTGGGATACCTCGCTGTGTTCCAGGCGAGCCTCATAGAGATGGTACCCAAGCAGATTGAGCATGGGATTGATATAGATCAGGTTGGAATTGACGTACACGATCAGTAATACACCGAGAAATGTCAGCACTGCTGCAAGGTGCTGCCAGTCGTGCAAGGGAAATGTAATAAATGCAATAAGATAACCGGCAACGTAGCTCACGACATCTCCATCGCGCTTCTGTAGTTCGGTCACTTTCTCATCACAGACATGCTTCTTGGGCGCAATCACCAGAAAGTACAACAGCATGATGAAGAAACCCGATAAGCCGATGAGCAAGATCACGAGCGCCCAGAAACGTTGCTCGTCAAAAAGCAGAAGGCTACAGATCAATGCCAGTGGGAAGTACGAACTGACAAACAACATACATCGTACAAAGAGGTTGGGCATATGTGTGTCCTTTCCCTTCAGCATGCTCTCATCAGGTACCGACTCGCTGCTTCAGTTCAAACTGCTCTTCGTCTTTGGCACAACGAGCTGCCCATGGCAATGCCTCCAAGCGCTTTTCTGGAATCGGCTGTTCACACACTGTACAGAAACCGTAACGCCCCTGCGCGATACGGTTCAGCGCAGCTTGTACTTCCGTCAACAAGGTCACTTCGTTGGCAATGATGGTTTGTTGCAATTGCTGTTCCGCCCGGTCGCTGGCTGCCTCCTCAAACTCAAGAGCTTTCTCGTGCGTTTCGATGAAGCTTTCAGAACCCCTATACTCCTCATGCAAGTCATTGAGATGCGTTTGGAGTTCTGCCAGTTTGGCCTCCAATCGTTCTCGCATGTTGTCCAGGTCGACAGTCATGGCATCCCTCCTGCCTTGACAGCCACACGTTCTGACTCGTTGCCAAACGTTTCATCATCTTGCTCGTGAGGCCGCTCAAGGGGAAGTGAAAAAGAAAATGTGCTTCCCTTCCCCGGTTCGCTCTTGAGCCACATCCGACCACCATAGAGATTGATCATCTCGCGACTGATGTATAACCCTAGTCCCAGCCCGCTTATGCACGAACTTCCCTTCGTACATACCCGATAGAAAGGGTCAAAAAGAGCAGCATGGTGTTCCTGGCTGATACCACACCCCTCGTCTTGTACCCAGATGACGACCTCGGGTGGGTGAACATCGCTCGGGTGGTGTTCGATGCCGACATTGATAGCAGTGCCTGAGGGGCTGTACTTGATCGCATTACTGACGAGGTTATCAAGCACCTGCCTGATGGAGGTCTCATCGCACGTAGCGAAAAGCGTCTCGTCGCTAGTGTGGACCATGAACCGATGTTCGGTGGTGATCTGACTCTGCTGGTGTACTACCTGCTGTACCAGCGCAACGAGATCCACCCTCCGATACTGCAATGGAAGCTGCCCGCTTCGGAGGCGTGACACGTCAAGCAACTGCTTGATGAGTTCGTCCATGTAGTTCGTTTGGCTCACGATTGTGTCCAGATAAGAGAGCTGTCTCGCGTGGACGCGTTCCAGCGTTTCCTGGTCAACGGATATGCCATGCTCCTTGCACAGGCTGCGCTGCAAGACTTGCGTACATGCCTTGATAACCGTCAGAGCATTACACAGTTCGTGGCTTGCGATAGCGACACTGACATCGTCCATATCGTTCACCCCCCTGGTATCGACTGGACCTCGTGAACATTTAGAACCTTCCGGCTTCTGATACTGAGCGTACCAGCTTGACGTCACAGCAGCATCACAATGACAGGCTGTCCTATCACAGCTGGCTCACAATCGTTTCCCACCCTCTTGTTGCGTGCATCGCGATATGATGAGTTTCTTTCTGGGTCGCACTGTGACCCATTTGTGAAGGTATTGCTCTGCTCCTGTGAGCAGGTTGTGATGCCAGTAGCTTATCCTGGTATCAGGAAGAAACGAGAACGACCGAGAGCGGTATTGCATGTTAGGGTTTTGAAAGAGGTTGCTCAAGCGCATTGAGATGCCGCGATCGGTGCAGAAGAGGAGGATTCTCATGTTGGACCATGCCTTTCGCCTGCCTATCTCTGTCGATTACGCTCCTGAAGGTCGTCTTTGCGCATGGTGCGGGCAGCCCGCTGTCCACCAACTCACAGCTATTGGCGGGATAAACCACAACGAAGGGGGCTTCTTTTGCCAGGCGTGTAGTGAGGAATTCGCCCGCACTGTTGCCGATTCCCTGAGCAGTACATGCCTGGATACTCATTGTGATTCATCTGTGAAATTGCGAGGTCAGATGTTGATGCCACTGTGAGGCCAGGAGCATATGCTGGTACCAGGAAGAGCGCCACTGCGCGCAACGGCTCCTCCGGCAGTTTGAGATGAGAAGCCCTGCTCGCAAGAGGACAGAGTCCTGGTACGAACATGAGCACGCTCATCCTGAGATATGGAGGCCTTTATGACGACTATCGTGTATCCTCAGGCCTGGGAACGCACCTTGCTCCCATTGGCCTATGAAGCAGAGCATCGGAGTGTAGCTCCGGCTCCCATGCCGGTGAGCGATCCAGCCTTGCTCGATCGCGCCTACAGCTATTGCGATTCGATCACGTCCACACATAGCCATACCTTCTACATGGCGACCAGTCTGCTTCCACCCGCGAAACGGCGAGCTATGCGGGCGCTCTACGCGTTTTGCCGCTTGAGCGATGACATCGTCGACTGCTTGCAAGAGGATAAGGAGGTAACGCTGGCAGCATGGGGTCGAAAAGTGCTCTCGCCTACACCACCTCCTGGTGAACTGGTTGCCGTCGCCTGGGCGGATACACAGTTGCGCTATCAGATTCCCCCGCGTTATGCTGAACAGCTCATCGACGGCGTCGGGCGCGACCTGCGCCAGCAACGCTACAACACATTCGAGGACGTGGCCCGCTATGCTTATGGCGTGGCATCCACCGTCGGATTGATGAGCATGCACATTATCGGCTTTGCAGGTGAACAGGCCATTCCCTATGCCATCGAGCTTGGCATTGCCTTGCAAATCACGAACATTCTGCGCGATGTCGAGGAGGATCGGCGCGCCGGTCGCGTGTACCTGCCCTGGGGCGAGCTGACAGCGTTTGGACTGACGGAAGCAGACCTGGACAGGGGGCAGGTGGATGAGCGCTGGCGGGCCTTTCTACGCTTTCAAATCGAGCGCAATCGCCGTCTCTACGCCGAGGCCGAACCGGGCATTGCCATGCTCAGCAGCGATGGGCGCTTCGCTGTCGCGGCGGCCAGCAATCTCTACTGTGCCATCCTGGATGACATTGAAGCGCACGACTATGACGTGTTTCACCGTCGCGCACATGTGAGTGCCTGGGAAAAAGTGCGCAGGCTGCCCGGCATCTGGTGGCGCAATCGCGAGAGAACGGAGAAGCATTCATGCGATGATTGTAAGACAGATGCCAACGACGCTGCGCGTCTACCGCTACGCGGTCAGGCATCTGAAAGGAACGTATGAAGCCATATGATGTCATTCTTGCCGGGGGAGGCGCCGCGGGTTTGAGCCTGGCGTATCACCTGGCGCGCAGTCCCTTGCGCAATCGCAGGGTCCTGATTGTGGAGCAGGAGGCCAAGGACCAGAATGACCGTACCTGGTGCTTCTGGACGGACAGGCCTACCCTCTTTGATGGCATCGTGTATCGCTCATGGAGCCAGCTTCGGGTGCTCTTTGAGCACTTCGAAAAGCAGCTTGCCCTGCATGCCTACCGCTACAACATGATCCGTGGCATCGATTTTTACCGCTTTGCCCGGCAAACAGCAGCGGTGCAGCCGCACGTGGACTTCTTGCAAGGGAGAGTGGAGCGGATCGAGGACGGCGAGCACCATGCCAGCGTGCTGGTAGACGGGCAGAACTATGCAGGCACCTGGGTCTTCGATAGCCTGTTCAACTGGTCTACGTTCCAACCGGACCCGGCCCGTTACCATGTTCTCAAGCAGCAATTCAAGGGCTGGGAAATAGAAACGCCGGAGAATGTGTTCAACCCACAGGCAGCCACCTTCTTAGACTTTCGCGCGTCCCAGCAGCAGGGGATGCATTTCTTTTACGTGCTGCCCTTTTCCGAGCGCCACGCCCTGGTGGAGTCCGTCCTGTGTACCGCGACGCCGATCAGCTGGGAGGCCTGTGAACAGGCGTTGCGCGTCTACCTTGACACCATCCTACAGGTCAAAGCGTACTGCATCAGGCGCGAGGAACGGGGCATAAGCCCCTTGACCGACTGGCCCTTCCCGCGGCAGACCGGTAGGCGCATTATGGCTATTGGTACCCACGGAGGAAGGGTCAAGCCTTCCACGGGGTATGCCTTCATGCGCATGCAAGAGGACTCGTCCGCCATCGTCCGTTCGCTGCTCGAGGTGGGTCACCCCTTTCGCGTACTGGCTGGCCCCCGTCGCTACCGCTTCTTTGACGCGGTCCTTCTGGAGATGATGGCCCATCACGGGGAGAGAATCGAGTCGATCTTCATGGCGTTATTCAAGCACAATCCGGCTGAACGGGTCTTCCGCTTTCTGGATGAGGCAGCCTCCCTGTGGGAAAATTGTTTGATGATCCCTTCCCTGCCACCCCAGCTGCTGTTGCAGGCGCTGCTCCGGCTGGATGCGTTGGGCAGGGTGTGATAAGGAGGAATATATGTACACACATCCTACTGCTCTGGTGATCGGTGCTGGTCTAGGGGGCATCGCCACCGCTGCCCGCCTGGCCAGGGCTGGTTTCCAGGTGAGGGTATTGGAAAAGAACGAGGCTCCGGGCGGTCGATGCAGCCAGCTCGTGCGTGATGGACATCGCTTCGACATTGGCGCGACCCTGTTGCTCATGCCCGAGGTTTTTGCGGAAACCTATTCGGCGCTCGGTGAGCGCATGGAAGATCACCTGGAGCTTCGCCGCGTTGACCCGACCTACCGGCTTCGTTTTGCAGATGATACGCAGCTCGTCCTCACTTCCAATCTCAACGCCCTGCAGGCGCAGGTGGAGGTGATCGAGCCTGGCAGCTTCGGTGGATTGCTGCGCTATCTCGTTGAAGGTCACCAGGCGTACCATCTTTGCCTCCAGCGCTTTGTCGGGCGCAACTTCTATCACCTTCCAGATTACTTCAGTGTGCAGAACCTGCCGCTGCTGTTTAAACTGAAAGCGCTGGTCAACCACTACGACAATATTGGGCACTACTTTCAGGACCCGCATCTCAAGGCAGCCTTCACCTTCCAGAACATGTATCTGGGGCTAAGCCCGTTCGATGCACCGGCAACCTACAGCCTGGTGCAGTACACCGAACTGGCGGATGGGGTATGGTTTCCCATAGGGGGCATCTACCGCGTCATCGAAAGTCTGGTACGGGTTGCAGAGGCGCATGGTGTGCGCTTCCTGTACAACACGCCGGTGAAACAGATCGAGGTCGATGGGAATCGCGCCACCGGAGTGGTGCTGCACGATGGCTCGCGGCTCGGCGCCGATGTGATTGTTGCCAATGCCGACCTGCCGTATGTCTACTCCCACTTACTACCTGACGGGGCCGAGGCAGGCCGCCTGGAGCGCTTGCAATACACGTGCTCGTCCATCATGTTCTATTGGGGAGTCGATACGGTCTACCCGCAGCTTGGGACCCACAATGTGTTCCTGGCGGGCGACTACCGCGCCAGTTTCGACCGCATCTTCAGAGATCACCTGCTCCCGGAAGAACCGAGCTTCTACGTGCATGCGCCAACCCGTACTGATCCATCGGCGGCTCCGCCTGGCCAAGACACGTTGATGGTGCTAGTTCCCGCCGGGCACCTGGACGCTGGCATCACTCAGGACTGGGATGCGCTGCAGGCGCGTGCCCGTTCGGCCGTGATCCATCGCCTGGCAGCAAGTGCGGGCATAGACAACCTGGAACAGCACTTGAAATGTGAGGTCAGCTACACGCCGCGCGACTGGTTCAGCGTCTACAACCTGGCGAAGGGGGCTGCGTTCGGCCTCAGCCACAGTTTCATGCAGGTGGGGTACCTGCGGCCACACAACCGGCACCACCGGTACGGCAACCTCTACTTTGTCGGCAGCAGCACGCACCCCGGCACTGGCCTCCCGATGGTGCTCCTGTCGGCTCGGCTGACCACAGAGCGGATTCTGAAAGAAGCTGGGGTACCACGTCCTGCGTTGCGTCTGAGGGCCGCGATGGCTAGGTAGTGAACGCGTTTGTTTTCGTTATCACGGTAGGAGAGATTTTGGAATCGTTTTGTGAGTATAGAGCTGCCATCTGTGATGTGATTGTGAAGTTCATACATTATGCTGTAATCAAGGATTGAGACATGAATACTTCCAAATCGTACCTGTTCTATTGAAAGGAGGCAGCCATGACAGCATTCGTTCTCGTCACATACACGACGCGGTACGGCTCGACGCAAGAGGTCGCCGAAGCAATCGCTTCAACCCTACGCGAACATGGTCTTAAGGTGGAGGTTCAACCTGCGCCGGAGGTACGTACGCTCGAAGGGTACGGTGCAGTCGTGCTCGGAGCAGCACTCTACGCTGGTCAGTGGCACCGGGATGCGCGTAGTTTCCTGAAGCGGCATCGCACTCGGCCCACTCAATTCTGCCGAGAAGGAGCGGCAAGGCTCGCGCGAGCAACTCGAGCATGCACTGGCAAAGTTTCCCTGGCTTGCACCAGTCGCCGTTGAGCTCTTCGGTGGCGTGATCAACCCGGCGAAACTCCACTTCCCCTTCAACCATATGCCTGCAGGAGACGCGCGAGACTGGACGGCTATCCACGCCTGGGCGAACAAACTGGCCGCAACGTTCCAACGTCCTGTGCCAGTGGTTAGGGCGCAAGCGCAGGCTGTACAATGACTCCTGGTTGAGGTGTTCCATTCACACGATGAACCCTCGCCCCAAGGGCGCCGACGAGGGTTTCTATTTGTGATCGAATCGTGATCAATTTTTTATTGACAAATATCCTATCATATCATACATTATAAGTAGGTAGTCGTGATGAGCATACCACGACAATTTGCCAAAATGTGCTGAAATCTCCAAAGGCTGGAGAGATCTTTTGTGAAAAGGAGTGTTGGTTATGTCACAGATTGATACGATTCCTGTAGAGCCGGAAGTAGAGCCGAAGAAGGAACGCGGATACCGCGAAGAGTTGCAGGTGATGGGTGAGCAGTTGCTTACAAAGGTCAAAGAGTTGCTCCATGAAGGCAATGTCCGTCGCATCATCATCAGGCATGAGGGACAGACCGTGATGGAGTTCCCGTTGACTGTTGGTGTAGTGAGTGCTCTTGCCATGCCGCAACTGGTTGCCATCGGCGCGATCAGCGCATTGCTTGCCCAGTACTCGATCGAAGTTGTGCGCATCGAAGAGCCCAAGTCGACAATGTAACTATGCCCGCGGCCGCAGCCCTGGCCCTCAATGTATCCAGCATCCCCAACGAGCACTGGATAAGTTGAGGGTTCTCTTGTAATTTCTGCCCTCTGATCGCCTGTGGTCTCGAACATCTACTTCCCAATAATGCCCAGGGCCAACAACACGCCTCTTGAAGAACATGAACCCATCAAGGTTCCCTCAACGCCTTTTCATGTACACAGCGAGCACTGCTGGTTCTGTGAGCCAGCCGTGATTGAAAGCTATCGCGCAGTGATCGAGCTGTGATGGTGTCACGATATGCTCCTAAGTAGAAGAGCTACAAGGAGGCTGTATGGACCACAAGGAAGCCTACGAACGGCTGCTCAAAGAAGGATTCACTACCCAACAACTAGAGAATCTAGCCCGATTGAGCAACGATTATGCACGACGTGAGATGCTTGATCTTCCTCTGGAGGATCGTTCCCCTGCAGATGACCGGCTGGCAAGGGGGTTAGATCGTCTGAGCCAGTGGCTGAGGAAGGAACGTGCCTACCTGTTCACTAAGCGGCACGTTGGCCTGCTGCTGATCGCCTTCTCGGCTGCGTCGTTTGGCGTGATGCCCATCCTCGCACGCTTTGCCTATGCTGCCGGAGCCAATCCCATTACAACGCTGTGGCTGCGCTTCGGGATAGCCGCTGTAGTGATGATCGTGATCATGCTTGTGCGCAGGATGCCGTTCCCCCGTGGGCGCGTGCTCCTGGGACTCGTGCTCATGGGTGCATTGGGATATGCTGGCGTGTCCCTGGCCTACTTCACAGCGCTCACCATGGCCTCGGCTGGACTGGTTGCGCTCCTGCTGTACCTCTATCCGGCACTGGTGATGGTGCTCTCGGTGATCTTCTGGCGCGAACGCCTCAGTCGGGTCAAAGTGGAGTCCACCTGACCGTGGACCTCTTCCGCGAGTTCCAGTGGTTTGATGGCGCAGGCGCGTTCGTGCAGGTGGTCTTCCCCGGCATCTATCCGGACCTGACACGCTACCAGGCTGAACAGGACCAAGCTCGAGTCAATGGGGGCCAGGACACGTGGAAATACGACGCTGCCAGGGTCGCGAGCAACCTAGCGGTAGACTTGCTCAAGTGGTCGAACAACGCACAAACCACTCTACTGAGTGGCGGCGGACCAAGGGATGTGGATGCGGTGGTGCAGGTGCGCAACATTGGACCTGATCATCCCACCATCAAGGTGACGCTCAGTCGCCTGGAGGGCAACACGGCCAACATCTGGGAGGCGATCGCCGTGGCCGATGGCTCGATCATGTCGATCACCTCGCCGCAGAAGTGGGACGTCCTGACCAGCCCGATGACGGTCAAGGGCACCGGCAGCGCCTTTGAGGGCGATGTGGGCACGGTGTATGTACTCGATCACCTCTCTACCGCTATCGGGCATGCCAAAGGCGTTCCGGCGCACAATGGCAAGACCACCTTCACGGCCACGGTACCCTACAGCGCGAGCTTCCATGGCACGCAGGAAGGCGTGCTGGCCTACTATACGTACAGTCAAGCCGATGGCGCGATTTCCGGCGTGGTCATGCTGAAGGTGCTGATTAGCGCATAGCCATGGCGAACCGTTCATAAGCGTTAGGTGGGATCAACCTCATCCAGGCACGCATCCGCCATTTGCCTCTCAAACAAGCGGCGGATGCTCACCTGTGCAGTGGGAAGAGGTACTGAATCCCGGTGCGCGAGCACAAGCCACGTTTGTGCAGCCAATTGTCGAGCAAGAACGTAAATTCAAGTGGGGCAGGCGGGCAGCGATATGGAATACCACCAATGGCAACGACAATCCGGCCTCCCTCGAAGTGATGCAGAGCACTTCTCAATTGTATGGCCTTTCAGCACTGTAGAAGTGACGCCACCTGCTGGAATCTACACTTAGCCCGCTCAGATCTGGAAGAGATGTTCACGATGTGCCCTGGCTTTCGTTGTACCATCCCCGGCAGGAGCAGGCGGGTTAACTCGATGGGCCCGGTCAGATTGAGCCCTATCTGTGCCTCGACATCATCTGCCGTATAGTGGTGAAACTCCCGTTGGGAGTCGCCCCCGCGTTGTTGACAAGCACATCCACCGAGCCAAAGGTGCGCTCGGCATTGGCCACCAACGCACTGCGTACATCCCGGAGCCATTTCCTCTCGAAACCTGTTCTGTGCCTCTAACTATACTTGAACGTCCCTCGTTTCCCCTGGAAAAGAGCAACAGGATGGTTCCATTGGGTAAGAAGAGGAAGATCTCTGGTGAGAAAATGCGGGTTGTGTTGAGGGGTAGACATACTGCCTCTCTTGCCAATTGGGCTGGCCTGGGCTATAGTTTGAGTAGCCAATGATATGGTGAGAACATACTGCCTACTACTGTATGCAACATACTATGTCAGTGGTGCGAGAAAAATGAATGTAGGTGCTAGATGCACTTGCAGAGCCGATTTATAGCAAACGAGCGGCGATCTTGTGACAGACTGCCTTCCAAGCAGGCTGTCGCGGGTTCGAGTCCCGTCTCCCGCTCCCAAGTATAGACCATCTCTGTGCAGGCCGATCACAAGCCGTCTGGGAACAACCAGGCGGCGATACGGTAAGCAAGGAGGCGGTTTTCTTATGGGCCAAAAGGCGTGCAGCGACATCCTGCCTCGATTTCGCGCGATATCCTGTACTGCTACGACTGGATACAATCGCAAGTACGCCATGGGCTCCTCAACCATGCCGAGGAGGTGCAACACACACCTCAGCGCCCCCGCCCGCGCCATTACGGGCCAGAAGTCCAACACGTGCTGTTCCTGGCCTGGAACGCAGCCAACCGGATCTGCGCCAAACGACTCATCCCCTTTCTCCCTACCTTGCTAGAGGCGCTAGAGCGGCATGAGCACCTTCACATCTCGGATGAGTGCCGAAGGCAACTGCTTGCCATGAGTGCTGCGACAGCGGATCGCCTCCTGCGTTCTCAACGAAAACTTGGTCAGCGTGGTCTCTCCACGACCAGAGCGGGAACGCTCTTGAAGCAACAGATTCCCATCCGCTCCCAGAGGGGCCAACTGGGAAGTGCTTTGTCGCTCCTGCGTCCGTCGCTGGCTCACCAGAGTTCATAGAACTCCTCTGTACCCAGGGTGGGAATGAGCACACGGGCCAATTGTGCCACGGGTCCCGTGTGCCCCAGTTCCAACCAGCCGTCGATACTCCCCAGATAGCACATCCGCTGCGCGCCGAACCGCCGCCGTGTCGGATCGAGGAGGACGAAGCGCAACACTGGCGTGTAGCGGGCATGGCGCTCCTCCCAGGTCTGCAAGCGCTCGGCGAGACCTGGGCTTGACAGGTTGGGTATGTGCAGCTCGCTGAGCAGAGCGTCGTAATCAGGGCCGACCTGCTCGTAGACCTCGATCTGGTCGTGCTTGACAGCGACCCGGTACCGGCGTGCCTCGGGATGCTGCTGCACTGCTGCCTCGACAGCTGCCACCTCCTCTGGCTGGATCAGTGAAGGGTGATCTTTGACCAGGGAGACCACTCCGTTGACACTCTCGCTGATCGTGAAGCCGGGTGGGAGCTCTGTGACCACTTCACCTTGTCCCTGGCCTGCACGTCCAAAATAATAGCGTGGCTTACCGGTCCTGGTCTGTCCCCGGTAGAGCATGTACGTCACTCCTTTGCGATTGGTGTAGCTGATCGGCATACTGACCCTCCTGGGAATGCGGGGCGACGAGGCGAGGCAGATCATGCTCCATGAAGAGCCGTTTCTTTCTGCCAGACATAGCGCCAGATGCTACGAGGAGTGCGCATTCCTTGTTCACGTAATCTATCATTAGGGTATCACAAGTAATCCCTTTTAACAGCTCTACTGCGCTGATACCTCTTCACCAAAGTCAGGATGGGAGTCTCAGGTTCGCGACGAATCGTCGGGGGAGAAACGTCGCAAATGCCAGCGAGGTGAGCCCATCACGTAATGAGCAAAGCAGCGGGTACTCCCACTGACCGATCTTGCCAAACAGATAGGACTGCTCGATGATGGCGGCGCTCCGCTTCATGCGGCGTGTCTCGTAAGCACGCAAGGCGGCCACCGGCTCGCGCTGATCTGCCAGGCAATCAGCGAGGACGAGTGCATCTTCCAGGGCCTGACAAGCCCCTTGACCGAGGTTGGGGGTGGGTGGATGAGCGGCATCGCCCAGCAGAGTCACAGGACCGTTCCCCCAGTGGCGCACTGGCCTGCGATCAAAGATATCGTTGCGTAGGATCGCCCCCTCGTCGGTAGCTGCGATCAGCCGCTCGATGGGCTCCCGCCAGCCCTGAAAGAGGCGCAAGAGGTTCGCCTTCCGTTCCCCAGCGCGGTCCTGTCCGCCGGCCGGGCAGTTGTGTGTGGCGTACCAGAACACTCGCCCATTCCCAATCGGCAGCATGCCAAAGCGCCGACCGCGCCCCCACGTCTCGCTGGAAATTCCTCCAGACACGTGCTGATCCTCGAAGACAGCGACCCCACGCCAACAGGTGTAGCCGCTATAGCGCGGGGGTTGCTTGCCCAGGAGCTGCTCGCGGATCACGGAATGTAACCCATCGGCGCCGACCAGCAGGTCTGTCTGCTGCTGTTGCCCATCGGCGAAGTGACTGATGACGTGCCCTGGCTCTGGGCTGAAGCCGACGCAGTGCGCATTCACGTGAACGCTCCCTCCAGAAACCTCGCCCGCCAGCAGCCGCAACAGATCAGCCCGGTGGATGCCAATGTTGGGTGCTCCCACCAGCCGTTCGATGGTGTCCAGTCGCATGCTGCCCAGCCGTTTCCCCCGCCAGGACCAGCACTCGAAATTGGTGAGGAGAGCACTGACCCTGGCCAGGGCATCGGCCAGACCTAATTGCCGCAGGACCTGCACCCCATTGGCCCACAGGGTCAAGCCCGCTCCAATCTCGCGCAGCTCGGGGTTACGCTCGAAGACGATGACCTGGATGCCTTGACGTTGCAAGGCGGAGGCCGTGGCCAGGCCTCCGATGCCACCACCAATGATGCTCATGTGGAGTGCGTGCTTCTCCATTAGCTCCCTCTCGCCTGGCTTGCGCCGATGCATCCGGTACTCTCAGATGTAGAAAAGCCTGAATCACCTGCACTCATCTAAGGTGCAGGAGACTCCCTGTCTTCTATTGTAAGATGTAGATCGGTTCCTCGTCCAGCCTACAGTTACAAGGCTTCATTCATTACTCGGCAGTGCTGGTAAAGGCCATGCTTCGCTCTCAGGGAACCTGTGCAACCAGATGATGCAGATCCGCGTGCAGGGCATCCCATCGCGCTGGTCCCAGGCGGGTCATCATCTCTGCCTGAGCCTTTTCCCAGGAGGGCAGGGCTTGCTGCAACAGCGTATAGCCCGGCTCAGTCAATCGGATCAGGCGCACTCTTCGATCCTCGCCTGGTTCGATTCTCACCAGACCCTGCTGCTCCAGCGGCTTCAGATTGCGAGCCAGCGTCGTGCGATCCAGCACCAGAATCTCCGCCAGGCGTGTCAGCGGCACCGTTTGAGCTATGGCGACGGCCACCAGCAAATTGAACTGTGTTGAGCGCAGCCCATTCGGCTGGAGGCAGTAGTCATACCACTGAGTCACCCTGCGGGCCACCTGGCGTGTCAGCAAACCCAGGCACTGCTGCTCGATCTCCATCAGCTGTTGCTGCGCGGTGCGTGATGTTTCTTTCTCCATATTAGGAGTATATACACGTAAATGGCTTTCGTCAAGGGAGATCGCGGACGGCTGGAAGCACGTCCCTGGCCAGTCGCTCGCGCTGCACATTTGCCTCACCGACCGGCCATATATTTAAAAAGGTGAAGCCGTGACGGACCATATGAGTCAACTGCCCGGCCACCTTCCTGGCGCTCCCGGCGATGCGCCACCTATTCGTGACGGCTCCCTCCTCAACAAGGATCGGGACGTTGTACCCGAAGGTGATCCCGTCCGGGTTGCGCCCGGCGTGTTCCGCGATGGCTCGGATGCGTTCTACTTTCTGGTACGCCTGCTCTGGCTCTAGAAACTGATATGTTGGCAACCAGCCGTCCGCTTTGTGCCCGACGAGGTCGAGCATCCGATCCCCGAACACGCCGAGCCAGATCGGAACCGGGTGGCCGGGCTTGGGTTCGATCGTGGCTCCCTCGGTTCTGAAGTGCTGGCCTGGATAGGAGAAGGTGGATGCGCTCCAGAGGCCTCGAATCAGGTCAATAGCCTCTTCGAGTGCCTGCACCTTCTCGCGGGGCGAGCGCTGATTGAGGCCAAGGGCTCGGTATGCCGGCTCGTTCATCAGCCCACCAGCGCCGAGCACGAGGAGGAGCCGACCGCCAGAGAGGCGATTGAGCGTCTCAGCCATCTTCGCCAGCACCGCTGGATGCCGGTGCGGCAGAGCCAGCACAACCGGGGCCACCCGGATGCTGGTGGTGTGAGCCGCCACCCAGGAGAGCAGCGTCCACAGCTCGAACGAAGGGTCACTCCCGTGCAAGGCATCGCCATGGAGCGTCACCACGTCAAAGCCGAGTTGTTCGGCATGCATGGCCTCTGCCACCGGGTCCACGCCAGGCTGTATTCCTGTGTGGATGTTCACTCCAAACTTCAGATTCTTGAACTCTCTCCCCATGCTCTTTCTCCTTACTGCTAGTAGGACAAAAGTCGTTTCATCTCCGGTGTTCGGCGCACGGTCATCAACAAGTCGCCACGGGGGCGCAGTGTCACCAGCGGCTCAGGGGTGACGACTGCCCCAGGCAGAAGCCGCAGCTGATAGCGTGGCAGGATCGTCGCCAGGACCAACTGCGCTTCATAGAGCGCGAACTGATTGCCAAGACACAGCCGTGGGCCACCCCCAAAGGGGAAGTAGGCAAAGCGATGGCGTCCTGCCGCCAGCTGTGCCGAGAACCTTTCGGGATCGAACGCGTCGGGTCGCTCCCAGAAGGCCGGATGACGATGCGTGACGTAGGGGAAGACCAGCACGTAAGCCCCTTTGGGAATCGAGTAGCCACCAATCTCATCGTTGCCGAGAGCACGACGGCCTAGACCCCAGGCTGGTGGATAGAGGCGCATCGCTTCCTCAATCACTATGCGAGTAAAGGGGAGCTGTGAGAGATCCTCAATCATCGCAGGACGTCCGTTCAACACCATATTGTGTTCTCCTCTCAGTGAGTGTCGTTTTTGCCTTGCTCCGTCTTATCGCTAACGGATGACTTGTCATCAGCATAGTATGTTGACTGGAACTTGCTGGTGTCACCAAGCAATGATACAATGAGTATAGGAGATATATATAGGAAGCACAAGTACGCAAAAAATTCTGATGTAGTCTGGAAAATCATACTATGAAAGGAGCGTGCTATGGCCGAACAGAAGAAGATGACTCCCAGCCCCGTCGAAGTGACCCTTTCCATCATTGGAGGGAAATGGAAACCGCTGATCGTCTTTTCTCTGCTCAGTGGAACCAAACGCTTCAGTGAGTTACGGAGGTGCTTGCCCCAGGCAACCCAGCAGATGCTCACGATGCAATTGCGTGAGTTAGAGCAAGCTGGCATCCTTCATCGGAAGGTCTACGCACAGGTACCCCCAAAGGTCGAATATTCCCTGACCGAACTGGGGCAGAGTATGGAGCCGGTGCTGCGCCAGATGTGTAGGTGGGGGGAATGGTACAGCGAGCAGATGGGCCTGGAGTTTCAACGGCTGATCCCTGAGGTGGAAGGTCGGGTGCTCCTTTAACCACGTCGATACCAGTGGTGGAGCAGTTGAAGCAGGCCCCGGAAGACGAATTGTAGCTGATCTAGGTGGTCTTCCTCGCCGCCGGTTCGGCCGGCTGGTAGGTCGCGATCACGACGCCGTTGTTCGTCGTCTTGGTGTCGACGAGCCTGAGAGCGGCGAATGCACCGCCGTCGGCAAAGAGGCGGCGCCCTGATCCCAGGACCAGCGGGTGGATCAGGAGCACGTACTCGTCGACGAGGTTGCGCCGCATCAGCGATTGGACCAGTTCTCCGCTGCCCATTACCACGAGATCCTTGCCCGGCTCCTCCTTGAGCCTGGCCACGGCCTCCGCAGCGTCGCCCTTGAGGAGCGTGGAGTTGCTCCACGAGAGTGGCTCCTCCAGCGTCGTTGACGCAACGTACTTCTGGGTGTTGTTTAGCACCGCCGTGTAGGGGTTGTCGGTTCGGTTGGGCCAGACAGCGTAGAAGTCCTCGTAGGTCCGCCGGCCCAGCAGCAGGGCACCGGTATTGGTCATGTTGTTCCCAGCCTGCGCCATCGCGGCGTAGGGCGTCGCCAAGCCGCCGTGCTCGAAACCGCCGCGGCGGTCCTCGTCCGGCCGTCCCGGCGCCTGCATGACCCCGTCGAGCGTCAGATTCGTGAATACAACGACTTTACTCATAAGCAATTACCTCCGTTTGTCGCTCCTTCTCTTGTGGACCAGATGCTATTTGCAAATGGCAAGTGGGTATATCCTCTTATTCCAACAGCATGAGGGACAATCGGCAATGCTACAAGCGCGCACCAGCCGTCCCACAGATTCATCCCCGAGGTGCTTCAGCATTCTCCAAACCACTCTCCAAATAATGCGTCTGCCCGTAGCAGCAGTCATGAGGCTCGCCACAACGGCTCGTCGGCTCGATGTAGATCGAGCGCGGCAGAGGTAGGGCAGCCACAGATGTTATCGTCATACCAACTCCTTGATCGTTGCTAGATGGGCGGCAGTGGCAGGTGCGCGTGTGCTGTCTGCTTCGAGCAGCTGAGCCAGGCGCACGAGATCGGGCAATTCGTCGACATCAAATAATTGCTCGATGAGCTGTACGGTCAACCCCTGGTGATGCGCCATCTCCATCGTCATACGCGTTACCACGCTGGTACTCATGGGAATACCGCTGAAGACGTCGTAGGGCTGGCGCATGGCAATCAGGTAGTAGCCGCCGTCATCGGCGGGTCCAAGCACAATATCAGCATCATCAAGCGCTTGCTCAGCATGCGCAATGCTCGCCAGGCCGATGTGTGGCGAGTCCGAACCGATCACAATGGTACGCCCAAACCCGCGCTCCTGCGTCCGCCGAAACACATGGTGCAAGCGCTCTCCAAGATCTGCCCCCTGCTGCGGAAAGCAGGTCATGCGTCCCACCAGTGACGGCGCCAGGGTGACAATGAACGCCTGGTAGTCCACCCCTGCCGGGCTGTAAGCCCAATGGAGATCGTACTCGCGGTTGGCGAAGGTGTGGGCCAGGTCGGTAAGGAAGGCCCGGTAGAGACGAACCGTTTCCTCTTGGCCAATGGTGCGTGCTAAACGGGTCTTGGTCGTTCCGATCTGCGGGTATCGAGCCATGATGACCAGGGCAGTCTCAGCCATGCGCCCTCCTCGCTCCTGCATAGCGCAGGGCAGTGTGCAGCATACAGTAGGCCGCCTTGACGCTGCCGGTGAGCGTCCCGGCAACTTTCGAGCGGCCATGGCTGCGATGGCGGTAATGGATGGGCACCTCGACGATACGGTAGCGCGCCCGTGCCGCCTTGACCAGCATTTCGACAGGCCAGCCGAAGGTCATTTCGCGCATGTGCAAGGCAGCCAGCATTGAAGTGCGGATCGCTCGAAAGGACCCGATATCATGAAGGGGCACGCCATACAACAGCCCGATCAGACGACTGACGAGCCAGTTGCCCAGGCGCGCCTGGAGAGGCACCGCACCGCGTTCGGCGCGCTTGCTGACTCGCGAGCCGATGACGAAGTCGGCGTGCCCTTCGCTGACGGGTGCCAGGATCAGGGGCAGGTCGGCGGGATCATCACTCCCATCGCCATCCATAAACAGAATCGTCTCGACTCCCAGGCTATACGCCTTCTTGAAGCCTGTGAAGCAGGCGCGTCCGTACCCGCGCATTGGTTCACGCACCACCACCGCTCCCGCATCTTGCGCTACAGCAGCCGTGGCATCCGTACTGCCGTTGTCAACAACAATAACCCATTGGGTGAAATTGCAGGGGAGCTCTGCGAGCAGGCAGCGCTGCGCTGCTTCCTCATTCAGAGCGGGTATGACAAGAGCAAGCTTGTCGGTCCTCATCATGCGTGCGACCTCCCTACGAGCAAGAGTATCAGCGACATACAGTCCTTCTCCTTGCGTCTTGCCTGGGCACGCAGTGCTAGACGCGCCAGCGTCGTTGGCAAGACGGATTAGTGCCGAATGGTGGAAGATGTCGCTATTCCATATCACGACGAAGGGGGGGCGTATTTACAGGAACAGACCTGGTACCAGCCAGTGAATAGATCGGAGGCATTGAACTATTGTGGGCGGGGATACCAGGATTGCTTGCGTCGAGAAATCTGGGTATACTTTCCAGGAGAAGGCGCGCGCTTTTTCGCATGGAAGTGTCTCCAGGCGTGGAGTTGGAGCCACCGTTGTTTGCGGAGAAAGAGCGATTCAGGTATGTCTAAACAGTATCCTTGGAGCTATTATCGTAGAACCGCACCAGGGTTTTTGTGGGAGCGTTCCCAGGTGAAAGCCAACCGGAATACGCATATCCCACATCGATGCTGGCACCTGCGACATGGGCATCAGTTTGAACACCGCATAGATGGGCTCACCTGTGCCGGGTCCATCCACTCCACGCAGCAGATTGACCGGGTTATACTGCATGTCCAGTAACAACACCAACCCATTGCGATAGCGGATGCGATAGACCTCCTGCCCCTCAAAACGGCCGCTGCCCAGATAGACGGCGCTCTTCGTCTGCAGCCCCTGTCGTAGGTGAGCCAGGTCCAATGCCGAGTCATCCA
>WNFD01004275.1_pt1 | contig 18626 bp, 20 predicted proteins | sample 5400491 | NCBI WGS metagenome assembly WNFD01 (sample SAMN13153343, study PRJNA577476) | soil metagenome | isolation source: 120 cm saprolite under Douglas fir tree site 2 hole 2 replicate 2 | place: USA:California | collected 2015-04-18 | reverse complement strand
ACCGTGGACCTGTGGTCGACGAGCAACGTGTTTCTGGCGGGACACAAGCTGCGGCTGGAAGTTTCCGGCAGCAATTTTCCGCGGTTCGACCGCAACCTGAACACCGGGGAAGAGCAGGCGCGCGCAACGCACATGGTGAAAGCCACGAATGTGATTCATCACGATAAGCTCCGACCTTCGACGCTGGTGGTGCCGATCGTGCCGTAGTTGCGCGTTGAAACGTCCGAACGTTTGAACGTTGAGAACTCACCCCTCCCCCACCCGGCATGTTTTTCATAAGTGTTGATTCTAAAGGGAGATAAAGCCCTTTGTTTTGATACACTTTTGCAAGTGTTGATTCTAAAGGGACTTATATTGCACTGAAATTGTGCAAAATGGGCTCGTCTTGCGGCGCTTTCCGACCGGGCCGGAACCCTCCCGGCAGGAGGGAAAGAGGGCGGTCGAGGCTCCCCGAGAAGCGCGGGGTAAACAGCGTGAAAGCTTCGGAACTCGGCATAAGCAAACACGAAGAAGAATAGCATAGAAGTACACTGCGTGTCAATTACTATTTTGTTAGCATTCGAACGGCGCGGTAAGTCGTTGAAAGGTTGCAGGTTGTGGCTTGTGTTCGGGACGATTGGTTCTATATTGAAAGGATGGATATAGTTACTCCCGCCGTCAGAAGCAGAATGATGGCAGCAGTGAAAAGTAAGAATACCTCGCTCGAAAAGATAGTTTTTTCCGCCTTGAAGAAGCGTGGCGTTCGATTCAGGAAACATTACAAACACCTGCCCGGGACTCCTGATGTTGCATTTCCGCGAGCTAAGAAAGTTATCTTCATCGATAGCGATTTCTGGCATGGATACAGATACCCGGCTTGGAAAGGCAGGATCAGGTCGAAATTCTGGCGGGAGAAAATAGAGACTAACAGGCTTCGTGATAGAAGGAATTTCCGTAAGCTGCGAAGGCTAGGATGGAAGGTAATGCGGGTTTGGGAACACAGCGTCAAGAGGAGCCCTGCAGCAACATTCCAGAAAATCTATCGGTTTATTTTATCTTGACCGAATTTGGCGACATGAGCCTTTATGCTCATCGCGATTATCTGCCCCAGTCTCACGGGAACTGCATTACCAATGTGCTGTGCCACTGTTGAGGCATTCAATTTGCCTGCACTCTGGAATTGATAATAGTCGGGGAACGTCTGAAAGCGGGCCGCCTCCCGTAGGGATATGGCTCTATTTTGAGTGGGGTGACCGAATCTCCCCGTTCCGAGCGTGTGGCAATGGGTGGTCATTGTTGGGGCGGGTTCATCCCATTTCATTCTTCCGTAGACGGATGACCTATACGATTGCCCCTTTTCCTTTAAGTAGCATTTCGGAAGTAGTTCTCGGCTCCAACTTGTTGCACTTCAACCATCCTTCGGAGTGGCCATAATCCGTTTCTTGTTTAAGTCACTCAACTTGCTTGCCCGATGCATAATGTCCGACTTACTTGTTTGTCCCTCCCTGATCGGTGGGAGATCTCCGATAGTTTCCCTTACAGTCACGGGGTCGTTGGGATGGGTTTCAGGGACCAGCGAGATCGGACCAAAGAGTGACGCAAGCAACACCAGTCTTTTTCTTCGCTGAGGAACGCCGTATTTTGACGAATCAACCACGTTATACGACACTCTGTATCCATTGCTCTCTAGCGTTTTAACAAAACGTTTGAAAATAGGGAATTTTTTTCCGTTCGCCAGTGCCGCCACGTTTTCCATTGAGACGATTTCCGGCCGGACTTTTCTGACAAGGCGCAGGAAAAAATCTAGCGATCTCCATTTTTCATCCGACTTGCTGTAGACAGCCCTGTTGAGGTTCAGTGTCGAAAAGGGAGCACAGGGAGCGCACCCAATCAAAACCTTCGGGAAACTGTTTTCATAGAGTGCTGTTAGTTCCCGTGGCGTAACTTCGGCAACGTCCTTCGGAATAAATTTCGAGCGGTTATTTTCTTCGAACCCGTGCTTACACGTCTCGTCGATATCTATTCCGGCCACCACGTCGAAGCCTTCAAGGAAAAATCCGTGCGAGAGCCCTCCGATCCCCGAGAAAACGTCCACGACCTTGATTTTAGCGGGTCTCATCATCGTCATTATAGACGCAAAAATGGCACTTCTCGGAATATCCTTTGTTATCCTTTATTGAATATTAACATCTTAGGTAGCTTATTCGGAATCACGAATGTGGGATACATAAATCTCTTACCCTTGCCGCAGAAACTGCCTTCGGCACTTTCCACGGCCATTATCCAAAGGGTGGGCGTAGCATCGTTCTTGGCATTTTCATATTCCGTGCCGCTCAGAGTACCTGTAGAAATGAATCCACCCTCCCCCACCGCACGCTCAGCTTTTCTGAACTTGAGATTAATGTGATTTCCGAACTCGCTCGCGACCCTTTCAATTACTGCGCAGATTGTTTTATCGCGCCAGGTATTTTCAGATTTCGTTTTTATCGGCTTTACAAGGCGAATGGCTTGAGCCACGGAAATCTTTACACCTACTTTGCCTTTGCTTTCCGCGAAAGACCCGGGGGCCCCGAAATGAGCGCTCAATAGCTGTTCGATTTTGGAATACGTTTTGGCATCCTGAGGAGTGATCACGTAGTTCGGAAACACCTGTTTGCCCGGCTGCAAGGTGTCCGTCGTGTTGACATCGAGAACGCCGGGTCGAGTCGTGCGAAGATCGAACGTGAATTCAATGGGAAAGGTCTTCGGCGTATCCTTGTACTGTTCTATGTACTCCCGGAGGTCTTCGTCAGACTGATGAATATCCCTGAAGCGATAGTAGAGATGCCGAGGAATGAAAAGCCTCGTGAAAGATAACGTGTCTTTCCTGTAGCCAAACATCCTGGCGTGCTGATGCATCGTGTCAATCTGCGAAATCTTTGAATCTCTGATGTAGTACGTCACAAGAAGATCTCTAATTGCGATACCCCTACCGAGGGTGTTGCCCCCGATGAGAAAATTCAATTCGGGGCCATAGGCGATTCCCTGTCTCTTGGTTCTTGCATTTATCACCAGAATTCTTCTCGTCCTTAAGTACGCGATGATCGTTTTTGACAACTCCTCAAGAGGAGGCGCTTTTTCTCCCAGGGTAGCCTTGAGATCTTCATATTCTTCACGAAGTTCGTTCCAGACCTGTTCGTCGGCGACTTGCACTTTCAGGAGGGTGGCCGTCACGGCCCCAAGGAAGTCGTTGATGCGTTCTCTGGCGAGTGACTGCTCGTCGTTTTTCAGGCTCGGGTGGCAAAGGAAGGAATAACCCTTTCCATGAAGGGGCACACCGCCATTTTTCTTGATCAGCGCGGCGGATGAAAGTAGGAAGAAAAGAATCGCGCGCCGTAGTCCTTTGGGGATGGGCGTGGAGGGCGCCAACAATTTGTCCTTCTCTTCTCGCTCGACGATCCGAATCAAGCGTCGAGAGTTCTGTTCCGGCTCGTCGCTGCCAAAGAAATACTTCCCGCCAATGTATGACTCGCCGGGCGGTAAAAGTGTTATGAACGAGGGCCGATTTCTAGATTCTGCACTCTGAAGCAGGACGGCCTGCGGTGTCCCCGTAACGACCGGCGAAAGAGATCTCGTTCTCGTGTTGGTGTCGAGAGAAGCTTGGTCTCCCTCGTCGTCGAAAATTATCGCCGGGTATAGTTTTGCCTCGACCTTCCTTAAGAACGCGATTACATTCTTGAGGCTGGGCGCTCCTTTTGAGCAGACGATGAGCATGCGACCGTCTCCCGCCTCAAGAAAGATTTTCGCGTTGCTGATTTCACCATCTAATTCGTCGTCTTTTGTGTAAACCATCACATTGGGAAGACCGGAGGCGAAATCAAAATGCGTTTGGGTCACCAGGTCGTTTATATTGCTCGTTAGTACGACAACGATCCGGAAGCCGTTGTCGAAAGCCATCGCCGTACTCGCGATCATCGCTCGCGTCTTGCCGCTCTGGATGCGGCCATAAACCAATCCCGTCAGGGCATGTGGGTGGGTCGATGGCAAGAAACCCGAAGGAATTCCCTTCGATTCGGCGCCGACGTGGCCAAGAGCAATATGGTGCTCGTAAGCCTCGATCACTTTACGAAGTATGTTCTCAGCATTCCTCTTGGCGTCCTTCTCCTGATCCGTGTCGAGTTTCAGGGCTTTGAGGGTCGCGGCGAAGTATTGGCCGTCTGTTCGGGTCATACCGGAATTATACGTCACCGAGCAGGTACCCGTGCTCTCTTTTGATGGAGTCGGCTGTCGGTCTGAGCTGAAGGTGAGATGGCAACATGACCCTTCACTTTCGTCCAAGGCGAGAAGTCGGCGCTACAAAATCAAGGCGAGACTAGTTGGCCCAGAGGATGTCGAGCTTTTTTTCGATGTGGGCGAGGATGGGGAAAACTGGAAACTAGAAGGCAGAAAACCAGAAAAGGGGCCTGGCACGGGTCTAAGACCCGCCACTACATGCGAGGAAGTTCACAACGCCAATCGGGAGATTGGCGCTCCCAGGTGGTACAATCCGCAGGCGCTAATTCTGGAACCCAGCCAGTGGAGGAGAGTTTTATGAGGATTCTCGTTGCGAGTGTGAAGATTCCGGCTGCGGGGGTGAAGATCGCGAGAGTGGGTGGGAAGATTGCGGGGGCGAGGCGATTTACGCGTGCGGGGCGACTTGCGGGCTGCGTAGCTGTCCTCGTGCTCGGGGTTGTGGCGGTGGCGAGTCCTCCGGCGGGCCAGTACCATTTGCTGAAGAAAGCTCCGCTGGGCGCGGCCGCGGGTGGCGGGCGGGAGTACTTTGATTATCTAACGGTAGATTCGCATGCGCGGCGGGTGTATGCCTCGCACGGCACGGAAGTGAAGGTGGCTGATGCGGACAGCGGCGCGGTGACCGGAACGATTACTGGATTGAAACAGTGCCACGGGATCGCGCTGGTAGAGGAACTTGGCAAAGGGTTCATCAGCGACGGCGGAGCCGCCAAGACCGTAATTTTTGATATGGCGAGCTTGAAAGTGACCGGCGAGGTGAAGGGCGAAGAAGATGCCGACTCGATTGTTTACGATCCGGCGTCGAAGCGCGTTTTTGTATTCAACGGCGACGCGAAGAGCGCGACGGTGATCGATCCGGCGAACGGGACGGTGGTGAAGAGCATTCCGCTGGGAGGCGGGCCGGAGTTCGCGGTGGCCGATGGCAAGGGAATGGTCTACGACAACATTGAAGACAAGAATGAAGTGGTGGCGATCGATTCCAGCGCGCTGACGGTGAAATCGCGATGGCCGGTGGCGCCCGCGGGGCAGCCGACTTCCCTGGCGATGGACCGCGAACACCGGCGGCTTTTCGCGGCGGGCCGCAACCCGCAGAAGCTGGTGATTATGGACGCGGACAATGGCAAGGTGATCCAGTCGTTCCCGATCAGCGCCGGAGCGGACGCGAATGTTTTTGAGCCAGAGACGGGGCTGATCTTTGTCTCCACGCGGGAAGGCAATGTGCACATCTTTCATGAGGATTCGCCGGACAAGTACAGCGAAGTGGAAACGGTGAAGACCGAGTACGGGGCCAAGACGATGGCGCTGGATTCAAAGACCCACAATCTGTACTTGACGACGGCGGATTTTGGACCGCCCCCCGCGCCCACAGCGGAGCGGCCGCATCCCAATCCTGCGGTCATTCCGGGAACATTCCACCTGTTGATTTACGGAAAATGAGCGCGGCAGCCGCGTTGACGGAACGGCTGCGCGAATGCTATAAAACTAAGTTTCGAGATGGCGGCGTGAAACCCACCGTGCGCTCCTACGGGGTTGGAGCGCGGCTGCCAACCTGATGGCCGGTTGGCGGCCACAGTTGACCGAATTTAGGCGAACCAATATCGATGCAATTGATTGTTCACCAACTTGGGGAACTCTTCCTGCAGGCTGCGCCCACAGTCCTGATTATCCTCTTATTTTACTTCATCTTACGGGCGGTGTTCTTTAAGCCGCTGCTGGCGGTGATGGCGGAGCGCGATGCGCGCACGGTGGGCGCGCAGAAGGCTTCGGAAGCAGCGCAAGCGGCGGCTGCGGAAAAGGTGAAACATTATCAGGAAGCGCTGAAGCAGGCGCGCGGGCAAGTGTATGCCGAGCAGGAAGCCGCGCGAAAGAAACTGTTGGAGGAACGCGCGGCGCAGATCAAGGAGGCGCGTACGCGTGCGGCGGGAGAAGTCAGCGCGGCGAAAGAGCGCGTGGCGGCTGAGTTGGCCGCGGCGGGGCGCGAAGTGGAAGCGACGGTAGCGCAACTTTCGGCGGAGATCGCGCGACGCGTACTGCAAGCGCCGACGCGGCCGGGCGCTCCCGCGGGAGAGGCGCGATGAAGCGGACGCGGCTGGGAGTTTTTCTCGCGAGCATTTTGTTTGTGGCGCTTTTCGCGGTGATAAGCGCTCGGGCCGCGGAGGAAGGCGGCAAGGCGGCTACCGAGAGTGCGACGGAAATTTTCAAGTGGATTAATTTTGCGATCGTTGCAGGCATGATCGTTTGGGTGTTCAGGAAGAAGCTTCCGCCGGTATTTCGAAAGAAAGCGGAGGCCATCAGCTCCGCGATTACCATCGCCACGAGTGCAAAGGCTGCCGCGGACGCGCAGCTTCGCGATGCGGAGACGCGGCTCGCGAACCTGCAGAAGGAAGTGGCGGAACTCCGCACCATTGCCGAACGGGAAGCGACGGCGGAAGTCGCGCGCTTGCGCGCCACGACGCAGAGCGATACACAGAAAATTGCCGCCGCCGCAAAGGCTGAAATCGAAGCAGCAGAACGTGCCGCGCGGCTGGAGTTGAAGGCGCTGGCTGCGAACCTGGCGGTCGATGGCGCGCAAACGCTGCTGGCCAGGCAGCTCACTCCGCTGGCGCAGGAATCGCTGATCAGCAACTTCGTGAAAAGCCTGGAAGGAAGGCCGAATTGAAGTCGGCGAGCCTCCAGTATGCAAATGCCCTAGCAGACATCGCGCTGGCGCAGGGCGCGGCCGAGCCGGCGGGCAAACAGCTCCACGATTTTGGAGCGGCGTACGCGCAATCGGCGGAACTGCGCACGTTTCTGGCGAGCCCGGCGGTGACCGTCGAAGACAAGCACGCGGTTATCGAGAAAATCGTGGCGCGGCTGGGTGCGAGCAAAATCATCCGCAATTTTCTGTTTGTGATTGCGGACCACCGGCGCACACAACTGATTCCGGAGGTTATCGCCGCGTTTCATGAGGTAATCCGGCAGCGGCAAGGCGTTGCGGAGGCGGAGATTTCTTCGGCGGTGGAGTTGAGCGCGAAGCAGAAAAAAGAGTTGGCGGCGACGCTGGCGCGCCTGACGGGCAAGGAAATTGAAACCAAGTACGCGCTCGATCCGGCGCTGCTGGGCGGCGCAGTGGTGCGGATCGGGGACACGATTTACGATGGCTCGTTGCGGAGCCGGTTGAATGAAATGCGCGCGCGGCTGGCGGCAGAGTAGCGATAGAAATTGCCGTCCTCTAAGCAGGACGGCTACAAAAAGGATTTTGAGGGAAGCGACGGAGCAGGAATGGCGAACATCAAGGCGGACGAAATCAGCAAGATTCTGCGCGAGCAGATTGAGAACTACGAGCAGACCGTTTCGGTCGACGAAGTCGGCGCGGTGATCAGCGTCGGGGACGGAATTGCGCGCGTTCATGGCCTCGAGAAAGTGATGGCCGGCGAGATGCTGGCCTTCCCGCATGGCGTTTTCGGCATCGCGCTGAACCTCGAGGAAGAGGAAGTCGGCGTGGTGCTGCTCGGCGAATCGCAGGAGTTGCAGGAAGGCGACGTCGTTAAGCGCACGAACACGATTATGTCCGTGCCGGTTGGCGAAGCGCTTGTAGGGCGCGTGGTGAATCCGCTGGGCCAGCCGGTGGACGGCAAAGGCCCCATCGCCACGAAGCAGCGCAACGCGCTGGAGCGCATCGCGCCGGGCGTGCTGGATCGGCAGCCTGTTCGAGAGCCGTTGCAGACGGGCATCAAGGCTATTGACGCCATGATTCCGATCGGGCGCGGCCAGCGCGAGCTGATCATCGGGGACCGCCAGACCGGCAAGACTGCGGTGATTCTCGACACCATCATCAATCAAAAGGGCGGCGACGTCATTTGCATTTATTGCGGCATCGGGCAAAAGCGCTCGACAATCGCGCAGGTCGTGAAGACGCTTACCGATGCGGGGGCGATGGACTACACCATTGTGGTTACTTCTTCGGCGGCGGAGCCGGCTTCGCTCCAATACATTGCGCCGTACGCCGCGTGCGCGATGGGCGAATTTTTCCGCGACACCAAACGGCATGCCATCACGTTTTACGACGACCTATCGAAACACGCGCAGGCGTACCGCGAAATTTCTTTGCTGCTCCGGCGTCCTCCGGGGCGCGAAGCGTTTCCGGGCGACGTGTTTTATCTCCACTCGCGCTTGTTGGAACGCGCGGCAAAATTGAACGACAAGCTCGGCGGTGGCTCGCTGACGTCGCTGCCGGTGATCGAGACGCAGGCGGGCGATGTTTCTGCGTACATTCCGACAAACGTGATTTCGATTACCGACGGCCAGATTTATCTGGAAGCCGACCTCTTCAACGGCGGCATTCGACCGGCGATCAACGTCGGTATTTCGGTCAGCCGAGTTGGTGGCAACGCACAGATCAAAGCAATGCGCCAGGTGGCGGGCTCTTTGCGTCTGGACATGGCGCAGTACCGCGAGCTCGCGGCCTTCGCGCAGTTTGGCTCCGATCAGCTCGACAAGGTAACGCAGGGCCAGCTCGCACGCGGCCAGCGACTGACGGAAGTCCTCAAGCAGGACCAATACGTGCCGCTGGCAGCGGAAAAACAGGTGCTGATTCTTTACGTGGCGACGAGCGGGTCGCTGGACGCCGTGCCGGTACCGGAAGTTCGCCGCTTTGAGCGCGAGTTGCTGCAATTCGTGGAGACCAATTATCCTTCGATCCTGAAGAACGTCGCGGCAAAAAAGGCTCTGGACGACGGCATCAAGGCGGAAGTGAAGACCGCGGTCGAGGCTTTCAAGGAACGGTTCACGGCTGCGGTTGCCGCGGCTGTGAAGTGAGGATCGGCGCTTAACGAAAAACGATGGCTACACTTCTCGATTTCCGGCGCCGCATCCGCTCGGTGAAGAACACCCAGCAGATCACGCGCGCGATGAAATTCGTCGCCGCGGCCCGGCTGCGCCGCGCGCAGGAAGCAGCCATTGCGGCGCGACCCTACGCCAAAGAGCTGGCGCGGATGCTGCGTTCGATCATGGCACGCATTGCGGAGCCGCAGCATCCCCTGTTGGCGCACCGGCCGGAAGAAAACATTCTCGCAATCGTGCTGACGGGCGAGCGCGGGCTGGCGGGCGCTTTCAATGCCAATATTCTGCGCAAGGCACAGGATTTCTTCCGGGCGAACAAGGGGAAGAAAATTTCGACGATTCCGGTCGGCAAGAAAGGCCGCGATTCGCTGAAAAAAGCAGGATTTAGCCTCATTGCGGAATATGTGAACGTGCTGGCGCGCGTGGACTTTGCGACCGCGCGGGAGATTGCTTCGCTGGTCACGGAACTTTATGCGAAGGAAGAAATCGATTCGGTGTATATCGTCTTCAGCGAATTCAAGACGGTGATGACGCCGAATCTGGTGGTCAACAAGCTCCTGCCGGTTGAAGCCATTCACGCGGAGGAAGAGTCCGCTGCCGAACTGGAGAGTTCGCAGGTAGATTACATCTATGAACAGCCCGCGGACCAACTCTTGGGCAAGTTGCTGCCGCGCTACATCGAGACGCAGATTCTCCGGGCGATGCTCGAATCTTCCGCGGCCGAGCACGCGGCGCGAATGACCGCCATGGAATCGGCCACGAAGAATGCCGGCGACGTTATCGAAGCTTTGACCCTGCACATGAACAAAGTGCGGCAGGCGGCGATTACGAAAGAAATTATCGAAATTGTTAGCGGCGCCTCCTACGGCGCTTAGGAGAAAGCGGCATGGCAGAGAAACACGCAGGCGTTGGGCACGTTGTGCAGATCATCGGGCCTGTCATGGACATTCAATTTGAAGCAGGTCACCTCCCGGCGATTTTTAACGCCGTGCGCATTACCAGCGAAGGCTACAACCTTCCCACGCCGCTGGACGTGACGGCCGAGGTGCAGCAGCACCTTGGTGAAGGCCGCGTCCGAGCTATCGCCATGGAGCCGGTCGAGGGCATGGTTCGCGGGATGAAGGCCTACGATCTCGGAAAAGGGATTGAAGTTCCGGTGGGCAGGCCCACTCTTGGCCGCGTGATGAATGTGCTCGGCAAACCCGTGGATCAACTCGGCCCGATCGTCGCGAACACCTCTTACCCGATTCACCGGCCGGCGCCGTCGCTCGAGGATCAGTCCACTTCGCTGGAAATGTTCGAGACAGGGATCAAAGTCGTCGATCTGATCGAACCTTACGTGAAGGGCGGAAAGATCGGACTCTTCGGAGGCGCGGGGGTTGGCAAGACCGTGCTCATTCTGGAGCTGATTCACAACGTAGCGATGCAGCACGGGGGGCTGTCCGTGTTTGCGGGCGTCGGCGAGCGCACGCGCGAAGGCAATGACCTTTGGCTGGAAATGTCCGAATCCGGAGTTATCGTGCCCGGCAATACGGAGAAATCGCGCGCCGCGTTGATTTACGGACAGATGACCGAACCGCCAGGGGCGCGCTTGCGCGTCGGACTCACCGGCCTGACGGTTGCGGAATATTTCCGCGATCAGGAGCACCTCGACGTCCTGCTCTTCATCGATAATATTTTCCGATTTGTACAGGCGGGCTCGGAAGTTTCCGCGCTGCTAGGACGCATGCCTTCGGCCGTGGGATACCAGCCGAACCTTAATACGGAAATCGGTGAGTTGCAGGAGCGCATCACTTCGACGAAATCCGGTTCGATCACCTCCGTGCAGGCCATTTACGTGCCCGCCGACGACTACACGGATCCGGCTCCCGCAGCAACATTCACGCACCTGGACGCTACCACGAACCTGAGCCGGCAAATCGTCGAGCGTGGAATCTATCCGGCCGTGGATCCGCTGGCCAGTTATTCGCGCATTCTCGATCCGCGAATCGTGGGCGCGGAGCACTATGCCGTGGCGCGCGGCGTAAAATCCATTCTGCAACGCTACAAAGATTTGCAAGACATCATCGCCATTCTGGGCATCGAGGAACTTTCGGACGATGACAAGCGCACCGTGGCGCGCGCACGCAAGATCGAAAGGTTTCTTTCGCAGCCGATGTTCGTCGCGGCGCAGTTCACGGGCCTCGAAGGCAAGTACGTGAAGATCGAAGACACCGTGCGCAGCTTCAAGGAAATCGTGGAAGGCAAGTACGACGATATGCCTGAGCAGGCGTTTTACATGGTCGGCACGATCGACGAAGCTCTCGAGAAGGCCGAAAAGATGAAGGCGAGCGCGTAACGAGAAATGATGCCCGACGCCATCGAATTGGTGATCGTCACTCCGGAGAAGCAACTGCTTCGCAGCAAAGCCGCTGGGGTGCAGATGCCCGGGGAGAACGGCTACCTGGGAATTTTACCGGGGCACGCTCCCCTGATGACCGAGCTGGGGATTGGTGAACTCAGCTATCAAGACATCGGCGGCAAGGAATCCGTGCACGTTGCGATCGTGCGCGGATTTGCGGAAGTTCTACCGGACCGGGTGACTATTCTCGCGGAAACCGCGGAGCGCGCGGAAGAAATCGACGTGCAGCGCGCCAAAGATGCGCTGGCTCGCGCCGAAAAACGCCTGGCTTCCAACGATCCAAACATCGATTGGGACCGCGCCAACATTGCTTTGCAGCGCGCGCTAATGCGCGTCCAGGTGGGCACCAAGAAGCGCAGCGCTCTCGTTGCGGGTGCATGAAGAATCCTCTCCCGATTCACTCGCAAGTCTTCTTGCGACTTCGCCTTGCCGTCCGCATCTAATGGAGTGGTGCAACCCAATGCAACGCATCACCATGTATAGCACTACCTGGTGCCCCGATTGCTGGCGCGCAAAGTCCTTCTTGAAGGAACGCGGTGTCGATTTTCGCGAAGTGAATATCGAAGAAGATCCCGCCGGGGAAGAGATCGTCATTAAGGCGAACGACGGCAAGCGCACGGTTCCCACAATTGAAGTCGGGGGGCGCTATTTCGCGTGCAGTCCTTTTGATGCGGAGCAGCTTGCGGAAGAACTTAACATTCCGCTGAATCCTTAATTCAGCGACACGCCTCGAGCCCAGACCCCCGCGAGGTGCAATCCCTCGTCAAGGAGCACTATGTCCGCATCGGCTCCCACGCGCAGTGAACCTTTCTTGAATTCGATCCCCAGCAAGGTCGCGGGGTTGAGCGTGAGCATGCGCACGGCATCCGGCAAAGATACGCCGAGGGCAACGACATTTCGCAGCGCGCGGTCCAACGTCAGCGTGCTGCCAGCGAGAACGCCATCAGCATTCCGGCATACGCCGCCGCTGACGGTCACCTCGAAACCGCCAAGAGTGTACTTTCCTTCGGGCATACCGGTTGCAGAAAGGCCGTCGCTGACGAGGATGACGCGCGCGACTCCCTTAGCCAGCAGAAGCAGTTTCATGGCGCCTTCTTCGACATGCACGCCGTCGGCGATCAGTTCTGCATTGATATCCGGGGAAGTGAGCACGGCCCCGACGACGCCCGGATCGCGGTGGGAAAACGGACGCATGGCGTTGAAAAGGTGCGTGGCGCTGCGGGCCCCGCGCGCAATGGCGGCACGAGCTTGCTCGTAGGTTGCGTCGGTGTGCCCCATGGAAACGACCAAGCCGGCTTCCCGGGCGGCGTCGATGCACGGAGCGGCGCCGAGCACTTCCGGCGCAATCGTCAGCATCCTGGCATTCCCCGCCGCAGCCTTGAGCATGCGGCCGAGCATCTCCGCCGACGGTGGCTGAATCCATTCGGGTGGATGAACTCCGCGGCGCTCCTTGCTGATAAAGGGCCCCTCCAAATGGATTCCCAGGATTTCCGCGCGGGGTTCATCGGTTTCGTGCTGTCGCGCGATGTAACCGGCGATGCCCTCGACGGCGCGCAGAGTTTCATCCGTGCTGGCCGTAACGGTGGTGGCAACGAGGGACGTCGTGCCATATTCCGAGACCTTGCGAGTGATGGCGCGCATCGCGGCGCTACTTCCCTCCATGATGTCGTGCCCGCCAGCTCCGTGAATGTGCACATCCAAGAAGCCGGGAATGGCGGTCTTCCTGGTTGCGCAAATTTCCTCCGCCCCCACGGGCAGCGTCATCCCCGAGCGCGGCCCGATGGCTTCGATCACGTCTTCGCGAATCAGGATGCCCGCGTCGTTGATTTCTGTTGTCGGGGTTAGCGCACGGCCGGCGTGAATAAGAAATGTCGACATGGCAGGACAACATCGTAGCGGAAATATCCCGCCGCACAAAACAAAACGGGCGGACCGAATCGGTCCGCCCGTCGTGAGAAATTGACGAAGGTTTACTTGGCTGCAGGCGCAGCCGCCGCCATGTCAATGCTGGTCAGCTTGAGCGTTTCGCCGTCCACGGTGCCCTTTACGGTCACGTGATGGCCGGCATGCGCCGCGACTTTGTCCTGCGCATCGACAACGTAAATCTTCTTGTCGGCGTCATTCACGAATACGTACTTGGCGCCATGTTCCTTGACGCACTTGGTGGTGCACTCGCCAGCTTTTTCATTCGCGCCCTTGACTCCGCACTGGCTGTCTGAAATCCAGCCGGTCCAAGAGCCATCCGCCGCCATTGTGAGTGCTCCTGCGAAGAGCGTCGCTGCCACTGCCACTGCAAATCGTACTTTCATGATTTCCCCCTCCAGAAATCCACCGCGGTTTTGGATCTGCCGGGCCAGCCAGTAGCTTGGCACAGCAGCGGTCTGGTGTCCAGACTCTTCCTAAGACCTACTACGAGGGATTCTTATTCCCGGATGAGTTCCAACAAAAAAGGGAGGATTCTCTGGAATCCTCCCTATCTTGCTGTTTTCTCAACGAGTTGAATACTAACTTCTGTGGAACTCGCTTACTGCCCGGACGTCGCCGCGCTGGCCGAGGCCGCTCCCGCAGCCTTGGGAGCGCTGAGGTAACCGGTGGCAGTCGTCTTGGTGACCTTGTTGACTACCAGTTCGAGCGCCGAGCGGGTCCCGCCGGTGTAGAAGAAGATCGGCTCGTTCACGGAACGATCCTTCTTCTCAAAGCTGTTGTCATCGGCCAGGACGTTGATGGTGTAACGGTTCTTCTTGAGATTGGTGTCCTTTAGTTCGATGCGAATGGCGCCAACCTTCGTCGCGCCGCCCTTGCGCTGCACGGTGAACTCAAAGTAATCGCGCTGGCCCATGCGGCGGAGTTGATCGATTTCATCGTGGTTGCGGGCGATAAGCGTGCCCATCTCGCTGCGCGCCATTTGAATGCTGTTCTTAGTGGCGTCCAGATCACCCTTTACGCCGGTGACGTCGCCATTCAGTTTGCTCACGTCGTCGCTGCTCGCCTTGGTGGCCAGTTCCGCCTTTACGGAAGTCGCCAGGTTGTCCACTTTTTTATCGACCGCAGTGGTCGCACTCTTATTCTGCTTGCGCGCGGCGAGGAGTTCGCCATGGGTGAGATTGAGCTTGTCTGTGACCACCTTCACATCGCTCTGTAATTGCTGGTTGATTTCATCAGCCTTGGCCAGTCTCTGCGCCAGCGCGTCATTGGATTGCTTCACGGTGGCTTGTGTCGACTGCTCGACGCCCTTGGCTTGATTGAGGGCACTCCAGCCCACTCCGAGGCTTAACAATGAGATGCCGCCCAACACTGCCACTGCCAGTCCTACCCAACGAGGTGTGCCGGTCGTGTGCGCGATGGCTGAGTCTTGAAAGTCGCTCATATACTTCATTTCTCCTTTTGGCTTTCGCCTTGTGACATGGAAAGGAGCACCCACCACGCCAAATGGATTTTTGCCACCGCTCTGCGCAGTAAGTGATGTATAATCATAAAATTGCGAACACAGTGGAGGTTTAGAAGGAATAGTTTTATAAGTACCAGTACTAGTAAAGATTACGCTGTGCCCTCTGGAATCGTAAAATTTGCGGTCAGTACTCTTAGGAACATCACCCGACGGGATCTGCGGTGATTAAAACATTGTGGAAAACAAGAACGGCAGGCCTAAACTTTGTATTGTCAATAGGTTAAGCGCGTATTCAATCAAGCAGCGCGATAGGCAGCTTCGGATTCCGGAGTGCCTTCGGTGCTGAAATAGTGGTCGAGAGTGTTCACGGCGGCGTCCAAGACCATGTGGCAATCGCGGCAGCCATCCAGATGGCGCTTGATCTCGCCTTCAACAGAGGAGGAGAGTCGTCCTTCTAAGTACCAGCAAATCAAATGGATAGTGTCTCTACAGCTCATATCCCCCGTCCCTTAGGTCCCCAGAGACGATAACAGTGCCCGCGCATAAACGTGCATTTCCAGCGCCAAACACGGCCTTGGACAAAACGAGTTTTTAACCACTTATAAATCAGATGTTTAGCCGACACTCCGGAAATCTCTGCGTTGTCCGCGTGCGGTCTATTTTGAAAAGGTTACACGTGAAGTGGTTCAAATGTGCAGAATCTCGTCAAAGAGAACGTTATCGTTGAGGGGTTACGGTCATCTCTCGAAGGGCCTGGATGCGCTTCTCGAGCGGGGGATGCGTGCTGAACAAAGATGACACACCGCCCCTGCCAAAAAGTGGCTTTACGATGCACAGTGCCGACGTGGACGGCGAAACCGAGGTTGTGGGTATGCGCTGGTTATACGCTCCAAGCTTTTGCAGGGCACTTATCAGGCCGTAGGGCTGACCCACCATCCGAGCGCCGGTCTCGTCGGCCGAGAACTCGCGGGTCCGCGACAGAAAAAGCTGCAGCATAAGAGCGGCAAGTGGCGCCAGGAAAATCATCAGCAGGGCAGCAATACCGCCGCCCCCGCGGTCATCGTCGCGATCCCTTCCATATCCGCCGAAGATCATGGCCCAGCGGCCCATGGACGCGAGATAGGTAATGGCTCCGGCGATGGTTGCTGCGACCGAACTCGTCAGGATGTCGTAGTTTCGGACGTGAGAAAGCTCGTGAGCAATCACGCCTTCGAGTTCCTCATCATTCATCAGCTCCAACAGTCCTTGTGTCACCGCCACAGACGCGTGCTGTGGATTGCGGCCCGTGGCGAAGGCGTTTGGCGCCGGTTCTGGAATCGCATAAAGTTTCGGCATGGGGAGGCGCGCCTTCGCAGCGAGGCGTTCCATCACTTCATAGAGTCTCGGCACCTGTTCGCGCGAAACTCTCTGGGCACCACTGGACGCAAGCGCGATCTTATCCGAGAAAAAATACGAAATAGCGTTGATCAGGACGGCAAGGCCAAGCGCAATTTTCAGGCCGCTCTGGCCGCCCATCGCGCCGCCTGCGAGCACCAGCAGCACACTCAACAGGATCAGCAATATCCCAGTTCTCAGAATTCTCATGGGTTCCTCATGCACTCATTCTACGCAAAAAGGCGATCAAGAATATCCAGGTTCGAGACGGGTGAAGCACTTGAAATCTCAGCATTTCACTCGACTACTAATTAGATTCCCACAGCAGCGGCGGGTTGTTTCGACGGCGCGCGCTCAAAGTGCATGGCGTCTTTCTGCCCGTCGCGGTCTACACGCACGTGAGCGCCGGGCAGCACCGTGCCTTGCAGGATCTGCAACGCCAGAGGATCCTGAATCAGCCGCTGAATGGTTCTGCGCAGCGGCCGCGCTCCGTACGCTGGATCGTAGCCTTCGCGGAGGAGCAATTCTTGCGCCGTCGGTGTCAGCTCCAGGGTAATCTGCCTTTCCGCGAGCAGCTTCTCCACGCTCTTCAGCAGCAAAACGACGATTTTCGCCAACTGATCCTTCCCAAGCGCGTTGAAAATCACAATTTCGTCGATGCGGTTGATGAACTCCGGCCGGAACGAGGCGCGCAATGCTTCCATGGCCTCTTTTCGTGCGCGCTCTGGATCCTTGTTGGAAAGCTCAAAGATCGCTGTCGATCCGACGTTGCTGGTCATCACCAGCACGGTGTTGCGGAAGTCCACGGTGCGGCCTTTGCCGTCGGTGAGGCGACCGTCCTCGAGAATCTGCAGCAGCACGTTGAAGACATCCGGATGAGCCTTCTCAATCTCATCGAATAAAATGACCGAGTACGGATGACGCCTCACCTGCTCGGTGAGCTGCCCGCCCTCTTCGTATCCTACATAGCCAGGAGGCGCGCCGATGAGGCGCGACACGGTGTGCTTCTCCATGTACTCGCTCATGTCAATGCGGATCATCAATTTTTCGTCGTCGAAGAGAAACTCCGCCAGCGCCCGCGCCAGCTCCGTTTTGCCAACGCCGGTGGGCCCGAGGAAAATGAACGAGCCGATGGGCCGCTTGGTGTCCGAGAGACCAGCGCGGCTGCGCCGCACGGCATTCGAGACGCGCCCCAGCGCGTCGTCCTGGCCGACAACTCGCTTCCGCAACCGCTCTTCCATATGCACGAGCTTCTGCGCTTCGCCTTCGAGCAACCGGCCCGTCGGGATGCCAGTCCACTTGCTCACCAGCTTGGCGATGTCTTCTTCATCCACTTCTTCCTTGAGCATCGGCGCATCTTTCTGCACCGCGGAGAATCTTTCCTGTGCCTGCTGCAGCTCGCGCTCCGCTACCGCAATTTTGCCGTAGCGGATTTCCGCGACCTTGGCGAGCTCACCGGCGCGCTCGTGCCTCTGCTCTTCCGCTCTAAGCTGTTCAATCTGCTCCTTGAGCTTGCGGATTTTTCCGATGGCTTCCTTCTCCGCCTGCCAGCGCGCTTTTCGCCCGCTGGAATCTTCTTTCAGCACCGCCAGTTCTTTCTCGATCTGCTTGCGCCGTTCCTGATTTCGAGCTGCATGATGCGGCGTTCAATTTCGTCAATCTCCACAGGCAAAGAATCGATCTGCATGCGCAGGCTGGCCGCGGATTCGTCAATCAGGTCGATAGCCTTGTCCGGAAGGAAGCGGTCCGAGATGTAGCGGTGGGAAAGCGTGGCAGCCGCGAGAATCGCCGCATCCTTGATGCGCACGCCGTGGTGCACTTCGTAGCGTTCTTTCAATCCTCGCAGAATGGCAACGGTGTCTTCGACCGTAGGCTCGCTCACCAGCACCGGCTGGAACCTGCGCTCCAGCGCCGGATCTTTCTCAATGTGTTTTTTGTATTCGTTGAGTGTCGTTGCGCCAATGGCGCGCAGCTCGCCACGCGCCAGCGCCGGTTTGAGCATGTTGGACGCGTCCATCGCGCCTTCCGCGGCGCCGGCTCCCACCAGAGTATGCAGCTCGTCGATGAACAGAATGATCTGCCCTTCGGCTTCGGTGATTTCTTTCAGGACGGCTTTCAAGCGGTCTTCAAATTCGCCGCGGTATTTCGCGCCAGCTACCAGCGCCGCCAGGTCCAGAGCCACGATACGCTTGGTCTTCAACACGTCCGGCACGTCGCCGGAAACGATGCGTTGCGCCAGCCCTTCTACAATCGCCGTTTTACCAACGCCGGGTTCACCGATCAGCACCGGATTGTTTTTCGTACGCCGCGCCAGAATCTGCATCACGCGGCGAATTTCTTCGTCGCGTCCGATCACCGGATCGAGCTTTGATTTGCGGGCCAGTTCCGTCAGGT
>WNFD01002458.1_pt1 | contig 18627 bp, 18 predicted proteins | sample 5400491 | NCBI WGS metagenome assembly WNFD01 (sample SAMN13153343, study PRJNA577476) | soil metagenome | isolation source: 120 cm saprolite under Douglas fir tree site 2 hole 2 replicate 2 | place: USA:California | collected 2015-04-18 | reverse complement strand
CGAGAGGCCGTTCACCACGATCACCCGCTCGTAGCTGCCCCAAAAGGACGGCGTGGTCGTCCCATCCCGCTCCGCTCCCTGGTAGACCTCGTCCGCGAGCAGCCACGCGCCCACCTCGGCCGCGCGACTCACGATCGCACGTCGCATTTCCTGCAAGAGCACGTGTCCGGTCGGATTGTGCGGATTGGTGACGACGACCAGCTTCGTGCCCGGCGCGATGGCGTGCCGCACCTCGTCGAGCGCGGGCTCCCACCGCGCCTCGCTGCGCAGCGTGAAGCCGCGCACTTCGGCCCCGAAGTTCTGCGCGAGCCCCCAGGTCTGGAGGTAATTCGGGAGCATCACGGCGACCTTGTCGCCGGGCTCGACCAGCCGCCAGCACACGACGAAGTTCCCTTCCGCGCTGCCGGTGGTGACCAGGATCTGCTCGGGCGAGACGCCGTCGTACAGGGCGGCAATGCGCTGGCGCAGGAGATCGGTGCCGTTCGACTGGCTGTAGCCGAGGCGAACATCGAGCAGCGGCGCCGGGGACGCGCCGGCCAGGTCGAGCAGCTCCTTGATCGAGAGCGGGTGCACACCCGACTCGGACAGGTTGTAGCGCACCCGGTTCTCCCAGGTGCTTTGCCAGCGCTCCAGCTCGAATGGGACAAAGGGCAAGGGTGTCAATCCATGTTTCGGTGTAGGGGCGCAGCATGCTGCGCCCCTACAATAACGCGGAAATCAATCCAATGCGGCGAGGTCCGCCGGCGTTTCCAGCCAGTAATCCGGCCGCAGGTCCTCCAGATGCGAGCGGTCGAACGGTCCCCACAGGACGGCCGCGGTCTTCACGCCCGCTGCCCGGCCGCACTCGATGTCGTGGCGCGAATCGCCCACGAACACGGCGCCCGTGGCCGGCACGCCCAAGCGCTCGAGCGCCATGATCACCGGCTCGGGGTGCGGCTTGGGATGCGTGACTTCGTCCGAACCCACGATCACCTGAAAAGCGTCCTCGAGTTCGGCGACGCGGAGCCCGCGGAGGGCGCCGCTGCGCATCTTGCTCGTGACGAGGCCCAGGGTCTTCCCCTGGTCCCGCAGCGCCCGTACCGCATCGACCACACCGTCATAGGGACGCACCAGCTCGTCGTGGTGGGCGAGGTTGTAGGCGCGATACGTCGCCACCATGGCCTCGATCTCGGCGGGGTCCTCGGTGAACTGCCGGAACTGTACCCACAGCGGAGTGCCCAGCCCCTGCATCCAGACGTCGTCCGACGGCTGCTGGCCGCGGTGCTGGCGCATGGTGTGACGGTAGGAGCGGAGGATCAACTCGATGGAGTCGATCAGCGTGCCGTCGAGGTCGAACAGGAACGTTGAGAGGGGCACGCCGGAAGGTAGCTACGCCTGTGTGAGATACCAGCGACACTCGGCGCGGAGCGGGCACGCGTCGCAGCGAGGCACCGAACGCTTGCACAGCTCTTGGCCATGGCGGCGCAGCACCTGGTGCGCTTGGATCGACCACGCGAACGCGGCGGGAAGCTCAGATGCCACGGCGTGCGCCGCCGAGCGATAGGTCCGCTGATAGTTGTCGCTTTGCGCTCCGTAGCCGAGTCGCACCAGCACTCGGAGTGCGTTCGAATCCGGCGCGAGAGTCAACGCACCGCGGCAAAGGAGAAGGATCTTGTCCGCGCCCGGCTCGCCGATCCCTGGGAAGCGCCGGAGCAGCTTCTTCGCTTCCTCAGGCGACCGCTTGATCGCCCGGCGCAGTTCCGCTGTCCCGATGTCGAGCGCGATGTCGGCGGCGGTGTGGAGCTTCTCCGCGCGTCGCGCCGGGTGCATGCCGCCTTCCTTGATGATGTCGGCAAGAGCCGGCAGGGGCGTGGCGAGGATCGCCGCGGGTTTCAGGCCCACAGCGCGCTTCAACCGCTTGAACGCCGTGGCGCGCCGCGCGTCGTCCACTAGGTAGGCGCAGTTCTCCCAGATCACCAACTCGAAGGGATCAACCGCTGGCGGGCGCGGCGGCCGACCGTAGAATGTCACGAGCCGGCCGATTGCGGCGCGTAGTCCGATGCGGGTCCGGGTCGGGGCGGGCATGACTACGAAATCTGCGCCGCCCCGCGTCGACCCGCTCGCCCGGCGGAACCGGGCAGCTCGCCCGGCGTTCGGAGGCAGATAAGCGTGCGCAATTTCGAGACCGTCCTCACGCTGCTCGTCGGCGTCACCTTCCTGGCGTTGCTGGCGCGGCGCTTCCGGCTCCCCACGCCCGCCCTGCTCGTCGCCGGCGGCCTCCTGGTCGCCCTGGTTCCCGGGCTCCCGATCGTGCGGTTCGATCCGCAGCTCGTGTTCCTGGTATTCATCCCACCGCTCTTGTATCGCGCGTCGTTGCTGGCGTCCTATCGCGATGTGCGGGCCAACATCCGGCCGATCCTGTCGCTCGGCGTGGGACACGTGCTGTTCGCGACGATCGTGGTGGCCTGGGTCGCGCACCACGCGGTTCCCGGTCTGCCCTGGGCCTCCGCGTTCGCGCTCGGCGCCGTGGTCTCACCGCCGGACGTGGCGGCGGCGACGGCGTTTCTGCGCCGGCTGCCGCTGCCGCGGCGCGTCGTGACCATCCTCGAGGGCGAGAGCATGATCAACGACGCGGCGGCGATCGTTGCGTACCGCATGGCGGCGGCGGCCGCGGTGACCGGGTCGTTCTCGCTCGGGGACGCGGGGCTCCGATTCCTGTGGATGGGCGCCGGTGGCGTTGCGGTCGGTCTCGCTGTCGGGTGGCTGATGGGGGCCCTGCGCCGTCACATTCACGACCCCGAGGTCGAGAACACCATCTCGCTGCTCTCGGGCTACGCGGCCTATCTGCCCGCCGAGCGCCTGGGCGTGTCCGGGATCCTGGCCGTGTTCGCGATGGGGATCTACCTGGGGCGCGTCGGCCCCCGCTTCGTGGCGGCGGACACCCGGGTCCAGAACGTGGGCATGTGGGACGTCGTAGTGTTCGTGCTGGAGGGGCTCATCTTCGTCCTGACGGGGCTCGCGTTGCGGCCCATTGTGGAGGGCTTGAGCGGCGCAGCCGCGCTCGAGCTGGCGCGCGCCGCGGTCCTGGTGAGCCTGGCCGTGATCATCGCGCGGCTCGTGTGGGTCTACTTTGCGGGAAACTTCCGCTGGCTGTTGGGCCCGTGGCTGCGGCCTCGCGAGGCCCGGCCGCGGTGGCAGGTGCTGACGATTTCCGGTTGGGCCGGACTGCGGGGGGGCGTGACGCTCATTCTCGCCGCGTCGATACCCACCCTGACGGCCTCGGGTGCGCCCTTCCCCGGCCGCGACACCATCATCGCCCTCTCCTACGCCGTCATTCTCGTCACGCTGCTCGGTCAAGGCTTCACCTTGGCGCCGCTGTTGCGCTGGCTGGACGTGCGCGAGACGGGCGACGACGAGCGCCGCGAGGAGCTCGCGGCACGCATCAACGCCTCGGAGGCGGCACTGGCCCGGCTCGAGCAGCTCGCGTCGGAGCCGTGGATGCACGCGGGCGCGCTGTCGCACACGCGCGATCGCTACCGCCTCCGCACGCGCCACTTGCGCGGCCACGCGGACGGCGCGCTCGAGGACCCGATCGAGGCGAAATCCATCGCGCACCTGCGCCTCGCGCGCGAGCTGCTCGCCGTCGAGCGGCAGGAGCTGCTCCGCATGCGCGACAACGGCGCGATCTCCGACGCCGTGATGCGACGCGTTCAGCGGGAGCTCGACTACGAGGAGCTCCTGCTGCGTCACGAGTGACCCTCACCCAGCACGACCGCCGCGATCAATTCGACGTGAGGCGCCTCGGCGCAGGTTGCGACGGGCGGCATGCGCTCGTGCCATGCCAGCACGTCGCGCACCGCGATGGGCGCACGGCGAGCCAGTAGATCTTCGAGCCGCAGCTCTTCTCCGGCAGTCATGCCGAGCGCGAGTCGCGAGACGAGACCGTCGAGGCGGGTGAGGTCGGCGTGGCGACGCTCGGTGGCGGCGCGGCGTGCCGCTGCCAACACCCAGGGTATGAGCCGGCGACTGAGGCGGTCGCGGTGTGCCGCACGCCAGCGCGCGTCTTCGAGTGCGGCGAGCCGGTCACGGACGAGCGGCGCCGCCCGTCGGATCGCCCGCTCGAGCGTGGGACGGTCGAGCGGGGCCGCCTCCGCCGCGGCCGCCCGCTCGAGCAGTAGCGTAGCGCGGCCAGGATCCGCCCGAGCGCCCGCGTCTGTCACGACCACGCCCTCCACCTGACGCCCCAGCCGCACCACGAGCAGGACCGCGGGCTCGGTCGCTGCTACGGCCGTGCACGTCCCGGGCGTAGCAGGCGGTCCCGCGCGAGCCGCGAGCTGCTGCAGCCGGTCGCACCAGTCGAGCCCGCGCGGGCCGGCGCCCGCTCGCGCTTGGATGCGCCGCTTCGTCACCAGGCGGCGCTCCATTGCCAGGGCGCCCGCGAGCGGCGGAGGCGGGAGAAACGTCACCGTCTCGATGCGCTCGTGGGGCGAGCCGGCGTGATCGATCCGGCCCACGCGCTGCGCCAGCCGCGCCGGGCTCCAGGGCAGGTCATAATGGACCACTCGGCTGGCGTCCTGGAGATTCAGGCCCTCGCTCAGGAGGTCGGTCGCGATTAGGACGTTGGTCTCGAGCGCGAGGGCGGGAAGGGAAGCGCCCTGCGCTCGCGGCGCGAACGCGCGGAGCACCTCCTCCCGCCGCGCGGGCTCGCTTCCGAACCAGCCCCGCTCTCCCGTCACGGCCGCGACTCGGTGGCCACGCAGCCGGCGCATGAGATGACGCACGGTGGCACGCGCGTGGACGAAGACGATCGTCTTGCCCGGGCGCTCATCGACCAGGCGCGCGAGCGCGTCCGCCTTGGGATCATCCGGCGAGGCGGCGACCGCGCGCAGCCGTTGTGCGACGGCGCGGTCTCGGTCGGTCACAGCGCTCGGTCCTGGAGGCAGGACCAGCGGGAAGAATGCCAGCTGGAGGTCGTCGGATCCGGCGGGGAACAGTCCTCGGAAATCGCGGCGCCCGAGCGCCCTCCCTTGCGCCGCGGCTGCGGCGCCCAGCTCGAGGAACGCTTCATAGCGAAACGAGGCTCGCGCGGAACGCGGGCAGGCTGGAGGCGAGCTGCGACAAGAGAAGCCACCGAAACAGCGCCGCGGCTTCGCCGCCCGCCTCGAGCTGCGCGACTCCGGTCACGAGCTGCTCGAGCACTGCGTCGCGCGCGCTGCCGGCGCGGATCACCTCCCCGGACGCGTGCTCGGGGAAGGCGAGCACGGGCCCTGTGCCGTACCCTCGTCGCACCCGCTCCCGCGAGCGCGACACGCTGAACCGGGCGGCGGCGGCCGTCACCGCGTGAGGATCGGCGTCTCCCAATGCCGCGCGATAGAGTGAGGGCACCCCGAGCCCCGTGAGGTCGTGGTCCCGCAGGAACAGGCGAAACAGATGAAACAGATCGGCGATCCGGTTGTGCACCGGCGTCGCGGTGACGAGCAGGACACGCGCGCCGATCACGGCCTTCGCGAGCGCGCGGTGGCGATTGGTGTCGGGGTTTCGGGAGCGGTGGGCCTCGTCAATGACGAACAGGCGGCAACGGGCGGCAGCAGGCGGCAAGGGGCGGCAACCGTTCACGCTGAGGGACTCATGCGTGATGATCGGGGCATGGCTGTCGTATCGCTCCAACAAGTCGCGCCATTGATCCACCAGCACAGCCGGGACGACCAGCGCGAACGGCTCGCTGAGCGCGCGGGCGACCGCGAGCGCGACGTACGACTTGCCGAGGCCGACCGCGTCCGCGAGCAGGGCGCCGCCGTAGCGCGCTAGGATGCCGACGAGCCGCTCGGCGGCGGGGATCTGGTGCGGGGCGAGCCATGCCGGCCACGGCGCTTTGCCTTCGATCGCGAGCGGCGCGAGGTCGAGCAGCGCGCGCGCCCCGAGCGACGCGACCGCCCGCGCCGGGCCGACCGCTCCCGGCGCGAGCAGACAGGCGAGCGGCTCGGGGAGCGGGGCGAGGTGCTCAGAGAGGATCCGCGGCGGATGCGTCCAGGGCACGGCGGTCCGCGGCTTCGAGTTGGTACATGTCGGCAATCGCGTCGTCGTCGGAGGCGTTCGCCCGCCCCTGGTCTGCGAGGGCGCGCCATTGCGCGGGATTGGAGGGCGGGAGCGGCAGTCCCCGCACGACGCGCGCGTTGAAGCGCCGGAAGCCGCCGCGGGCGGGATCGGCGGAGAGCCGCGCGAGCGCGGTGAGCCAGCGGGAGTTGAGCAGCGCCGCCAGCGCGTACGCGTCGTCCGCCGCCCGGGTGACGATGCCGTACACGGTGTTCAGCGGAACGACGCTTGAGTCCGGCACGACGGCCGCGAGTCGCCGCGCGAGGTCCGGCCAGATCACGCGGTGTGGCGCGTCGGCTAAGGCGATGCGGAACAGCTGCCAGGGCGGACCGCGGCGGTAGTCGCTACGGCGGCACAGGCGCTCCACGTGCGGGTCGAGCGCGCGCGCCAGCTCGGCCGGGAGGCGGGCGAACGGCCGTCCGTCAGGCCCGTGAGTCCACAGCAAGTGTGCGCGCGGCGTCGCCCGCCAGGGCCGCAGGTCTCGACCCCGGACGACGGGCCGGGTCGCCGGTCCCGGTTGCGACACCAGGAACACCTCGTCCGCTCCGGTCTTCACGCCGAGCTGCGGGCGCCAGCGATCACCCACCGCAGGGCAAACGGCCTGCAGGTGACGCGCCACGCGGGTTGCCCCACTTGCAAGAATCCACGGTCCGTCGGTCGCGAGGGCACGTTGCGGGACGGCCGGGGCCCCGCTCTTCGGCCCGAGGGCTGTAGCCACGCGCTCGCGGCCGGTCGGCTCGACCCGCACGGTCACAAGGGCCATCGGGTACACGGCGGCACCGAACGCACCCAGTTGCGGCACCGGCGCTACTCGCTCCAGGCGCGTGCTTGCGGCGAGCCGCCGCCGCAGCGGCTCTGCATAGCCGCTCGACGCGAGCTTCGCGGGGACGAGCAGTGCCGCGGCTCCACCTGGCGCGGTCAGCTCGAGCGCACGCTCCACGAACGCGACCGCGAGGTCGGGCAAGTGCGCGTACCCCGGTCCGCGCTCCGGCCGCCAGGTGGTGTAGCGCGTTGCCAGTGTCTCCCGGACCTGGGCGGGCACCCGTTCGCCGCGCACCCAAGGCGGGTTGCCGACAACCAGGTCGAAGCCGCCGCGCGCGAGAATGTCGGCAAAGTGGGATTCGAACGCGAAGAAGGGGGTACCTCCTTCGCGCGAGAGGCGGCGCGCCGCCACGCGAAGCTCGCGGCGACTGGCGCGCAAGCGCCGGAGTAGCGCGCGCTCGTCCGAGCGGAGCCCCCGGCGCCGACCGAACAGGTCGCGATTCTTACCGGCGGCCACCAGTTCGGCGGCACGCCGCTCGAGCGTCGCGACCGCGGCCGCGAACAAGCGCCGCGCGAGCGCACCCTCGGCCGCGGCGAGCTCGCCCAGCGCCCGCCGCTTGGCCGGTCCCGCGAGGCTGAAGAGCGCGCGCCGGGCGATGGTGAGCCGCTCGATTTCCGGCGATGGGGCCGGAAGGGTCGCACCACCTCCGCCCAGGGCGCGCGCCAGCGTCAGGGGGTCGAGCAACGCGTCGCCTTGGCGTACGTGCCCGTCGAGGTTCGGCAATGGAGCGATCAGGGTGACGTCCGTTTCGTCCTGGTCCGGCACCAGGGCGAGCCACAAGCGGAGCTCGGCGAGCCGCACGGCCGTGAGCTTCAGGTCCACGCCGAAGAGGGAGTGCGCCACGACGTCGCGGCGTACCGCGGCCGCGGGTCCCGCGCCCGCGGCGCAGCGCAACCGTGTGAGCTCCTCCAGTGCACCGAGCAAGAAAGCTCCCGAGCCGACCGCCGGATCGAGTACGGCGACCCGGCGGAGATCGGGCGGCGGGTCGGGCGGGTCGCCGTCATGCATCCAACGCTCGGCGGCCAGGGGGGCGAGGCCGAAACGCTGCACGAGGATCGCGGTCAACCCGGCGCGTACGATTTCGCGCACCAAGGCTGCGGGCGTGCAGTAGCTGCCGCTCGCGCGCCGTTCCGTCGGGTCCATCACACCCTCGAACACGCGGCCCAGCATGTCGGGGGCGACGCAGTGGCCCGCGTCGTCGGCTTCACGCGCCGAAAAGTGGAATCGCTCGAACAGCTCATCGAACGCGTCACGCCAATCGGTATTGGTCCAGCGGGCCGGACCCTCGCGCCGCTCGAGGGCGGTTGGCTCGAATAGCCCACCATTCAGAAACGGCAGGCGGCCCAGTGCGCGTGCCGCCCCCGAGCGACCGGAGGCCGGCCGGTTGAGCGCGCCGAAGCACAGCGGGTCGAACACCTGGCGGTGAAAGTGGCGCCGGGTGGCGACGCTGTCATCGAATCGATGGATCAAGTAGCGCCGGTCGCCGTCCAGCCAGCCTTTCGCCTGGACGAAGTAGAGGAACAGCACGCGGGTGAGCGCTGTCAGCGCCAGGGTGTGCCGGTCGGACCGGCTGCGCGGCACGGCGAGCCGGTCCGTCAGCCGCTCCAACGTGGCTCGGAACGCCCGAAAGAACCGCGGGGTGACGCCTTCGCTCGCGAGCGCTTCGCCGATCCGCAGGCTGAGAGCGAGCGGCGTTTCCCCTGGGAGCGGACGGAACCGCTCCAGCGTGTCGAGCGAGCCGCCGGGCGGCCGCTCGAGCGGAATGGTGGCGAGGCGTAGGGCGGGGCCCCCGTCGCGCCCGGCGCGAGCGATCGCGCGCCAGCTGGCGCACACGAGGCGCCGCGGACCCGAGCCGAGCGCGCACGCGAGGCCCCGTTCCGCTTGCGCCGCCAGCCGACGGGCCGCGGCGCGGGCTGCCCGCTCGGGGTCGCGCGCCTCGATCGCGAATACGCGGAACGCCTCGTGGCGCGCCACCAGCGCCGCTCGGAGCACGCCCGCCGCCTCTGCCTGCGCCGGACCGAGCCAGGGTCCGGGTGGCACGGGCTCCCACGCCGCCTGAAACCCGAGCGCCCCAAAGAGGTGGCGAAGATCGTCGATCTGCTCGGTGCGGGCGAGAAGTTCCCGCAGCACCACGGAGCCCCTGGCTCGGAGGGGGCTACGCTACCTCACATCCCTCCGGAGTTCGGTACCAGGGGATTGCGACGACGATCAAAACAACGCGCCAGGTCTAACTGGCCTTTCTCAACCTGATGGTCCCATTGACGGTCTCGAGCGCCAGTCTTCGTCCCCCGCTACCAATCGTGCCGCGCACGCTGCGGGGTCCCAACCGTCCAGTGACCATGAGCGGGAAGTCCGTCTGGATGTCGCCGTTGACAGTCTTGGCGCGGACCTCGGTGGACAGACCGGCGGGAAGATCGAGCGTGATCCCACCGTTGACGGTGCGGAACTCGAGGGCTTCGCTCCAGGTGGCGCGGCCGAGCGACGCCACGATCTCGCCGTTCACCGTTTGCGCCTCGGCGTACCCGGCCGTGGAAATCCGGATGCTGCCGTTCACGGTGTTCGCTTCAACGTCGCTCGACAGACCTGCCGCCTCGACCTCGCCGTTCACCGTCTTACCGAGGAACCGCACGCCCGCCGGCACGCGAACGGTAAAGTCGACGGTCACGTCGTTGTTGCGCACGTTCATGTGACCATCGTCGCCTGCGTCGCACGTGTTCTCCCGGCGGCCGTCACTGGGATACACGGCGCAGATCGTGACGCCGTCCTCGTGTTGCACGACCTCGATCTTCACGTCGTCGGGGTCGCTCCGGCGCGCGTGCTTCACGGCGGTCACCTCGACGTCGCCCGAGCCGGCCACGGCGCGCACGTCGCCGTTCACGCCCTTGATCTCGATCGCCTTGCCCGGAGCGATTTTCCCCTTCCAGTGGAATTCACCCTGGGCGGGAGCCGCGCGGGGCACCAGCGCCAGGCCAGCCACGACGGAGAGCAGCGCGAGTATGGAACGGTGCATGGTCATTCCTCCTGGTGGTCTTCGTCATGCTTGTGGTCCATGTCCTTCAGCAGTTGGCCGGGACGACAGATCTTGATGTCGCCGCCAAACGACTCGAGCTCGAGCCGGGCGCTGCCCGAGCCGAGCGTGAAGTTGAAACGGTGTTTGGTCTTCCCGGTCAGCTGAATAGGGAAGCACGAGCTGAACTCGCCGTTGAACGTCGAGACGGATACCGAGACGTTGGCCTTCTCGGGGACCGACACCCGCAGATCGCCGTCATGCGTCCCAAAGCGATACCGCCCGCCGTCCTTGATCGTGCCGTCATACGTGATGGTGCCGTTGACCGTGCTGGCTTCGGCATTGGCCGACTCGATCTGAATGAGTGCGATGTCTCCGTTCACGGTTTCCGCGGTGAGGTCGCCGGACACGTCGGTTGCCCGGATCTCTTCGTTGACGCTGCTCAAGTCGATACGACCGCGCGCCTTCTCGAGTGTCACCGCTCCCATGACGGACTTGAGCGACACGTTGCCCGCCCCGCCCAAGACCGTGATCTCGCCCTGCACCGTCTCGGCGGTGATCTCGTTCTGGGCGCCGTCCACCCTGATGTCGGTGTAGACCCCGGAGAGGTTCAGGGCCATCCAGGCCGGCACGGTGACGGCGTAGTCGATCTGCGACGGTCCGCGGCGCCCCCCCTCGGTCTTCACGCGGACGACCTGATCGGACGCAGCGACGGTGATCCGGTCCCGGCTCGAGTGATCGGCCACGACCCGCACGGCGTTGCGGCTCCAAGTCTTGACGGCGATCTCCCCCCCGAAATTGTTGATCTCGAGGCGGGCGCCGGCCCGCACCGGCACGGTCGTGTCGGTCTGCTGCGCGAGTGCGAGCGCCGCGAGCGTCGCCAGGGTCGTCAGCATGCTGGTCTATCCTCCTCACTAGCTCCGCGCGCCGGCGAGTGTCGCCGCTTGGCGCAGCAGCTCCAGTTTCCGCCGCATCTCTTGGGCGAGATGCAGGTTCAGATATGAATTCGTGGGGTCGGCCGCGAGCGCGCTCTGCGCGTTGCGGATCGCCCGGTCGATGATCCTCAGGTTCCGCTCGATCACTCGCACCGTCGCCGTGTCCAACTGGCCCCGGCCGCGCGCGAGAGCGCGCTCGAGATCCGCCACCTGGGCGGCGTAGCGGGCGTCGCCGGGGTAGGCGGACGCGTTGAGGAGCGTCGGGACGCGTTCGGAGATCACGACGGGCGGGGTCGCAACGGTCCGGCGTCCCCCGAGCAGCCATGCGGTGCCACCCGACAGCAGCGCCAGCACCACCGAGGCGGCCGCGAGCTGCGGCATAGTGAAGGAAAACCGCCTCACCACCGGCCGCGTCTTCGATCGCGCCGACAGCCCGATTCGGGCCGCGACGGCCGGCCAGAGATCCGCGGCGGGCGGGCGATCGTCCAGCGCGCGCGCGTTCGTTACCACGCGCCGCAGCTCGTCGAGCGTCGTGCGGCAGGCATCGCACGAGGCGAGATGCGCCTCGAACGCCGTCCGCTCGGGGCTCGTGAGCTCGCCGTCGAGATAGTCCGAAAGTCGATCAGTCCACTGGTCCGTCATACGCTACTCCCTTCCGGTACTCCCGCGTCCCCAACCCCTAGCCCCCACCCCTACCATCAGCGCTCGAGATGCTTGCGGAGCGCCATGCGTGCATGATGCAGCTGCGATTTCGACGTCCCGGCCACGATCCCCAGCATGTCGGCGATCTCTTCGTGCCGGTAGCCCTCGATATCGTGCAGCACGAACACGTGTCGCGCGCCGTCGGGCAGCCGGCCAATTGCTTCCTCGAAATCCATCGACAACTCCGGCGCCGCCGTGCGACCCGCCACCCCGTCCAGAATGTCGGCCGAATCGTCGTAGCGGCTGCGCTCGGTGCCGATCGTAGTGCGCCGGGCGAGGATGACGTTCACGGCCAGACGGTGCAGCCACGTCCCGAACGCCGCCTCGCCCCGAAACGTCGCGAGCTTGGTCCAGGCGCGGACGAACACGTCCTGTGCGATGTCGTCGGCGTGATCCGGGCCGACCATCCGCCGCACCAGGCTGTGCACCCGCGCCACGTGGGCCCGGTACAGGCGCTCGAAGGCGCGGCCGTCTCCGGAAGCGGCGAGAGCCGCGTCGGCGGTTTCCGCGTCTCCCAACGCCCGCTGGTCCGGATCTCTACGCAGTGTCGCCACCCCGGGAGTGGTGAGCTCCATGTGTACCCTTCGATGGGGCACAGGGTTAAAAGGTTGTAGCAGCGTGGGAAAGGCTAATAGTAGGCGCACACGAGAGAATTGTTAGAGTAAATTGCGAGCCGTCATGAGTCCCCCCCCGCCCAACCTTCTCGCCCTCGCCGGCCTCGGCCTGCTGTTGGGCTTCCGTCACGCGTTCGAGCCGGACCACCTCGCGGCCGTGTCGACGCTCGCGACCCGGCAGGGCCGCTTGCTCGACGCTTGCCGCCTGGGCCTCGCGTGGGCGCTGGGTCATACCGCGAGCGTGGGCCTGGTGGTGGGCGCGATCATCCTGTTCGGGCTGCATCTTCCCGACCGCCTCTGGCCGGCGGCCGACCTCCTGGTCGCGCTGCTCTTGATCGCGCTCGGTGGGACCGTAATCCTGCGCTACGCGCGTGGACGCTGGCACCTGCACGCGCACTCGCACGCCGGAGGTCCGCACCTTCATCTGCACAGCCACACGCACGGGACCGCGCACGAGCATGCGCACCCGCAGGGCGATGCGCGTCGCTCGCTGGGATTCGGCCTGCTGCACGGGCTCGCAGGGAGCGCAGCGATCCTGGTGCTGCTGGTTGCCACGGCTCCGACCCGCTCGGCCCAGCTCGCCTATTTCACGGCGTTCGCGGCGGGAACTATGATCGGGATGCTCGTGGTGTCGCTGTCGCTCGCGAGCATCGTACGGCTCGCCTCGACGCGGGGCGCGCGCTGGGCGACGCTGCTCCATGTGGGCAGCGCGGCGGCGAGCATCGCCGTGGGGCTGCTCCTGGCTGGCCGCGTGGCAGGCGAGTTCTAGCGCTCCGTGCGGCTGCGTCTAGGTTGGCTCGCTCCCCTTCTACTCCTGGGCTGCCTGGATGCCTTTGCTCCGGCCGGCGCAATGCCGTTCACGCCCCCCGCGGTCTACCGTACTTGGTGGACGCAGATCGAGGCGTGCGCCGGCGTGTGGGGTGACTTCGATCGCGTCGAGTGGTATGAAGTGCCCGGCTCGAGCTACTCGTGTCCTGCCTACGATGGCCGATGCGACGGATGGTGGCGCTCGCCGCACACGATCTTCATGTCGCAGGACCAGCTGTACGACCGGCAGCTCGCCGAGCACGAGATGCTGCACGACCTGTTGCAGCGGGGGGATCACCCGCCGGCGTTTCAGGCGTGCGGGGTGTAGGCGGGTTGCTCCACCGCGGCTACGACGGTCGCGGCGGTGAGCGTTCCGAACACGTTGGTCATCGTGCGGAACATGTCGGGGATGCGATCGAATCCCAGCAGCAGCTGCAGGCCGGTGAGCGGGAGCCCCGTGGCGGTGAACGCCGGCACCAGGCTCACGATGCTCGCCGACGGAACGCTGGCGACCGTGAGCGAGGCGAGAAACACGGCGGCTCCCGCCTGGAACGTGCCGGCGAGACCGAGCGGGACGCCGTACAGCCGGGCCACGAACATCACCGCCACCGCCTGGAACAGCGCGCTCCCCACGCGGCCGACGCTCGCGCCCAGGGGCAGCACGAAGCTCGCCACCGTGCGCGAGATCCGGAGGTCGCTCTCCGCGGCCTCGAGCATGACGGGAAGCGTGGCGAGCGACGAAGTCGTCGAGAACGCCATGAGTAGGGAGGCGCGGATCGCCCGGAGATAGCGCCCCGGCCCGAGCCGCGCGACCAGCGCGACGACCGGGAGGAGCAGGAGCGCGATGAGTGTGGCGAGCCCCGCGATCACCGCGACGATGAAGACGGCCACCGCTCGGATGAGATCGACGATCAACTTGACGTCGAACTGTGATAACGCGCTGGCCACGATCGCGAAAATTCCGATTGGGGCGAGCAGCAGCACCCAGCGCACGATCCGGATCAGGGCCTGCGTGGCCGCGTCGGCCAGGTCGGTAAGGGCGTGACGCTTGTCGTCGGGTAGCGCGGCGGCGGCCACCGCGAAAATCGTGATGAACACGATTAGAGGAAGCAGATTTCCATCTACGGCGGCGCGCACCGGGTTGGACGGGATGAGCTCGACGATGAACCGGGCACCGGTGGGGATCTGCTCCGCTGCGTGTCGCACGCCTCCAGTGTCCGCGGCGGCCGCCTGACGGAGCGCCGCTTGCTGATCGGCAGTGATGGGCGCGAGTGGCAGCAGCAGCGCGGCCACGACAAAGCCGATGAGGATCGCCCCGAGCGACATGGCCCAGAAGAAGGCGAGCGTCCGGATGCCGAGTCGGCCGACGCGTCGCAAGTCGCCCAGCCCGGCGACGCCGGCGAACAGTGACGTGGCGACGAGCGGGATCACGACCATCGACAGCAGGTTCAAGAATAGAGTGCCGAGCGGCCGCAGCGATTGCGTCGCAGCGAGCAGCACGGGCGATCGCGTCCAGACGGCGGCGAGGCCCAGCGCGAACCCGGCCAGGAGGCCGAGCGCCATCCAGACGTGGCTTCCGATCGATCGCACGGTATTATTTCCGGGCACAATGATCACTGGCGCTATCACGCTCCGCAACCGCTAGCCTGTGGCCACGCCCGCGAAGCGATCGTTTCGTTTGACAGGGGCCGCGGGGTCGCCCGTGGCCGTCGAGGTCACGAGTGCCGCCGGACAGCGTCCCGTGGTCGTCTTGTGCGGTCGGCCCAGGCCCGAACTCGGCGAGCGGCTGGCGCGGGCAGGCTTCGCGGTCGTGTCGTTCGACCCGCCGGGAGCGCCGAGCCTCGAGGTCGCGCTCGACGCGCTGGGGCGTGGCATGCTGGAAGTGGACGCGGACAGTTATGCGTTGATCGAGCCGCACGACGATGGCTCGATCGCGCTGGCTCGAGCCGCCGCAGGCGTACGCGTCCCCGGTCTCGTCGTCCGCGACCTTCCGGATGAGCTCGCGGCGGCGGCGATCGTGCAGTGGTTGGCGAAACACCTCGTGTGATCACCCTCGCAACGGTGCGTCGGGCGTTGCGAGATCACCGCCCCCAGGTCGTGGATGCCCCCAACGCCCGCCCCGCCGCCGTCGCGCTCGTGCTGCTCGAAGGCCCGCAGGGCCTCGAGATCCTCCTCATCAAGCGTGCCGAGCGCGGCGACGACCCGTGGTCCGGTCAAATTGCGCTCCCGGGCGGCCGCTACGACGCCGGCGACTCCGACCTCGAGGCGACGGCGGTGCGGGAGACGCGCGAAGAGACCGGAGTGGACCTGTCGGGCGCGGAGCGGTTGGGGGCGTTGGACGATCTCTATCCCCGCACGTCGGTCCTGCCCCCCGTGGTGGTGCGGCCGTTCGTCTTTGCGTTGACCCAACGCGCCGACCTCGTTCCGAGCGATGAAGCGCAGCGCGTCTTCTGGCTACCACTCGCCCGACTCTCGGAGTCGCGCGTGCGTCGGGAGGTGACCCTTACGCTGCGGGGCGGTACGCACACACTCCCCGCCTACATGGTGGACGAGGAGCTGATTTGGGGGATGACGGAGCGGATTATCACCCCGTTCGTGGAACTGGTGCGAGCTCAAGAGGGGCCCAAACATAGCCTCTAGAAATCCACATATTCGCTTGACGGCATCCCATAATTAGTGTAGACTAATTCCCGGCGGGCAGCAGGGGTCAATCCGTTGCCCTAACACCTGATACCTGGCACCCAACACCTGCCTCCGCGGCAGGGAGAATCGGCATGCAGCCAGCTTTACGCGATCCCAACCCTCCGCTGACACGGTCCGTAGAGGACTACCTCAAGGCGATTTACCATCTCTCGAGCCAGGGCGGCTTCGCCGCGACCAGCGACATCGCCGCGATGCTCGAGGTATCCCCACCATCGGTGAGCGGCATGGTTAAGCGGCTCTCCGAAACGGGGCTGATCGAGCACGTGCCCTACCGCGGCGTGCAGCTCACCTCGCAGGGCCGCCGGGCGGCGCTCAGGATGATCCGCCGGCACCGCATCCTCGAGCTCTATCTCACGCAGCATCTGGGTTACGACTGGGGCGGCGTGCACGCCGAGGCGGAGCGGCTCGAGCACGCCGTGTCGGACGAGCTGATCGAACGGATGGCGAGCGCGCTGGGGCAGCCCCAATACGACCCGCACGGTGATCCCATTCCCACGGCGGCCGGCGACATCGAGGAAGCGGAGCTCGTGGCGCTCGCCGACGCGCGTGTCGGCGCAAAGCTCGAGTTGCGCCAGGTGGGGACGCAGGATGCCGCGCGCCTGCGCTACTTCGCGGAGCAGGGGCTCACCCCCGGCGTGCTGCTCACCGTGAGCGATCGCCAGCCGTTCAACGGCCCGACGACTATCGCGCTCGTGCCCTCCGGAGACCCGCGCGTTGTGGGCCGAGAGCTGGCGCAGCTCTTGTTGTGCCAGGAGATCGGCTCGTGAGGGGCCGCGCCTTTGCTTGGATCGGCCTGCCGCTGGTGGCCGCCGCGCAGGTGAGCGCGCAGGAGCGGGCGGCTTTGCCCAATATCGCCGACAACAGCTTCCTGCTCGAAGAGGCCTACAACCAGGAGCCTGGCGTCGTCCAGCACATCAGCGCGTTTCAGCTGTTCCGCGGTGCCGACTCGTGGGTGTACACGTTCACCCAGGAATGGCCGCTGTTCAGCCGGACCCATCAGCTGAGCTTCACCGTGCCCATCCAGCGAGTCCAAAACGGCGCGTCGTTCGCAACGGGCGTGGGCGACGTGGCGGTGAACTACCGCTATCAGCTGGCCGCAGCGGAGCGGCTGTCCGTGGCGCCGCGGTTGTCTCTGCTCCTGCCGACCGGACGCGCCCGATCGGACCTCGGCGCCGGCGCGCCCGGCGTCCAGGTGAACGTGCCGGCCAGCGTGATCCTCGCGAGCAAGCTGGTCACACATTGGAATGCCGGCGGCACCGTCACACCCTCGGCCAAGAACGCGGTGGGTGACCAGGCGACGACGGTCGCCTACAACCTCGGCGCCAGCGTCATATGGTTGGCGCGGCCCACCTTCAATTTCCTGGTCGAGGTCGTGTGGACGCGGGACGAGGCTGTGACGAGCGCCGGCCACACCGCCGCGAGCGACGCCCTGTCGATCAGTCCCGGGATCCGCTGGGCCCACAATTTCTCGAGCGGGCTGCAGGTCGTGCCTGGCATCGCGTTCCCGATCGGAGTCGGACCGAGCGCCGGTGACGACGCGGTCCTCTTCTATCTGAGCTTCGAGCATCCCTTCACGAGCGGGAGTCACTGATGGCGGCGCCGCAACCCGACTTTCCACTCGCGAACCCCGACCCGGGATGGCGGCGTCCGCGTCTCGCGCCGAGCCTCGCGGAGGTCTATCGCAGCGTTCCCGTCAGCTCGGGTGCGTGGTGGCGCAAGGCGCTGGCGTTCGCGGGCCCGGGCTACCTCGTGGCCGTGGGCTACATGGATCCCGGCAACTGGGCCACCGATCTCGCGGGCGGCTCGCGCTTCGGGTACACGCTGCTCTCCGTCGTCCTCTTGTCGAACCTCATGGCGATCCTGCTGCAGGGGCTCGCCGCGAAACTCGGCATCGTGACCGGGCGCGACCTGGCGCAGGCGTGCCGCGACCACTTCTCGCGGCCGACGACGATCGCCCTGTGGGTGCTGTGCGAGGTGGCGATTGCGGCATGCGACCTGGCGGAGGTGATCGGTTCGGCGATCGGGTTGAACCTGTTGTTCGGGATTCCGCTGCCGTGGGGCATCGCGATCACGGCGCTCGACGTGCTGATCGTGCTGTACCTGCAGCACCGGGGCTTCCGGCTGCTCGAGGCGCTCGTCGTGGCGCTGATCGCGACCATCGCCGGCTGCTTCCTGTTCGAGATCGTCATTTCGCGCCCCGACCTGGCCGCCGTTGCCGGGGGCTTCCTGCCCACGCCCTCCATCCTGTCGGATCCTGACAAGCTGTACATCGCGATCGGGATCCTCGGCGCCACCGTGATGCCGCACAACCTGTACTTGCATTCGTCGGTGGTGCAGACTAGGGCGTACGAGGAGACGCCCGCGGGCAAGCGGATGGCGTTCAAGTATGCGTTTCTCGATTCGACCGTCGCGCTCAGCTTCGCGCTGTTTATCAACGCGGCGATCCTGATCGTGGCCGCGGCCACGTTCCACCGCGCCGGTCATACCGGAGTCGCCGAGATCCAGGAGGCGTACCAGCTGCTCACGCCGCTGCTCGGCGTGGCCGGGGCGAGCGCCGTGTTCGCCCTGGCGCTGCTCGCGTCGGGGCAGAATTCGACGCTCACAGGGACGCTCGCCGGTCAGATCGTGATGGAGGGCTTCCTGAACATCCGGATCCGGCCGTGGTTGCGGCGGCTCATCACGCGGCTGATCGCGATTGTGCCGGCCGCGCTCACCGCTATCTTCTTCGGGGAAAGCGGTACCGCCAAGCTCCTCATCCTGAGCCAGGTGATCCTGAGCCTGCAGCTGTCGTTCGCGGTGTTCCCGCTGGTGTGGTTCACGTCCGATCGCTTGAAGATGGGCGAATTCGTGAACCCCCCCTGGGTCAAAGGACTGGCCTACTTCGTGGCGATCGTGATCGCCGCCCTCAACGCGTGGCTCCTGGCCCAGACGTTCCGTGGCTGGCTCGGCTGATGTACACCCGCA
>WNFD01008501.1_pt1 | contig 18633 bp, 18 predicted proteins | sample 5400491 | NCBI WGS metagenome assembly WNFD01 (sample SAMN13153343, study PRJNA577476) | soil metagenome | isolation source: 120 cm saprolite under Douglas fir tree site 2 hole 2 replicate 2 | place: USA:California | collected 2015-04-18 | reverse complement strand
CCTGATCCTCTTCGCGCCCACGTCCGTTCCCGGACTCACGCCCCCGATGTGAATCAAAAGGAGAGAGAAGTGAAATTGCCGAAAGTGGTATCGCAGGACGACTGGATCGCCGCGCGCAAGCGGCTGCTTGTGAAGGAGAAGGAGTTCAGCCGCCAGCGCGACGCGCTGAGCGCCGAGCGGCGCAAGCTGCCGATGGTGGCAATCGAGAAGGAGTACCTGTTCCAGGGGCCGGAGGGACGCCGCACGCTCGCCGATCTGTTCGAGGGGAAGCGCCAGCTCCTCACCTATCACTTCATGTTCGGTCCTGATTGGGGTACAGACGGGTGCCCTTCCTGCTCCTACGTCGCCGACAACTTCGCGGGCAGCCTCGTGCACCTCGCCGCGCGCGACACCGCATTCGCCGTGATCTCGCGCGCGCCATTCGACAAGATCAAACCCTTCAAGCAGCGCATGGGCTGGACCTTTCCGTGGCTGTCGTCGTTCGGGACCGACTTCAATTACGACTTCGGGGTGACGCTCGACGAGACGCATACGATGTACAACTACGCGCCCGTCTCCGCCCAACCCGAAGGCCGGCCGCACGAAGGCGAGCGGGAAGGGTTGAGCGTCTTCTTCCGGGACGGCGATCGCCTGTTCCACACGTACTCGACCTACCAGCGCGGCCTCGACCCGTTGCTCAACACCTACAACTTGCTCGATCTCACGCCGCTCGGCCGTCAGGAAGAAGACGGCATCATGCATTGGCTCAAATACCACGATGAATATTGACTCAGGGTGTTGGCGGGTTCCTCTTGCCGATCTCGTACTCCCGCGTCTTCTATTGGTGAACGTTCACAGGCTGCGCCGCGGCTTCTGCGCGATCCGTTAGGACCATCGATGTATCCACAAACGGGGAAAGACATGGATCGACGGCTTCGTGAAGGTCGAGGCGCATCGGACAGGTACGCGAGCAAGACCATATCTCGCCCCGCCACGGAGACCTGAGCGTGACCCAACTTGCGTCCAGCCCGAGCTCCACGGACACGCAACGTATCGCCTCGGTCGACATCATTCGCGGGGCCGCGATGATCCTCATGGCGATCGATCACGTCCGTGTCTACTCCGGCCTCCCCGCCGGCGGCCCAACGGCCGGGATCTTCTTCACCCGCTGGGTGACGCACTTCGTGGCGCCGGCGTTCATTTTCCTAGCGGGCACGAGCGCGTTTTTCTACGGACGCAGGCACGCCGACCTGTCTCGCTTCCTGTTCGTCCGAGGCGTGTGGCTGGTGCTGCTCGAGCTCAGCGTCATTCGAGTGGCGTGGACGTTCAACTTCGACTTCACGCATTACTTGCTCGCCGGCGTGATCTGGGTGATTGGCTGGTGCATGATCCTGATGGCGGCGCTTGTACGGCTGCGCGTGCGGACGATCGCGATTATCGGGTTGGCGATCATCACGCTGCACAATGCGCTGATGCCTCCCCTCATCAACGCCGTCCCATTGGGAGAGCTGTGGAAGATCTTGTACATCGGCTTCTTCAATGGACCGGTCGGCGATTCCCCGCTGATCGTGTTGTACTCGATCATTCCCTGGATCGGCGTGATGGGGGCGGGCTATGCCTTCGGGACGGTCCTCACGATGGAGCCCGCGCGGCGGAACCGGATTTGTCTGCGGATTGGCCTTGGCGCCATCGTGCTGTTCCTGGTGCTGCGCGGCACCAACCTCTACGGTGATCCACGACCCTGGAGTGCAACGACGCCCATGCCGGCGCTGCTCTCATTCCTCAACACCACGAAGTATCCCGCGTCGCTCAGCTTTCTGTTGATGACGCTCGGGCCGACGATCGCGCTAATCCCCCTGCTCGATCGCGTGCGTGGGCGAGTCGCACATTGGCTCACGATCTTCGGACGGGTACCGTTCTGGTACTATGTGTTACACATCCCGCTAATCCACGCGCTCGCGCTGATCGTTTCGATGATCCGGCTGGGCGAGGCGAGCCCGTGGCTGTTCACGAATCACCCGATGGGCAACCCGCCCCCGCCGGACGGCTATACCTGGAGTCTTGGGCTGTTGTACATAGTCTGGGCTGTGGCGATCGTGCTGCTCTACTTCCCGTGCCGCTGGTACGCCGATCTCAAGGCTCGGCGACGGGATTGGTGGCTGAAGTACCTCTAAGAATGCCCTGTAACGGCTACCGTCGGTGCAACTATGGACTAACCGATTGAGCTACAGCCACCGTGCAGCGCAAACCTAATCAGGCCAAAAGGCGCGAGCAATCTCGGCCGTGCGAGGATCCAGAGGCACTGGCGCGCCATCAAGCCGCGCCAGCGGCACCACACCCCGTACGGCACTGGTCAGAAACAGGCTACGACCATCCAGCGCCTCTCGCCGCCAGTGCCCCTCTTCCACCCGCACGAGCTCGCCGATCCGTGCGCGCCCGACCCCCGGCAGGATGCCGAGGTCCTGCCCCGGCGTGCAGAGTCGCTCCCCCTCCCACCACAACAGGTTCCACACCGTCCCCTCGGTCACCCAGCCCTCGGCCGTAAGCAGCAACGCATCGTCCGCTTCGGCGCGGTCGGCTTCGGCCGCCGCTTCCTCGAAGCAGTCACGCTCCGTGGTCTTGTGCGGGTAGCGCTCGTGGCGCGCGACGGCCGTGATCACTACTGGCGGACCTCCGCCGGGCACCCCACCCACCGTGACCGCCGCCCGACCGTCGCGTACCTCGAGGTGCAAGACGGCCTCATCCATTTCCGTGAATGGCACGACGAAGGCATCGAGGTCCCGGTCCGCGGCCGGCAGCCCGAGGGCAGCCAGCGATCGCGAGAGCCGCGCGAGATGCCGCGAAAGCAGCGGAATCGCGCCCCGGCGCACGCGCATGGTCTCGAACACGCTCACTCCCGGACTGCGCATAGGCCGTATAGTACCGGGGGCGGGATTGTGTTGCCAGAACGAGGCGGATTTCACATGTTGACTGGCCTGCTTCGGGGGAAACCGTGAACGACAAAGCACCGTCGAGGAAGGACGTCGAGGAAAAGCGTCGAGAGACCACGATGTTCCTGGACGCACTCACTCCTTGCCTCTTCCTTACGCTGTTGTTGTTAGTGTTGGGTTGCTCGCACCGCCCACCGGCCGACTTCGCCCCCGATCCGGGGCTCGTCCAACGCATCACCCAGATCCGCATCGACGCGCCGAGCGCGGCCTGTCCCGGTCAGTCGTTCCCCGCCTCCTACACTGCGGTCTTGAGCGACGGCTCGCTCGTGCCGTTCGAGAACCGGTACGACAAGGACCACCCCCCGCGACTCCACGTTGTGTTCCTCGATCGCATAAGCAATGCGGCGACCCCCCTGGAGAACGGCGCCTGGACGGCCGATCGCGATCCCCTCCTGACCGTCACGACCGGGTTCCATCTCACGGTCGTGCTGCGGCAGAAGGCGTCACTGCAGGCCACGGCGACGCTCGCGCCGGAGTACTCCTGTCTACCCCACGCCTTCGGGTTTCAAGGCGCGCCCGGCGACCGTGGCGGAGCGGGCGGCGACGGTCCCGACGTGACCGTGCGACTCGGGATCGTCCGGTCGCCGTACGTCGAGCGACTGCTGATCGCGGGGATCGAGATCGGGTACGCACCGCCGTTCTACACGGTGGCTGACGCGAACGTCGTCCCGCCCCGCGATTGGCTGCTCATCGAGTCGCGCGGGGGCCAGGGCGGCCGGGGACGCAACGGCTCACCCGGCACGAAAGGGCAGGATGCGCCATCGCCGGAGCCGTGCCCCGGATCGAACGGCGGCCCTGGCTCGCCTGGGGGCCGCGGCGCAGACGGCGGACCGGGTGGACGCGGGGGGCGGATCACCATCATCGTCCCGACGGAGGTCCCGTTTCTGGCCGGACTGGTGGACGCCCACACTCCGGGAGGCCCCGGCGGTGACGGCGGCGCGGGCGGGGACGGAGGGGCCGGGGGTCGTCGCGGCACCACCACCAATTGCGACCGGCCCGGGGTGAACGGCGTGGCCGGCGAGAAGGGAGCTTCCGGTGGGCGCGGCGGTGACGGGCCCTACGGGTTGCGCCCTCAGGTCATTACCGTCTCCGCACGCGATGTGTTCGGTACACGGATTCCCCCGGGCCTCGCTGACCTGTTGGGAGAGTCGGCGCCCCGGCGTCCCTAGGCGCGCCGCCGCATCATCCAGTACACCGGCACCCCGAGCAGGATGATCCCGCCGCCGACCAGTGCATCTCGGGGCTGCTCGATCACGGTGTTGCCCACCAGATAGGCCGCGAAGGCGATGAACACGAGCGGCGTGACCGGATACCCCCAGGCGCGGTAGGGTCGCGGCAGGTTCGGCTCGACGACGCGCAGCCGGATTACCGCCCCGCAGATAAGGGCGTAGAAGAGGAACTCCGTGAAGATCACGTAGGTGAAGAGCTGATCGTATGTCCCGGTTAGCGTCAGGACGCAGGAGATCCCGGCCTGCACAAGGAGCGACGGAACCGGGGTGAGGAACCGCGCATGCACGCCGCCGAGCCACCGCGGGAGCAGCCCGTCCCGCGCCATGGCGTACGGGATGCGAGCCGACGTGAGCACGATCCCGTTGTTGGCACCAAGCGTAGACACAATGATCGCCACGGCGACGAGCTGCGCTCCGGCGGCCCCGAGATTCACCCTCGCGGCGTCGCGTGCCACCAGGGTCGACGACGCCATCGCCGCCGGCGAGAGCACATAGGCATACGCCGCCGTGACCGCCGTGTACAACACCATGGCGAGAAGAGTCGAGAGGATAATGGCTCGCGGCAGGATGCGGCCGGGATTGTTCACCTCCCCGGCGACATAGGTCGTCTCGACCCAGCCGTCATAGGCCCACAGCACCGCCACCATGGCGAGGCCGAATGGCCGGACCAGGGCGGACAGCGGCTGCGAGGGCCACAGCGGTGCGAAGTTCGCGGAACTGCCGCCCGGCAGCGCGAACCCGATCACGATCAGCGCCCCCACGATACCGATTTTGGTCAGCGTCAGGACATTTTGCGTCCGCGCGCCGGCCCTGACCCCAAGGGCATTCAGCGCGGTCAGCCCGAGGATCGAGGAAATGGCCACGCCTCTGATCCCCCAAGGCGACAGGGGTACGAAGACAGCGAGGTAGCTGGCGAACCCAACGGCGATCGCGGCGATCGAGGCAGGGTTGATCACCGTGCCGTTCGCCCAACCGTAGAGGTAGCCCCACACGGGGCCGAAGGCTCGAGTGAGGTAGACGAAGGCGCCTCCCGCTTGCGGAAGGGCGGCCCCGAGCTCCGCCAGGGACAGGGCACCGAGCAGCGACACGATGCCGCCTACAACCCACACCAGAACCATGGGGAAGGTGGCGTGCAGCTGCAGCGCGACGGCGCTGGGAACGAGGAAGATCGCCGAGGCGATGATCGTGCCCACATTGATCATCGTGGCGTCCAGCAGGCCGAGCTGGCGTTTGAGCTCGGCCATCAGGCGGAGCCCTCAGGCATGAACGCTAAGTAACGGCCGCACGGCCGCACCCGCCAGCGTGCCGAATGCGCTGAAGGGGATCGCCGGTACTTACGCAACGACCTCGACCAGGTTTGCGTTAGCAGCGAACGATGGCCCTCTCCGCTTCCGCCGATGTGATAGGCCTGCCGCGCTCGTACTGGCAGGCGAGCCGGGCTCCGCGCTACAGCCTGCTCTTCGCGCTGCCGCTGCTACTGTTTTACCAGGTGCTGGCGGCGCTGCAGCCCCCGGGGCCGCCGGGGGCCGGCCAGCTGCGCAATGGCGCCGACGTCATCCTGGAGACCCTCTTCATCTGGCTGGCCGGCCGGTGGGGCCCGCTGCTGTTCCTCGTCTGCCTCACCGGGTTCGGTCTCTGGCTGGTCGTGCGCGACCTGCGGCGCCACCCGTCGCTGCGGCCAGGAGTATTCGTTGGGATGCTGGGGGAAGCGGCCGCGCTCGCCCTGTTGTTCGGCGGTGTAGTGGCCCGTGTCACGGCCGCGCTGCTGGGCGGGGGAGCGCCGCCGCTCACACTCACCGGGGTCGAAGGTGTCGGCTGGTGGTCGCGGCTGATGCTGTCGCTCGGTGCCGGCCTATACGAAGAGTTGCTGTTTCGAGTCGTGTTGGTGGCGTTGCTGGCGTGGGGGGCGAAAGCCCTGTTGGGCTGGCGCCCTCGGCCCGCAGGCATCTTCGCCACCCTGGTCGGCGCCGCTATCTTCTCTGCATTCCATTATGTTGGGCGCTACGGGGATCGGCTGACAGCGTATTCGTTCTTGTTCCGGATGGTCGCCGGGGTCTTCTTCAGCGCCCTGTATCTGTCGCGTGGGTTCGGGATCACGGCTTGGACGCATGCGCTGTACGACACGTTCCTGCTGGTTGTTTGACGCTCGACGCCACCCCACCCCCGCTACCCCACACCCCCGCGCCCGCTGGGAGGTTGTCATGCGTGGAATCGTCGCCTGCCGGGTCTTAATCCTCGCGGTTGCAGCAGGCACGGCCTGCCATCGCGAGCCCTCAGCGCTGATCCGGCGCAAAGAGGTGGCCACGTGCAGCGCCATCAGTGTCGACACGCTGGGCACGGTGGAGTGCCTCGTGCGCCTGCACAATTGGAAGCCCGCGGAGGCCCGGTTGGCCGCGCACCTGCGGCAGCGCGAGCTGGATAGCACCCGGACCCGGCAAGAAGATTCGATGTGGACGATCAGTGCCGCCGGCCATCGGCGCGACGTGGAGCGCTGCAAGGGCCATGAAATGGCGGAGTGCCTAACCCTGGCCGGATGGTCTGACGAGCACGCCAAACATGCGACGGACTCGGTGTGGAACCAGAACAAGGGCCGGCACGACCGGGAGCTGGCCGATTGCGCACGGCGCTCGCTCAGCAACCCCGCGTCCTGCCTCATGCTCCGCTTTCAATGGGATTCCGACCGCGCGCAGGCCGCCGGCGACTCGATCATGCGGGCGCGGATGATCCAGCCGCGGCGCTAGCTGCTCTCGCGATCGACGACGTAGATGTTGCGCTGCGCAGTCGGGACGACGATGCAGTCGAGGATGTTCACGTGGTCGGGGAGGTTCACAACGTAGGCGATCACGTCGGCCACGTCGGCGGCCGACAAGGGACGGAATCCCTGGTAGACCGCCTTGGCCCTGGCCCGGTCGCCGTGGAAGCGCACCTCCGAAAACTCCGTCTCGACGAACCCGGGATCCACACCGGACACGCGGATCGGCGTGCCCGCCACATCGAGGTTCATCCCCTCGGTCAGCGCCCGCACGCCGAACTTGGTCGCATTGTAGACGTTCCCCATCGGGTACGTCATGTGACCCGCGGTGCTGCCGAGATTCACGACGTGGCCACGCCCGCGCGCGATCATATGGGGGAGGATCGCGCGCGTCACGTGGAGCAGCCCTTTCACGTTCGTGTCGATCATTCGGTCCCAGTCTTCCGGGTCGCCTTCCTGGACTTTGCTCAGGCCGCTGGCCAGGCCGGCGTTATTCACCAGGATGTCGGGGACGGCGCCGGCCGCTACCAAGGCCGCGGCGGCCCGGTTTACCGCGGCGCGGTCGCGCACGTCCACTACCGCGGACCGCGCCGTGACGCCGTGCGTCCGGGCCAGCTCGGCCGCCAGCGCGGACAGCCGTTCCTCCCGCCGCGCCCACAGCACCAGGTGCGCCCCCTCGGCGGCGAAGCGCCGCGCGCAGGCCGCCCCGATCCCCGAGCTCGCGCCCGTCACCATCGCGAGCCGGCCAGCGATCCGGCTCACAGCGACTTGCCGCTCCCGAGGAGGTCGGCCAGGTCCTTTTGGTACCAGCGGTTGTTGGGGTCGATCTTCGGCCACTTAGTCATGTCGTCGGGGGCGAAGATGCCGACCATATGCGCCATCGCCCCGGGGAGGGTGTCGCGCGTTGGATTGTCGTACTCGCCGACGACGCGGTACCGGTGGTTCGCGCGGATGCGCAGCCCTTCGCCGCGCGTGGCGAACAGCTTGCGCTCCAGGCCCAGCAGCTTGCCCGCCGAGTCCCGCCGCGCCCGCAGCGTCACCAGCACACTGCCAGTCTCCGCGTCTTCCAGCCGCACAGACGATCCGTAGTCATGCAGATGCCCGCCCACACCGAGCAGGTGGCCGCCGACGGGGAGCGTGAACTCGAAGCTCTTGGTGGTGCGCCCCGGAGGGACGGAGAACTCGTTGTTCCCGTCCTCGTTCATGTTGGTGTCCATGTAGATGGGCAAAACCGAAATCGGCCGCGGCTGCAGGTTCGTCGGGCTCCACTTCACCGTCATGCGCCAGAAGACCCCGTCGATGTCCCGGCCCGTTTGGTTGTGCCACATCACGTAGACACCCAGCCCTTGTCCCACGTGCATGGGGATCCCGATCGTCTTGGGGACCGTGATCTCTCCTCCATCGGTCTCCGACGCGACCCCCATCACCCGCTCGGCCGCCGGGTAGATGAGCTGGCGGCGGGCGAAGTTGACCATGATGAGGTGATGCAGAAACCGCCGCGGGAGCACGTGGCCGTCGCGGTCCACCAGCTCGACGCGGAGGCCGCGGACCCAGCACTCCATGGGCCACGTGAAGCGTTGCAAGACGATGGCTTCCATGCCGGTCATGTCCATGTTCATCTGGCCGGACATTTGCGCGGTCTCTGGCGCCTCGACGGGCAGGTGGAACGGTCCGGCAGTGAGAACCATCTCACGCCGCGACGAGTCGACTCGCACCTCGAGCGGAGGAACGAGTGCGACCGAATCGGCGCCCGGGTGCTGGGCCCGCAACCTGACAGGCGCGAGCACGAGGTAAACGGCGACGAGCGAGCGAAGTCCCTTCATGTCGACTCCTGCAGATCGGTAGATAGTGCAACCCCCACGAGCCAGCGACTCGGGATGGCCAGCGGCTGGTGAAATTAGCGACCCCGCGCCGAAAACGCACCGCAGGGTCCGGCGGTTCCGCCCCCCCTTCAATCTTTGTACGGGTCGAACTCGTCCGTCCCCGCCATAACCACGGCCAGGGGACGCAATGTATGCAGTACATCCACCGTCCCCTCCTGCGCCGCCAGTACTTCCGGGAGGCGGCGGTACACGTGTGGGCTCTCGTCGGGTCCCCCACCCCGCAGGATAACGCCCTTAGCGCGCACCCACTCGTGCATCATCTCCGTCGTGATGCGGCCCGGGGTGAGCACTTTCCCGGTGCGGCGATTTCGCCTCCCGGCGGCCTGCGTCCGGGACATGAGGCGCCCGGCCCCGTGGATCGTCGAGAACAATCCCTCGCGCTGGGCGCGGGCGCGCGCCGGATCAATTACCGGGTCCACCTCCACCCCTTGGACGATCACCGCGTCGTCCCCCATTGACCCCCCGACGAACCCCCGCTGCCGCGGAAAGGCCGGCGTGGCCCCCTTGCGCACGACCACCAAGTCTTCGCCATCGTGCTTTTCCTGCCACGCGAAGTTGTGATGGTTGTGCACTAACTCCAGTTCCCGGGCGCCAAGCAGCGACACGACCTTGCGCGCGACCCATTCGCGCCCGGCGTAGGCGTACCGGCCGGCCAGGTTCATGAGCTGCCAGTAATCGTGACCGATGGGGGCAGTGAGGTCGAGTAATACCTCGCGCTCGGGGACCCGTTCACCCCAGGCCCGGCCCTGGCTGAGCGCGAGGAACGCGGAGGCCACCGTGTGGCCGAAGCCGCGGCTGCCGAAGTGCACGCCGACCCACAGCATCCCTTCCTCGTCGGCGAAGACGTCCACGTAATGGTTGCCGCTCCCAACAGTGCCGAGTTGAAGCCTGGCTTTCTCGCGCAGCGCCTGGCGGTGCTTGGACGGAGTCGCCTCCCATGCGACGTCCTCGAACAGCGGATGGTCCACCGGAGCGTCGTCCGCGCGATTTTTGCGCCCGACGCCGAAGCTCACGCTCGCCGCGATCTCGTCGACGAGAGTGGTTAACGCACGACGCTGCGCCTCCGCGTCGTCGCCCAGATCGGCGAGGGCCTTGTCGGTCCGGATCGCGGCGTTGCCGCAGGCGATGTCGAACCCCACCCCCACCACCGAGACCTGGTGGCGGTACGCCGCCACGCCGCCGATCGGCATCACGTAGCCGACGTGACCGTCCGCCATCAGCGCCGCCCGCTCCGCACGCGATGCGACATCTCGGAGCTGCGCCAGCGTCTGTGCCTCGTGCGTGCCGAATACTTTTGGCGCCTCAGTCGCGGCCAAATGCCCTTCCTTCGCTGCAGGGGGGTGCCGCGCCCAAACTCCAGCAGTCGCCGAGGACGCGCCACACTGTGCCCCGCCGCCGCAATCTATCCGCGGCACCAACGTCTGGCACGCAGCTTGCTTCTCGATACGGGCAAGCCAGGGGGAGCAGGCGGTGAGTTGACCTGCTGCGGATTGCGTCCGCCTCGTCCTGACGCACGCGAGCGCGGACCCCAGCGGTTTTCCGCCTCTCTCCTTGGACACTACTACAAGAGGCGTCGAGGGAGGACGTCAAGGGATGGCGTCAAGGAGAGGCGAGGAAACGCCTCTCCTTGACGAATTCTTAGACGTTTCTCCCCGACGCCTTTGCCTCGACGCCCTTATCTCATATTGCCGGTGTGTCCCAGCGAATATCGGCCGGGCTGGGGCCAGACCGTGAGGCCGTGGGGCTCGCGCCCGACCTTGATGCGGTGCGTGAGCCGTCCGGTGCGCGTGTCGAACACGTACACCTCGGAGTCGTAGCGTCCCGAGAGCCACAGCTCGGTGCCGTCGGCGCTGACGTTTCCCATGTCCGGGCTGCCCCCACCTGGCAGCGTCCAGGTGGCCACGACGCTGCGGGTCGCGGGGTCGATTACGCTCACGCTGCCCGGCCCCCGCCGACCACCGCCGATCGTGTTCCAACCTCGATTGGCCACGTACAGCCGGCGTCCGTCGCGACTGGGGTAAATGCCGTGGGCGCCCTTCCCCGTCGCCACAAACCCCACCCGCTGGAACGCGATCGGGTCCACGAGATACACGCCGTTCGCCTTCATGTCGGCCACGTAGAAGACCTTCCCGTCGGGCGCCGCGCGGATGTCCTGCGGCATCGCGCCGCTGCCGAGCCCGCCGGGATCGAGGGTGAGATAGCCGACCACGCGCCGTGCCGCCACGTCCAGCTTCACCAGCTGGCCGGTGAACTCGCATGTGGCGAGTGCCCACCGGCCGTCCGCCGTGAACTCCACATGGTCCACTCCGCGGCAGGCGAGGGGGACGGACTGGGCCAGCGCCAGGCTGCGCGGATCGCGGAAATCAAGCCGCTGCAGCCGCTCCGCCACGACGATCGCGTATCGCCCGTCGGGGGTGAAGTACAGGTTGTACGGATCGTCCACGCGGACCGGCACGCCCTCTTTCCCCGTCACCGGATCGATCGGCGTCAGGCTGTTGCCCCGGTTGTTGGCGACCCAGAGCCTCCGTAAGTCCCAGGACGGCACGACGTGCTGCGGGAGCTTGCCGACAGCGAAGGTGCGCAGCACGCGGTAGCTCTTCGGGTCGATGACCGTGACGCTGTCCGCTTTGGAGTCGGGGACATAGACAAGCGGCCGCGCGCGCCGGACGACGGAGTCCAGCATGCCCGCACCGGCATCCGCGTAGATGTTGCTCGGGTCGCGCACCGGCGGCATGCCCGGGAGCGGCGCGGGAAGCGGGAGCGGAGGTATGGCCGATGGCGGAGCCGTCTCGGCCACGGTGCGCGCGGAACGGGCCGGAGCGCGGGCAGCGGCGCGGTCACCCGGTCTGCAGCCCGGTGCGAGGGCTGCGAGCGCGACACCTAGCATGAGCGGGCCGCGAGAGACCATGACTCGAGGAGGCGGAGCGGCGCCTGCCGTTACGCCGACATGCGTTGCAGCTCGGCCTGCACCTGCTCGAGCTCGGCAACCTGCCCCAGGGACTCGAAGATCCCCCCGGCTTTCTCGAGATAGGCGCGGGCTTCCTCCCGTGAGCCGAGCCGTCCGCGAAACACGCCGTACTCGTGGTACACGTGCGCTTCGGTGCTGGGGGAGACGGCGTACAGCCGACACAGCTCGATCGCCTGCTCGAAGAAGACGAATCCGGTGTCCTCGCCCTGCCGCCCGCGGAGCGCGCCCATCAACGTGTAGATCTCGATCAATTGCAGACCGAGGTTGCGCGCGATGGCTACCTGCTCGGCCCGCCGCAGCTCCTCCTCGGCCTCGAGGTTCGAGCGGCGCCTCCCGGGGGGGGGCGCGCCGGCGCCAGGCGAGCGCCTCCCGGAAGGCGCCCAGCGCAGCGGCCCGCCGCCCTAGGCGCGCATCGACCTGGCCCTGGACGTCGAGGGTACGCGCCACGCCGGCCGCGTCGTCGGCCGCCTCGAATCGCTCGCGGGCGCGCCCGAGGTACTCCGCCGCGGCAGTGAGGTCGTTCCGGCTGCGCAGGAGCTCCCCCAGGCGATAGTTCAGCTGTCCGACCCGCCCCGCGTCGCCCCCCGACTCCGCGAGCCGGAGCCCCCGCTGGTACCATGCCTGGGCGCCCGCCCACTCGCCCTGCGCCAGGGCCAGCAGGCCGAGCCCTTCGCACGCGGCGATGGCGCCCACCTGATCGAATTCCGCTTCCGCGAGCGCGAGCCCGCGCTGGCAGTAGCGCGCCCCTTCCGCGTACCGGCTCAGGGCGTGGCACACACCACCGAGGGCTCGCAGCAACTCCACCTCGGGTCGGCGGTCCGGGAGACGCTCGGCTAGCACGAGGGCGACCTCGTACCACGCCTTGGCCTGGGCCAGCCTGCCGACCTCCTCCTCGAGTCTGGCGGCGCGGCCCAGGGCAGCAACCGCGCCGACGCCATCGGCCCGCTCCTGGCACTCCAGGGCTTCGATGCACGCGGCGTACAACGCGCCCACGTGCGTCTGCACCTGCCCGAGCGCCTGGCTCATCCGGTTGCGCAGCTCGGCCGGCTGCACCTCGCGCTTGCCGACGGTCAGGTACGGACCCAGGCTGGACCATTGGTCGCGCTCGTCGGGGCGCGAGGCCGCCAGGAGCAGCGCGCGCAGCGGCGCGAGCACCTCGATGTCCGGCAACAACCCCAGCGCCTGCTCGACCCGCAGCGGCGGCAGGGATCGCTTCGCCCCGGCATTCATCGAGCGGTTTCCCCCTTCACAGCCCGTACTCCCGAATCTTGCGGGTGAGCGTGTTGCGGTGGATACCGAGGATCTCGGCTGCCGCACCGATCTGCCCGCCGACATGGGCCAGCACGCGGGCGATGTGCCGCGCCTCGGCGTCCGCCAGCGTCGCCAGGCCGCTGGGCGAGCGACCGGGCAGTCCTGCCTCGTCGGTCCGCAGCTCTTCGGGGAGGTGTTCGAGACGGAGCGTCGCATCGGTGGCGACGATGACCGCTCGCTCGATCACGTTGCGCAGCTCGCGCACGTTGCCGACCCAGGGCCGGTTCCGCAGCGCCTCGAACGCCCGGTCGGAGATCGCATCGATCCGCTTGCCGCTTCGCTCCGCGAACTGACGGGCAAAATAGGCCGTCAGCAGCAGCAGGTCGTCGCCGCGCTCGGTGAGCCGGGGGAGCTGAACGATCACGACGGCCAGACGGTAGTACAGGTCCTCGCGCATCCGCCCTTGCGTGATCGCTTCTCGGAGATCGCGGTTGGTGGCCGCGATCAACCGGACGTGCACCGGGATCGGATCGGTCCCCCCGACGCGCTCGATTTCGCGCTCCTGCACCGCCCGGAGGATCTTGGCCTGGAGCGCCATGCCCATGTCGGCGATCTCGTCCAGGAAGAGCGTCCCCCCTGAGGCCTGCTCGAACCGGCCGACCCGCCGCGCGATGGCGCCGGTGAAGGAGCCCTTCTCGTGCCCGAACAGCTCGCTCTCCAACAGGTTCTCCGGGATGGCGGCGCAGTTCACGGCCACGAACGGGCCCGAGGCCACCGAGCCGTTCAGATGGATCGCGCGCGCAACGACTTCCTTCCCCGTCCCCGATTCGCCTTGGATCAGCACGGTTGCCGTGCTCCCCGCCACCCGGGCGATCAACTTGTACACGTCCACCATGGCCGGGCTCTGGCCGACGAGCGCGTAGGGGCCAGCCCCATGCGGCGTGACGTCGGGAAGGGGGATCGGGATCTCGCCGGCCGCCGATCGCAGCCGCAGCAACGCCCGCAGGAAATCCTCCCGCCGCAGCGGCTGCGGCAGGAGATCGAGCACGCCGAGCTTTTCGGCCCGCAGTACGAGCGCCATCGACGGCCGGTCGACCACAGCCAGCAGCCGGGGGGCACCGTCGACGCCGCGCAGCGCCTCCGCCCACCAGGTCAACTCCTCGTCCCCACGGTCCCCGAGCAGTGCCAGGACCAGCGCCCAACGCCCTTCGGCAAGCAGGCGGGTGCCGCGTGGCAGGTCCATCGCACCTTCTACGACGGCGTTCCCCTCAGCCGCCCAGCGTCGCACAGTCTGGAGGAGCGCCGCGTCACATCCGACAACCAGCACTCCTACCGGCTCGGACCCCGGCGTCGGCCTCGAGGCGGCGTGGGGTGGGTTCAGCGGCTCGGCCATCGCTCGACTCATTTGCGTCCGAGGTAGCGCGCCGCGAGCACCAGGGCGTCATCCGTCCCTTTGCCATAGCGCGCGAGCAGCAGGTCGGCGATCTGCTGGGGCGTATCGCGCCGCGAGACGTCCTCGGCGAACCCGCCACGGATGCCGTCGGTGGCAAAAACGAGGAGGTCACGTGCCTGGACGGGGACCACCCACGGCCGTACGGTGGGGAGGTCCCCCTTGGACCCCACGATGCCTCCTCGCGTGATGAGGCTCGTGCGGGAGGAGCGCTCGGCCCAGTTCTCGTGGACCAGCACCCCTTCGACGTTCCCCAGACCGATCCAGGTCATCGCGTCCCGGGCGGGATCGAAATACGCGACGCTCATCACAACCCCGCGCGTGCCGAGCAGGGCCTCGTGACAGCGCTGCACGAGGGAACCCACCGGCTCCCCAGCGAACCGATCGAGGGTGGTGACGGCCAGCCTTGCCGCGAGCGCCGCCTCCTCACCGTGCCCCAGCCCATCCACCACCGCGACCAGGACTCCCCCGCCGACCTCGCGGACCAAGTGCAAATCACCCGACTCCGACTGGCCGGCGAGCGTGAGGGTGGCGATACCCCATTCCAGCAACGACGACGTCTCGGTCATCGGCTTATCCATGCGAGCGTTTCCACTTCGTCATCGTCACCGTGGTGCCTTGCCCCGGCACCGACTGCACGTCGAAGTCGTCCATCAGGCGTCTGGCGCCAGGAAGGCCAAGGCCGAGCCCCCCAGAGGTCGAGAACCCGTCTTGGAGGGCGCGCGCGATATCGCGAATGCCAGGCCCGTGATCCTCGGCGACGATCAGGAGTCCCTCGCGGTCGGTGTCGGTGGCGGCGCGGATGCGAACCTCCCCGCGCCTGGCGTACAGCAGGATGTTCCGGGCGACCTCCGAGATGGCCGTGGCGATCACCGTCTGGTCGCCGATCGTGAAGCCGTGGGCGGCGGCTAGCTCCCGGCCCTTCGCGCGGGCTTGGACGATGTCGACGTCCGAAGCGATCGTGAGGTGCAGCTCGTCGGGCACGTCAGCCGCGCTCCCGCGCTTTGGCGTCGAGAAACGCCAAACCCTCCTCGAGATCGAGGGCGGTCACGATCCCTTTGAGCGACAGCCCCAGCTGGACCATGGCGAACGCCACTTCCGGCTGGATCCCCACGATCACCGTCTCCGAACCCCGGAGCCGTGCCATGTGGGCGATGTCGCGGAGCGTGCGCACGGCGAAGGAGTCCATCACGTCCAACGCCGTGACGTCGACGATGACCCCGCGGGCACGGTACTTCCCCACCCGCGCGATCAAGGCCTCGCGCAGCTGCGAGAGGTCCGCATCGGTGAGCGCCGACTGGATCGACGCGATGAGATAATGTCCCTGCTTCAGGATGGGGACTTCCACCGGACCTCCCGGGCCGCCGCGTCAGGCCGGTTGCGGTGGCGCCGCCGGCTCGGCCAGCGTCGCGACCTTGTAGCCGAGCAGGCGCTCCGCTTCCTCGATGCCCCCCTGCAGGTCACCCACGGTCGCCATTTCGCTCAAGTCCACGCCGATGGTGACGAGCGTCTGCGCGATCTCCGGCGACAAGCCGGTGACGATGACCGTGGCCCCAAGGAGTCGCGACGCCTCGACCGTCTGCACCAAGTGGTTCGCGACGTTCGAGTCCATCGCCGCCACGCCGGTGATGTCGATCACCACGACTTTCGCGCGGTTGGTGCGGATCGCCCGGAGTAATTGCTCGGTGAGCTGGCGCGCGCGCTGGGGGTCGATCACCCCGATGATGGGGAGGATCAGGAGCCGTTCCCGCACCTGGAGCACCGGGGTCGACAGCTCCCGGATCGCCTCCTGTTGCTGCCGGATGATGCGCTCGCGCTCCTGCACGAATCCCACCGCGACCGTGTTCGCGATGCGGTTCGCGGCGGGCTCGTAGGCGTCGAGAATGCGGTTCAACTTGGTGAAGTCTTCGTGGTATTTGCCGAACAACGATCGCGCCAGCACGTCACGCAGCAGCAGCACGATCCCCACGACTTCGTGCGTTTCGACCCCCCGCGGAATAATGCGCTCCGACAGGTTGCGGGCGTACGCCTGAAGGGCTTCGAACGTCCCCGTCTCGAGCGCCTCGACGTAGTTGTCGTACACCGAGGTCGCTTCCGCGAAGATCTCCTCTTCGGTCATCGCGGTGAGCAGCTTCGCTTGGGTGATCCGGCGTGCCCATTCCTCGCGCAGCTGCGTTCGGTTCTGGCGCAGGTGAGCAACGAGCTCGCGCAGTAGCCCCTTGGTGTCTTCCCCCGTAGGCTGCTGCGTCTGCAGCGGCGCTGTAGCTTGGGTGTCTTTGACTTTCATCGTGGCATCCTCGAGCCGACTCCGGAGTTGGGCGTGAAAATGTTGCTGCTGCGCAACGGCAAGGCTAGTGCCACGCGAGAGACCGGGACAAATGCGAGGATCTCATTACAGGACAATATGTTAGAGCATGTGGGCAAGTATCGCTGCTGCGTCGACGCAACATATCAGGGCGAAACCGTTTCGCGAGCGCACCAGAATTGTGCATAGGGCACGGCGACCGGCCGACCCCGGATCCGTCAGCCTACGTTGGCAGGTTCAGGACTCGCGACCATCGCGGGCTCGACGTCGAGCGAAACGTCGGTGTCCTCGCACACCACGTCAGCAATACGTTCCGCCGCCCGGCCATCCCACCGCTCGATCACCGGCCGCGCGAGCGCACGCCGCTCGAGCGCGCGCCGCGCGGCGGCGAGAATGACGTCGCGCCGCGCGGGCACGAGCCGGTTGGTCCCGTGCAGGCACGTCACCGGCCGCTCGGTGTTCGGACGAACAGTCAAGCAGGGAACGCCGAGATAGGTAGTCTCCTCTTGGAGACCGCCGGAATCGGTGATGACGAGCGCCGCGCCCGCCACAAGCCCGAGCATCTCCAGGTAGCCGAGTGGCTCGATGAGACGGAGGTCGGCATGGTGCTGGGTTCCGAGCCCCAGGGCGCTGAGGTGCTTCCGCGTCCGAGGGTGCACCGGGAACAGCACCGGGCCGGTCTCACTCAGACAGCCGAGGGTCTCCACGAGCTCGCGGAGCGTGCCGGGGTCGTCTACGTTGGCCGGGCGATGGAGTGTGGCGACGACGTACGGCGCGCCGCCGAGACCGTGGCGGCCCACGGGATCGCGCTCGCGCGCGCGCCCCAGCGCCCAGCACAACGAGTCGATCATCACGTTGCCTACGAAGTGAATGCGATCCTCGGCAACGCCCTCGGCCCGGAGGTTGTCGATCGCGTCCCGGGAGGGCACGAAGAGCAGCGCCGAGAGCCGGTCAACGACCACGCGGTTGATCTCCTCAGGCATGGTCCAGTCCCGGCTGCGAAGCCCCGCCTCGACGTGCCCCACCCGGATCCCCAGCTTCGCCGCTACCAGGGCGGCGGCGAGAGTGGAGTTCACATCGCCGTAGACCAGTACGATATCCGGACGACTCGCTATCAGGACCGGCTCGAAGCGCTCTAGCACTGCCGCAGTCTGGGCGGCGTGCGAGCCAGATCCGACACCCAGATGGTAGTCCGGCACCGGCAGCCACAGGTCTTCGAAGAAGCTGACCGACATCTCCGGGTCGTAGTGCTGCCCGGTGTGGACGATTTCGTGCTCGACGCCCGCGCGCTCGGCGAGCGCCCGATCCACAGGCGCGAGCTTCATGAAGTTCGGGCGGGCGCCGACGACGGAGAGGATGCGCACTAGCGGTCCTCGGTCCGGCGCTCGAGGAGCGGCAGCCCTTCGGCATCGAGCCCGAACTGAGCGAGCTCGGCCAGCGTCTCCAACATCGTCTCGGTCATGTCCTCCGACGGAATACGGCCACCGCACTTGGGACAGATCGCTCCGCTTTTGCGGACACTGGGGGAGTGTCCCTCACAATGAGTCTCAACCATGGTCGATACCGCCCTGTTAGACCTATCGGAGGCTACTTCAAGATTGAGGCCTCCCCGTCACGGCCCGCCCGCCACAGCCTCGAAATCGAAAGTGAGGCATGCGGTTAGCCCTACCGGTACTCGTCCGTCAGAGCATCGACATCGCGACTCGGCGTTGCGGCAGTGCGTCAGCAGCGCTGCCACGTTGCAGGCCAGCGCGCGACTTGGAGTTGGCCTCATTCCTGCAGAACAAAGCGCGGCCGTTGGAGTGCAGCCCCAAGGTGGGGGGGGG
>WNFD01012596.1_pt1 | contig 18635 bp, 20 predicted proteins | sample 5400491 | NCBI WGS metagenome assembly WNFD01 (sample SAMN13153343, study PRJNA577476) | soil metagenome | isolation source: 120 cm saprolite under Douglas fir tree site 2 hole 2 replicate 2 | place: USA:California | collected 2015-04-18 | reverse complement strand
GATCGTGCTGACGGGTGGGGTGGCCGCGAATTCACGCCTGCGCGAGCGCTTGGCCGAGGCTGCTGCCGCCGACGGCCGGCGGCTCGTCGCACCGTCGTTCAAATATTGCACCGACAATGCCGCAATGATCGCGATTGCCGGCAGTTATCGCCTATTGCGCGGCGAAGCCGATCCGCTTTCAATCGACGCCGAGGCCAACCTCCCGCTATGAGTCTTTCACCGATTATTTCTATGCGCACCTCGCAGAATCGTTTCCCTTCGGCTCCGCTCAGGGCTTCGGCCGGCTGCGCTCGGCGTAGGCTCACCGCTTCGGCCGAAGCGGCCCCCGCTAATGGCATGGGTCGCCGCGAAGCCTGCCTTTGATCCTCCCCCTGACCAGGGGGAGGGCAGGGTGGGGGTCGCCTGACTGCCTATAAATACATGGACAAAATGACCATATCGGCGAAGCTATCGCGGCACGGTCACTATGCACCGCCGACAGAATACCCCCACCTAACCTCCCCCTGGTCCGGGGGAGGGATTGGAGGCGCCAGCCATATTCCATCGCAACAAACCTCACGCGGATTTACGCAACTAAGGACTAGTGAGGGTTGTCGCGGCTCTGCCTGGTACGGCCCGCGCAGCGACCAGCCGGCGCGAGCGCTTAAATCGGCCGGAGTGCGGCCGTCCAAATCACGCGGGCAGAATTTTCTGGGGCAGCCCGGCGTGGCTACTCAAATCGTTAACGCCTTATTGATCGAAGCTGATGATTCGGTTGTGGAGATCGGACCCGGACTCGGCATTCTGACCGAGCGAATCCTCAACGCGGGCCCGCGAAAATTGACGCTTGTAGAGGTGGACGACCGCCTCGCAGCCGCACTCGCGGCGCGTTTCGGTGGCGATGCCCGCGTAAAAGTGCTCAATCGCGATTTTCTCATGGTCACCCGTTCTGAGTTCGGTGGCGAGTGCCTCAAGGTCATAGGGAATCTGCCGTTTAGTGTCGCCGCGGCGATTTTGCGCCGCCTGTCCGATTATCGTGAATCAGTTGTGCGGATGGTGCTGATGTTTCAGCGCGAAGTTGGCGAGCGGATACGAGCGCTACCCGGCTCACGGAACTATGGTGCACTCAGCGTATTCTCGTCGCTATACTGGCAGATTATCAACCATTTCCCCGTTGCCGCCGGCAGTTTCCATCCGCGTCCGAAAGTTGATGCCGAAGTGCTGACTATGGAGCCGCGGCGCGAATGCGATTTCAATGCGGCCGAAGAGCCGGACGTTCGCGCCACAATCCGGGCCGCATTCTCAGCTCCGCGCAAAACGATTCGCAACTCGCTCGCCGGCGGCCTTGGCGTCGACACCAACGAGATCGAAACGGCGCTTGAACTGGCGAATATCGAGGCGTCATTGCGCCCGGGAATGCTCGACCGCTCGCAGCTAATCGCACTGGCGCGGATTCTGCGCCCCGCAACTTCATTGGCCTGCCGTGCCTGAACTGCCCGAGGTTGAATCGCTGCGGCAGATGCTGATGCACTCGGTCGTCGGGCGCACCTTCCGCAACGCGCATATAAAGGAAGCACGCCTTCGGCGTTCCGTCACTCCAGAATTGGCCTCCACCATAACCGGCCGCACGATCGAGCGAATCGGCCGCCGTGCAAAATACCTGCTGATCGAACTGGCCGGCGACCAGGTAGTGCTGGTGCATCTTGGGATGAGCGGCAGCCTGACCCATCGTGGGCACGGCTTCGATCCGGGCCCGTTCGATCCCCGGCACGATCACATCGAATTCGCACTGGATGACGGCAGTGTGCTGGTCTACAACGACCCACGGCGCTTCGGGCTGATAAAGATCGTGGCGCGCGCCGAACTCAATAATATCGCCGAACTCAAGGACCTGGGTCCCGAGCCGCTCGGCCGCCAATTCGATGCCGACTACCTGTGGAAGGCAACGCGTGGACGCACCGCCGCGATAAAGAACCTGCTGATGGATCAGCGGATCGTCGCGGGAATCGGCAATATCTACGCTTCCGAGATCTTGTTCCGCGCCCGTGTGCGGCCGACCCGCCGGGCGGGGCGAGTCACCCGCGATGAGGTCCGCCGGATTGTGGCTGCGACAAAGGAGGTGCTGCGCGAGGCGATCGGCAGCCGCGGCACCACTTTCCGCAGCTATCGCGATTCGCGCGGGCAGCCGGGGCGGTTTGCCCAACGTCTGCGCGTTTATGATCGCGAAGGGCAGCCCTGCCTGGAATGCGACACCCCAATTCGCGGCATCGTGCTGGGCCAGCGTTCAAGCTACTACTGCCCGAAATGTCAGAAATAGGTCGATGATCGGCCACTCAATACGGGCTTTCTCATTTGCCCCTCGCCCGCTCCCGTCTGTCCCGCTCCCGCTCCGTTGCAGGAGAGGCGAGGTGAGGGTGACTGACGGGAGAGGTGAGGTGAGGGTGACAGGCGGCAGAGGGCAGGGTGAGGGTTCTGCTTTCTCCATTTACGTCGTGATACGATGCTGTCGCGCAACGCCAGCTTTATCGGTGCCGGTACGGCGCAAACGCAGTCGGAGCGAGTTCTATTGAACTTTGAAGAGGCCTTTGACCAGGCTGAGAAGTCCGCGCTGGTAGCTGTGCGAGCGGCAGTCAGATTGGCCGCCGCGGCCAGAGCGCTCGCGAGGGCAGCGGCTGAGGGTGACATCGGACGGATTCGCAAAACCGGTGAGAAGCTGTCCGAGGAGGCCGATACCGCACGACAGGAGGCCGCCAATGCGTGCGCGGCTTGGCCATTAAGCCCCGAGGCGGAAGAGCGATACTTGCGGGAGGAATATGCTGAAGAGTTGCTTCGGAGCGCGGATACAGGTGGTCTCAAGATGCAGCGCCATGAAGGGACGCTTGCGGCCTACCCGATAGTAATCCGTGTCCTGCCGCGGGAGCGGGCTCTAACGCTCAATCGAAAGAAGGTGTCCGGGCTCCGTCCGAGCAGACTCGTGGTTAGGCTAAAGGCCATCCAGAGCCGCAAGACACGCGACAACCCCCAGGCGTTTCTCGAAGCGCTTTTCTCCGCTTATAAGCTGACGGCCCAGGGTGAACGCGCGGGCTTGGCCGTGTCGCTGGTGGAAATTTTCGAGATTTTTACTTTGCTGCCTGGCTCAGACTATAGCAAAGAGGACTTCGCGCGCGACCTCTTGAGCCTTGACCGCAACGGGATCAACCTAACTAAATCAGGTGCACGCGTCTCGTTGCCTGCGAGCTCCGGCACAAGAGACTCTCGCGATACGTTTCAATGCGTTACGCCCGAGGGTGAGGTGGTCCCCTTCTACGCAGTGAAGTTCACTCAGGACGTCACTCAGGACGTATAAATGACCGCAACCATAACACCCCGAAGCTGGGCGGAGTTTATCCGCCGCGAGTACCTCGCAGACTTCGTCCGGGAGGGCGGGGCTGCAATCAAGTTCGGCGTACCACTGGAGGAACCCGCTCGTGCGGCAACACGGAACGCGCTGGACGAAGTCGCCAGGGGCTGCGGCTTCATATCGATGCTGCCGAGACGAGAGTCAATTCGATTGATCGGTTGTTTTTTCGAATAGCCGATCAGATCGACTGGCCCGGATTCGCGGAGCGCGTCATGCATCGGCTATGCGAGCAACGAGGTTACAAGAAACCTGATGCATCGGAGAGACCATTCTATGAGAGCGCTGCCGAGAAGAATGGAATTAGTCCGGAGCTCTTTCGGATGGACCTGCTCCCAGCGATAAACGATGAGGTATTCACGCGGGGGGAGTTGACTAAGGATTTTCGCGTCGCAATGACCCAACTTTGCCGTGCCCATCTAAGTGGCGCGGAAGAGTGTGCCGCCACCGTCCGAGCAATGACGGATTGGCTGACCGGAACAAACCGTAGGGTCGGTGCGGTTAAGCCATACCTGATCTTTAATGCCATCAGACGGACCAACGCCAGGCATCTGCTGGAATCGCTGTTCCGTTGGGTTAAGATCGCCGGATTTCCCGGTACGCTGGTTCTTCTCGATGTGGCACGGCTTGCGCTCGCTAGAAATCCCCATGACGACAGACCCTACTACACGCCCGCCAACCTCCTCGATGCCTTCGAGGTTCTGCGTGAGTTCATTGATTCTACCGATCGCTTGGCGCACTGCCTGATAGTTGTTCTTCCGGACAGTTCGTTTCTCGACGATAACAGCGGGCGGGGAATGGCGAAGTACGACGCGCTCAAGTTGAGAGTCATTGACGAGATCAGGGCGCGGGAGCTTGTCAATCCCATGGCGGCACTAGTACGGCTCTCAGCGAACGCCCCCGAGGAGCAACAAGTATGAGCGGCGGAACGCCCTCAGTAATGGACTGCCGCCGCGCGATTGAAGCGCTGCGCAGCGGCGTGCCCAATCGTGACGCGGTGCGAGTGATGGGTTGCAATCAGGGCGCAGTTGAGAGGCTCTTTATCGACAAGCTGCGCCAGGTTCCCGACTACCTCGCAGCCGATAAGCAGGTGAGCGGACTGCTGATGAGCGGAGATTTCGGAACCGGCAAGTCGCATCTGCTCGAATACCTGGAAGACAGCGCGCTTTCGGAGGGCTTCGTATGCAGCCGCGTGGTGATCAGCAAGGAAACGCCGCTCTACGATCCCGCCAAGCTGTATCGAGCTGCGGTTGAATCGGCCGCAGCGCCAGGCCATGCTGGCCAGGCTATTCAGGAGATGGCGCTGCGTCTGCACGAAACCGACGAGTACGCCCGTTTTTATCAGTGGTGCAACAGTACAGGCGCCAGTGTTAGTGCGCTTTTCCCCGCAACCTTGTTTCTTCATGAACGGCTTAGGGCGGATCCAGAGTTGATTGAGGCGATCGTCAATTTTTGGTCGGGCGAGCATCTGGCTATCAAAGAAATCAGAGATGGCCTCAAACTCCTCGATTCCGCTCCACTATTCGCGCTGCGAGCGGTGCCGGCCAGGCGGCTCCCGTTCGAGCGCTTCCTCTTTACCGCAAGAATGGTTGCAGGCGCGGGTTACAAAGGCTGGCTTATTCTAATCGACGAGGTCGAGCTGATTGGCCAATATAGCCTCCTGCAGCGGGCGAGATCATACGCGGAACTGGCTCGTTGGATGGGACTGCTGGAGAACGAGCGTTACCCCGGGGTGCTGACCGTCGCCGCGATTACTGTGGACTTCGATGCCAGGGTGCTACAGGGAAAAGGTGATTTTTCCTCGGTTCGGCTCAGGCTCGAAAGCCGAGATAGCGCAATGGTCGCGCGTGCTGAGACCGGAATGCGGTTGATTCGCCGCGATGCCGTCGAACTCAAGCAGCCAGACGAGGTCACTCTTAGACAAACGTATGCTCGCCTGCAGCAACTCCACGCAAGGGCTTACGCCTGGGAACCGCCGGACATTGCAGGCGCCAAACCCTCGCTGGTGACTCGCATGCGCGCGCACGTGCGTCGATGGATCAACGAGTGGGATCTGAAGCGGTTGTATCCGGGCGTCCCCATCAGCATCGAAGAGCAAGAGCTGGCGCCCAGCTACGAAGAGGTTCCAGAGCTAGAGGCTCCTTCCGAGTTGCCCGGCAAGGATTAGGCGATCCGAGCACGGCAGGCGTTGTCTTGATTGAGATGATTCCCACCGCCATGCCGATCAAAACAATTACAACTCCAAAACGGGTGACAGTGTCACCCGTTTAACCGATGTTCCGCTCCGCCTAAGCTTGCCCTACGGTGTGCGTGCATTTCTAGAAGACCGGCGGCACTGCGGCTCGCTTCGCTCGCCGCGTTTTCTCTCACAGCCAGCACCAGGGACAAAGATCTTGAACGGCAAAATCGCCCCGGAGAATCTCGCTGGTCGCTTCTCTCCCCTCGTTGCTGTCTGGACTCTCGCTCCCGGCTCCTCTTCTCTCATTTCTCTCTGCGGAAGTGCAGGCTGATGGCGCTTCGATCAAAGGTGGCGATGCTGCCGCAAGAGGTGCGCGGCGAATTGGAGCACCGTATGGCCGAGCGCGCCTTCGGCGGCTACGCGGAACTCGCACGATGGCTCCAGGGACAGGGCTACGAAATCGCTGAGGCGAGCGTGCAACGCTATGGCTCCAATCTGCAGAGGGAGGTCCGGGCAAGGGAACGGGCCGCGCAACAGGCCAAAGTTATCGCCGAGAGCGCGCCCGAGGGCCGCGACGCGCTCGTGGAGGCAACCATACACCTAATCCACTGCAAAATATTTGAAGCGCTGGTGGAAGTCGAGCAAGTCGAGCAGGGCGACATCGCGCGGGTCGCGCGCACGGCGGCCGAACTTAGCCGAGCAACCATTGCCCGGCAACGTTGGGCTCAGTCACAACGGGAGCAGGTGGAGCGGGACGAGCAAGCAACCATCCTCGGGGATCTTTCAGACGAAGCCCACCGCACAATGCCACTCGCCTTGAAACCAACCACACCGAGCTCAAGCGCTGCGTGCGGCAACGCAAACACGTCGCTGCTGCCGGCCAACGACCCCGACCCGGCTCAACCGTCAAAGTCCGACACGCGGTGCACACAGCAAAAGTAGGGCGCGAGCTTACCGTCATCTATCTACGGGCTCGATTAGATTCGGTTGGATTCGGCTAGCTTCGGTAGGATTTCATTCTCGGATGTCTTCGTCGGCTCCGTCAGGTGATGGAATGGCGCGGCGGGCCATCGTAAGGTTTAACTGTGGTCGAATTCAAAGTTAAAAGCCCTGAGCGCGTTGCGCTCGTCGATATCACCGCCGACGTGAATCGGGCCCTGGCCGAAATCGGGACGCGCGAGGGGAAAGCATGGCTCGAATGTGGCACTGCGATTCGCGGCACAGCGCTCGGTCAGCGTTCAAGCTTCTAGTGGGCTGTAACATTGAAATCGGTATCGCTGGAAATCCCTCCCCCTGACCAGGGGGAGGTAAGGTGGGGGTCGTCCGGCTTCGTTTCGATACGACAGTCCACTATCGTTTTCAACGTTACAGGCCACTAGTGCCCGCACTGCCAAAGCCGCTGCTGGCCAGGCATTCAAGCCTTCCAGTTGCGCGGCCATTGCAAAATAGCGCTTATTCGATCCAGAATATGGGTGCCCATATCTCTATGCCCATACCCAAACATTCTTATGAAGACAACCGTAGAGATTTCGGATTCGCTGCTACGCGAGGTGCGCAGGCTGGCAGCGCGCGAAGGCGTCACTCTGCGAACGTTGGTGGAGCGCGGGCTTCGTTGCGTCATCGCTGAGACAAAGCATCGTGCGCCGTTCAAACTGCGCCGAGCTAGCTTCAAAGGCGAAGGCTTGCAGCCGCAGTTTCGCCACGCTTCCTGGGACAAACTGCGCGATCTGGTTTACCGGGGTCAGGGCGCGTGATCGCCGTTGACACCAATATTCTCGTCTATGCCCATCGTGAGGATTCCCCGTTTCACCAGGCCGCGTTCCAGCGGGTGGCGGAGCTCGCTGAGGGGCCGGCGACCTGGGCGATTCCCTGGCCCTGCCTGCACGAATTCCTTGCAATCGTGACGCATCCGCGCATCTATGCGCCGCCAACCCCGCTGGCCAAGGCCCTCGATCAGGTGGGTGCTTGGCTCGAATCGCCGACATTGGACCTGTTGGCAGAGTTGGCGACGTATTGGCCGACTTTGCGCGTGCTGCTCACTGATGGCCGTGTTCGCGTGAGTTATGGTCGGCGGATCGCGACTTCAGCCGTTTCGCTGGGCTCGTGGTGGTGAACCCGCTGATCGGAAAAGAATCGTCGTAAGGCAGGGAAGAGTGTGGTTCGGCAGTGGCCCAGCTAAATTAAAAACACCCGCTTAGGACGAGGCTCAGAACCACGTCCGCGAGGCAGGACGAGCGGTTGGCATCTCGTTCTTCCGGCATGGTGATGGAATGATTCTATGCCACATCGTAAGCTTTAAAGCGTGGTCGAATTCAAAGTTAGAACTCCTGAGCGCGTTGCGCTCGTCGATATCACCGCTGACGTGAATCGGGCCCTGGCCGAGATTGGGACGCGCGAGGGTCTCTGCAATCTGTTCGTGCCCCATACCACCGCGTCAGTAATTATCTCGGAAAATTGGGACCCCGACGTTACTACCGACCTGCTCAAGCAGCTTGAGCAGGTGGTGCCGCGCGAGGCCGGCTATAAGCATTCCGAAGGGAACTCCCAGGCACACATTCTGTCTGTGATGCTGAGCACTTCGATTAACGTGCCGGTGCACCACGGCACACTCGCGATCGGGCGATGGCAGGGCGTGATGCTGGCGGAATTCGACGGGCCGCGCGAACGCTCCGTGTACGTCTGCGTCGTGCGGTGCTGAAGAAGGAAACCAGGACAAAAGAAGTGAGGAGCGAGAGCGAGAAGAGAGTCTCAGTTCCACTCACAACTCTCGCTGCGCTTCGCTCGCGTTGCAAATAAAGGGGAGGGTGATGGATGTGTCGCGCGGAATTGCTGCGCTGATAGTGTTGGTCTTCGGCGCTTGCGTCGGCAGTTTTGTCAACGTCGTCGCGTACCGGTTGCCGCGTGAAATTTCGATCGTTGCGCCACGTTCGTTCTGCCCGAGATGCGGCAGAACGATCCCGTTTTGGGCGAATATACCGATCGTTGCCTATCTCGGCCTGCGAGGCCGTTGCGCCGCTTGCGGCGCAGCGATTCCGTTTCGCTATTTTCTGGTCGAACTGGCGCTCGCCTCGGCCGCGGCCTACTTGTATGCGCGTAATCCCCAATTTAATCACCTTCCCAGGAATTCCACTGGGTGCGTTGGCGGCGTGGCTGGTGATGCCAGAGGTCGGCTGGAAGAGCTCGCTTGCCGGGATCGCAATCGGGGCCGGCTTCCTGTTCCTCACCGGCGAAGCGTACATGCGGATTCGTGGCAAGGAAGGTGTCGGGATGGGCGATGTGTGGCTGCTTGGGATGGTGGGGGCCTTCCTTGGATGGCCGGGCGCACTTTTCACACTATTCGCCGGCTCGATTCTGGGAACGATCGGAGCTATCGCAATGGCACTCGGCGGTGGGTATCCGCAACCTTCGCATGAGCCCCTTCCCGAAGCAATCGCGAACTTAGTCGCCACCGCCAGCGGCGCTGAGCCGGCGCCCGGATTTTTGCAGACCGCTATTCCATTTGGTCCTTTTCTGGCACTTGCGGCTGGGATTTTCGCCCTGTTTCAGCCTACTCTCGCATCCTGGTATGTGCGCTGATGAATCACGGTTGGTTTATCACCTTGGAAGGTATCGAAGGATCAGGTAAGACCACGCAGGCTGCTACTCTCGCCGACGCCTTGCGTTTGCATGGCCATCAGGTGATGGTCACGCACGAACCGGGCGGCACTCGCGCCGGCGAATTGATCCGTTCGCTTTTTCTCGACAGCAGCATTTCGCTGGAGGTAACGGCCGAATTACTGTTGGTGCTGGCTGATCGTGCGCAACACGTATGCGAGAAACTGCGTCCCGCCCTGGGGGCCGGCCAAATCGTGATTTCTGACCGTTACTCCGATTCGACGACTGCCTATCAGGGTTATGGACGCGGCTTCGATCTGAAGCTGGTCGGCGAGCTGAATCGGCTTGCCAGCGACGGAATCATACCCGACCTGACGATTGTACTCGATTGCGCCCCGGAGACGGGGCTTGCGCGGACCAGAACACGCGCCGGGAATGCCGTTCGCGCCAGTGACCGCTTTGAAGGAGAGCAAATCGAGTTTCATCGCCGCGTGCGCGACGGTTTTCGGGTGATCGCGCGCAATGAGCCTTCGCGTGTCGTGCTGCTCGACTCCACCCGCCAATTGGACGACGTCAGCACTGACATATTGCGGGTTGTGCTGGCCAGGCTAGAGCAACACTAGTGGTAACAGTGAATGTGATACTAAAAAGAGTCTATCACGCGACGTTTGTATTTTGTCATCCCGACCGGAGCGGCATTCTTTTGCCGCGCAGCGGAGGGATCAACGCGAAGCGATTTGCCTTTGCGTTCAGAGAAGGAAATCGCTGCGAGCGGCGCACCTTAAAAGGAGTATGTGACGTGCGCATTCAACAATGAGCTTTCGGGGAATCGCGGGCAACCAGGCGCTTATCGAAGCTCTGGCGGCTGAGTTAGCACACCGCCCCTATCATGCCTATCTCCTCATCGGACCGGCGAGCATTGGCAAGGCGCTGGTGGCGCAGGCGTTGGCCCATAGTCTTTTGTGCGAACGTTCGCCTGGAGCGAACTTCTGCTGCACCCCAGAGCATTGCCCGGTACGAATCACGTCCGCGGGCTCGGCCGGTGCCCGGGCGAACACGGCCTTGGCGCGATGCGATTGTTGCGCAGCGTGCGTGCAGATTGCGGCCGGCGTGCATCCGGATTTTATTTACGTCGCTCGCAATCCGAAGCGAACCGAGGTTTTGATCGAGCAGGTACGCGACTTTATCCAACGGCTCGGCGTTCGGCCCTCTCGCGGCACCCGCCGCATCGCCATTATTGACGACGCCGAGACTCTCAATATTCCAGCGCAGAACGCCCGATAGCGCGCGCAGGAATGCCCGAGGAACGGGCCGCGGCGTTCGCGCGTCTGGCACGTGGCAGTCTGGGGCGGGCGTTCGCCCTGGCCGAGGGAGCCGAGCCGCCGATGGCTGAACTCCTGAGGGCGCTGACCGGCGCCGGGACGATTGGCTTTGTCGAGGCCAATTCGCTCGCCCAGCAATTCTTCGGCACCCGCGACCAAGCCGCCGACAATTTCGAGCTAATCGCGCGAATGCTCGAGGAAATGCTATGCTGCAAATTGCTTCAGGCGGAACTCAATGCGCCTTCGCCAGAAGCGGCCCGCATGATGACTCAATTTGCGCACGCAATTGATACCGCGACATTGGCTGCACTGCTGGCGCGAGTGCTCGACGCCCGTGCGGCAGTTGACGCGATGGCTAATCCACGCCTCCAGGCTGAAAATTGGTGGATGGCTGCGGGCACGGCGCTGAGAGGTCGATAGTGCCGGACCAATTCGATCCGTTCGATAATCAGGCAGAGCTACCTAAGATTGTCGCTATCAGCCTGCAACGTACCGGGCATCTGTATAGTTTTCTGAGCGCCGGGCTCACGCTAAAACGCGGCGATCGCGTCGTCGTCGACAGCGAGGTCGGCACCCGCATCGGCACGGTCGAAATTGAACCGCACGAGCCGGCGCTGACACTCGATCTGAGCCAGCTCAAACCGGTGATGCGGCTTGCCGAAGAGCAAGATTCGAAAGTCGAGGAAGACACCCTGTCGCGCGAGGCGTATGCCGAGCGGCTGTGCGCTGAACGAATCCGCCAGCGCAGTTTGCCGATGAAGCTGGTGACGGTCGATTACAGCCTCGAAGGACGCAAGGCGGTTTTTTACTTCAGCGCCGACAACCGCATCGATTTCCGCGAACTGGTGCGTGACCTCGCTCAGGCCTTGCGAATCCGCGTCGAAATGAAGCAGATCGGCCATCGCGACGAAACCAAGGTGATTGGCGCCATCGGACCGTGCGGCCGAGAGCTCTGCTGCTCCTCGTGGCTGCGCGATTTCGAGTCGGTGACAGTCAAGATGGCGCGTGAGCAGGGTTTGGCCTTGAATCCGTCGCGGCTCGCCGGGATGTGCGGACGGCTCAAATGTTGCCTTCGCTATGAGTACGCGACCTACCTCGAACTCAAGCGGGCGCTGCCAAATACCGGCAAACGTGTCGAATCGGTCAAGGGTAATGGCAAAGTGGTCCGCCAGAATATCCTCAAGCAGACTGTGCTGCTCCAGCTTGAAGAGGATGGTGGGGTGGTCGAAGCGACACTCGAGGACCTGGTCGACCCGCGCCGCAACCAGCCGGATGAACCGCGGCCCTGAAGCTTAACAGTGGCAATGAGCGAGCGAGTCCATATAACTACTGCGATTTTTTACTGCAACGGCGCTCCTCACGTCGGCAGCGCTTACGAAGCACTGGCGGCCGACACCTTCGCACGCGCGCTGCGGCGTAAGCTCGGCCATGATCGGGTTACGTTCCTCAGTGGCACCGATGAACATGGCGACAAGATTCGCCGCGCCGCGCTTGCTCAGGGTCTTAAGCCCAAAGTCTATACCGACCAGATGAGCGAGGTCTTCCGTGAAGCGTTTGCTGGTCTGAACGTCACCGCGGCAGCCCGCCACGATCCCGCGGTCGACTTCTGGGTGCGAACCACCGATTCGGTGCACGAGCAATTCGTGCAGGAGATGCTCACGCGGACTCATCAGCGGGGTGATATCTATTTCCGCGATTACGAGGGCCTCTACTGCGTCGATTGCGAGCGTTTCTATACTGACAAGGAGTTGTTGCCCGGTAATCTCTGCCCGGCGCACAACCGGCCGGTGGAGTTGATCAGCGAGGGCAATTACTTCCTCAGGATTGAAAAATACCGCGAGCAGGTGCTCGCACATCTCAAGGCCAACCCGGACTTTATCCGCCCCGAGCGTTATCGTAATGAGGCGCTCAACATGCTCGCCGAGCCGCTGAGCGATCTGTGTATCTCAAGGCCGAAGGCACGCCTGGACTGGGGAATTGAGCTGCCGTTCGATGCCAATTACGTGACTTATGTCTGGTACGATGCATTCTGGGCCTATGTCAGCGAGCCGGCGACCCGTCTCGGATTGGAGGTATTCGCCCGCGACGTCTGGCCCCATACCGAGCACTTTATCGGTAAAGACATCCTTAAAACGCACGCGGTCTATTGGCCGCCGATTCTGCTCGCGGCCGGGTTGCCGTTATTCCGCCACCTCAATGTGCATGGATGGCTCAACTTCGGCGGGGCGCGGATGTCGAAAAGCTCAGGGAACGTTGCCGACCCGGTTTCATATGAGCGGGCTTTCGGCGCCGACGTTCTGCGATACTTCGTGATGCGCGAAGTGGTGTATGGGCTTGACGGCGATTTCTCCGAGGAGCGGCTGATCGAACGTTACAATGCGGATTTAGCCAACGACCTGGGTAATCTGGTCAGCCGGGTGCTGTCGATGGCCGCGCGGTACTTTAACGGCGAGATACGAGCGACTCCGCGACCGGTGCCGGCCGGCGTCTATGACGGGGTTAATTGGACCACGATCGAGCAGCTTCTCTCCCCGGTGCTCAGCCGGGTAACAGAAGAGCTTGATTTCAAGCGTGCGCTCGAAGAAGTCTGGGCGGCACTGGATACGGCCAATAAATACATCGTGACAACTGCTCCGTTCAGTCTCGCCCGAGATCCGGCAAAATTGGTCGAGGTTGCGCAGATTCTGGCTAATCTGCTCGAAGCGATCCGCGTGATTGCGGACACGCTTGAACCGTTTATGCCGGTCACCTCGCGCAAAATCTTCGACCTCCTCGGTGTCGACGGCGCTACCGCGCGTGCCGCGTACGGCGACGGACTCAGAGCGGGCGATAAGGTCAAAGCTCCGCTCGCGCTCTTCCCGCGAATCGAGAAAACCGCAAAGACGTGAGTTGCGCCCTAAGCCTGCCCTCAGGCGAAGTCAGGGCGTGATGGACTCCCGAGCGTTCTCTGCACCTCTCCTTTACCCTCTTACCATCCCTTGTATCAAAGAACGGGGTAGGGAATAGGACCGCGTCCTGAGCTTTGTCCCCTCCCCCATTGTTTGACATGGGGAGGGCAGGGAGGGAGGGGGTGCCTGCCCGCCGCGAAGACTAGCCAGCGCGCCGCCAGCGAGTGTCACCGTGTAGAACTTGAATGCAAGGTTCCGGCGTTTTGGGGCGTGACAAACGGCTACCGGTTTTTCTACCATCGGCTGGACACCCTCATCAGCGCAACGACGCGCTATCCTCCCCCGCAATAGAACGGGAGGGGAACAAGGAGGGGAGCTATCGACGAGGAGGAACTGACGCAATGGCCACGGCCGAGAACAAGCGACTGGTACAGGATGCCTTTGCTGCTTGGACGCGCGGTGAAGGCAATGCCGTATTCAATTTGCTCGCAGACGACGTACACTGGACGGTGATCGGAAGCACGGTTGTATCACGCACCTATTTCAGCAAACGCGATTTTATCGAAGGCGCGGTAAAGCCGCTCAGCGAAAAGATTTTCGGCGCAATCCAGCCAACCGTGCGCGACGTCAGCGCCGACGGCGACAAGGTGATTGTACAATGGGACGGACGCGCGACCGGCAAGAACGGCACTCTCTATAATCAGACCTACTGCTGGGTGATGCGTCTCGAAGGCGGCAAAGTGCGCGAGGGCACCGCCTACCTGGATACTGAATTGATCTCGCAATTGTGGAAATAGCCGTCGAAACCAAAAGATAAAGAAATACGAGACAAGAAGACGAGGGTTCGGTCTCGTCTCCGCTCTTTTATTTCCTACTAGGAATCGGCGTGCGGAGCGTCCAGCATGGGCTCTCGTTCAAGAGCCGAGTGCCTTGGCGCCCACGTCGAGCACCACCGGGAGTGAGTAGGTCGTGCGCGAGCGTCAAATCCTTGTTGCGGCCCTCGGCGAACAGTCCTGAGGCGCTCAGCCAAAAAGCGGTGGGCTGTAGCAGTGAAATCGGTATCGCTGGAAATCCCTCCCCCTGGCATGAAAGTAGTGGTTTATGATGCTGGCAGCCTGTTTTGTCATCCCGAGCGAAGCCGAGGGATCAACGCGGAGCGATTTGCCTGGGCGGGAGGGCAAGCAGGTAAAGAGACGAGACCACTAGCAAGGAGCCGTTCGCTTCGGATTTTGTCTTCTACTTTCGTGCAACGTATCGGGTCCAACGGACCCGTGAACATCTGACCAGGGGGATATCGTTTTCAACGTTACAGGCCACTAGACAATTTCGTAGTTGACCAGAACTGCTTGAGGGGTCCAAGTATGGAATTCGGCATTATCATGATGTATCGGAACCCGCCGCAATGGTATCGGCCGGTACAGGAAGTTTATCGTGACTTCTTCGACCTCTGCCTACTGGCAGAGGAACTCGGGATTGACCATCTGTGGACCAGCGAACACCACTTCCACGAAGATGGATGGTCACCCTCTCAGCTTCCGATTCTCGCGGCAATCGCCGCCCGCACTCGCCGAATTCGACTCGGCACGTTCGTGCTGCTGCTGCCGTTTCACAATCCGATTCGCGTGGCCGAAGATGGCGCGGCGGTTGATATTATCTCCAACGGCCGCCTTGACCTCGCTGTCGGTCCGGGATCAGATCCGAATGACTATGCGACTTTCGGCGTGCCGATGAGACAGCGGCGTCCGCGGATGCACGAGGGGCTGGAAGTCATTCGGAAGTGCCTCAATGAAGAGGAGTTCAGCTTTCAGGGTAAATACTGGAATTTCGCAAATGTCCGAATGACGCCGAAGCCGGTGCAACGTCCGCTGCCATTATGGGTGGCCGCGATGTTTCCCAAGGCGCTCGAAGAAGCCGGCGCCAACGGCTATCACCTCGCCTCTGCCCCTCCAGCCCCGTTGCAGCAGATCTACGACGATGCGTTGCGCCAGGCGGGTTACGATCCTGCAAAGTTTCAACGCGCCGGACTGCATGTTGGCCACCTGGCTGCGACGGACGAAAAGGCCTGGGATGAGATCGAACCGCACCTTCAATGGCATATGAAGATTCATTTCAGAGCGATGGCGGCGGCCGAGAACATGAATCTCAGAATGGGTTCCGATCTGACTATTCCGCCGCTGGGCGAGCTGCGCAAAACCGGCCGCGGACCCTACGGCCCGGTCTACGTCGGCACCCCTGATGAAGTTATAAAAATGCTGGAGCAGGAACTAAAGACCAACCCGATGACGCAGATGGTATTTTCGATGGATGCGCCCGGAATGGATCCCCGCCACATGCGGAGTTCGCTGGAATTATTCGCCAAAGAGGTGATGCCGCATTTCCGCAATCGCTAGCAGGATGCGGAAAAACTCGATGCGCGCGATGAGTTCACGCTGTGACGGACTGCTAGACTCACTGTAGCTATATAGTTTCGGGGTTAAAAATCCTTTTTCCGCATCCTGCTAGAGTCGAGATGGCGCCCTGTCTGCTTATCCTCTCGCCTGCTGTTTTGTTGGCGGGACTCAAGCGAGTTTTGGCCAAGCTGGCCGATTGGTTGGGGCTGCGCCGCCGGGGTGGTGTGACACAGATGCCGGCTCCCAATCCACCGGCTATAGAAATAAAGATACCGGGCCAATGTATCCTCTGGCGACAACCGGACACTGTAGGCAGGCCAATAAGGGAGCATTTTGACCTAATAGATACCTACGGAGAGGAAAGCCACTGGTGGCGGTGCTTGCTCAAGTGTCGTGAGTGCGGACAGCTCTACTTCTTTGAGTTCACTGAGGAGATTGATCGGGAGGACGGTGATGATCCGCAATACAGCACCTACATTCCGGTCGAGACTGAGGACCAGATAGCCCAACTCAAAAAGGCATCGACGTTCGAGTTGTTGGGATTCTTTCCGCGCCTGCAAAAGGACTTCTCTAAGGGAGCAAAAACACCAACGGTGCGTTGGGTGGTGCGGTGATTCCGATCTCCGCAGACGCGGGACTGCCGTTTCGATTATTTTGGGATGGACGCCGTTCTAGCCACGGACTACTTGCAAAGCGGCAGAACAACAACGGATGAGCATGGATGTGTCTCCAATATGAACATGAACCGAGTGCAACGCTCGTCTTATTTAGAATGGATCAGAACTACTCCGCGCACGCGCTTCAATCTTGCAGCGAGCGGAGTTGTCCCCGTCCCTATATCCGATCTTTGTATCACACTTGCAGATCTAGAGCTCACCGGGTTGGGGTCATACGGTTATGAGCCGCTTCTACGGGCGATCGCCAACAAGTACGAAGTTTCCACAGAGAGTGTGGTAGCTGCTGCTGGAACATCGATGGCTAACCACCTGGCTATGGCAGTTCTTATCCACCCGGGTGACGAGGTTATTATCGAAAAGCCAACTTACGAGCCGCTCCTCGCCGTCGCACAGTATCTCGGAGCCGAGATTAGGCGATTTGTACGAACCCCCGAGTCTGGCTTCGCCCTCGACCCAAAGGAGGTGGAGCGCGCGGTTGGGCTTGGTACTCGGGTCATAGTGTTGACTAACCTCCATAATCCGAGTGGAGCGCTGGCTTCTGATAGAGACCTCGCGGCTGTCGGGGCAGTAGCGAGAAGCGTTGGCGCACGGGTTCTCGTGGACGAGGTCTACCTCGATGCTGCTTTTGATCGCAAACCACATTCTGCGCACCACCTGGGGGACGAATTTGTCACCACAAGCAGCCTGACGAAAGTCTACGGCCTGGGCGGTCTTCGTTGCGGCTGGGTATTAGCACCGCCTGAGCTTGCCCGAAGGATTTGGCGGCTGAATGACCTGTACGGCGTTGATGCGGCGCACATAGCCGAACAGCTAAGCTGCTTGGCCATTGCGCAGCTTGACCGAGTTTATGATCGGGCGCGGGCACTTCTCACAAGGAACCGAGCAATTGCATACAACTTCCTCGACGGTTGTTCAACCCTAGAGGTGGCTAGACCGCAATTCGGTACCACTCTGTTTCCGCGCCTCAAGCGCGGGAGCGCAGACGAGCTTTGCCGAGTGCTGCAGGACAAGTATGATACCTTGATTGTGCCAGGAAGATTCTTCGAAATGCCAACCTACCTCCGTATCGGGATAGGAACCGATACGGGATCATTTGTTGCCGGACTCGAACGTCTGGCTTTAGCGCTGAACGAGATCGCGTGAGGATTGATTGTCATCCTTCGCCTTCAAATCGACTGTTCTACTGCTATGGAAGTCGAATGACTGCCATTAACTCTAGCCAAGCTAGTTAATGGAAACGTCCCTTAACGGTTTGCCCGAGCGGCGGGTTTGGGCGTGCGACCACCGTGGCTAGGTATTTGACTTGACTCGCAGCGCTAGCCATGCGGCCGGTCGAATGCCAAAATCGCAGGCACGCGAGCGCGGGCCACAGACAGCGTTGCTTAAGAGGCCGACCTCCTGCGAATTCAGCCATGTCGAGAAGGTCTATATGGCAGGTCGTGGTTGACCCGGTCGACAAATTTTGTCCAAATCAAAATCCACCACCCAGCGGTAACCCTCGGCAATGTACTGCTGTGCCCGGGCCACTGCCTGGTGGGCCGAACGATTCGGCCGAAAGCCGTAGCTGTGCTCCGAGCACGTCCTGTCCCATCTGCGCTGCAACACCTGCATCACCGCCTGTTGTAGGTAGCGGTCGAGCGCGGTCGGAATGCCTAAATTGCGCACTCCCCCGTCCGGCTTCGGTAGCGGTACTCGTTTTACTGGTTGAGGCTGATAGGTCCCGCTCAACCGTTGCCCACGCAGATTCGGCCAATGCTCTGCGAGATAGCCCGGCAGCTCCTCCACAGTCATTCCGTCGATGCCCGGGCTGCCACCATTGCGCTGCACTCGCCTAAGCGCTTGCTTCAGATTCCCTCGCTCGCACACCTCCTCCATTAGCCGCTCGGTTCCTGCCGGGCTGTCGGTTCCGCGTTTCGCCGCAGGCGTTCGATCCCTTGCGCAATCGGCCGCGCAGCTTCACTGCGCGTCCGTACCGTCAAGGCCAGCTCTAGCTGGATATTCTGCCGCTGGTCAGCCACGAGTCCCGCGCCCTCAGCCACTCCGTCCGTTCGGACCTTCAGCCTCTGCTCCAGTCCTAACCTCTACGGGCGGCCGCGCCCAGACTTACTTTGCCCTCTGCTAACTTCTGCGCCGTGCTCGGAGGCTTTCCTCGCAGTCGCCAATCGGACCATAAAGGATGCGGGCGACAACGATGCAGATCTCCCGAGGT
>WNFD01002455.1_pt1 | contig 18640 bp, 17 predicted proteins | sample 5400491 | NCBI WGS metagenome assembly WNFD01 (sample SAMN13153343, study PRJNA577476) | soil metagenome | isolation source: 120 cm saprolite under Douglas fir tree site 2 hole 2 replicate 2 | place: USA:California | collected 2015-04-18 | reverse complement strand
TCGTCGAAATCGCCGTGATTTTGCAGGGCTTGCGCGGAGTCGAACAGAACGGCTTGGAAACCATGTTCCCTCAGTAGCCGTTTCACGCCTCTCAGCATGGAAGGATCGTCATCGACGACAAAAACGGCTCTTCGATTCGGCAAGTTAGGCCTCTGATTTCTGTCTGAACGCATTTCAACCAGCAACTGAAAGGGACGGCAAAAACCCGCAAGCAGAAGCAGCCAAATATCACGCTGGCCAGCAGTTCACGCGCGACAACACGTCCGTTCACTCAGCTAGGCTTTTCCGGTCGATTTGCATATTGTCCCTTGTGACAAGCTTATGTCAGGAACCGGACGTCCGCTCAACCGCTGTCACCAACCTCAGGGGTTTGTGCGAGGATGCCGAGGTGCTCCGCGATCGAAACGAGTTCTGCCAGAGATTGTATTTTCGCCTTCTCCATCACCTGCTGCCGGTGCGCCTTGATGGTGCGCTCCGTTGTTCCCAATTCATGTGCGATCTGCTTGTTGATCTTGCCTCGGACGACAAGCTCGAAGACTTGCCGCTCGCGCGGCGTCAAGGTCGCGATTTGGGCGCGCACGACGTCCAGCTTGCTCCTTTGGGCGCGCAGGGTCTCGTGATGCGCCAGCGCCCGCTCGATCGCGCCGAGTAGTTGCTCGGACGACACCGGCTTGGTCAGGAAATCCTCAGCGCCGGCCTTGATCGTCCTGACCGTGGTCTGGACATCGGCATAGCCAGTAAGGAACACGATCGGCAAAATAGAGCCGAGTTCGTTCAAGCGACCTTGCAGTTCGGGGCCGCTCAGCCCCGGGATCCGAACATCCAGCAGGATACAACCCGGCTCCTTGTCATCCGGCAGATGGATGAGCAATTGTTGGGCGGACGAATAGGTTGCAACCGTATAGCCGGCTTTCTTCAACCGGCGCTCGATCGCCGTTCGGAACGACGCATCGTCGTCCACCACATGAACCATGCCAGGCAATCGTCTCTCCTCTCAGGCTACTGACAATGGCAATGACAGATGGAACACCGCGCCGCCCTCGGTCTCGTTCTCTGCCCAGATTCGGCCCTGGTGCGCCAAAACAATGGTGCGCGCGATGGAGAGCCCGATCCCCATGCCCTGCTCCTTGGTCGTGAAGAACGGGTCGAAGATCTGGGTGAGCCTGTCCGGCGGAATTCCAGGACCGGAATCAGAGATCGAAACTACAGCCGACTTTTTCCCGTTCAATTCCGCGCGACCGATCACAGTCCTTCCGTAGGGTATCGAAGCCAGCGCATCCATGCTGTTCACGATCAGGTTGATGATCACCTGCTGCAGCTGAACCCGATCGCCCTTCACCCGTATCACTTCCGGGGATGCCTTCAGGTATAGCACGACGTTGCGGGCTGATGCCTGCACCGAGAGAAAATCAAAGACTTCGCGCATAAGCTCGTTGAGATCGATATCTCTGGTCTCGAACGTCGTCCGTTTCATGAAACTGCGCAAGCGGCGGATGACTTCGTTGGCGCGCAGGTCGTCGCGCCTGATATCGGCGAGGATTTCCCTGACCTCATCCAGGTCAGGCGATTGGCAACTCAATATCAATTCCGCGGTCTCGGTATTCGTCAGGATCGAACCCAAGGGCTGATTGAGCTCATGCGCAATCGATGAAGACAATTCTCCAGCGGTTGCGCTCCGGTTGACATGGGCCAGCTCCGACATCCGGTGCTTGGATTCGACTTCGGCGCCGTGCCGTTTCTTTCTCTCATGCAGCAGGATCGCGATCAACGCCGCCTGGAGCAGAAGGACAGAGATAACAGTCACGCTCTGCCAGCGGTACTTTTCGAACAATGTCGGCTCGCGAAAGCGGATTTCGCTGCCGGCGGGCAGGTTGGACTCGCTGACCTTCCAGCGCTGCATTTGCTCCCAGTTGAAGATCGGCTTCACACCTCCCGCCGCCGGTGCAATGTTTGACGGAGCTTCACCGTCAAGAATTCGGAGCGCCGACCTCGCCGCATCGGCGCCGATCAAATCGGGGACCAAGACAAACCCGCCGATCCCTCCCGGTGCAAGGAAAGTCTCGGCGCCCACCACGATGGGCCGGTTGGCTTTCTCCGCGATCAGCGCAAGCGCGGTCGCGGGCGGATAGAAGGTGCCCTCCCCATCGGAATACGTTGCCGAATAGATGATGGCACTGTCGTCAGGCAATTCGGCAACCTTCTTGCGAGTCTCCGCCATCGTCAGGCCGATGATTTCGACCACCTTGAAACCATTAGCGGCCGTCGAGATTTCGTCGTCCCAGTTGCGAAAGATCACCTGCCGATCCCATGCGTCACCGACAAAGACGATCGTCTTGAGACCCGGCACGACAGCACGCGCCGCAGCGATCGTGTCTGCGAGACCCAATTTGACAATCCCGCCGGTCACGTCGGGTGGAAGCTTCAGCCGCGCATAGTCCATCTCGTCGACCATCGCAAACACGATCGGGATTCCGGGCCATAATTCTGCGCGCCAGCGCAACACCAATTCGAGTGCCGCTGCGCCCACGGCGACGATGACGCCAATCCGCCTGTCGCGGTATTTCTCCTTGAGGTACCGTTGCAGGCTCTCCTCGTGCGCTGGCCCCTCGAAGCGGCTCAAGTCGAGATTCTCGGCGTAGAGCGTGGTGTGCTCATGGCTATCGGTCGCCACCACGGCGCGTAGTCCCGAAAATACTTGATAGTAAAATGGCCCACGGAGATCCGATTGATCGAGGACCAGGATTGATCGCGGACGCATTTCCTGCGCCGAAAGACCAGCCGGCGCCATCACCGCGACCAGAACAACTATCAGGTCCCTGATCCGAAACAATCCGACCATAACACGCGGGCCCCAGGCGGACTTAACAAGAAATTAGCACCCGACACTGCTGGCGAGAACCTCAGATCGTACAGAGCGCCAAATTTTCTCACCATCCACCTGTCCTTTGGGACAATGTCCCTTGAGCCAATAGTCTCGGCGGCGCCTCCGTCGTAGACCACCTCCAGTGGAAATGGGGCCGCTCCCACTGTTCCACATAATCGTGCATATAGGACCGGCCCAGACGCGAATAGCTCGATCAAACAAGGAGTTGATCTATGCTTTCCCGCTCCAGCACTCCCCCTGTCAACGCCTCCTACATTCGGGCGTTGAGTGCGGCCGGCGTGCTTCACGCCCGGCTCGCAGCGACCGAATTCAACTATCGAAAAGGCGTGGAAATATACGGAGAGAAGGAGCCGGCGGACTACGTCTACCAAGTGACATCAGGCGCAGTACGTACCTACAAGCTGCTATCGGACGGTCGCCGTCAGATCGGCGCCTTTCATCTGGTTGGCGACATCTTCGGCCTTGAGAACAGCGACGTCCATCGGTTCACCGCCGAAGCGATTGTTGACACCGCGCTGCGCCTGGTCAAGCGACGCAGCCTGGAGAGCGTGGCGGAGTACGACGTGCTGGTCGCCAACAACCTGCTTGGTTTGACCACCAACAACCTGCGGCACGCCGAGGACCATATGCTGCTGCTCGGGCGCAAGACCGCGCTGGAGCGCGTCGCCGCCTTCCTGCTCGAGATGGACAGTCGCCTGAAACCCACCGATACCCTCGCGCTGCCAATGTGCCGCCGCGATATCGCAGATTATCTTGGGCTGACGCTGGAGACGGTTTCGCGCGCGCTGTCCAATCTGCACGGCCGGGGAATTCTCGGCTTCCTCGGCCCGAGTCAGCGCCAGATCGTGCTGTTGGATCGGCCGCAGCTTGCTAGTCTGGATCTGCAGAATTGAAGGGCGCATCGGATGGAGCGATCAATGCGAGATGCTCGATCGTCTTTCGCAGCACCTCAAATAGCACCGCTGTCGACCAGCCAAACATCAGGATGCCGTTCATTGCGGTTATCGGTCCAACCAGCCGCCATTCTTTCAACGGCGTCACATCGCCGTAGCCCAGCGTGGTGTAATTCACGAATGCAAAATCCAGGAGATCGCTGCCGGCCGGCGCCGCGCCAACCACGGCATAGGCCAGAGACCAAACGATGATCTCAACTGTATGCGCGATCATAAGTACCAACGCAGTGACGACCATCACGATCATCAGATGCAACCGCGGCCGCGATGTGCGTTGCAGGCCGGCCCGACGTGCAATTCCGATAGCAACAAGCGTAATCAGTGCATGGATCATGATATTGATCACGCTGACGCTGCCCCCGACCAGAAATTGAAGCGGCATCAACCGCCTCCGAACCACGCACCGAAAAATCCCGCATAGAGCGACGGCATCTCGAGGTTCATCGAGTGCCCCACGTCGGGCACAATGACGAGACGACATCACCCTTGCCTTCCGACTCTTTCAGGACCCTTGATGCAGATCAAAGCAAAGGGTGATCGGCCGGCACCAGATGGCCGAAAGGCTCGACCTTTCCCCGGCTGACGATCGGAGCCCCATCATGAAGGCCGTTTCCGCAGAAGAAGCCGTCGCGATGATCCCCAACGGCGCAACGGTCATGGTTGGTGGATTCATGGGGGTAGGAACGCCGGAGCGGCTGCTTGAAGAGTTGGTGAGGCAGCGGAAATCCGGCCTGGTGCTCATCTGCAACGACGCGGCCGTGCCGGGCAAGGGTATCGGCAAACTGATCGATGCCGCGCTGGTTTCGCGCATGACCGCAAGCCATATCGGGCTCAATCCAAAGGCGCAGCAGCAGATGATGGCGAACCAGATCGCCATTGAACTTATTCCGCAGGGCACGCTTGCGGAACGGATACGCGCCGGGGGCTGCGGTCTCGGCGGCGTGTTGACGCCAACTGGCGTCGGTACGACCGTCAGCGAAGGCAAGCGTCAGATCGAGATCGATGGAAAGCAATTCCTGCTGGAGACAGCGCTGCGCGCCGAATTCGCGCTCGTTCACGCCTTCCTCGCCGACTATTCCGGAAATCTGGCCTACGCACTCACCGCGCGCAACTTCAATCCGATCATGGCAATGGCCGCCGACACCGTCATCGTCAGCGCGGACAACATCGTTCCGATCGGCGTCATCGCGCCCGACCACGTGGTGACGCCGGCGCCGCTGGTCGACTATCTCATCGCGAACGGGTGACGCATGGACGCACAGATCATCATCGCCCGCCGCGTGGCACTAGAACTCAGGTCTGGAAATCTCGTCAATCTCGGCATCGGCATCCCCAGCCTGGTGTCGAACTACGTTCCCGCCGGGCTCAAGGTATTCTTCCAGTCGGAGAACGGATTGATCGGCACCGGACCTATCCCGGAGCAAGGCTTGTCCCACCCGCTGCTGACCGATGCGGGCGGAAACCCGATCAGTGCCCTTCCCGGCGCATGCACCTTCGACAGCGCGATGTCATTCGGACTGATCCGCGGCGGCCATGTCGACGTGACCGTACTCGGCGGCCTCCAAGTCGATGCGGCGGGTCATCTCGCGAACTGGACCATCCCGGGCAAGATGGTGCCGGGAATGGGCGGCGCGATGGATCTGGTGAGCGGCGCCAAGCGCGTGATCGTCGCCATGCAACATGCCGCGAAGGGCAAATCCAAGATCGTTACCAAATGCAACCTGCCCTTGACGTCGTCGCGGCCGGTCGACCTGGTCGTGACCGATATGGCGGTGATCGGTTTTCCCGGCGGCAAGGCGACTTTGCTGGAGACCGCACCGGGCATCAGCGTCGCCGAGGTGATGGCCGTTACCGAAGCTGAACTCGTCATCCCCGACGATGTCCCGGCCATGACGCTCTGACACGATCAAACGAAGCAGAAAACCAGGCGGCTCCGATGCGGATATTCAACGGCTTCGACGAGATCAAATCCGCTGTTGGCACCGAGGTCGGCGTCAGCGACTGGATCGAGGTGACCCAGGATCGCATCAGCCGGTTTGCCGATGCGACCTGCGATGAGCAATGGATCCATGTCGATCAGGAGCGCGCCAAGCGCGAGTTACCCGGCGGCACCACGATCGCGCACGGCCTGCTTTCACTGGGCCTGACGCCGATGTTCATTCGTTCGGTGATGGGCCTCAAAGGTCTCAAGAACACCTTGAACTACGGCGCGGACCGCATCCGCTACTTGGCGCCCGTGCCGGCGGGTTCACGGCTGCGAGGCCGCGTGAGCATTGCCGAAGTCGAGGAAGCTCCGCCCAACGGCTTGCGGGTCAACTATCGCGTGGTGATCGAGATCGAGGGCGGCCAGCGACCGGCCTGTGTTGCCGAGCTAATCGCCCTGCACTACCGCTGATCCGCCCCGAGGCGCTGCCGTCCTCAATCGACGATGTGGTATCCGCCGTCAACGTAGGTGACGCCCCCGGTGATCAGCTTGGCTCCATCCAACGCCAGGAAGGCGGTCGCTCTTCCGACATCGTCGATGCTCACCAGGCTGCGCGTCGGCGCCTGCGACTGCGCCTTGTCCATCAGTTCGTCGAATTCGGGAATTCCCGATGCCGCCCGAGTCGCAAGCGGCCCCGGCGAGATCGCATGGACACGAATGCCTTTCGGACCGAGCTCCGCCGCGATGTAGCGGACGGCGGCTTCCAGCGCCGCCTTCGCCACGCCCATCACGTTGTAGTTCTTCACGACCATCTGGCTGCCGTAGTAGGTCATGGTGAAAAGCGTACCGCCATTCTTCATCAGCGGCTCGGCCAAATGGGCCATGCGCATGAATGACCAGCAGGACACGTCCATGGTCTTGAGAAAGCCGTCGTGGTCGACATCGACCACGCGCCCGTGCAGGGCCTCCTTCGGCGAAAACGCGATGGAATGAAGCAGGAAATCGAGCTGGCCCCATTCCTTCTCGATCCGCTCGAAGACCTGCTCGAGCTGTCCTTCGGTGTTGACGTCAAGCGGCATGAAGATTGGAGCTTCGAGTTCCTTGGCGAGCGGCTCGACATGCTTTTTGGCGCGATCGTTAAGATAGGTGACGGCGAGATCCGCGCCCAGGGCCCGAAACGCCTTAGCGCAGCCCCAAGCAATAGATTGATCGTTGGCGATCCCGACGATCAGACCCTTTCGTCCTTTCAAGGCGACCTTGGTTTCGGGATAGACCGGTATTGTCATGATACCCTCGTCTGTTTCTGGCCGGAAGATTTGCTATTCATCAGCAGTGACAAGGTGTGCTGCGCAATCATCAGTTCCTCGTCAGTCGGCACGACGTAAACCGGCACCTTGCTGTCGGGCCGAGATATTTTCAGCGCATGAATGGAATTCTCGGCTGGGTCGAGTGCAACGCCGAGCCATGCCAGCTTCTCGGCGATCCTTTCGCGGATACCGACCGAATTTTCGCCGATGCCAGCGGTGAACACGAATGCGTCGAAGCCCTGCAGCGCGGCAGCAAGCATTCCCGCATTAAGGCCGGCGCGGTAGACGAAGTAATCGACAGCAAACGCCGCGTGCGGATCCTTGCTGGCCTCCAGTTCCCGCATGTCGTTGCTGACACCGGAGAGGCCCTTCAATCCGCATTCGCGATAGAGGAAATTCTGTACGTTCGAAGCCGACATTCCCCGTTCAGAAATGAGAAACAGCACGACGCCGGGGTCGATCTGTCCTGGCCGGGTTCCCATCGCAAGTCCGTCGAGCGCCGAAAAGCCCATCGTGCTCTCAACGCTATGTCCGCCCTTGAGGGCGCACATCGAAGCACCACTGCCGAGATGGGCGACGATTACTCGTCCGCCTGCGATATCGGGCGCAACATGGGGCAAGGTTCTGGCGATGTATTCGTAGGATAGACCGTGAAAACCGTAACGCCTGATTCCTTCGGCATGGAGTTGGCGCGGAATTGCATAATAATCTGCCAAATCACCGTGACTACGGTGAAACGCAGTATCGAAACAAGCGACCTGCGGAAGCGTCGGGAAATTGGCGAACAGCGAACGGATCGGCGCCAGATTGTGCGGCTGGTGCAACGGTGCCAGCGAACTGAACCGTTCCAGACGCGTCACCACGGCATGATCGACCAGAATTGGCCGATCGTAGTCCGGTCCGCCGTGAACGACCCGATGCCCGACGGCCAAAGGACTCACTCCGAGCTCGTCGCGGAGCCAGTCGCCGGCGACGGATAACGCAGCCGTGACATCCGGGATTTTTTCGATCGCATAGGCCCGGTCGGCCAATGGACCGCCATCGCTTCCGGTCGCGCGTAGCCGCGGACGGCTTCCTATGCCATCCATCTGACCCTTGATCTGCCGGCGAAGCCGACCGTCGGCATCCACCGCGAAGATCTGAAACTTGACGCTTGAGGATCCCGCATTGACGACTAGGATGCTGTCCATGGCGGTCACGCAGCGGCAACTGACGCCCGACGGCGCCGTGCATCCGTATAGAGCGACGCTATAGCGCACGAAGCCATGCGCGCGCGCGAAGTATCGGCGCGTGAGGTCAGCACAATCGGAACGCGGGCGCCGAGCACGATCCCTGCGCCATCCGCTTTCGCGAAATAGGCAAGGTTCTTCGCCAGCATGTTGCCGGCCTCAAGATCCGGCACGACCAGGATCTGGGCCCGGCCCGCCACTTCTGACTTGATGCCCTTGATCCGGGCCGCCTCCTCATCGATCGCATTGTCAAACGCCAGCGGTCCATCAAGGACTCCGCCGGTGATCTGACCGCGATCCGCCATCTTGCAGAGCGCCGCCGCCTCGATCGTGGACGGAATTTTGCTGGTCACGGTCTCGACGGCCGACAGGATCGCGACCCGGGGTAACGTTCCGAAGCCGGCTTGAGTATAGAGGTCAATGGCATTCTGGATGATGTCCTGCTTGCCCTCCAGATCTGGAAAAATGTTGATTGCGGCATCAGTGACGAACAGCGTGTCGGCGTAGGCCGGCACGTCCATGACGAACACATGGCTGATGCGACGCTCGGTGCGCAATCCCGTCGCCTTTGCGGTCACGCTGCGCATCAGTTCGTCGGTGTGCAAACTGCCCTTCATCAGCATTTCGCCCCTGGCCGCATGGATCAGCTCGACGGCCTTGGCGGCAGCGGCTTCGCTGTGCGGGGCATCGACGATCTCGAAGTCAGCGATGTTGAGGCCGTATTTGGCCGCTGTGTCCCTGATCTTCGCCGTGGGACCGACGAGGACCGGCTTGATGATACCGGCTTCCGCGGCCTCGACGGCACCGCGCAGGGAGCTCTCATCGCAAGGGTGTACGACGATGGTCGACACCGCTGGAATGGCCTTGGCGGCCGCGATCAGGCGTTCATACTTGACGCCGGGCCGTTTCTCGTTCGCATCTGCTGCCATGACATTCATCCTGTCACTGCGGATTTCCCCAGATGGCGCTACGACGCCTTCGCTTTTGAATCGAAAGGGACGATGCCGGCTTGCCCTTCCGGAACTGACGACGTGTCGCCGCCAAATAGCTGACCAACCTGCTTCAGGCGCCTGGCTACTTCACCGGAGATTTCGGCGCTGGCGGTCAGGACTTCTCGGATCGCCGCGAGACCAGCGTGGCGTTCATCCGCGCTTTCGGGAAGCAGCTTCGGAATGGCTGCCAGCGCCGCGTCCTGGTCGAGCAACAATATGAAGAACTGCTCGCGCACCATCGTCTTGAACTGCGCGAGCGTGAGGCGCGTCCCGCCGTCATTCCTTCGAACTCGGCGCAATGCCTCGAGGCTGCGCTCATCCACCATTCCCCGCGCCATGCCGACATACAGCAGGCCGCGAATGGTCGCCTCCCTTAGGCCGCCATGGCCGATCTGTGATTTCAACTCGGCGATCCGCGCTTCGAGGCGCTCGCGATATTGTGCGGACATCTCCAGCTTTCGCGACGGCGTCGACTGCGGGTCGATCCCGACGGCGGCCTGAAGTGCCGGCGATCCGTAGACTGAAAGGAACAGCGCTTCGCTGAGAGCCTCCTGTGAGTCACGCCATTTATCGAGTGCACTGACGATCTGTTTCGACATCGTCTCCTGAAAGACGACGAAGGGATTGTCGGACGCAGCCGGCTTGCGGTGTTCGCGAACCTTCTCAGCTGTGGGCTCCACCGCCTTCATCACTGAATTTTCGCCGCTGAAGGCTTCATATTGCAGGCGCAACGGATGCCAGTTGCGCATCAAGTCAGCCATCTGCGGCGTCACCATGGACTTGATCCAGGGCTGGACGAATTTTCGATACGCGGTGAGATTGATTTCCGAGATGCGGGCGGCGGTTGCGAACCGCCGTTCGTCTTCAGGCGAGTTGCCGCCCATGGCGCGAATATCGTCGAGCGTACGCTGTTCGCAGCGCATCACCCACTGTCCGACGACCAGATCGGCGTTTGCGGTATCTGGGCTTCGCGCCTCGAACGTTGCCTCATAGAGCCCGGGAGGCAATATGTCGATCAGATCGATGTTGCTGGAGAATTCGCTGTGTTCTTTCTTGGCCACGCCCCCCGACACGAAGATTCCGAGATGCCCGACCGTTTCGTGGACCGTGTAGACGATCGTTTGCCCATGGGCCCTGATCTCATCGACATCGGCGTAGAGATCGAGAATCCAGCCTAGCGCCTGCTGCGGCGGGGTGATGTTGTCCCCCTTGGAGCAGAACACCACGATCGGAGATTTGATGTTGCGGAGGTCGACCGTGGTCCCGTCGAACATCTTGACGCGGCCGGCGGCGAGATTGTTGCCGATGAACAGTTCATCGACGATGAACTGGATTTCTTCAGCGTTCAGATTGACGTGGCCACCCCACCAGCGCTCGAATTCAAGATAGCGATCGGCCTCGGTGTCCACCTTGGAAAATACATTATATTGCTTAGTCCACAGCGTATTCGAGGGATTCTGGCTCTCGAAGTTCTGCACCAGCCAGGCACCGTCGAACTTACCGCCTCCGAGATCACTGGTCAGCGCGGTCAACCAGCTGCCGCCGAGCAGGCCGCCTGAATAACGCATCGGATATTTGCCGTGAACACCTGCCCAATATTCCAGCGGGGCGCCGGCGACGATGATCGGACCGAATAGCTCCGGCCGCAGCGAAGCCAGGATCATGACGGCCCAGCCCGCCTGGCAGTTGCCGATCACGCATGGCTTGCCGTCGGCATCGGGATGCAAGGCCGTGACCTTCTCGATGAACTGCGCCTCGGCCCGTGCGATGCTTTCGATGGTCTGGCCAGGCATCGGTTCCGGCAGGAAACCGATGAAATAACAGGGATGACCGGCTTTCATGGCGACGCCGATTTCGCTGTCGGCCTTGAACCCGCCTATCCCGGGGCCATGACCTGCGCGGGGATCGATGACGATGAACGGCCGCCGATTGAGATCAATTTCCACGTCCTGTGGCGGAACGACGCGTACCAGCGCGTAATTGACAGGATGTTCCAGCTTTCTCCCGTCCGTGATCAGTTCGACCGAATAGTTCAGGACATTCGGCGCGGTCTCGGCGAGGTGCTCGCGATACTGGTCCCCTCGCCGGCGCAAGACGTCGAGGAACAGCACGGTGCGCTGGCCGCTGTCGACCATGTATTCCATGGCCGAGGCAACCAGCCCGGACATCGCATCACCTGACACAACTGGCTTGTCCATGGGCATATCCCGATCTTTATTCCCAGCGCCCTAGTAAGGAAGTCGGTGCCCGTCGAGGAGACCTTGATCTAAGTCAAGCCTCGGGTGAGTACGGATCGAAAGCACTGCATTGGCTATCGGCAGCTGTCGCCGCGCTGGCCGCTCTTATCCGGCTTTGGCGCGGAGCGCGCCGTCAAGCGTAAGAGTTCGGTCAAGTCCCCCGACCTTTCTTTCGATGCCATCAGCCCGCAGCAAATCGCGGGCTGAACCATGTGCACCTATGATGCGCAAAGTAATGCCGCGGCTCACCAATTCAGCATGCAGTTCGTGCAGCATGCGAGAGCCTGCGAGGTCGACATACGGCGCGGCAGAGAGATCGCAGATCGCAAGGCCGACGACAGAGGGAGCGGTTTTACGAATCCGGTTCAGGACTGTTTCGATGATCGCGTCGGCATTGACGTAAATCAGCGACGCCTCGGGACGAAAGACGATCGCGTCAGATAGCGGCTCATTCTCGGGATGTCGATCCAGGTCGGAATAGCTGTCGGTTCCGGGCACGCGGCCGAGAAACGCGACGTGCGGGCGCGAGACTCGGGCGAGCAGCAGTAATATTGAGGCCAGTGCTGCGAGCAAGATGCCCTGAAGTATTCCAAGAAGCAGCACGGCCACGAGCGCAATTGTCGCAGCGAGGAAATCCAACCGGCTTATCCGCCACATCCGGAACAGCGCCGGAAAGTCCAGCAAGCCGGACACCGCGGTCAGAACGACTGCGGCCAGGACCGCCTTTGGAAGATTTTCCAGCAGGCCGGTCAGAAACAGCAGGCATAGCGCAAGCGTCATCGAGGCAACGACAAGCGCGAGCGGCGTGCGGGCGCCAGCCTTGTCATTCACGGCCGACTGCGACAGACCGCCGGCCACTGGATAACCCTGCCCCATCCCCGCCGCGAGATTGGCCGCGCCGATGGCAAGAAGCTCTTGCCGGGGATCGAGGGCGTATCCGTGCTTTGCAGCGAAGGTGCGCGCGGCGGACACACCCTCAATATACGCTAGCAGCAGGCAGCCGGCTGCCAGCGGAACGATTCCCTCGACGTCGCGCAGCCTGAGAGCTGGGCCTGCAAGGCTCGGCAAGCCCGCCGGGATTATCCCCGTCGCCGGCACTCCGAGTTCCGGAAGGCCCAGCAGCGTAGCCGCAGAGATCGCCAGCGCGACGACCCCAAGCGCGAAAGGCTTTCCAGGAAGCAGCCGCTCGCCGAGCACGATCAAGCCGATCGCGACAACACCGACCATAAGAACGAGATAGCGCATCTCGCCGAGCTGCCCGAGCAGCAGCCAGGTCCGGTCAAAGAAGTTGTGGCCACCGCCTGCAACCCCCAAAAGACTTGGCAACTGGGTCATCGCAATGGTTAGGCCGGCGCCAGCCTTGAAGCCCACCAGAATGCTGTCGCTGATCAACTTTACCAGCGCGCTTAACCGCAGCAACCAGGCAAACAGGCAAAGCATCGCGACGGTGAAGGCGGTGAGGCTTGCGATCTGGGCGTAACGTTGGACGTCGCCTTCGGCCATTGCCCCTACCGTTCCAGCGATCATGAGCGAAATGGCGGATGTGGGCCCGATCGCCAGCTGCCGCGAGGATCCGAGCAGGGCATAGCCCAAGCCGCCCAACAGGTAGCCGTAGATGCCGGCCTGCGCAGGCAGGCCTGCAAGTCCTGAATAGGCAAGCGAAACCGGAATGGCGTACGCCGCCAGGGTTATCCCTGCCACGATGTCGCCGGGCAGCCAGGGCGGCCGGTATTCCCTCAACCAGCGGCCTGGTGGAAACCACCAGAGCCGGAATGGCCCTGTTCCAAGTTCGGTCGAACCCGCCATGCGACCCCGCGCGTTCTCTATCCTTGGTCGTGAGTACGGGCCTCCCCCGGCGGGTTCGCTTGATTCAAGTCAATGTATCCGGGCTCTTTGATCCAAGGATAACCCGGCGCGACCGCGCGGCGGCGCACAACGGATTTCGGCCAACCCTGTCCATTGTATTGAATTGTCCTTCTCGGACCTCTCGCCCAGAGCACACCTCGATGAACTGGAGCAGATCGTACGGCCTCAGGAGCTACCTCAGATCGTCGCTATGGGTCGTTCCATTCATTGCGATCCCGCTCGAACTCGTGGTCACGCGACTGTCGCACGGGTTCGATTCCTGGCTCGCATGGAATTTCCAGGAGTTCGCCCTCCCCGGCGCACAGGCTTTGCTTCAGGCCGTTGTGACCGCAACGCTGTCCTTTGTGGTCTTCACGTTCGGTTCGCTGCTCGTGGCGATTCAAGTCGCCGGCGCACAATTGACCGCACGAATCATCGCCACCACGCTGTTGCGAAACAATGTCGTCAAATACACCGTTGGCCTGTTCATATTCACGCTGATGTTTGCCCTCAGCGCACAAAACAGAATGGAGAAGGATGTCCATCAATTCGTCATGCTCATGGTCGCTCTGCTCACTATCTTCTCGTTCGCGGCATTCCTGTATCTGATCGACTATGCCTCCCGATTGCTGCGCCCGATCAGCATTCTGGCACATGTCGGCGCGGATGGTCTCGTAGTCATCGAAGGCACCTACCCCGATCACAGTCGCAGCTCCGACGGTTCGGTACACTGTGTTCCTAATCTCGATCCGCCAGATAAGGTCATTCGGCATGTCGGAACATCCGGCATTGTTCTCGCCGTCAATCTTGAGCTGCTTGCGGCTGAGGCCGAGCGAGCCCGCGGCCTCATTGAATTCGTGCCCCAGGTCGGCGACTTCGTCGCGGTGGAAGAACCCTTGTTCAATCTCTATGACGGCGCGCAGTCAATCGACGAGGACACCTTGCGCTCCGTCGTTGCGTTCGGCTCGGAACGTACGATGGAACAGGATCCCACATTTGCGTTCCGGATCGTCGTCGACATCGCACTCAGAGCACTATCGCCGGCGATCAACGATCCAACGACGGCCGTCCTCGCGATAGATCAGCTCCATCGCATGCTGCGAATGGTTGGTACCCGTCATCTGCGCACCGACGAGATATTGGACAAATCCGGGCAGCTGCGTGTCATCTTCCGGACTCCCAACTGGGAGGATTTTGTGCACCTCGCATTCAGCGAGATACGCCACTGCGGCTCGAACAATCTGCAGATCGTAAGACGGCTGCGGGCCATGATCGACAATCTGATTCAGACGCTTGCCGCCCAGTGTCACCCGCCGCTGCGGCAGGAACTGAGCCTGCTCGACCGCGAAATCACGCGGAATTTTGTCTATCCAGAGGAGCTGGCGCTTGCCCGAATTGCGGACTCTCAAGGCCTAGGAGGACGCTCCGGAAAGAGCAACCTCGGCACGCGTGTTGCGCAATGAGATCCTGATCGATGGGCTGGTGCGCGTAGGCCAATGGACTGAGATTGGATCGACTCCAATGATGTGGAGCGCATCGCTCTCAATTTCCGAATATGGAGCCGGGTGATGCCAGAGAATTTTGTCCTCACTCGGAAGCAGCTGAACACGCCAAAAGCCGCCGCGATCGCCGGCATCGCCTTCTCAGTTCTTCTGATAGCAATACTCTGGCTGCTTCGGCGTTCCGTTCCAGACGATCCCCTGGATTCCGGCGCCTGGATCGCCACGGAATCCGGAACAGTTACAATTGCGCTAAATCTGATTCCTTTTGCCGGGGTCGCCTTCTTGTGGTTCATCGGCGTGCTGCGGGATCGGCTTGGTCAGCAGGAAGATCGTTTCTTTGCCACCGTATTCTTCGGCAGTTCCTTGTTGTTTCTGGCTATGCTGTTCGCTGCAGCTGCAATAGCGGGCGCGATCATGCTGTTGGCTGCCAACGCGTCCGAACCCGATCAGCTGAGTCACTCCCCTACCTTTCATTTCGCGCGCGCCACCGTCTACATCATCGCAAATGCCTACGCGGTCAAAATGGCGTGCGTATTCATGATCTCAACATCGACCGTTGTAATACGCACCGAGATCGCTCCGCGCTGGATTGCCATTCTGGGGTTCGTCCTCGCATGCGTTCTATTGGTTGGCAGCTACTACCTGAGTTGGAGCATCGCGGTTTTGCCGATTTGGGTCTTCCTGCTCAGCATTCACATCCTGATCCACAATCTTCGCGGACCGCAGGGAGATGATCATGCCCGAGGCTAGACACTATCGAGCCATTGAACAGCTTCGCGATGGACGCCAAATTGAAATCCGGGCTCTTCGGCCGGATGACAAGGACGACATGCTCGCGGCAATCGGGCGCACAAGCACCGAGTCGCTGCAGCGGCGTTTCTTCGTCGTGAAGCGCGGCTTCTCGCAGAAGGAAATCGACTTCTTCATGAAGATCGACTTCAGCAATCATGTTGCGCTAGTCGCGCTGGCGGATGAAGATGGTCGCCCGACCATCGTCGGTGGCGGGCGCTATGTTGTAGTTGAACCCGGCAGAGCGGAGGTCGCTTTCGTCGTCATCGACGGCTATCAGAGGCAAGGTCTCGGAGCGCATTTGATGCGGCATCTGGTAGGCATTGCGCGTGACGCCGGATTGACGGAATTGACGGCAGAAGTGCTGCCGGAGAACACGGCCATGCGCAAAGTGTTCGGCAAGTTCGGCTTCCGGCCTGGGCCCAGACCGGACCCGCAGGTCATCCACCTTGTGATGCAACTCAGTTGACAACCGCCGCTTGGCGCGGGGGTATTCATGACAAAAAGCCTGCACGCACACACGATAGTCGCCAGGCTGGCACTGCTGACCGCTGTACCGGCGCCTCGCCGGCGCGCCGACTACCGCTGCGATGATATTGCCAACCAGCTCAAGACTCACATCGACGGACTTAAGGTTGGCATCACTGCCGCCTACACCATCTATCTGTCACATCCGCTGGCCATAGAACTCTCGCTGGGCTGTTCCGGCCGCAATTTCAAGAACGAATTGTATGCCAAGGCCGACAGCCGGAAGCCGAAACCAGCTTTCCTCGATCTCGTCGGCAGCGCGGTCGCTATTATTTTCTTTTCACCTTGCCGAAAAACAATACCCTGACCGGCGTCACGCGCTGCATCGAGCGGATGGGGTTACTGCGCGGCGACACCGTCAAGATGCGCCATCGCCGCCTCGACTTCGAATGCTCCTGCACCAGGACCGAGGCGTCGATTGCGATCTCGCGCCGCACGGATGAGTGAGGAAGCGCGGGCAATAGCGGACATTCGTCACCTCACCGGTGCGAGACTTGCGGCAACCTTGGCTATTCGGCGCCGCGTTCACGTGCCCTCCTGAGGGTCTACCCGGCAGTTCTGACGCGACAGTCAGAGCTATTGATGCTTCTCGATCAGCTCGCTTGATACAGATCAAGCTGGAACCGTTGCGCGTTACTCCTATTCGTCTCAAGCGTCGTCCGTCGAACGCCCCAGCCCCGGATTACCAAATCCCATTCGAGTCTCGACATGCGAAAGAACCCAGCCATTGCCGTCGCGGTGATTACGATTTGTCTGTTGCTTTTATGGCTGATGGTTTTTGTTCGATTCGGCGATTAACGGCATTCTCGCTCACCAACTTCGCATCGCGGGCCGCAGTAATCTTGCTGCTCTCGAGTAAGGGAATACATCAGTCCGCCAACGATCGCCTCGCCGGGCAAGGAGTAAGCGTGCGTGACGCGGCAGAAGGTCAGTATTGACCACCGCCCCAGTAGCAACCGCCGACGCCACGGATGCACGGCCCCGCCATGCCGGAATTGCGGCGCATCCTTTCTGGTATCGGGTCCTCGAAGGCGTGCGGGCGATCGTTTTCGAATGGTGCGGGGCGACGAGGGCAGGGATAGCGATCTTCCCGCGCCGCGCCACAGTTCGCTGCCGATTTTGAGAGAGGTTCACCCCTCGCGTCGCGACGCGGCGTTGAAACCGGTGGACCTGCAGGGGCAACCAATGCAGATGCGGGAGCCGCTGGGGGCGGTGCGGAAGGAGCCGCGGCATTTGCGGAAGGAGCCGGCGCTGTTGCGGGAGGCGCCGACGCGGCAGCAGGAGCGGCCGACGGGGTTGCGGACGGCGGCGACGGGGCCGCGGCCGGAGGAGACGGGATTGGGACGGGGGGCATCGGCGGCGCGGTCGCCTCCTTGGATTGCGGCAAGATCCGTTCATTGACAAAAGAACTCAGCGACGAAATCGCCTTATCCGCGCTGGTGCGGACGGCGCCAGCGCCGTCGAAATATCCCGAAAATTGCTCGCCGATGGCCACAAAGCCATGCAAGGCGTAGAGCAGCAAAATGGCGATGAGTGTGATCGCAAGGGACATTATGCGACGTCGCAGGGGAAACAAAACAATCTTCCTGACAAGAGCGAGCGCCCTCCGCCACGCGGGCTCGCCCGGCTCGCTCGCCATCTGCTGCAACGGCTCCCTCTGCTGCACCGGATTCTCGTATCCGGGCGCGGGCCTTCCGGTACGTTCGATTGCTTCGGCAATTTGACGAAAGCTCTGACCCTCTCTCCGGAGCGCGCTACCTGCGTCGCGGAATGCCGCGTCCGCAAGCATGCCGGGCTGATCCATCCGTTTGATGTTAGCCACGATCCTGGGCCGCAACAGCAATCGATGTCGTTCGATCAACTCGGCCATTTTGGAGAAGCTGAGCTTGGCATCGCCAAGGATCTGCGCAGCGCGGTCCTTGGCAGCCTGGGCCACGACAGGATCCTCCGCGTCCATCCGCTCCATGGCCTGTTTCAGGAGTGCCATGTCATCGATCATCGCAAAATCGCTCCGGCAACAGTCGCATTTATAGCACAGCTCGTTCGCCGTCGTCCGATCGCGCATCGAACCGTTATGCTTGAACGTTTCCGACTATCGCCGGCCTTGCGGGAACCAGACCAGCACTACAGCTAGGACAACGACCGCACGACTCACCGTTAGCCTTGTGGTTCGTCTCGCCAGTCCAGCGACGCTGACCAGAGTTAGCAGACGGCCCAAAACTGACCTTGACGGCTTGATCTAGGTCAACAAGTGCCCCGGAAGCTTCGCTTCTCCTCCCCGAATGATCACTATCCCGGAATTGACGGCGCAAGCCCTAGCATTACAGTTGCCGTTTTTTGAAGTGGGCGCGCTGAGCGACTGCTTGGTGAGCTCTACGCCAGAGTGACCATGCGATGATGTGTGCGGGTTGGATCCGCTTTCGAGCGAGTCTGATGGCGATGCGGCGGAC
>WNFD01002454.1_pt1 | contig 18646 bp, 16 predicted proteins | sample 5400491 | NCBI WGS metagenome assembly WNFD01 (sample SAMN13153343, study PRJNA577476) | soil metagenome | isolation source: 120 cm saprolite under Douglas fir tree site 2 hole 2 replicate 2 | place: USA:California | collected 2015-04-18 | reverse complement strand
GCGCGAAACGCCGGATGAATCCGCACGCCCGGCAGGATCTCCATCTCGCCGTCGACGATCACCGCCTTGCCCTTCAGCACCTTGCCGTAGACCTCCTCGATGGTGAGCGGCATGTAGCCACAGGCGGGCGTACGATTGCAGCCGCCGGGATCGGAGTTGACCGCCCGGATGTGCGGCTCCGGATAGTTGAGCGCCCACTCGATCGCCTTGAGCTCCTCGCGTTGGACGTAGAGCACGGCATTGGGCAGGTCGGACAATTGGCCGGCGTGGTCCCAATGCGCGTGGCCGATCACCACCTTGGTGACATCGGCCGCATTGAAGCCGAGAACCTTCAGCTGATCCGGCAGTGGAGCCCAGTGATCCGACCCGGTCATCTTCAGATAATCCTGCTGCTTCCAGCCGGTATCGTAGAGGATCAACTCACTGCCGCACTTGATCACGCCGATGTTCACCGGCAGATCGACGCTCGGAATGTTGCTCTCGGGCTTGGTGCTGCCGGGCACGAATGCGCGGTCGGGCATGAACGAGCCGAACGGCACATTCATGAAACGGCTGCTCTCGATCAGCCATGCCGAGCAGACCGGTTGCTGGGCCCGCGCCGGCGCGCCGAACAGGCATGCCAGCGCCGCTATCGCGGCGGTTAACGCCAACAGATGACTTCGTAATGCGCGTTTTCTCATAGCCTTCCTCCCTGCAGCTTGATTGAGTTTTTCTGATTGAGATAGGACTGCGCTTGTCTTTTCTCTCCTTGTCCAATTGGCCCCTAGTGCGGCTTATATTGTCCCGGCCATAGCACTTCGCCGACGCGCAGCATGTCTTCCGAAGCCCTTACGTCCATCCCGTGGGCGACGCCGAGTCGCTGCTGGTCGCCATCTTCAGTGAATTTCAGCATCTCGCCGGCAGCGTTGGCGTAGAGCGCCATTGCGTCGACGTACTGCCCTTGCGTCGTTGACATCGAGGGCGGCGCGCTCATGGCGCGGACCTGTATCTCGGCATCATGAAAGAACTTCGCCATCGGCTCGATCTTTCGTGCGAACGCACGCGCGTCCCGATCCTCGGTCTGATAGGAGATGCCGGCAAAGCTCATCGCCACCGCCAACCGGGTCGCCTCCCGGTGGACCGCCCACAAGGCTGTCGCGAAGCGTTCTTCGTCCGCCGTCAATGCCGGCGGCTGGGGTTTCTCGGCTCGCGTGCTGACAGTTTGGGCCACCGGTTGCACCACCGACCGCGGCCGCACCTCGTGCAGCCATGCGGCACCCGCGGTTGCTGCGAGCGCCGCAACGACGCCGGCCAGCAACAACGACCGACCACCGGGCATGCCGATCGTCTGAATGGCGCTTCCTCCATGTATTGTTGCGGCAGTGTATCCCTCGGTTTCCGCCGCGGTCAATCGGCGCAACGGCGAAACAGACCCGCTTCGCTGGAAAACGCTTCTGGCGGTCAACGCGGCTCCCGGGTCGGCACATCGGTGAACAGGCCGCCCTCGGCAAAGCCGATGCCGTAGATCAGGACCACCCTGAAGACGAAGCTGACCAAGCCCGACGCCACGCGGAGCCGCCAATTGAATTTCGGCAGATTGATGGCCGTAAACGCAAACGGCTCCCGCTTCGCGCGCGTCCAAGAGTCAAACATCACTTTTCAGCGCTCGTTTCGAAAGCCGAACGCTGGCTCGGCGTCAGATGTAGACCATGTTTCGTGCGTCGATCCAAGATATCAGCAGCCCTCGTGGCCCATTCCGTCTCTCGAAGATAGGCCGCCTCGCGTTCAAAGAGATTTCCGCCGAAATGACGACCAAGGTCGGCAGAGGTCTGCGATGACCCCAGGAGATCGCGCGAACGCGTGCCGTAAAGCCGCGCATAATGATGGATCAGCTTCGGTGAAAAGCGGGGATATTCTTGCGCCAAGCCGACGACGAAATCATCAAAGCTGCCACCGACGTCCCCGCCAGGCAAAGGCCTGCCCGCCGTCCACGCCGGCAGGATTCTTGGAAACCACGGCTCCAAACGCTCCAGCGCCTGCTCGGCAAGCCTTCGATAGGTGGTGATCTTTCCGCCGAAGATCGAAAGCAGCGGCGGCATGTCCGGCGAGCCGTGAACCTCGAATACGTAGTCGCGCGTCACCGCCGACGGATTCTCCGCATTGTCGTCGTAGAGCGGCCGCACGCCGGAGAAGGCATGAACGATATCGGCCCGGCGCGGCGGGGAGCGAAAAAAACGGTCCAGGACTTGCAGCAGATACGCGATCTCACCGTCGTCGATCGTAACATCCTCGGGACGTCCTTCGTAGGGAATGTCCGTGGTGCCGATCAGGGCCAGATCACCCTGATACGGGTTGACGAAAATGACGCGGCGGTCCTCGTTCTGCAGCAAATAGGCGTGCGGCCCGCTCCAGAATTTCGGCACCACCAAATGGCTTCCCTTCACGAGCCGGACATTGTGCGCGGAGTTGAGTCCCGTCACCCCCTGCACGACGTCCTGCACCCAGGGTCCCGCCGCGTTGACCAGCGCACGCGCCCGGACGAGATAGAGGTTGCCATCCGCACCCTGCATCTCGAGCTGCCAGACATCGCCGTCCCGGCGTGCGCTCACCGCGCGCGTACGCGGCAGGATCCGGGCGCCCTTCTGCGCGGCCGCGATCAGGTTGAGGATTACGAGCCGCGCATCGTCGACCCAGCAGTCGGAATATTCGAATCCGCGACGAAATTCGGGACGCAGCGGCGCGCCTTCGGCGGCCTGCGCCAGGTTCAGACTGCGGCTCGCCGGCAGGCGCTCGCGGCCGCCGAGATGATCGTAGAGAAACAGCCCCGTGCGAACCAGCCAGGCCGGCCGCTGCTCCGGCGAATGCGGCAGCACGAAGCGCAACGGCCAGATGATATGCGGCGCCGAGGCGAGCAGAACTTCCCGCTCGATCAAGGCCTCGCGCACCAGGCGGAACTCGTAATATTCGAGATAGCGCAGTCCGCCATGCACGAGCTTGCCGGAGCGCGACGAAGTGCCTTCGGCAAAATCGTCCTTCTCGCAAAGCAGGACTTTGAGGCCGCGCCCCGCCGCATCGCGGGCAATGCCGGCGCCATTGATGCCACCGCCGATGATGGCGATATCGACCAGCCCGTGATCCCTGCCCGCGCCCGGTGCAGCCGCCGTCATCGCTTTCAGCTGCGCTTCTTCTCGACGCGCCGCGGTGCCGCCTCGGCGGCGGCGCGCGCCTTCGCCGCCGGCTTGAGCTTGGGCTTGGGCTTGGACGACTGTAAGCCATAGGTCGAGAAGCCCCTTGCGGTCTCCGCGATTTCTCCTTCGCCGAGAATGAAGGGCGGGCCGAGCGCCAGCGAGAGATAATATTGCCGCGCGATCGTCTCGAGCTCGACCGCGAGCCACATCGCCTTGTCGAGATTGGCACCGACGGCGATCATGCCGTGATTGGCGAGCAGGCAGCCGTTGCGGCCTTCGAGCGCGGCGAGCGCAAGCTCGGACAATTCCGGGGTGCCGTAGCGCGCATAGCCGGCACAGCGGATATCGTTTCCGCCGAACGCCGCCATCATGTAGTGGCAGGCCGGGATCGGCTTGCGGGCAATCGCAAGCACGGTCGCGAAGGTCGAATGGGTGTGGACGACGCCGCCGACATCGGGGCGGCCGCGCATGATGTCGAGATGAAAGCGCCATTCGGTGGACGGCTGCAACGGCCCCGACCATGCCCCGTACTCGCCTTCGAGCGGCATCGCTGCGATCATCTCCGGCTTCATCGCGTCGTAAGGCGTGGCCGATGGCGTGATCAGCATCACGTCCTTGTAGCGCGCGGAGATATTGCCTGAGGTGCCCTGATTGAGACCCGACGCGTTCATCCATCGACATTTGGCAATGATCGCTTCGCGCAATTGTCGCTCCTCACGGGTCATCTCGAAATACCTTTCGTCTTCAGCACGGATTGAGCGGCGGTTCGCCGGCAAGATAGCGGCGAACCTCTTCGGCCGCCTGATCGGCGGCGATGGTGACGGTGCGCACGGAGGCACCGGCGATGTGCGGGGTCAGCGTGACGTTCGGCAGTTGCAGCAGCGGCCAGTCCGGCGGCACCGGCTCGACCGCGAACGTATCGAGCATGGCGCCGCCAAGCCGCCCCGCGGACAGTGCGTCATGGAGCGCCTCGTAATCGACCAGCGGGCCGCGCGCGGTGTTGATGAGGAACGCGTCCTTCTTCATCCCGGCCAGCGCGTCACGGCCGATGAAGCCGGTGGTCTCGGGCGTCACCCGCGCATGCAGGGTCACTATGTCAGCGCGCGCCAAGAGGTCGGCGAGCGCGATATGCTCGACGCCGTCATTGCGATCCTGCGCGCTGAGCTGGACATAGGGATCCGCCACCAGGATCCTGCAGCCGAACGCCTTGAGCAGTTTCACGACGCGACTGCCGATCGCGCCATAGCCGACGATCCCGACCGTCATCTCGCCGAGCTCGCGCGCAGTGCGATCGGCACGATAGAGATCGCCGCGCCATTCGCCGGCACGCAGCGACTCATGGCCGCGGCGGATCAACCGTGTCTCGGCGAGGATGGCGCCGATGGTGAACTCTGCGACCGCGCTGGCGTTGCGGCCGGGCGTGTTGACGACCAGCACGCCGTGATCGCGTGCCGCCTGCATGTCGATATTGACCGGGCCGCCGCGCGAGACCGCGATGAATTTGAGGTCGGGCAACCGCTCCAGCATCGCGCGCGAGATCGGCGCCAGATGCGTGACCAGCAGCGAAGCGTCGCCGATGAACGCGATGACTTCGTCGGGGTCTCCCATGAATTCCTTCAAACCGTCGAGCTTCGAGCCGGCATAGCCATGCTCCATCGGCTCGTCCGGCCAGGACTGCTCGAGCGTCCGAATGGCGATGCCGTTGCCGCAGGCCGCCGTAATCCGCTCGGCAAAAACCGACGGCAGCATGAAGCGATCACCGACGATGGCGATGGAATTAGACATGGCCAGCTCCTGCGCGCAGCGCCGCGAGCTGCTTCCAGACCGGCCGCGAAGCGAGCCGGGCATCGAGATAGGCCGGAAACATCTGCGCATAGCGAAAGGCCAATGCCGCATCCGGCGCCTGTGGTTCGTTCAAATACGGTCTCACCCAATCCTCGGCGCAACTGGCCATGTCCGGATAAAGGCCGGTTGCGACGGCGGCGATCATGGCCGCGCCCGCCGCGCCGGCTTCGCCGCGGCTGCAGACCCGGACGTTACATTCGAGCGCGGCTCCCAAGATCACGCCGAGCGCGCGGCTGCGTGCCGCGCCACCGGTGATCCGCACATCGCGCGGCAAGGCTCCCATGGCCGCATAGCAATCGCGCGCGGCAAAGGCGAGCCCCTCCATGACGGCCCGCATCAGGTCCCAGTAGCCGTGGCGCGAGCGCAAGCCGAGAAACTGCGCGCAGGCCTCATGCGCAATGAACGGGCCGCGTTCGCCGGCATCGGAGATGAACGGATGAAACAACAATTCGCCCGGCTTCGCCTGCAGCACCCGCTCATCCAGGCCGCGGATCAGGTCGGCGCGTGACCGCGCAACGCCCTCGGCAGCAAGCAGGCCGCGGGCAAGATCGAGCAGCCAATCGATGTTCAGCGTCGCGGCCATATTGGATTGCATCTGCGCGTAGTGACAGGGGACCGGGAACGCCATGGTGTAGCCGGTCGCCTCGGCGTTCAGCGCGACCGCGTCCGCGCTCGACACCAGCCGCATATGCATGCCGGTCGAACCGATGATGGTGCAGCCGACATCGGGCGTCGGGTCGTAAAGGCCCGCCCCGAGCGCGTTGCAGATCACGTCGACATAGCCGAGCGAGACCGGCACGCCCTCGGGCAGACCGGTTTCCGCCGCCGCGGTGGCGCCGAGCGGATGGGTCGTCGTCACCCCGTCGACGACGTCGGGAAACAGGCGAATGCAATCGGAGATGCCGATCAGCCGCGCCGTTTCCGCATCGAAACGGCGCTTGTGAAACTCGCCGCAGGAAAACGTCGCCTCCGACGGATCGGTCGCGCGCTCGCCGGTGAGGCGGAAGTAGAGCCAGTCCTTGCAATGAAACACGGTCGCGGCGCGCGACAGGATTTGCGGCGCATGCGCCTGCAGCCAGGCCAGTTGCGGCCCCTGCTGGCAGGCATTCAGGCCCGAGCCGGTCCGCCGATAGAGCGCCGCGTTGCGCTCGCTGGCACGGATCTCCTCTACGATCGGCGCCGCGCGGGAATCGAGCCAGAGCAGCGCCGGCGCGACGGGACGATCGTTATCGTCGATCAGCCATGTTCCGTCACCCTGCCCCGTCACCGCGATGGCCACCACGCGCGAGGCAAGATCGGGCACCGCCGCCACCAGCCCGCGAAGGGCTGCGACCGTATCGTTCCAGGTCCGCGACATCTCCTGCTCGACGCGCCCGCCGGGCGCGGTGACGTAGCTGTTCGGCAGCGAAAAATCGCCAAGCTGTTTACCGTCCCGCGTGAACGCCACGGTCTTGATCAGGGAGGTGCCGGCATCGATGCCGACGATCACATCACGGCCCTGCGGGGTGCGCATCGTCACGACACCTCCGCGTGACGGATGCAGATGCCGTCGGGACCAAAGATATGCAGATGACGCGGCTCGAGCGCGAACGCGATGCTGTCTTGCGGCCGTGCCGCGATCCTGCTCGCCGTTACGGCAATCAGAAGGTTGCCGGCGCATTCCGCGGCGACATGCGACTGATCACCGAGCCATTGATTGGACACGACGCGGAGGTGCACATCTCCCGTTCCGACCGCGATCTTCTGCGGCCGGATGCCGACGCGCACGCGCGGGGCCTGCTCCAACGCCTTCCGGGCCGCAGCGTCGAGCGTATCGCCCGGGACCTGAAACGCCATGTCCGTGCCGACCGACAGGCGGAAACCGCCATCGGTCCGTGCCACCTCGGTCTCCAGCAGATTCATCGGCGGCTCCCCGGTGAAGCTTGCGACGAACAGATTGGCGGGACGGTTCTTCAGTTCCCGCTCGCTCGCGAATTGCTGCAGGACGCCGTCCTCCATCACCGCGATGCGGTCGGCCAGCGCGCTGGCCTCGGTCTGGTCGTGGGTGACGAAGATGGCGGTCATGCCGCGCTCGGCGAGCAGGCCCTTGATCCGTCCGCGCAGCACCGCGCGAAGCTGCGGCTCGAGCTGGCCCATCGGCTCGTCCAGGAGATAGAGATCGGCATCACGAACCAGCGCCCGCGCCAGCGACACGCGCTGCTGTTGTCCGCCCGAAATCGCACGCGGAAAGCTGTCCAGGATGTCCTCGATCTCGACCAGCCGCGCAATCGCATGGACGCGCCGCGATACGTCGCTGCGCGACAATTGCTGCGCCTTCAGCGCAAAGCCGATGTTCTCGCGAACCGTCAGCGGCGGATAAAGCGAGTAACCCTCGAAGGCCATCGCTACCCTGCGCCGGGCCGGCGGCAGCTCCTCGATGCGCCGCTTGCCGAGCGCGATGGAGCCGGACGTGACATCCTCGAAGCCGGCGATCATGCGCAAGGTCGAGGTCTTGCCGCAGCCCGAGGATCCGAGCAGCGCGACAATTTCGCCCTTCCCGACCTCCATGTCGAGCGCACGCACGGCATGCACGGGCGGCTTGCCGCGACCGCGGTAGACCTTATCGACATTTTGCAGCTCGAGCATGCCCATGGTTATTCCGCCCCCATCACGCCGCCTGCCGCCGGTGCGGCAGTCCGACGCGAAGCCCGGTTGCGCGATCGAACAACAGCGCCGCCTCCGGCGCAAAACGGACGAACACGCTGTCGTCGGCGCTGGCCATCGGCGCGTTCGGCGGCAGCGCCGCCAGCCACTCGGTGCCATCGGCGAAGCGCAGCAGCAGCACCGCCTTCTCGTGCATCGGGGTCACCGCGACAATGCGCGCCGCAATGGCGCCTTCGCCGGCAGCGTTCGAAATCACGAGATCGTCGGGCCGAACGCCGACCCAGCATGGCCCCAAATCCTTCGGTTGGCGGTCCGCCGAGTCGAGCCGCACGCGTGTGCCCGAGACATCGGCGAACAACCCGCCGTGCTCGGCGACAGGTGCGACCTCGGCCAGATTGATGCTGGGATCGCCGAACAGGCGCGCCACCGCAACCGAAGCCGGCCGGGCATAGATGTCTTCGGGCCGAGCGACCTGCACGAGGCGGCCATCGATCAGCACGGCGATCCGATCCGCAATCGCCATCGCCTCGCGATAATCCTGGGTCACATAGAGCACGGAGGCGGTGCCGCGCCGCAGCAGGCTCGGCAGTTCGAGCCGCATTTCATAGCGCAGCTTGGCATCGACGTTGCGGAGCGGATCATCCAGCAGCAGCACCTCGGGATTGCCGATCAACGCGCGCGCCAGTGCCGTGCGCTGCTTTTGTCCATTCGACAGTTCGCGCGGCATGTGACCGAGCACGTGCTCGATCTTCAGGAGCCGACTGATCGACTGGACCTTCGCGGCAATGTCTCCGCCCGCCGCCTTTGCGCGCAAACCGCTCGCGATATTGGCGCGAGCCGTCATGTGCGGAAACAGCGCAAAGTTCTGAAACGCCATGCCGATGCCACGCCGCTCCGGCGGCGCGCCGACGATCGACTGACCGGCGACCAGAATATCGCCTTCGTCCGGCTCGAACATGCCCGCGATCATGCGCAGCAGCACGGTCTTGCCGCTGCCGGACGGGCCGAATACGGCGACGATCTCTCCGGGCTCGACGGCAAGCGAGAGGCCGTCGGCACAGCAGACCGGGCCGAATGTCTTGCCGACGGCGTTGAGTTCAAGACGCGCCATGCCTTCAGCCTTTCACCCCTTCAGCCTTTCACCGCGCCGAGCGACAGCCCCTCGACCAGATAGCGCTGCGCATAGAGGGCGAGCAGCAAGGTCGGCGTCACCGAAAGTACGATCGCAGCGGCGATCTGGCCGTATTGGATGCCTGACGCGGTCACGAACGCAAGCGCGCCGACCGTTACCGGCTGCTTGTCGGCAGACGCGAGGATCAAGGCAAACACAAAATTGTTCCAGCAGAAGATGAATGACAACAGTCCGGCAGCCGCGATGCCGGGACCGGCGAGCGGCACCGCGATGCGCGTGAAGGCCTCGCGCCAGGAATGCCCCGCCAGGCGATAGGCATGCTCGATGTCGGGACTGATATCCTCGAAATAGCCGCGCACGATCCACAGGATCAACGGCAGCGCGATCAACTGATAGACCCAGACGATACCGAAATACGTGTCGTTGAGGCCGAGCTGCTGATAGTAGAGCGAAAGCGGCAGCAGCACGAGCAAGGGCGGCGCGAAGCGGAACGACAGCAGCGTGAAGGCGATGGTCTCACCGAGGCGGAACTTGAACCGCGCGAAGGCGTAGGCCGCCGGCACCCCCAACAGCAGCGCCAGCAGCACCGCAGCGCTCGACAGCACGAAGCTGTTCAGCAGGTTGCGCATGAAGGAGATTTCGAGATTGCCCGCAGCCGTGCGCAGCTGGCCCGAAATCAGCGTTTGGTAATTGGCGAGAGTCGGCTCGAACAGGATGCGCGGCGGGATCCGCAGGATCTGCTCGTTGCTCTGGAACGACATGAGCAGGATCCAGAAGATCGGAAACATGAAGAACACGAGCACGAGCGTGAGCGCCGCGCCCCGGAAGATACGACCTGCAAGACTGCTGTGTTCCATTACCGCATCTCCTCGATCGTCACGCGTGGCCGTGGGCGCGCGCCCGCAGCCGCAGCCAGTTCTTGATGAAGATATTGGAGAGGATGTTGGTGATGAGCCAGAGGACCATCAACAGCGCCGCCGAACGCCCGACATTGGTGTATTGGAAGAATTCGAGATAGGCCTGCACCTGGAACACCATGAGCCGATCGCCGGGCCCGCCTTGCGTCATCGCGTAGATGATGTCGAACTGCTGGATCGAGTCCAGCATACGGAACAGCGAGGCCGTGATGATATAGGGCGTCAGCATCGGCAGCGTGATGCGGAAGAACACGAAGCTTGCCGGCACGCCGTCGAGCGCCGCCGCCTCGAACGGCTGGCGCGGCAGCGAGCGCAGCCCGGCAAGCAGCAGGATCATGATAAAGGGCGTGTAGACCCAGACATCGACCAGGACCACCGTGAACAGCGCAGTCGACGGATCGGATGCCCATTTGAAGTCGTGGACGCCGAACAGGCTGACCAAATAGGACAGGATGCCGAAGCTCGGATTGGTCATGAGCTTCCACATCAGCGCTGCGATCGCCGGCGCCGTCATCAGCGGCAGCAGCAGCACGATCGACACCGCATTGTGGAAACGCGTCGGCCGCCGCAGCAACAGGGCGATCCCGAGGCCGAGCAGGAGCTCGAAAACCACCGTCAGCGCGGTGTAGGTGAGCGAAATGCGCAGCGTGTTCCAGAACGCGGGGTCGGACAGGAAATCGATGTAGTTATCGACGCCGATGAAGCCGCGCAGATACGGCAGGTTCAGCCGATAGCGCTGCAGCGAATACACCGCCGCCGTCATGAACGGCACCAGGATGGCGATGCAGACGAGCAAGGCCGGCAGGCTCAGCAGATAAGGCAGCAGGCGGCCGCGCGGTCTCGCCGTGCGGCGCGCAGGCGCGTTGGTCTGGAGGAGTTGGGCCATGCTCATGATGATACAGGATCGGGCGTTCGCGTGAACACCGCCGGCTCGGAAAGGGCCTCGGTCCGAACCGGCGGGTTGGCGTGGTGTGGGGGACCAGACACCACGCAGTGCATCAACCGAGACCCGCCTGCTTGAGCTGGCGGTTGATGCTGTCGGCGAGCTTGTCGAGCCCTTCGTCGACACTGACCTCCTTGGCGACCATCTTCTGCAAGGAAGCGGCCCATTCCGTCGTCAGGTCGAAGAACAGCGGCTGCGCCGTGAAGTAGATCTTCGCGCCGGGCGCCGAGACGTCATGCTGCTCGAGATAGCCTGGATAGGATTTCGCGATCCGATCGCGGAACTCGCCGTCCTTCCAGACCGAGGCCCGCACCGGGTTGACGAAGTCCATCTTGCGCGCGCCGAACAGGTCATGCTCGGTTGACGCCGCCCATTGCATGAACAGCCACGCCGCATCCTTCTGCTTGGAGAAGCTCGACATGGCGAGCGACCAGATCCAGACGTTCGGCGTCGGCGCCTTGGCCGCGGGGTTGGCAGCGAACGGCGCGTAGCCGAGATGTCCCCGCTCCTTGTTCTCTCCGCCGTTCATGAAGTAGCCCAGGATATCGGCGTCGAAGATCATGCCGGACGCGCCGGCGCCGAGGTCGGTGCCGACCTGGTACCAGGTATAGGTCGACCAGTTCTTCGGGCCCGAGCCCTGGATCATCCTGACCCACTTCTCGTGGAAATCCTTCGAGGCCTTGGTGTTCATCGCGGCTTTCAGCTTGCCGCCCTCCATCACGAAATCCTTCTGGCCGAAGTTCGAATAGGCCGACAGGAAGCCCGGGTGGATGGTCGCCCAGGAGCGCGAGCCGCGGACGCCGACGCCGTAGGGCCCGCCCGCATCCTTGGTGATCTTCGCAGCCACCTCGAGCATCTCGTCGAGGTTCTTCGGCGGCTTGACGCCGACCTTGTCGAAGATGGTGCGGTTGTAGGCGATGTTGTTGAGTTCATAGCCCCACGGGATGCACCACTGCTTGGCCTTGCCCGAGCCGAGCTCGGAGCCGGCGACGCCGTCCCATGCCGTCGAGGCACGCAGGCCCGGCAGCACGTCGTCCCAGGCAAAGGACGGATTGGTTTTGGCGGGATCCTTGATGTAGGTGTTGAGGTCCTCGATCCAGCCGGCGGGACCGTAGGTCCAGGTCATGTAGGCGCCGGTCATGAAGGCGTCGTACTGGTCCGACTTCGAGGACAGCGCCGCCGTCACCTTGTCGAAATAGACGTCTTCCGGGAAGATGTCGTAGGAGAGGTTCATGCCGGTCAGGGTCTTGAACGCCTCGATATCCCCGATCATCGCATCGACGTAAGGATGCTTGTTGAGCAGCAGCTTGATCGTCTTGCCGCTCTGGGCCTTCCAGTTGAAGTCCGCGGCCATCGCCCGCGACACCGAGGATGCGAAGGCCGCATTGGCGGCGACGCCCGCAATACCGAGCTTGGCGGCACCGTCCAGCAGATCACGCCGGCTGATGCGTTTGGCGGCGTAGGAGTCGAATAGATTCTTTTCTCGATCGAACACTTGGATCCTCCCATTTTTTCGCGTTTACTTTCCCTTCAGACCCTTGTTTTTGCTTTTGCCGGATGTCGTCTCCGGCTTGTCTGCAGCGAGCGCAGAAGCGGTCGCTTCGTCGATGATGAGCCCGTGCAACAGGCCGCTCCGCAGCACGGCGCGCAGCGCCGTCACCTTGGCCAGTCCGCCGGCGACCGCGACGATGCGGTGCTTCTTCATATCCGCCGGCTTCATCGAGGTGGCGCGCGCCGACAAATCGATGTCCAGCATCGCGCCGTCCGCGCTGAAGAAATGCCCGAGCAGATCGGCGCAGGCCCCGGCGCGCTTCAATTCAACGACCTCGTCGGGCCTGATCATGCCGCTCGACACCAGAAAGCCGTCACGATGGATCTGGCCGATGCCGACGAACAGAAGCGAAGCTTTGCGCGCGAGGGAGAACACGTCGGCGATGCCGAACTGCTGCATCAGCACGGCGCGATCGGCCACGGAATTCGCGAACACGGGCACCGGCAGCAGATAGGCTTCCGCCCCGGTGCGCTCGGCGAGACGATGGATCACGTCAAACGGATTGGCGGCAAACTTCCGCGTCAACCCACCGAGCAACGACACGAATTGTACGTTGCGCGCCGGCGTCTGCGGCAACTGCTCGACCACGGCTGCGAGCGTGCGGCCGTGCCCGACCCCGATGATCTTGTGCTCGCCGCGCTCCAGGAGTTGGCGCAGGAAGCTCGCGCCTTCCAGCGCCAGCGCCTTCAACGGCAGATCGCCTTCGCCGAGATCGGGCGCAACGCGGCAGAACGAGAGACCGTAGCGCTCGGCCAGGGTGTTTTCCAGCGCCACGCATTCGGCGACCGGTCCCTCGACGAAGACGCGGATCATGCCCTCGCGGCTGGCGCGCGCGATCAGCCGGTGCGCCTTCGTGCTCTGGATGTTGAGCCGGTCCGCAACCTCGGACTGCGTCAGCCCGGCCGCGAAATAGAGCCACGCCGCCCGCGTCGCGAGCGACGCCTCGCCGTCGGCCATCGGCAATCTATCGGAAGGTGCAGCCACGCGCGAAAAGCCCACTTGCAAATTTCTTCACATCTTGCAAAAAATTGCAGAGGCCGGGCGGGGCGTCAATCCCCCAAACGTGCTGCAGCGCAATCGGCGTGCCGGCCGCGCGTGCGTTTTGAGCCCAAAAGATCAGGCGCGTCAGTCATCAAGGTGCCAAACCGCGGTGAGATCGAATGGCAGGCTTGTTCCTCGGAATTGACGTCGGAACTGGCGGGGTCCGCGCTTGCGCCATCGACGCGCAAGCGGCAATCCAGTGCCTGGCATCCGCTACGTTGCCCCCGCCGCGCATCAACGGCGACGCGATCGATCAGCAGCCGGACCTGTGGTGGCAGGCCGCGCTCGCCGGCATACGCAGGCTCGGCGAGCGCGTCGATCTCGGCAGCATCGAACGCATCGTTGTCGACGGCACATCGGGAACGCTGCTATTGATCGACGCGGCGGGGCGGCCATGCACGCCGGGGCTGATGTACAACGATGCCCGCGCGATCAAAGAGGCCGCCCGTATCGCCACGGTTGCACCGGCGGAAAGCGGCGCACATGGCGCCAGCAGCGCACTGGCGAAGCTGCTGCATCTTCTCGGCCGCGACGATGTCGGAGCTGCGCGCCACGCCGTTCATCAGGCCGATTGGATTGCCGGCCGCCTCGCCGAACGCCACGGCATCAGCGACGAGAACAACGCCTTGAAGCTCGGTTACGATCCGGTGGCGCGCGCCTGGCCGGCCTGGCTCGACCAGCTCGGCGTGCCCCGCGACCTGCTGCCTGACGTAATGGTGCCAGGCACGCCCTTTGCCGACATCGACCCCAACGTCGCACGCATGCTCGGCCTGTCGCCGCGGGCGCGCATCGCAGCCGGCACGACCGATGGCGTCGCTGCCTTCATCGCCACGCGCGCTGACACTCCCGGCGACGCCGTCACCTCGCTTGGCACCACGCTGGTCGTCAAATTGTTGGCGACGCAGCCGATCTTCGCGGCCCATCAAGGCGTCTATTCGCACCGCCTCGGCGATCGCTGGCTTGCCGGCGGCGCCTCCAATTCCGGTGGCGCGGCCCTCTTGATGCATTTCACCACAGCCGACATGGAACGCCTGACGCCGCAGCTCAGGCCGGAGCAACCGATCGGGCTCGATTATTACCCGCTCCCCAAGCCCGGCGAGCGTTTTCCGATTGCTGATCCGACCCTGGCGGCCAGGATCACTCCGCGTCCCGCCGAAGATCATCGCTTCTTTCAGGGCCTGCTCGAAGGCGTCGCGTCGGTCGAGGCTCTCGCCTACCAGCGCCTCGCGCTGCTCGGCGCACCCGCGCTGCGGCGTGTCATCAGCATCGGCGGCGGCGCGAGGAACGATGCATGGACCGAGATCAGGCGTCGCGTTCTCGGCGTCGATGTTACGGTCGCAGAGCAAACCGAAGCAAGCTACGGCGCGGCACTGCTGGCGCTACAGCGCGGACCGCCATGACTGCCACCGCCACTGCGATCCCCGGCCTGCGCACCATCGCCGATCGCTTCGATCACGCGCTGATCGATCAATGGGGCACGCTGCATGAAGGCATGGCGGTCTTTCCCGCCGCACATGAATGCGTGGTGAGGCTGCACGACGCCGGCAAGCGGGTTCTGATCCTCTCCAATTCCGGCAAACGCGCAAGCAGCAATCAGCGGCGCCTCGCCGCGCTAGGCCTGCCGGCGGACGCCTATGACGGCGTGTTGTCGTCAGGCGAAGTCACCTGGCGCGGTCTGCATGCACGCGCGCATGCTCCCTTTGCGGGTCTCGGAAAGGCCTGCTTCCTGATCTCGCGCGACGGCGACCACTCCATCGTCGACGGGCTCGACCTTGCGATAGCGGCCGACATGCGCGACGCCGATTTTATCCTACTCGGCGGACTCGACGATAGTGCCGCCGAACCTGAGCAGTGGCGCAAACGCCTGACCGAAGCGGCGGCCCGGAGGCTGCCGATGCTGTGCGCCAATCCCGATCTCGTGATGTTCGGCGTCACGGGACTGATCCCTGCGCCGGGCGCGTTGGCGGCTTTCTATCAAGGGCTCGGCGGCACCGTGCGATTTGTCGGCAAACCGCACGCACCGATGTTTGCGGCCGCGCTCGAACGATTGGGACATGCGTCCGCCGAACGGATCCTCGTCATCGGCGACTCCCTCGATCACGATATCGCCGGCGGGCGCGCGGCCGGCATGTTGACCCTGCTGATCGGTTCGGGCGCGCACCGGGAGACGCTGGCGCGATCGCGCGATCTATCGCAGGCGATCCGGAACGCGGCCGGCGCGAATGCGCGGATGCCGCACTGGACGATGGAACATCTCACCTGGTGAGGACAGCATAATGCAAGAGCCTCAGGCTTTACACGAGCTTCGCCGCATGTCGGCGCGGGTTGGCAAGAACATCCTGCTGGTCCAGGGAGCCGGCGGCAATTCCTCCGTCAAGGATGGCGACGTGCTCTGGGTGAAGGCGTCCGGCACCTGGCTTGCCGATGCCGAGGACCAGGACATCTTTGTGCCGGTCTCGCTGTCGGCTGCCCGTACCGCACTGGCGCTGGGCGACGAACATGTGCCCCTTGCCCCCGACGCCAGGACGACGCTCCGCGCCTCGATCGAGACCTCGCTGCACGCGCTGATGCCGCACCCGATCGTGCTGCACGTCCATTCGGTCAACACCATCGCATGGGCCGTGCGAACCGATGCGGCAGAGGAATTTGCCGGGCGACTGCAGGGACTGGCGTGGCGCCGGCTCGGCTATCATCATCCCGGCCTGCCGCTGGCGCAGGCTGTGAGCGATGCGATCGCGCGCGCCTCCGTCGACGTGCTGATCCTCGGCAATCACGGCCTGGTGGTTGGCGCAGCGACCAGCGGGGCGGCGGAAGCCTTGGTGGCGGAGGTCGAAGAACGCCTCGCGCTGCCGCCGCGTGGCGCCGCCGTGGTGGATGAACAGACACTCCGCAGCTTCTGTGCTGATACTGACTACCGCTTGCCACAAGATCCGCTCTGTCACGGCGTTGCGACCGACCGCTATTGCCGCGCGATTGCGACCAGCGGCTCGCTCTATCCCGATCACGTCGTCTTTCTCGGTCCGGGCTTGCCGATCCTGGAGCAAGGCGAAAGCCTGCAAGTCATGGGTTTGCGCGCCAAGGCCGAAAGGCTGCCGCCCCCCGTTGCTGTGCTGGTTCCCGGTGTCGGAAGTGTCATTCGCAATGACGCCAGCCCTGGCGCCGAGGCGATGTTGACCTGTCTCGCCTTGGTGACCAGCCGCCTGCCCTTGAACGCCGAAATCATCTATCTGACGGCAGAGAATGAGCAGGCCCTGCTGAATTGGGAAGCCGAGCGTTACCGGCAGCAACTCACCGCCAGCAACCGGCAGCAGCAAATTCGCTGAACGCCAAGAAGCTCGTGATGACCGGTCCAGTCATTGCCCTGATAGAGCGGATCCGGCTCCCGTCGCCTACTGGAACGCGACCTCGGCAAAGCTCCTCAGCTTGCGCGAATGCAGCCGTTCTCGTTCTTGGGACTTGAGCTTTTCCAGCGCCCGAAGGCCGATCTCAAGATGCTGGCCGACGCGCTGCCGGTAGAAGTCCCCGGCCATGCCGGCCAGTTTGATCTCGCCATGCAGCGGCTTGTCCGATACGCATAGCAATGTTCCGTATGGCACGCGGAAGCGGAATCCATTGGCGGCCACCGCAGCCGATTCCATGTCGAGGGCGATGGCACGTGACTGCGAAAGGCGGCGGATCGTCGCCACGTGGTCGCCGAGCTCCCAGTTCCGGTTGTCGACGCTGGCTACCGTGCCGGTCCGCATCACCCGTTTGAGCTCAAACCCGGTCAGCCCGGTCACTTCGCCGACGGCTTGCTCGAGCGCGATTTGCATCTCGGCCAGCGCCGGAACCGGCACCCATAGCGGCAGTTCTTCATCCAGCACGTGATCCTCGCGAACGTATCCGTGGGCGAGGACGTAATCGCCGAGCTTCTGCGTGTTCCGCAGCCCGGCACAATGGCCGAGCATCAACCAGGCGTGGGGACGAAGCACTGCGACGTGGTCGCTGATGTTGCGCGCGTTTGACGGGCCGGTGCCAATGTTGATCATGCTGATGCCGCGGGAAGCCTGTTGAACCAGATGAAAAGCCGGCATCTGCGGCGAGCGCTCCGGCGGCGCGTGCGTGGGACCAGGGTCGCCGAGGCCGGCTTTGGCCGTGATGACGTTACCCGGTTCGACAAAGGCATCGGCCACCGGATCGCCGGCCGCCATGCGCTCGCGGCAGATGCGCGCGAAGGCATCGACATAGAATTGGTAATTGGTAAAAATCACAAAGTTCTGGAAGTGCTCCGGATCCGTTCCGGTGTAGTGATAGAGCCGATGCAGCGAATAATCCACGCGGGCAGCGCGGAACATGGCGAGCGGCTGTCGCGGGCTGGCAGGCAGCGTGCCGTTGACGATCGCGTCATCGATGGTTGCGAGATCTGGCGTGTCGAACAGATCGCGCAGCGGCCGATCGCGGGCTGGCACACTCGCTGAGATGTTAATGTCGCGTCGATAGGCAAAGTGAATCGGGATATGTTCGTCCGACTCGCCGATCTCGACCGGCACACCATGGTTCTGCATGAGAAGCCCGATCTGCTCGGTGAAATAACCACGAAAGAGGTCCGGCCGCGTCACCGAAGTCTCGTAGACGCCGGGGCCGGAGACGAAGCCGTAAGAGAGGCGCGAGTCGAGGCGGGCGTGAGTGCCCGTGGTGATCCTGACAAATGGATAGGTGGCACGCACGCGCGCATCAAGCGGCTCGCCGCGGACATACGCTTCAAAAGCGGCTCGTAAGAAGCTGACATTACGTTCGTAGATTTCGGCAAGCCGGGCGACCGCCGCGGCCGCGTCGGTGAAGGCTTCGGCGGCGATCGGCTTCGGCGACAGGATGTTGTCTGGCATCGGCGGGTCTCGTGGGTTACCACTCCATATAATCCAGACCACCACACACGGTCGAGACCACTACGCGGCACCAGGCGCGGAAAGAACGACGTTTCCCCAAGTGTGAGGTCAAACGAACTTATGCCCAAGCCATCCGGAAGCTATCGAAGATCCAAGACTAGTCGCGCAGCATGAAAGCTGTCGGCTTCGTTCGGCTCCCGTAAGCGCTTAGAATGGAATATCGTCATCCATCTGGTTCGATTTCTTCTCGATCTTCGGCCTCGGCTCGATGGACTACGGTCAAACCTCGTGCGCTTGAGAAACGACTCGCTTCGCGCCGGAGCCGGCCTACTCTCGCTATGGCTCAAGGCACTCGGTTACCGCCCCTTGCTGGCTGGACTCTTCGTCAACCTCCAGGATTCGCCGGATGACCGGTCTCTTTCCGAAGCGATCCGCGACATCATGTGGCGCGTTGAACGAAAAGCCGTTCTCATCGCGCACGCCTCCGGCATGACGAGCGCATTGCGCGCGGCTGACGCGCACCGCGAATGGATATCCGACG
>WNFD01002453.1_pt1 | contig 18653 bp, 18 predicted proteins | sample 5400491 | NCBI WGS metagenome assembly WNFD01 (sample SAMN13153343, study PRJNA577476) | soil metagenome | isolation source: 120 cm saprolite under Douglas fir tree site 2 hole 2 replicate 2 | place: USA:California | collected 2015-04-18 | reverse complement strand
TCCGCGCCAATCGCAACAGCGGCATGTTCATCGACCTGCACGACATGTCGGGCAAGATCCAGATCTTCAGCCACAAGGATTTCCTCGCCCCCGACCAGCTCGCCATCGTCAAGCTGCTCGATCTCGGCGATCTGATCGGCGTCGAGGGCATCGTCCGCCGCACGCCGCGCGGCGAGCTCACGATCAGCGCCGAGCGCGTCACGGTGTTGGCCAAGGCGCTGCTGCCGCTACCCGAGAAGTTCCACGGCCTCGCCGATCTCGAGACGCGCTATCGCCAGCGCTATCTCGATCTCATCATGAACCCGGAGAGCCGCGAGACCTTGCGTCAGCGCAGCCTGATCATCGGTGCGATGCGCCGCCTCTTGCTCGAGCGCGACTATCTCGAGGTCGAGACGCCGATGCTGCATACGATCGCCGGCGGCGCCACGGCGAAGCCGTTCATCACCCATCACAACGCGCTCGACATCGACCTCTATCTGCGGATCGCACCGGAGCTGCATCTGAAGCGCCTCGTCGTCGGCGGCTTCGACAGGGTCTTCGAGATCAATCGCTGCTTCCGCAACGAGGGCCTGTCGCCGCGCCACAATCCCGAGTTCACCTCGCTCGAGCTCTACGAGGCCTATGCCGACTATACCGACATGATGGCGATCACCGAGGCGCTGGTCGCCGCCGCCGCAGCAGCAGCCGGCGGTTCGATGCAGATTACCTATGGCGAGAAGACGATCGATTTGACGCCGCCCTGGCCGCGCCGCTCGATGGCCGAGCTCGTCACGGAGAGCACCGGGATCGACTTCCTCGCTCTCGATACTGCCAAGGCGGCGGTCGACGCCGCGCGCGGCGCCGGCGCAGAGATCGGCGGCAATGGAAGCTGGGGCCATGCGCTCGAGGCGGTCTTTGCGCATCGCGTCGAGGCGACGCTCGTCCAGCCGACCCACGTGATCGACTTCCCGCGCGACATCTCGCCGCTCGCCAAGGCGCATCGCGGCGGCGATCCGCGCCTGGTCGAGCGCTTCGAGACCTATGTCAACGGGTGGGAGATCGCCAACGCCTTCTCGGAGCTGACCGACCCGCGCGATCAACGCGCCCGCTTCGAAGCGCAGATGCAAGCGCGCGCCGGCGGCGACGAGGAGGCGCAGCCGCTCGACGAGGACTACGTCACCGCGCTCGAATACGGGCTACCGCCGACCGGCGGGCTCGGCATCGGCATCGACCGGTTGGTCATGCTGTTGACCGACAGCCCGTCGATCCGCGACGTCATCGCCTTCCCGACGATGCGCCCGAAGGGGTGAGCACGCAGGGCAATCGCTTGAAGCGACCGATACGCTTTTTCTCTCCCCTCGGGGAGAGGCCCTTCGACGATCGCTCAGGAGGGCTCGTTGCGAAGCAACGGGATGGAGAGGGGGCCTTCCACAAAACGTTTCTATCATTGGAAGCATCCTTTTTCGTGGCCGACTCCCCCTCTCCTCGATCCTCTCCCCAAGGGGAGAGGAAGCAACACCGCTCCCTCTCATATTCAAGCGATTGCCCTGGGTGGGCACGATCTCGATAACGGAATTGCGCGGCTGCCTTCCGGCGCCCTCGCCCCAACGGGGAGAGGGAGGGACCCGCGCCGCAGGCGTGGGAGGGTGAGGGGGAGCCGCAGCTTTCGCGATGTTTCCCGAAGCAAACATGGCCGCCGACGCACCCCCTCACCTCGATCCTCTCCCCGAGGGGAGAGGAGGAATCACGAACGTGAGCGCCGCGGCGCGCTATCCCGGCTCGAACAGCTCGACGACGTTGCCGGAGGGGTCCTCGCATAGGATCTGTCTGCCGCCCGGCCCCTCCACGATATCGTTGCGAAAGACAGTGCCGCGTTGCCGCAAAGCGGCAACCAGGGCGGGGAGGTCGGCGACCGTGACGACGAAGCGGTTCCAGCCGCCCGGCATCGGCTTCCGCCCGTCCGGCATCGGCCTTGCGGCGGAGGCCAGCGGGCCGGCGAGCCAGAGCGTGAGGTCGCCGAGCGTCAGGATCGCCATCGCCGGCCCGAATTGCTGCTTGAGCGCGAAACCGAAACAGTCGCGATAGAAAGCAACGGCCTCATCGACGTCGTTGACGAGGTATCTGACCACTACCATCACGCTGCCCTCCTTGCGCTATTCCGGATTCTCCAGGCTGAGCACCTCGCTGTCGTAATCGTAGGCGAAGAGCTCGGCATGGCGGCCCCAGTTGATGATCGTCTCAAGCACCTCGTCGGCCTCTTCCTCGTCGAGATGATCCTCGAGCTCGCGCAGGAAGCGGGCTTTCGGCGCGCGGTGACCGGGCCGGTCGTCGAGGACATGGCGGATATGGGCGGCGAGCGGAACGTGACGCACGACATGCTCGCCGAAGATTACCTTGCGGCGCTGGATGTCGGCCTCGGCATAGGCGCGCCCGGCTGTGGTGATTTCGATATCGCCGCCGCCGACCTGGGCAAGACCGAGAATCTGCAACGCCTCGAGCAGCGGCAGCAGATCGTCGGTCTCCAGGCCAACGCTGTCGGCAAGGTGCGGCAGGTCGGCGCGACCGCCATACGGTGCCTCGACCAGCGTGTCGACGAGGCCGCTCAGCTGCTGCACCGGCGCCCGCGGCAGCCGGTAGGTGATCGGTATGGCCTCGGGCTTGGCGCCGCGCTTACCGGCCTCGCGGCCGGGCGAGGTGGTAAGCTGGGCATAGACCTGGTCGACGATCTGACGGAAGCCGGCGCTGCCCCACTCGCGCGGGCGGGCGAGCGAGACCGCGATCTCCGAGCGGATGATGCCGGGATCGCTGCCGAAGATGGCGATGCGGTCGGCGATCTCCACCGCCTCCTCGATATTATGCGAGACGAAGAGGATGCCCTTGGTCGTAATGCGCTTGCCGAGCCAGAGATCCATGAGGTCGCCGCGCAACGTCTCGGCGGTGAGCACGTCGAGCGCCGAGAACGGCTCGTCGAGCAGCAGGATGTCGGGATTGACGACGAGGGCGCGGGCAAAGCCGACACGCTGCCGCATGCCGCCGGACAGCTCCTTCGGATAGGCTGATTCGAAACCATCGAGGCCAATGATGTCGATCGCCGCGAGGGCACGCTCGCGGCGCTCGCCGCGCGGCACGCCCAAGGCTTCGAGGCCGAGCTCGACATTGCCGAGAACGGTGAGCCAGGGGAAGAGCGCGAAGCTCTGGAACACCATGGCGACGCCTTGCGCCGGGCCATGCACCTCGCTGCCGCGGTAGCGCACGCGACCGCTGCTCGGCTCGATGAGGCCGGCGAGGATACGCAGGAAAGTCGATTTGCCGGAGCCGGATTTGCCAAGCACCGCGACGACCTCGCCATCCTTTAGCTGGAAATCGACGCGGTCGAGGACAAGCCGGCCGGCACGGTCCGGCGTCTTGAACGTCTTGCACACCGCTTCGGCTTCCATCAGCACGTCAGCAGTCATTTCCGCCCCTTTCAATCGAGTCGCAGGCGTTCGGCGGCAACGTCGTAGAGCCGACGCCAGAATAGACGATTGAACAGGATGACATAAAGACACAGCACGGTAATGCCGAGGGCGATGCGCTGCGAATCGCCCGCTTCGGTCCATTTCGCGATATAGGCGCCGACGCCGGTCGCGATCAGCGTGTCATCGCCCCATTTCACCACCTCGGAGACGATGCTGGCGTTCCACGAGCCGCCGGCCGCGGTAACGGCGCCGGTTATATAGGCGGGAAAGATGCCGGGCAGGATGATACGCCGCCACCACAACCAGCTTCTGACGCCGAGATTGTCGGCGGCGAATTTCAGGTCGCCCGGCAGCGCGGCGGCCGCACCGATGACGTTGAACGCGATGTACCATTGGGTGCCGAGGATCATCAGCGGGCTGACCCAGATCTCGACGTTGAGGTGAAAGCGCAAGATCAGGATGACCGCGATCGGGAAGAACAGATTCGCGGGGAATGCGGCGAGGAACTGGACGATCGCTTGGGCGCGGTCGGCAATCGCCGGTCGCAGGCCGATCCACACGCCGATCGGGACCCAAATGACCGAGGCGATAAGGATCAGCAGGAGAACACGGATCGCGGTGGCGAGGCCGAGCAGCACCACCTCGCCGATCTCCGACCATTCGATGGTCGAGCGAATGAACGCGATGAGCCAGACCAGCGCCGCCACCGCAACGACGATGAGAATGCCGTCCCAGAGCCGTTCGGCCCACGGCGGCGGCGCAGCGCCGGACGGGTTCGGCAACAGCCGCAATTTCGGCCGCCAGGCAAACGACCGCGAGAACGCGCCTAACAGGCCGAACAGCCGCTCGGCAAGGAGCTCCATGAGATCGAAGATGCGGGCGCGCTGCAACATGACGAGAAACCATGGCCGCTCCGGCTCCTCGGCGCCGAGCTCCTCGACCTTGAACTTGCGCGACCACGCAAGTAGCGGCCGGAACAGCAGCTGATCGTAGAGCACGATGACGACGAACATCACCAGGATCGCGTAATAGATCGCCGTCAAATCCTGCTTCTCGATGGCGACCGCGATGTAGGAGCCGACGCCGGGCAGCTTGATCGAGCGGCCGGAGACCGTAATCGCCTCGGAGGCGACGACGAAAAACCAGCCGCCCGACATCGACATCATCATGTTCCAGACGAGGTTGGGCATGGCGTGCGGCACCTCGAGACGCCAGAACCGACCCCAGGCGGTGAGGTGGTACATGCGCGCCGCCTCGTCGAGATCGCCGGGCAGGGTGCGGAACGACTGGAAGACGCTGAAGGTGATGTTCCAGGCCTGCGAGGTGAAGATGGCGAAGATCGCCGCGCACTCGACGCCGAGCAGGCTGCCCGGAAAGAGGGCGATGAAGCCGGTGACGGTGATCGACAGAAAGCCGAGAATCGGCACCGATTGCAGCACGTCGAGGGTCGGAATGAGCACCTTCTCGGCCTGGCGGCTCTTGGCGGCGAGCGCCGCATAGGCGAGACTGAAGACCAGTGAGGCGAGCAACGCCATGAACATGCGCAGCACCGTGCGCAGCGCATATTGCGGCAGCACGGCAGGATCGAGCGAGATCGGCAGCTCTTCGCCGAAATTGTAGGGAACGCTCATCTCCTTGCCGCCCCAGGCGACGAGCGCAATGGCGCCGAGCACCAGGGGGAGCGCGATGAGATCCCAGATGGTTGGACGTAGCCGCGACGGCCAGGCGACGATCGGCAGGCCCCAGCGCCGTTCCATCCCTCCTCCTAAGCCTGCAATTTCGTTGTAATAATTCTTTCTGCCGCAGATCGTTCGGCGGCGATGCCTAGCATGGCGCCGGGGCATCGAACAGGAGAAAACGTGCGGCCGTTCGGAAACGGCGAGCGCTATCCGAGGGCGATGCGGCGGCGATGTTGCAACGTGGTCCGGCGCTACCCCGTCGACCGCATCGAGACCGGGCGGATGCCTCCGATGGACATTGTCGGGCAAGACCGCTAAATCTTGGCGCTGGCAGAGCGCCTCGACGTCGCGTCCGAGGAATTGCGCAAAAGGGATCGAGTGGTGCGGGCGAGCGACAAAGGTTCACAGGGCAAGCAGTCCCAGGCCGAGCTGCCGCGGAGTCTCGCGGGGGTCGATCTGATTGCCTGCCTCGACGAGCCGTCGCGCCAGACGCTCGAGCGTCGCTGCCTGTGGCGGCGCTGGGCCGCCGGCGAGCAGATCATCGATCGCGAAACGCAATCGAGCGACGTCTATTTCGTCGTTTCCGGCATGGCACGGGTCATCGACTACGACGACAGCGGCCGCCGGGAGGTCATCTTCGACGAGATCGGCCCCGGCGGCTATTTCGGCGAGCTCGCCGCGATCGACGGCGAACCACGTTCGGCAAACATCGTCGCCGCCGAGGAGACGGTGACCGCATTACTGTCAGGAGAAGCCTTCATCGAGGTGCTCTTCCGGCATCGCGAGGTCGGTCTCGCCCTGATGCGGCGGATGTCGGAGATGATCCGCCAATCGACCACGCGAATCATGGATCTCAGCACTCTCGGCGCGCATAACCGCATCTATGCCGAAATGCTGCGCCAGGCGAAGACCGGCGGGGGACGGCCGCCCAATACGGCGATAGTCCATCCGGTGCCGGTGCACAGCGACATCGCGGCCCGGGTCAGCACGACGCGCGAGACGGTGGCGCGCGTGCTCAGCGAGTTGACGCATAAGGGTTTGCTGCAACGTGAGCACGACTCGCTTGTCATTCTCGATCTCGAGCGCCTCACCGAATTGGCGCGCAAGAACCGCGACTGACGCGCCACCGGCGCCGCGAAACCGGCCGATCCCGACGCAAGCTGTCGATATAGTCGCAGAATTGCCCTGCCGACAGCGCCTGGAGGCGACCGGTTGTCGACGATCGCGCTGAACGGGATTCCCGAGTTGCACAGCAATCCGGCGACGAAGTCGGCGGGACTGCGGTGGTACGCCGTCATCGCCGCAAGCGCGCTGCATCTCGCGGTCCTACTGTGGCTGTTCGGTCCGTGGCGCGGCGCCGCGGAGCATGTGCCGCAGCTGACCCTGCCGGTCACCCTCGTCTTCGAGCCGCCCGCCGAACCTAAGCCGCAATCTAAACCGCAGCCGCAACCACAAGTTGGGCCCGAGCAGCAGAAAGCGCGCCAGTCCGCTTGGGACCGCTCGTCCGGACCGGACGAGAAAACAACAGCGCCGCCGCCGGCCGAGGCGGACAAGGTCAAGACCGAGGACAAACCGACCCAGGCGATGCCCGTGCCGGCGCCCCAGGGCGATGTCGCCATGTCGCCGCCGCCGCCAGCACCGGCGATCATCGCCGAGCCGCCTACCCCGCCACAGCCGAGACCAGAACCATCGCGCCCGGCAGCACGACCGAAGGATGATAACCCGGTGCCGCACCCGCAGACCAATGCTACGGCGGCCCTGCACCCCCGGACGCTGCCGAGCCACGTCGAGCCGGGCGAACGCCGGACGGCCGGCGATCCCTGGCTCAACGCGGCGATGGCCGAATTCGAGAAGCACCGTTTCTACCCGCCGCTCGCCCGGCCACTTGGTCTCGTGGGCGTTGCTGGCTTCACGCTGGAGATCGACCGGACGGGGAAGATTATCGGTCTACGATTGGAGAAATCGTCGGGTGCCGAGCTCCTCGACCGGGCCGCCGAGAAGATGATCCGTGACACGGCGCAAATCCCACCGCCGCCCGCCGATATTCGCGGAGATCCGGTCTCTATCTGGGTCGGACTCTACATCGCGCCGCGCTGATCCCGCCGTCAGGCGGAAAGGAGCTGCTCGACCTCGCTCGTCAACTGCCGGGAGCGGTAGGGTTTGCCAAGGACCTTGCCATGCACGACATGCCGGTCGAAACGGTATGATCCGGCGAAGCCGGTCGTATAGAGCACACGCAGACCGGGTCGCAGTTGTTTCGCCCGCTCGGCAAGAGCGACACCGTCGGGCTCGCCTGGCATCACGATGTCGGTGAACAAAAGGTCGATCGGCAGATTCTGCTCAAGCAGAACAAGGGCCACCCCGCCATTGACCGCTTCGAGCACGTCGTAACCCCGGTCGCGTAGTACGTGAACCGCAAATTCCCGAACATCGTCGTCGTCTTCGACAACGAGGATCAAACGTTCGGCGCGCGCACCCATAGGTTCACTATAGGGCGAGTTCCGCGGCGGGCAACAGACCCTTAAGTGGAGGGTCGGGCGGCCCGCACCTGGCCGCCGATCGAGCCGTTTGCCTCGATACGGGTTGCCGTCTCCTCGTATTCCTCTTGCAGGCGGCCCAAGACCTCGACGAGTTCAGGCTGGTGCAGGGTGGAGAGCAGACGCTGGCACAGTTGCGCCTGACGACGGAAATGCTGAGCATCGGCGCGCGGGGGAAGCGTCTGAGGATCGAACAGCGAATATTGACGACGGGCCGAGGCAATCCCATCCCGGCGGCGGGGCTTTGCCCGAGAGTGCGGCTGATTCAATATCTTGCGGCCCATTCCTAATGGCGTAACAAAAAGCGGGTTAAGAGATCGTTAAGATTGCGGGGCTTCGTTAAGCGAGATTTAATGGCCGCCGGCCCCACAAGGTGCCCAATAAAGCAGGCGGTGATGGAGGCAACGCGATGAAACCCAGCCTAGCCACGGGTCTTACGGCGACGAGGCGAATCATTGTCGATCGTGACCGCACGATCGGCTTCATGGGCGAGGAAGGGCGGGTCTATGCCACGCCTGAACTTGTGCGAGACGCCGAGATGACGTGCCGCAACCTTCTCCTCGACCACCTTGACGAGGGCGAGGATTCAGTCGGCACGCGTGTCGAGATCGATCATCTGGCGGCGACCCTGATCGATATGTCGGTCGAGTTCACCGTGACGGTGGCCGAAGTGAACGGGCGGCGGGTGACCTTCGAGCTGGACGCGCGCGACGCCGTCGACGCCGTGGCGCGAGGTCGTCATACACGCTTCATCGTCGACAAGGCAAAGTCGCGGGAGCGGCTGGCTGCCAAGGCCGAGCGGGCAAAGGCCGCGACATGACCGCTGCGGATCTCGGACGACGGCGGACGTCGCCATGAGGATCGCCACGTGGAACTGCAACATGGCCTTCCGGCGCAAGTTCGCTCGTCTACTCGATCTGAAGCCGGATCTGGCGGTCATTCCCGAGTGCGAGAGCCGCGAGTTCCTTGCGGCGGAGGCGGCGTTCAAGCCAAGCTCTGCGATCTGGATTGGCGACAATCCGCGCAAGGGACTCGGCGTCTTTGCCTTCGGCGCGTTCCGCGCCCGGCTTGACCTGCTCCATCGCCCCGACATCCCCTATGCCGTACCGTTGCGCATCGGCGGCCCGGTCAAGCTCCGCCTGCTCGCCGTCTGGGCCTGTCACCACAAACCGAACTCCTTCGAGAACCGCATCGGACCCTTGCGCCGCGCACTGCGCGAGTATGACAGGTTCTTGACCGGCTCGCCGGTCGTCGTCACCGGCGACTTCAACAACAATGTCTATTGGGATCGACCGAGCCATCCCAACAACCACGCCGCGGCGGTCGACGATCTCCGCCGCCTCGGCCTCGAGAGCGCGTACCATGTCGCCCGCGGCGTCGCGCAAGGCGAGGAGCCCGAGCCGACCCTCTACTGGCGCGATCGCCGCCGCGATGGTCCGATCTATCACATCGACTATTGCTTCATTCCGAAGCGCTGGACACGCCGCTTGGCGCGCGTCGACGTCGGCAATTTCGCTGACTGGGTCGGCGCCGGACTGAGCGATCATGTCCCGCTACTCGTCGAGATAGCGACATGAGCGTCGATCCGATGTTCGACCGCCAGGCGGAAACGCTGTCCCGCGACGCGCTCTCCGCGCTACAGCTCGGGCGATTGCGGGCGACGGTCGCGCACGTCTACGACCACGTGCCACACTACCGTCGTCGCCTCGATGCGCTCGGTGTTGCTCCGGCGGATATACAACGCCTCGATGATCTCTCGCGCCTGCCTTTCACGACCAAGGACGATTTGCGCGCCAACTACCCATTCGGCCTCTTCGCCGTGCCGCGCGAACACGTGGCGCGGCTGCACGCCTCGTCGGGGACAACCGGCAAACCGACCGTCGTCGGCTACAGCGCGGGCGATCTCGCATTGTGGTCCGAGCTGACGGCGCGCTCCCTCGCCGCCGCCGGCGTGCGGCCCGGCGACATCGTGCACAACGCTTATGGCTACGGACTTTTCACCGGCGGGCTCGGCGTGCATTACGGCGCCGAGCGGCTCGGCTGCACCGTCGTGCCGATGTCGGGCGGCAATACCGAGCGGCAAATCGTGTTGCTGCAGGATTTCGCCGCCGCCGTGCTCTGCGCAACGCCGTCCTACGCGCTCAACATCGCCGAGGTCGCCGAGCGCGACGGCGTCGATCTGCGCAGCGGGGCGCTGCGCATCGGCGTCTTCGGTGCCGAGCCGTGGAGCGAAGCGATGCGCACCGAGCTCGAGGCGCGGCTCGGCATCGTGGCGGTCGACAATTACGGACTTTCCGAGATTCTCGGACCGGGCGTCGCGGTCGAGTGTCTCGAGGCGCGCGACGGCCTGCATGGTTGGGAGGACCATTTCCTCTTCGAGACGATCGATCCCGAGAGCGGCAACAGCATGCCGCCCGGCACCAGCGGCGAGCTCGTCATCACCACGCTCAGCAAGGAAGCGCTGCCGCTGCTGCGCTATCGCACCCGCGACATCACACGGCTCGACACGCGGCCCTGCATCTGCGGGCGCAGCCACCTGCGCATCATGCGCGTCACCGGGCGCAACGACGACATGCTGATCATCCGCGGCGTCAACGTTTACCCCTCGCAGATCGAGGCTGTGCTCATCGGCTTTCCCGGTATCGCGCCGCACTACCAACTTGTCATCGAACGGGAGGGCACGCTCGACCATCTGACGATCGAGATCGAGACCATGGCGGACGCGACCAGCGAGACGCTAAGGCATCTCGGCGAAGCCATCCGCAACCATGTCAAGTCGCTGGTCGGCGTCACCTGTAGGATCGCCCTCAAGCTGCCGGGCGAGATCGCGCGCTCGCAAGGCAAGGCGGTGCGCGTGCGCGACCTGCGCCAGATGAACCGATGAGGCGAGCTAGACGGCTCGGCTGCTCGCCGAGGCGGCGAACCAGAATCCGGCGGCGGCGATCAGCGATCCACCGACGACCGCCCACAGAACGGCGTCGTAATCGCCCGCGGCACGCCAGATCAACGCGGCAGCGAAGGGGGCCGCCGCTTTCGCGACGTTTGACGGAAACGCCAGCGCACCGTTGATCGCGCCGTAGCCCTCGCGCCAAAGCAGGTCCGGAACCGCCGTGCCGCGAAGGATGGTCATGATGCCGTTCGCGCCGCCATAGAGCATGGCGAAGGCAAACAGCGCCGGTATGGACAACGGGAAGGCGATAAGGAGCAAGACGGATAGGGGAAACGCCAGGACGACGATGCGGCCTGCCACCCGCGTCGATACCCGTCGCCCGAGAGCCAGCAGAGCGACGCGGCCGCCGACCTGCGCCGGACCGATCGCGGCGATTGCCGCGATGATTGTTTCACTGGCGAATTTTCGCTCGGTGAGTAACGGAATTATGTGAAAGGTCAGCGCCGAAAAGGTGCTGTAATAGGCGGTGAAGGAGACTGCCAAACCCCAAAAGGCCGGATGCCGCAGCGCGCGCCGCAGCGCGTTCGCAGCGGCCTGTCGCTCGCGGTCGCTCGGAGCGGCGGGACTGCCATCGGTGCCATGTCGATCCCGCAACAGGAATGCATGGATCGGCACGCAGATGGCGGCGTTGCAGAGCGCCAGCGCGATCAGAGCGTGCCGCCAGCCGAGTTGATCGATGAAAACCTGCGTCAGCGGAATGAACACGGTGCTGGCGAAGCCGCCGACGAGCGTCAATGCGGTGATCTTCGTTCGATAGGTCTGGGAGAAGCTGCGCGTCAGCACGGCAAAGACCGGTTCATAGAGCGTTGCGGCCATCGAGAGGCCAAGACCAATCCAGATCGCATAGAAGATGGCGAGGCTCTCGACTTGCGACCACACGAGGAGGAGCCCCGCCCCGATCAATGAACCGAAGGTCATCAGCGCCCGCCCGCCGCGGCGATCGATCCAGCTACCGACCGGATAGGCGAAGAGCCCTGACATCAGAAGGCCGAGCGAGAGCGCGCCGTTGAGCGCGGTGCGGCTCCAGCCGAGTTCGGCCTCCATCGGAACGACGAACAGCGAGAAGCCGTAATAGATCGAGCCCCAGGCGACCAATTGTGCGAGCGAGAGCGCCCAGACGAGCAGCCAGCCACCCTTCACCTCGCCGGAGAGCGCCGTGCCGGCATCGAGCGACGCGGCGGCATTGTTCCTCATCGCATGCCGCAGCAGCCGATGCGCCAACGCCCCGACTCCCGGGTGACAACAAATGGTGTCTCAACAAGCGCACTCATGCGATGACCGATCGCGGGCGGCGCGGCGCGGAACACCGGCTCCGGATCATAGCTGGGCACCATCGCAGCAATCCTCGCCCTGCCACCCCTCAAGCCCTTCTTTGGCGAGGAAATAGACGAGGGCCAGCGAGGTGACACCGTCGACCCACCACGCACCGAACAGCCACTGGGCGAGCAGCCCGATGACAACGATGGCGGAGAGATAGCCACAGGCGGCGGACTCGATCGCATCGATGCGCAAGGCGCGGCTGCCGAGCTGGTCGGCAAGGCGCAGCTTCGCTCGCGCGAGAAGATACATCGCCGGGATGGCGATCGCGGCAACGACCAATCCGGGCAGCGAGAACTCTTCGCCCTGGCGCTGCCACAGGCTCCAACCCGCGCCTGCCACGACGTAAGCCGCAAGCGCGAGCAACAATCCACCACCGATCCGGCTTGCCGCCCGCTCGGCGGCTTCCGAGAATTCCTTGCCGTGACGCAGCTCGACCGTCAGCCGCCACAGCAGCACACCTGCCGAAACCAGCTCGATGGCGCTGTCTATGCCGAAGGCGAGGAGACTGAGACTATGCGCCGCAAGCGCTGAAGCGACGGCGACGATCGCCTCGATCGTCATCCAGCCGACCGTGAACCATTCGATCCGAAAGGCCTGCTGGACCAGGAGGCGGCGGTCGACCGCGGAAGCGTTCTCTGCGCTGATCACGACCATCGGCGGTTCCTGATACGTCATACTGCCGCTTCGTACCAGCGGCGCGTCGCGAGAACAATGCGCACGACCGACAGCATCACCGGCACCTCGATCAGCACCCCGACGACGGTCGCCAGGGCCGCCCCCGAGTTGAGACCAAACAAGGCGATTGCCGTTGCGACGGCAAGCTCGAAGAAATTACTGGCGCCGATCAGCGCCGACGGCCCGGCGATCCAATAGGCGACGCCGAGACGCCTGTTCAACCAATAGGCGAGCCCGGCATTGAGATAGACTTGGATCAGAATCGGCACGGCGAGCAGCAGGATGACGAGGGGCTGCGCCAGGATCTGCTCGCCCTGGAAGCCGAAGAGAAGGACGAGCGTCGCCAGCAGCGCGGCAAGCGACACCGGCGCCAACCGGGCGAGCATCGCCGCGAGCCGCCGCGCGCCGCCGCTGACAAGAAGGCGCCGGCGCCAAAGCTGCGCAGCGAGCACCGGCACGACAATGTAGAGGACGACCGAGAGCAGCAGCGTCCGCCATGGCACGACGATCGCCGAGAGACCGAGCAACATCCCGACCAGCGGTGCGAACGCGAACACCATGATGACGTCGTTAAGCGCCACTTGGCTGAGCGTGAAATGCGGCTCGCCGGCAACGAGATTGCTCCACACGAAGACCATCGCCGTGCACGGCGCCGCCGCGAGCAGGATGAGGCCCGCGATATAGGAGGCGACCTCGGAAGCCGGCAGCAGCGGCGCGAAAAGCTGGCCGATGAAGAGCCAGCCGAGCAGCGCCATCGAGAACGGCTTGACCGCCCAGTTGATGAGCAGGGTCACGGCGATGCCGCGCCAGTGCGTGCGCACCTCGTGGAGCGCCGCGAAATCGATCTTCAGCAGCATCGGGACGATCATCAGCCAAACCAGGATGGCGATCGGAATATTGACGTCGGCGATAGTGGCGCGGCCGAGCAGCTGGAACGGCGCGGGAATGAGGCGGCCGAGCGCAATGCCGGCGACAATGCAGAGCACGACCCAGAGCGAGAGGTAGCGTTCGACGGGACCGAGCGACGCGCCGTGTTCGACTGCTGCGGCTTGGCTGGTCATGGCGAGCTTCCGATCTCGACGAGCTTGCGTTGCAGGGCCAACCGATCGAGCGCCTCGACACGCAGGCTGACGAAGAGCTTGATTCGGTGCTCGAGAACGCGAAACGCCACACGGAAGGCTTGGCGCTTCTCCGGCTCGGTGCCGGTCGCGGCGGCCGGATCGGCCACGCCCCAATGTGCGGTCACCGGGTTGCCGGGCCAGATCGGGCAAATCTCACCGGCCGCCTGATCGCAGACGGTGAAGATGAAATCCATTTCCGGCACGCGCGATGCTGCGAACTCGTCCCAGCTCTTGCTGCGCAGACCCGCGATCGGCAGCTCGAGCGTCCGCAGCAGGTCGATTGCAATCGGGTGCACCTCGCCTTTCGGGAAGCTGCCGGCGCTGTAGGCGTGGAAGCGGCCATTGCCCCAATGGCTCAGCAGCGATTCGGCGAGGATGCTGCGCGCCGAGTTGCCGGTGCAGAGAAAGAGGACGTTGTAGGGGCGGTCCGTCGTCATGGGATCAGCCCGCGGTCCGGCAGCAGCCGCTTGTCGCCACCACCGGCACGTGGCTCTTGTCGCGAAGCGGCAACGGCCGGCTGCTGCACACGCCGGTTTCCGGGAGTGCGAGCTCGACGCGCGCGGCGCCCACCGTATCGCCGGTCAGCGCGGCGACCACCGAGCGCACCTGCTCGTGGCCGGTGGCGAGCAGGAAGGTCGGCGCTCGCCCGTAGCTCTTCATCCCGACAATGAAGAAACCCGGCTCGACATGGGCGAGCTCGCCGGCGCCGTGCGGACGCACCGTGCCGCAGCTATGCAGGTTGGGATCGATCAACGGCCCGAGCGTGCCGCTACTCTCGAGCCAAGGATCGAGCGTCAGCCGGATCTCGCGCAGCATGGCGAGATCGGGACGGAAGCCGGTGGCGACGATCAGCTCGGCGGCGGCCATACACGCCTCGACACCGGATTGGCCGCCGACGCGCGTCAGCGTGACGTCGGCACTGCACTCGAAGCCGCAGCATGATCGGTTCGCCGCTCACTCCGCCGCGCGCGCCGGCGGCACCTCGGCGACACTCGGAATGGTGTTGTGAACGATCACCTGCGGCGTCAGATCGGCAAACGGTATGCCGGCCTCGGCGAGCGCGGCCTCGATGCGGCGATAGGCCTCGGTGCGGACCTCGAATTGCTTGTTCGGGGGCGTCTGCACCTTGCAGCGAAAGATCTTGGCGCCCGGCTGGATGCGATAGAGCTTAGCCTTGAGCGGCATCATGATGTCCTTCGCAAGCTCGCTGTCGCTCATCATCTCCTCGCCGATCTTCTTCACCATCTTGCGGATGCGCTCGCTCGGCACGTTGATCGGCAGCGGAATCTCGAACTTGTCGATCACCCAATCGCGCGAGTTGTTGCGGACGCTGCCGAGCGAGCCGTAGGGCACGTAATGCAGGGGCCCGTTCTGATGGCGTAGGGCGACGGTGCGGAAGGTGATCTTCTCGACCGTGCCCTTGGCAGTGCCGGCCTCGATATAGTCGCCGATGCGAAAGACGTCCTCGATGAGGAAGCAGGCGCCGCTGAAGAGGTCTTTGACCAGCGTCTGTGCGCCGAAGCCGACGGCGATGCCGACCACCCCCGCCGAGGCGAGCAGCGGCGCGATATTGAGGCCGAGAGCGGACAGCGCGCCCATCAGCGCGACGGCACCGATCACTCCCTTGCCGACACTGCGCAATAGGGGCTGCACGGTGCGCGCCCGGCTCTCGGTACCGCCCTCCTCGCGGCTGAGGCGCACGGCGAGGGCGGTCTCGAAGAGGCGCCAGGCGTACCAGCCGACGAGCAGCGTCGCAGCAGCATCGACCACCATGCCGAGCCAGGTGCGCACGGCATCGTGGCCGAGCATGACGAGAAGCTCGAACGACCAGGCCCTGGCAAGCAGCATGGCAGCGACGATGCCGAGCACGGTGCAGAAGGCGCTGTGCAGAACGGCGATGAAGGCGTCCAGCGCGCGGTCGTGCTCGACTGCGATCGCCGCCCGTGCCGCATCATCGAGCGGCCGCTCGATGGCGCGGAGTTCCTCGGCGTCGCTCTCGTCAGCCTTCGGCATGTAGATCCGCCGCGTCGGCGCGCTATCGCCGGCCATCCGCCGTTTGATGCGGGCGAGAACGAGAGCGCTAATGTCGTCGAGTAGCGGCATCGCCAGCAAGATCGCCAGCGTGGCGAGGACCCGTCCGACCGGCGGCTCGTCATAGAGCAAGAGACCGATATCCCAGGTCAGGAAGAGCGCGAACACGCTGATCACCGCCAGCTTGTGCCAGAACCACATGAAGCCCTTGAAGCGATGGCGCAGGCGGGACAGGGCGCGCAGGCAGAAGACGCCGATCACGGCGGCGGCGGCGATCAGGATCAAGCGCGGCACGCCATCGCCGAGCCAGACGAGGAAGAGACTCTCCGCGAGCAGCCAGCTGCCGGCAGCAATGACCACGACACGACGCACGAAGTCGCGCGCCCGCCTCGCCTGCACCTCGTCAAGCGGCAACAGGCGCAGCGCCGGGCGTTTGGCAGCGATCGGTAGTTGCAGCAACGCGGCAACGAACCAGGCGATCGCCGAGTTGACGATGACGGCGCTCGTCACCATGCGGAACACCTCGCTGCCGGCGAAGATGCGACCCTCGGGGCCGAAAAGAAGGTGGTCGAGCGTCAGGCCGACGGCGAGATAAAGGGCGGGCGGCACGACATCGATGATGAGCGCCTGAAACACCAGCACAGCCATGCGTTCGGCGTTCTCGGGAATAACGGTCTTGAGGCGCGCCCGCACCGGCCGCAGAAGGTAGCGGACGGCCAAAGCCAGCACGAGCGCGGCAGCGATCGCCGCGGTCGCCGCGCCAAGTACCGAGGCGACGGAGCCGACCGCGCCGTTGTCGGTCAGCAGCCTCCCCGCCTCGGCAAGCCGGCCCGGTGCCGCTGCCGCATCGGCAAGCATCGCCGAGGTCGCGTCGGCGACGGCCTGGAAGCGGTCGGCAACCATCGAGGCCATGTGAGCCATGGCGCCCGTCCGCCCGCCAAACACGGCGACTTGATCCGCCATCTGATTTCTCCTTCGTCTCCAGCCGGCGCCAAACTACGATATTGGGAGCACAGACCGGCAGCAACACGCCGATCTCTTTGACCAGCTATCGCCGAGCGTTGCAATGGCGGCGGGCACCACGATGGGAGGCTGCAATGAACAATTCTTCGGCACCGCTTGGCGCCAAGGCGCTTCTGGAGCGAGCGGGGCTTCCGGCCGAGTTGACGTCCCCGTGGCTGACCGACCCTCCAGCCGTCAGCGGCGACTTCGCTCGCGATGCCGCGGCGTTCTCCGCCTTATGGCGGATCGGCGGCACTCTTCTGCAACGGCTCAAGAAGAAACCCGGTCAGAATGCCGCCGAACGGGCCGCCCGGGCAGCGATCGATCGCAGGGCGCGCGACGCGAGAGAGTGCTTTCTCGCCCGACATGTCGAGGAGCTATATCGCCGCCTGACCGACGATTTCCGGCGCTTCGTGCCGATCACGGAGCTCGTCTATGCGGCCGCCGCGCTACTCCCCGGTCTCGTGCCGAGCCGAGAAGAGATCCAGCAAGAGAACGCTGTGCCGCTCAAGGACAAGAACGGCATCGAGATCGACCAAGGCATTCTGCTCGCCCGCATTCTGGCGCACGAGGCGGCGGGACGGCACCTTTGTCATGCCATGCTGCTGCCGCGCCCGCAAACCGGCGAGTGGTTGAAGGCCCTTATCGCGGACGGGTCGATCGAGCTCGGCGCCGCCTCGATCGAGCGGGTCGGCAAGGCTTCGGTCGTGCATATGCGCCATCCGCGCTTCCTCAACGCCGAAGACGACACGACGCTCGATGCTATCGAGAGCGCCGTCGATCTTGCAATCCTTGATCCGCGCACCGAGGTGGCCGTGCTGCGCGGCGCCGCCGTCGAACACCCGCGGTATCGCGGCAGGCGCGTGTTCTCGGCCGGAATCAATCTCACCCATCTCTACGAGGGGAAGATTCCGTATCTCTGGTATCTGAAGCGCGACATGGGCGTGGTGAACAAGATCTTTCGTGGCATCGCCAGTCCGGACGCGCTACCGGACGACGTCACTGGCACCACTGTCGAGAAGCCGTGGATCGCTGCGGTCGATGCGTTCGCGATCGGCGGCGGCTGCCAATACCTCCTCGTCATGGACTACGTCCTCGCCGCCAGCGATGCCTATCTGACACTACCGGCGCGCAAGGAGGGCATCATCCCTGGGGCGGCCAATCTGCGTCTGTGGCGCTTTACCGGAGATCGCATCGCGCGGCAGGCGATCATGTATGGACGCCGGCTCGACTGCGACAGCCCGGCCGGCCGATTGATCTGCGATGAGGTCGCGGCGCCCGCGGCGATGGATTCGGCGATCGCCGGCATCGTCGACGGCTTCACCAATTCAGGGATGGTTAGCGCCGCCAGCAACCGCCGCGCCTTCCGCGTCGCTCAAGAGCCGCTTGATGCCTTCCGTACCTATATGGCGGTTTATGCGCGCGAGCAGGCCAACTGCCACTTCAGCCCGGCGCTCGTCGACAATCTCGAGCGCCATTGGGCCGGGCGGAGCCGCGCGCTGTGAAGCGGCCCCGCCCGACGCGATGCCATCAGAAGCCGATCGACAGACCCGGCGAGATGGGCAGCACGTTCCTGATGTAGAGCTGGACGAAGGTGTCGATGTCGCCGATCATCGAGGTCGGCACGTAGACCGTATCCATCGGCCGCAGCTGCAGATCGTTCTGGAAGTTGCCGGCGAGCACCTGCTTTACATTCTCGACTTGGTACGTGCCGTCCTGACGGATCAGGATGACCCTCGTCGGATCGGCGGTGTCGACCATGCCCTCGGCTTCGAAGATCGCCCGCATGACGGTCGTCGGATGGGAATAGACGAAGCCGCCGGCACGCTTGACTTGGCCGCCGACGAAGAATTTGTTGGCTGCCGATTCCTTGATGATGAGGTTAAGGCCGTTCGCCGCCG
>WNFD01003126.1_pt1 | contig 18664 bp, 14 predicted proteins | sample 5400491 | NCBI WGS metagenome assembly WNFD01 (sample SAMN13153343, study PRJNA577476) | soil metagenome | isolation source: 120 cm saprolite under Douglas fir tree site 2 hole 2 replicate 2 | place: USA:California | collected 2015-04-18 | reverse complement strand
ACCTGGACCGCGACCGCCCGCATCTCGCGCGGGCGTTTCAGGACGCCGTGCTCGACGTCCTGGTGACCAAGCTCGCGCGGGCGGTCCGCGCCACGGGGCACCGCGTCGCGGTGCTGGGTGGTGGCGTGGCCTCTAGCCGCGCCCTGGCCGAGGTCGCGGCGCAGCGCCTCGCCGGCACGGCGCGCGTCGCGGTGGCGAGCCCGCGTCTCAATACCGATAATGCTGCGATGATCGCACGCGCCGGCTGGTGGCGGCTGGCACAGGGCGAGCAGAGCGACTGGACGCTCGACGCCCGTGCGGACCTGCCGCTCCCCGGGCTCGACCTTGGCGCGCCGACTCCGCATTCCGCACTCCGCACTCCGGACTCCCCATGACCGTTTATCCCCTCGTCTTCCATCTCGGGCCGCTCACGCTCACCGGCTACGGCCTCATGATGATGGTCGCCTTCCTGATGGCCGGCTGGGCCATCCAGCTCGACCTGCGCCGCCGCGGCATGGGCGCGGAGTATGCCGCCGACATCGTGATGGGGGCGGTGATCGGCGGGCTGGTAGGCGCCAAGGTGTGGTACGTGCTGCTCACGGGCGAGTGGGACGCGCTGTTCCGGCGCGGCGGGTTCGTGTGGTACGGCGGGTTCCTCGGCGGCGTTGCCGGGGTGCTGCTCGCCGGGCGGCTGAGGCGAGTGGCCCCCCGCTTGACCGCCGAGCTCTGCGCGGCTCCGCTCGCCCTGGGGTACGCGCTGGGCCGCGTGGGATGCTTCCTCGTGAACGATGACTACGGCATCCCGAGCTCGCTGCCCTGGGCGATGAAGTTCCCCCAAGGCCTCCCGCCGACCACGGTGGCTGACCTGACGAATCTGCACGTCAAGTTCCCGCCCGGGACCGATCCACTCCAGGTGGTCGCAGTGCACCCCACGCAGCTCTACGAGACCACGCTCATGTTCCTGGCGTTTGCGTGGCTCTGGCGACTGCGCGACCACGCCCATGGGACCGGCTGGCGGTTCGGGGTCTACCTCGTGCTGGCGGGGACGGAGCGTTTCCTCATCGAGATCGTGCGCGCCAAGGACGACCGGCTGCTCGGCCCGTTCACGCTCGCCCAGTTGACGAGCGTCCTGCTGGTGCTGGTGGGGTTCTACCTGATGCAGCGGTGGCGAGTGCCAGAGGCCGTCCGCCTTCAGCCAGAATCCGCTAGCCCTCAGCCATCAGCGCTCGGCCCTCAGAAGGCACCCGTCAGAACCGCGCCTCACGCTGACTGACGGCTGATGGCAGGTGGCTTGATCACGACCCGCAACAGCGCGAACATCGCCAGCGCCACCAGCAGCCCCTGCAAAGCCAGGGACTGCACGGTCGGATAGATGCCGAGGAACGGCACCCGCGGCGCCCACTCCATCACCGTTGTCCCGACGTACCCGCCTTCTTGCAGCTCGGCGACCCCCTTGCCGGTAAAAACGAACGCCATGTAGTAGAGCAGAACCCCGGTCACGGCGAAGAACGGCTTCAGCGGGATGCGCATCCCCCAGCGGTTGATCGCGAGGTAGAGCACAACCAGGGCGACGGCCCCGAGCGCGATGCCCCCGAGCACGGCGCCAGCGCCGGCCTCGGCTGACCCACCGGAGGAGAGCAACGCCTTGAAGAACAGGATGGTCTCGAAGCCCTCGCGGTAGACCGCCAGGAAGGCGACCGAGGCGAGGGCCAGGCCGGAGCCGGTAGAGAGCGCGTCTTTCATCTTACCCGTGAGGAACGCGTGCCACTTGTCGGCTTCGATCTTCGAGAGCAGCCAGTAGCTGACGTAGAACAGCACGCCGGCCGCGAGCAGCATCGTCCAGCCCTCCAGGGCGCTCCGCTGACGGGGGGTCGCATGGAACAGCAGCTCGATCGCCGCAGCCGTGAGCACGCTCGCTCCAACGGCGACCCAGGCACCCCAGGCGACCTCGCGGCGCCGCTCCGCAGCGCCCGCTTTGCTGAGGAAGGCCATCAGCGCCCCCACGATGAGAATCGCCTCGAACCCCTCGCGCAGCAGCAGCAGGAACGACTGGCCCAGCAGACTAGCCCCGCCCCCCCGGGCCGCCACCCGGCCGCGCAGCCTGCTGAACGCATCCTCCAGCTCGGCGGCGAGTCCTGGGTCGCGCACCCGCACATCGGTCTCCACCTGCTCGAACGTCAGATAGGCGGCGAACACCATTCTGTCGGACCGGGCGGCGATCGCCGAGTCGAGCTGACGACGCACGGCGGCGAACACCGCCGCGGACCGCGAGCCCCCGTACGGCAACGTCGCCACGTAGGCCGTGATCGCCCAACGATCCGAATCCGGGAGCGCCTCCTCGAAGGACGGCATCGCCGTGCCGGCGACGCCGAGCAAGATCTTGCGGTAGATATCGACGGCGGTGACGGCGCCCATCGCCGCGGGATCCGTGAGATCGGCCGGCGGCGGACCCTGGAGGCGCTTGGCTTTGGGACCGTCGCCGCGGCCGGCGTCGCCATGACAGGCGGCGCACTGCTCGCGGTAGACCTGCTCACCGCGCGCCAGCGACGGCGGTTGCGCTGGCATGGGAAGGAGCGCCCCGGTCCCCCCGACCGCCGTGGCGATGCGGGACGCCACGAGGTCGGCCAGGTGCAGCACAGCGGCCGGCGGCGCGGCCCGCTCGAGCAAGGCGCGGAAGGCGCTGAGAGCGCTGTCGCTGAAGGCCCGCACCGCCACGGGTAGCTGCGGCACATCGAAGCGGGCCTGGTCGATGAATTGCTTGGCTTCGTCGACCTCTGCCGGTAGATCGATGCGGCCACCGGCGGCAGGCACGCCCGAGGCGTACTCCTTGGCGGCCAGAGTCGCCGCGGCAACCACGCGCCGCGCTGCGCTGAGCGTGTCGTTCGCTTGCCCCGCCAGGCCGGGCGGGAGCCCTGTGGCGAACAGCAAGCCCAGAAACAGGTTACGATAGATGAGAATGATTCTCAGAAGAAGGGCCCCGAATTCTAGAGTGAATCACTCGGGAATTCAAGGCGAGCCCGCTCGCTACACGTTCTCCAAGACTGCGACCGCCACGGCGGCCTGATGTGTGTGAGAGAGCGACAGCAGCACGCGCCGCACACCGATCTCCTTGGCCTGCCGCGCTGCGAGCCCCGTGAGCACAACCTCGGGTCGCCCATCCGGCGCTCGCACCACCTCGATCTCTCGCCAACCAATGCCACGCGCCTCCTCGCTCCCCTGCAGCGCCTTGTAGACAGCCTCCTTCGCCGCCAGCCGCACGGCGACGTGCTCGGCGGGATTGGGTCGGCTGCGGCAGTAGACCGCTTCCGGCACGGTGAGCAGTCGGTCGAAGACATAGGCGCCCTTCTCCGCGATCATCTGGCGGACGCGTTCCACCTCGACGAGATCCACGCCGACGCCCACCGCGCTCACGTGCCTGCCCTCGTCAGAAACAGCCGGCGCCGGAACACGCGGCCGTCCACTTGGACCACGACCAGGTAGGCGCCGTTGGGCATCCGGCGTCCACCCGCCTTCAGGTCCCACACGTACTCGTTGTTGGGCGGTGGCACGCTCGTCGCAATCAGCCGTTCCCCCATGAACGTGTAGATCCCCACTCTCGCGGGCGTCGTCCCGGCAGCCCAGGAGATCACCACCTGGTCGCTCCGCACCGGATTCTCGGAGACGTCAGCGCCACCCGCTGCGGCGAGCAGCTGAAACACCGCCGTCGAGTCGGTTGCGACGCCTACCGCGTCGAGCCACCACGGCAGACCGCGGTCGATGAAACGCACTCGCCCACCCGCCGCGCCTGCCCCTGTGGGAAGGTCCACGCGCAGGGGATACCACGCCGGGGCGCTCCCCGCTAGCGCGGCAACGTCGCTCCACGTGCGTCCGCTGTCGGGTGAGAACTGCACCTGCCCCCGCTGCTGCAGGGCAAAGCCGGACCCCGCGTACTTGGTCCAGAACTGCAGCCACACGCGGGTGCGACCACGCAGGTCCACGATCGGCGAGGTGAGCGTGTCGTTGCCCGACCCGTACCAGGCATACCGTCCCACCAGCGCGTCGCTCGTGCGGGTCCACGTCCCTCCCGCCGACCAGGATGGTTCCCCTTCTTCGGCGCCCGCGATCGTGACGAGTTCGGCGGCGAGTCCCGCGCCGTCCACACGCACCGCTCGTGCGCCGTCCGTGCTGACGTCGCTGCGCCAGGAGGTCCGCAGCCGGCCGCGCCACAGCGAATCGGCCCGAGCGTTGCGCGTCACGATCTGGCCGGTCGCCGTGCGTACGGTGAGGGAGAACGGCGCGGGTGTCGTTGCCGCGAGGCTGATGCGCGTTTCCGGCCACAGGGACTCGATCCGCTGCGCCGCGGGCCGCAATCCCGAGGGACCCAATGTCGCCGTCGGATCCCCCGCAGCCGCGATCACTGCCAGCGCGAGCGGGAGGTTGTCGCGGAACACATGGTTCACCAGCGCGCTGTCGTCCGGGAAGACGAACCCGTAGTAGAACCCCGAGTCTGGCGTGCAACACCCGCTCGTCAGCTCGGCGGTGAACGCAAACGCGCCGAACGCCCGGTAGGCCCAGTCGGTGTACTCCCCGTTGGTGGTATACAGGGTCCAACCCGGGCCTGGGTGATAGGCCGACAGGGTCGACGCCGGCACGCTGTCGCGAACCCCCGGCTGCAGATCGGTGCCGGCGAGCGCCTGGAACACGGTCAAGTCGGGTGCGAGCTCACCGTAGCGGAAGCCGTAGGGGTAGAGGACGAGGTCGGTGTAGGAGTGGTAGGAGATCGCCAGGACCGGCGGGTGCGCGGCGTGGAACGCCATGATCGCCTGTGTCTCGGGCTCGGACGCCGGAGCTGGGCCGCGATAGATCTCCGAGCCCGGCATCGGGCTCGAGCCGGCGTCGTCAGCGCCCCAGAAGGCGGGGTAGTTGCGGTTGGGGTCGACGCCGAACGTGCCGTCGGCATTGGGACGGCGGTTCTTCCGCCATAACCGGGTGGTCGTGAAGGTGTACTGATAGCCGTCGGGGTTCTCGACGGGGATCACCCAGATGTCGCGGCTCGCGAGCAGGGGTCGCGGCAGCGAGTCCGCGAGCCAGCGGATCAGCCGCATGGCCACCTCCGTCGAGACCCATTCGCGCGCGTGGTGGGTCCCGATGAAGAGGACGTTGGGGCGCGCGGGCGAGTCACCGGAGTCGCCGATCTTGACCGCGAGCACCGGGCGGCCTTCGATCGAGCTGCCGATCGAATCCACGTGAATCAGGGTATCGGCCGCGGCCCAGGCCGCAAGCGTAGCGCGGATCCCGGTGCCCGGCTTGTCGAAGGACCGATAGACCTTGAAGGTATCGGCCGCGAGCGCGGACGGGGGGGGGGCGCCCGCCACGGCGGCGACCGCAAAGCCACGAGACCCGAGGAGACGCTCGGTCTGGGTAGAGACCACGATCACGGCAGTCAGCTGGCCGGCCACCATGCGGACATCGGCCACCTCGAACCCAAGGCGAGCCAGGGAGTCGAGGCCGGTGCGGCCGCTCACGGGGACCTGCGCCAGGCGAAGCTCTTGCGCGCTGAGGCCAGAGCCCGCGACGAGCAGGAGGAGCGCTAGAAGCCCAGGCGCGCGGCGAGCCATGCGGGGGCGCCAAGGTAGCCGCCGAGCACCAACCCCAGCCAGAGCAGTAGCGCGGTGAGCGGCACCCACAGGGCGAAGACGGGCCAGAGGGCGAGCCGCCAAGCCGCCACGTCGGAGATCTCCAGCGTCCAGCGCTCGCGCTCGGCCGCCACCTCGTCCTCGAGTGCCAGCCAGGCAGCCTCCAGCCGTCGCGCTGCCGTGCGCAGCGCCTCCTGCCACGTGGCGTGGGCATCCTTGTCGAGCACGCTCGCCTCGCGCACGCGCGCGGCCGCGGCGTCCAGTCCGTCGAGCGCGTCCACGAACGGACCGCCACCCGCGGACAGGCGGGCCGCGATCGCCCGTTTCTCCGCCGCCGTCAGCAAGCGGCGGCGCCAGCGGCGGCGCGGCATCCGGACCCGGCGCGCGGTGTGTTCGAGCTCGGCGTTGATCGCCGCGGCGAGCCGCTCGGCCACGGCCCGTACTGCCGGCTCCCACGCCGCAGCCCAGGCGCGTCGGCTCACCGCCTCGATCGCCGCCTCACGCTGCTCGCGGAGTGCCGCGGCGCGGGCCTCACCGCCGAGCTCGAAGATGCGGGTGGCGAGCCGCTCGCGGATATCGTCGAGTGGAATCCAAGGCTTTGCGAGCCGTCGCGGCACGATCACCCGGCCGAGCGACGGCGCCAGCTCCGGCACGCGGAGTGGCATCGGGATCTTGAGCGGAGCGCTCATGTGGGGGAGGTGTCGGCGGCGATGCGCGCACGCCGGCCGGTCCGCGCCTCGTACTCAGCAACGAAGTACGGCAACGCCTCGGGCAGAAAACGCTCGCGCGCGAGCCCGGTCGCGGTCACCGCGCGCTCGATGGCGTCCGGCTCCCCTTCCACTTCTACGAGGACGTCCATGGCGGGGTACTGCTCGATTCGCACCGTGGCGCCACCGATCCGGTAGTCTGCGATCGTTCGGTCGATTCGCATCACGACGTCGTACCCCAGCCGCTCCAAGATGGCGAGCGCCGCGTCGGGCTCGGCGACGCGGGTTTCCCGCTCCTCGCGGTGCTTGTACCCGTTCCGCACGCTCACGGGACCCTTCCAGGTCAACACGCCGGAGGCCGGCCCCCCGGGGGGCTGGTAGAGCCGCAACCGCAGGACCTCGTCGCGCGTCGCGAGCACCCCACCACGATCGTAGCGACGGTCGACCATGGCTCCGCGGAAGGCCACCTCCGCGCCGGCGCGAACGAGCAGTCGCTCGAGCTCCGCCGGGTCCTCGACGCGGGCCTTGAGCTCCAGTTCGTCGTGGGTGTGGCTCACTCGAGAATCGCGTCGAGCACCGCGGCGGTGTCGCGCAGGTCCGCGAACACGTGCGCGGCGCCTGCGGCGCGCAGCGCAGCGATGTCGTAGAAGCCGGTGGCGACGGCGAGGACCCGGGCGCCGATCGGCTCTCCACAAGCGACATCGTCCGGGGTATCGCCGATGATGACGACGTCGCGCCCCGGAATCTCCTGCCCGGTCCGCTCGGCGGCGCGCCGCGCGGCGATCGCGGGCAGGGCCGGCCGATGAGCGGCGTCGGAGCCGTACGCGCCCACGACGAAGCGCCGCGGGTCGAGCCCGGCGGACTTCAGTTTCAACGCCGCCCCGCCCTCCAGGTTACCCGTGAGCAAGCCGACGAGCGCCCGCCCTCGGGCCTCGTGCTCCTCGAGCGCTCCGAGCAACTCGCGCACGCCCACGAGGACTCGGGTGCGCTGCGTCGGGCGGGCGAGTTCTCCCTCGAGCACCTCCAGGTAACGGCGGCAAACCGCCGCGACCCGCTCGACGGCCTCCGCTGCCGGATGCCCCGCGAGCGACAACAACTCGCGGACGATCTGCGGGTCGGTCTTGCCATCGAAGCGATAGTGCTCGATCGGTCCGGTCGTGCCAATCTCGTCCAGCAGCGCTCGGCCGATTGCCCGCCGGCCGGCGCCGTCGGTCCAGAGCAGCGTGCCGTCGATATCGAAGAGGACGAGCTTCATGAGGGTAAAATAGCGTCGGAGGGTCGGACCGTGACCGCGGGGTCAGCGATGAGGCTCCGGTCGCCGCACGGCTACGAGACCTTCCCGTAGCCGTCGTACCAGCGGGGTGTCGTCGAAGAGATCGTCCCGGGCCACGCCGCCGCGCGCCAGGGCCGAGTGGACGATGCGCCCCGCTCCCGCCCAGAGCGCCACATGAGACACGCGCCCGTTTTCGGTGAAGTAGAGTAAGTCGCCCGCCTCGTAGCCGGCGCCGTGCGAATCGAGCGGGATGTCACGGCCCTGGCCGACCTGCTGGTCGCTGTCCCGGAGCAGCGCGATCCCCCGAGTCGCATACACACTCTGCGCCAGTCCGGAGCAGTCGATGCCCCACTCGGTCCGTCCCCCCCACAAATACGGTGCGCCGTCGAACCATCGCAGCGCGAACTCGGTCACCGCGAGCATGCGAGCTTCCACGCGGAGCTCCGTCTCAGGACGCACGTTGCCCGCGACGACCGTGGCGAGGTGGCCATCCGCCAGCTCGATTGTCCCGTCGCGGCGTAGCGCGACGCGCGCCCCGAGCGGCAAGCGGCGTCGGCCTCCCCCGTCCGGCACGCGCAGCTCGACACCCAGCGAGCGGCCTGCGGCCCGGTCAGTCCAGTCGGTGGCCCACTCTTCGGGACCTGTCGCGACGTAGCCCGCGTGCAGCCAGCCGTGGTAGCCGTCCAATGCTCGCACGCGCAGCCACTGGTCTCGCCGTTCGAGCACAGCCAGCGTCTCGCCGTGAAGGACTTCGTTGACCCGCGCGGCGCTGAGCTTCGGCTGCTCGAGCAGGGGGGCGAGCGCCGCCGTTAGGATCGCGGCCGCATCGCGGCCGACCGAGGCGTCGGGCAGCCGCACAATATTCGGGGCGATGCCGGCGTCTGTCGCTAGGCGGCGCAGCGCCTCGAGAGCCTCCAGGCTCGTCGTCCGCCCGTCGACTCGCCGCGGCTCGCCGTCCACTGCGATCTCGAAGACGCCGAGGCGCCGGTCCGGCACCCAGCGTCGGCCTAGGTCGTCGATCGCGCGCTCGAGCCTGTCCATCAGGGCCTCCGATCGGCGAGTCCGGGCACTGCAGGGGTCCCCTTGGCCAAGCGCACCGCGCGCTCCAATGCTTCAGGCACCGCTTCGGCGGCGAGGGCCTCGACCTGCAGCGGTGAAGCTGTGGGAGCGCTCCCCGGGCTCACCGCGAACGTGATGTCGCCGTCGAACAAGGTGCCGAATGGCGTGATCCGGCGGGCCAGGGCGTCGTTCGCCGCCTGCGCCAGCGCCTGCAACTGGATGCGGTCGACCGCGGCGTTGGTCGCGACGACGGCGAGTGTCGTGTTGCGACGGCCGCGGCCCGCGTCTTCCGGCCCTCCCTCGCCCCCCTCGCCCCCCCGGTCGGCGAGCGGCGCGCCACCCTGGGCGAGGTAGCGCTGGGCGTCGAGGAACACTCCCTGTGCGTCGCGCGCGCCGGCGAGGATCGCGCCGTGCGCGTCCCGTACGTCGCCCACGGCATTCACCACCACGAGGGCGCCGACGATCACCTCGCCCGACTGCACTGCCCAGCTGCCGAGACCGCCTTTCATCATGCCCGCGAGCCCAGCCGCCTTGCCGACGGTCGCCCCCGTCCCTGCGCCGACCGAGCCCTCGGCGAACGCCGTGCCCGCCGCCTCGCAGGCCCGCTCCGCATCGTTGGGCGTGGGCCACCGCACCGCCTGGCCGGTATTGCCGAGATCGAAGATCACGGCAGTGGGGACGATGGGGACGACGCCGGCGCGGCCGACGGGGAGCCCGCGACCGCGCGCGCGGAGCCAGCGCATTACACCGTCGGCCGCGCCGAGCCCGTATGCCGAGCCGCCAGTAAGGAGGACCGCGTGGATCGCCTCGACGAGGTGGCGAGGATCGAGCGCGTCGAGCTCCCGCGTCCCGGTGGCTCGCCCGCGGGCGACCGCCGCCGCGCGCATTCCCCCCGCGGGGGCGAGCACGACGGTGCAGCCGGTGGCGCCGGCGGGATCGGTCCAGTGCCCCACGGTGATGCCGGGGACGGCGGCCAGGTTGGACGCAGCGCGGTCAGGCATCGACCCGCCAAACGTACTGTTGCTTGCTCGGCTTGTGGAGTCCGCGTAGCTTACGCGCTTCATGGCGTCCCGCGACGTCGCCTCCCCCCCCCCTCCTGAGCCTACCACGATCCTCGTCGTGGACGACGAGGAAGGCATCCGTCAAGCGCTCGAGCGCTTTCTCACGCGCCTGGGATACCGCGTCATCACGGCCTGGGACGCGGCCGAGGCCCTGGCGCAGATCGCCCCCGGCGCTGCCCAGGCGATGCTGTGCGACATCCGGATGCCGAACATGTCCGGCGTCGAGCTGGTCCCCAAGGCGCTGGCGCAGGATGCCGACCTCGCCATCCTGATGCTGACGGCGATCGACGAGCCCCGCACGGCTATCGAGTGTCTCAAGCTCGGAGCCTTCGATTACCTCATCAAGCCGGTGGATCTGGATGAGTTGGAGTTGTCGCTGCAGCACGCGCTGCGGCGCCGTCAGCTCGAGATGGACCGCCGCGGGCTCGAGCAGTGGCTGGCCCGCGAAGTCGCGGTGCGCACGCGCGAGCTGGAGGAGCGTACCGCAGCGATCGCGGCGGTCGCGCTCGACGCAATCGCCGCTGCGCGCGACTGGAGTGGCGCGGCAGGCGCTATCGAGCGACTGGCCGTGGAACTGGGGATGACACCGGAGGAGGTGAAGCAGGAGATGCGGCAGCGGCGTTAGGCGCTGGAAGTTTTCGCCTTCTCCTCGCACGTCTTGCAGCGCGTGACACCCCGGAAGTTGCAGATCAGGCAAATGAACGTTCCGCAATCCGCGCACGGATAGCCTTCCGAGGCACGCTCTTCGTTCCCGCAGTAGCGGCAGACCATCGCGTCGTGCTCTTTCAGAGCAGGCTTATCAACCATGACGTACCTCAGCGGTCAAGAGCGTAGGTCTTAATCTTATCGCGCAAGGGAAGGGCCACAACGGGGCGAGATTCCTATGCCGCTCAGGGACGTTCGTGAATGATCGACCATGACACGCCAAACCGTTCACGGAGCCGGCTGAAGCAGAGGGGTTCTAGAGGTCCAGAGCATAGGTTTTGATCTTATTGATTAGCGTCGCCCGCGAAATCCCAAGCTCCTCGGCCGCCCGGGTGCGGTTGCCGCTGTGGTGCCGCAGGGCCCGTTCTACTTGGACCCGCTCCACCTCCTCCAGGGTGAGCGGCTGGTGGCGTCGCTCCCCAGCTCCCGCCCCCCCTCCCTTGCGGAGGTCCGCGGGCAGGTGCTCCAGACCAATCTGCGGGTGGCCGCGGGCCAGGATCATCGCCCGCTCGATCACGTTGTGCATTTCGCGAACGTTGCCCGGCCACGGCGCCGACAGGAGCCGGTCCAGAGCCTCAGTCGAGCACTCGCCCGGGCAGCCCGGGAGTTGCGCATGTAGCTCACCCAGGATCCGCGTCAGGAGCGCAAGCCGGTCCTCGCGCGAGCGCTCCCGCAACGGCGGTAGGTGCAGCGGCATGACGCTCAGCCGGTAGAACAAGTCCTCTCGGAATTTCCCCGCCTTCACATCGCCGACCAGATCGCGGTTGGTGGCGGCCACGAGCCGCACGTCGACCTTCAGCTCCCGCGACCCGCCCAGGCGGCGAAACGTCTTGGTCTCGAGCACCTTGAGCAGCTTGGGCTGCAGCTCCGGGGCGAGGTCACCGATCTCATCGAGAAAGAGGGTGCCGCCGTCAGCCAGCTCGAACAGGCCCTGGCGACGCTCCTTGGCATCGGTGAAGGCACCCCGCTCGTGACCGAACAGCTCCGAGTCGAGGAAGGTTGCCGAGAGTCCAGCGCAGTTGACTTCGACGAAGGGCCCTGGGGCGCGCGGACTGAGGTGGTGCACCATGCGCGCCACCCAGCCTTTCCCCGTGCCGCTTTCCCCCGACAGCAACACGGTGGTCCGATCGCTCGCCGCCAACAGCTGCATCTGCCGGGCCAGCTCCTGCATCCCGGGCGAGACCCCTAACGTGTCGGGGCCCTCCTCGAGGTGGTTGTGGCTGCGCAGCAACAAGTTCTGCCGTCGCAGCCGCACCTTCTCGGAGACGCGCGCCGCGGCGGCGGCGAGGTGGGTCATGTCCACCGGCTTGGTGAGGAAGTGCTCGGCGCCGAGCTGCATCGCCCGCACGGCGGTTTCGATGTCCCCGTGGCCCGTGAGGAAGATGACCGACGCGCCCTGCAGCTTGAGCCGCTCGAGCACCTCGAGTCCTCCCACGTCCGGCAGATGGAGATCGAGGATCACCACGTCGGGTCGCACACGCTCGAAGGTCTCGATCCCGGCCTGCCCGGTCGCCTCGCGGTGCACCTCGGCGCCGATCCGCTCGAGGTAGGCGCCGATCGCCCGCAGCACGCTGTCGTCGTCGTCGATCAACAGGACGCTGTCAGGCATCGGTCCGGACCCCCCTCGGCAACGCCCGCGGATCGACTAACACGGTCAGGGCCCCCGGGGCGAGGCTCGCCTCGAACGGCGTCGCCCCCCGGACCTCACCGTCCAGCTGGACCGGTTGGGCGGCTCCTTCCAGCACTTCCACCCGCACAGCGCGCCCGCGGGCGAACCAGACCCGTCCGGTTCCATTGGCCGTGCGCCGCAGCAGGTCAAAGAACGCGGCGACGCTCTCGATCACCCCGTCCCCACGTACGGCGACGACATCCAGCAAGCCGTCGTCGGGGCGGATGCCATCGCGCAGCCGCAGGAACGGCGGCACGAGCTCGCCGCAGTTGGCCACGAGGACCATCGCCGCGGACAGCTCGTAGGGCGTGCCGTCCACCGTGACCCGGTGCCCGACGCTGCGCACGCGGGGCAACACGGAGATTCCCGCGGCGATGTATGCCATCATGCGCCAGCGCCACTTCGCCTCACTCGGGGTGCGGGCCATCAGCGCGGCGTCGAACCCAGCGCCGCAGCACACGGCGAAGTAATGCAGGCCGTCGGCGCGATCCACGCGGCCGAGATCGAGGCGCAGCTGCGCGCCGGTGAGGATTACGCGCGCCGCGGCCGCGGGCTGACGCGGGAGCCGCAAGTTGCCGACGAGCAGGTTGCCGGTGCCTCCGGCGACGAGGCCGAGCGGGACGTTGCCGCCGACGAGGCCGGCCGCGGCCTGCATCGCGGTGCCGTCGCCGCCGTAGCAGACCACGACGTGGAACCCCTCCGCGCCTGCCGTCGCGGCGAAGCGCCGAGCGTCACCTGGCGCCGCGGTGGCGAGCACTTCGACCTCCCAGCCGCCGCCGCGCAACGTCTCGCGGATCGCGGTGACGGCACGCGCATCGGTCCGCGCGGCGGCGGGATTGGTGATGAGCAGGGCGCGGGTCAGGGTCAGAACCGTTTCTCCCAGAAGAGATCCAGGCCCATCTGGCGGAGCGAGGAGCCCGGCACGGCGGTCGTGCCACAGATGCGGACCGGCTCGAAACTCGCCTCGGTGCGCCACTCCGCGCTGATCCGGAACTGCAGGCTGGCGCCCAGAGTGTTGGCGACATCTACCCCCTGACCGCTTTGGCCCTGGCAGAACCCGCCGTTCAGGACCAGGAACGTCTTGCGCCCGATCTGCCACCCGGCCGATAGCCGCGCTCCGGAGAAGGGGTCCGCTGGATCGTTGGGACGGAACTCGAAGTAGTCGAGTGGCACCCCGAGATCCGAGACGAACGTGCGCTCGAGCTCGCCCGAGATGGCACTCGAGAGCGCCGCGACCGCGTTGTTCAGCACCATGTTGCTGTTCCCCGTGCCGCCGACGCCACCGAGCTCGAAGCTGGATTGCCCGAACAGCAGGTAGGAAATGATCTCAGTCTGCGACAGCTCGCACCGCTCCACCGCGAGGGAGAGCTTGGGAACGAGCAGCGTCCCACCGATCCGTGCCACGACCGTCAGATCCTCGGACCCGGTCCGGCCGCACAATACCTCGAACCCGGTCCGTCCCGTTGCCACCGGATGCACCACATGCGTGGCCGCGATGTCGAGGGCCGCATCGAGGTCAGGGGTGCCGAAGTAGTGGACTGTGCCCTGGGTCACGAGGAAGTCGCGCGTCACGGGACCGACGACTAGCCGGTAGGTGCCGCGCAGCGCCTGCAGGGTGCCGGTCAGCCCGTAGGTGCGCTCCTCCTTGTGGACCGTCACCGCCCCGGTCAGCTGGATGTTCGCTTCGGACGAGCGCAGCCACACGTCGCTGCCCATCACGAGTTGCAGGCTATCGATGCGCAGGCGCTCGAGAAACACACTCTCGAAAGCGGGTCCGAGCCGCTGGCGCTGGATCAGCGCCGCGAGCGAGGTGTCGATCAGCGAGGCGATCCAGGGGTCGGGCTGGTCGAGGTTCACGACACGTTTGTTCAGGAGGTCGGCGAAATACAGCTCGCCGGATGTGACGGTCCCGCTCCCGGTGAGGGTCGCTCCGAACACCGGGCCCCGCAGGGCGAGGTCGCCGCTCGCCGTCACACTCAGGTACCCCCGGATCTCGAGCGCCTTGAATCCCTCCGCGGTGATGTCGAGCGCCAGGATCGGGTGCGTCAGCTGCTCGAGGCGCACGAACCCGTGGACGTCCGCTCGGCCACTGCCGCTGGACACCGAGAGTTGCCCGAGTCGAATCGTGTCGCCGCTGAGCGTCAGCCGCCCCTGGATCTGCTCGTAACGGACGTTGAGCGGGCGGATGGTCGCGGCAGCCGAATCGATCTGCAGCGAGCCGTCCAGCCGCGGCGCGTCCCAGGTGCCGCGAATTCCGAGGTCCGCTGTGAAGCTGCCCCGCACCTGCCGCAGCAGCGGGGTCGCCGCCTCCAGCACCGACAGGTCCACCTCGTTCGCCACGGCGTGCACGGAGATCGTGTCGGGGAGCTGGCGGCGTTCGACCGTCGTGAGCGCCAGATCGAGCGGCAGGTGCGCTGTCACGTTGAGAACCTGCTGGCCGCTGCGCCACAGGTGCATCGTGGTCCCGAGCCGCTGGTCGCGGTACTCAAGGGAGCCATCGACGTAGGGCGCGCGGAAGTCGCCGAACTGACCATCGTGCAGGGCGAACGAGCCCGTGTACGTAGGCGCCGCCCGCGTCCCGCCGAGCGCAAGCGTGGCGGTGAGCGTCCCCCGCACGCCCACGGTGTCCTGCTGCAACAACGCGTACGCGCCAGCGACGGGGAACCCCTCGAGCTGCAGGTTCGCGCTCGCGGGGCCCTCGGCTGGCAGCGTGCCACGCAAGTCGAGCCGGCCGGCGGCGCTTCGCAGCGTCACAGGTGTGACCGACGCCGCGCTGTCGCTCACACGCACGAGGGCTGGAGCCTGCAGGAGCCAGATGCCGCCCGGGAGCAACAGCGCCAGCGAATCGATCCCGACCGCCAGCTCCGACCCCCCCCCCCTCCCCACTCCCTCCCCCTGGCCAGCGACTCGGCTGCGGGCCAAACGCCCGCCGGCCAGAACGGCCCCGAGATCGCCCAGGCGCGAGCGGGCGAACCAGGTAAGCGAATCCCGGGTCCCCCGCAATACGGCCGACGCCGCGCCAAACCCTGCTCCCCCGTAGGCGAGCGAATCGAGCGACGCGTCGAGCGCGAAGGCGGGCACGGGCCCCGGCTCGTAACGCGCGTGCGCGCGACCGAACGAGATGCTCACAGGCTTCCCGCCGCTGGAGCGCAGCCCTTGAACCGTCCCCTGCGCGTCCACGGCAACCGAATCCAGCGCACCAGAGAGCGCCAGGTGCACGCGCGCAGACCCGCGCAAAGGCCCTCCGAGGCGTGGCCCCGCCAGCCAAGCGACAAGGGAGTCGAGTCCGTTGAGGCTGTCGGCGTCGACATCCAAGGCCAAGACATCCCGTTCGGGCCGCCGCCAGCCGAGCGCGCCCGAGCCGCTGATGAGCAGACCTGGCTCGAACATCCGGAGCGAGTCGACATACACTCGTCCGTCGGCCAGTCGGATGCCGATCGCCCCGCTGTCGAGCACTGAGCCGGCGAGCACCGAGGGGGCGAGGGTAGCGACGAGTTTCCCGCTCGGCGGCGATCCGCTGTCGGCCGTCACCGACCCGTGCAAGGCGAAGGTGAGCAGGGAGGCGGGAGCGGGGTCGTCGCCCGGTTCGGCCCCACGTCCTACGGCCAAACCCGCTCCCTGCACCGCGAGATTCCGCGCCTCGAATCGCCTGCCGAGCAGGCCTAGGATACCATCGGCGCGGAGCCGGCTTCCGTCCCCGCCGCTCAAGTCGGCGTGCACGGTGAGCGCGGCGAGGGTGCCACTCAGGCGAACCGGTCCTGCCACGCTCCCGGCGAGCGGGAGGTTCGGCACGCTCGCCTGCAGTCCGTCGAAGGAGAGCGAATCCGCGACGACGTCGGCCGCCACGCCGAGCGTATCGCGGCGGTTGTCCAGCCGCACCGTACCGTGGATCTGGCTGGGGGCATGTCCGCCGTTGCGATGCCGCAGCGTGCCGCTGAACTGGGCGTCCTCAAGCGGGCCGGTGAGAGTGCCCGTCGCGGCTAGCGTCCCCGGCAAGGCCACGGATGGAACCAGCCGGTGAACGGTGCCGAGGTCGATGGACGCCGCTTCCACCGCGAAGGGCTGGAAGGCGAGCCCTCCTCGGTTGGCCGCGGAGCCGACCACGTTCACCGCTCCCTTCCCTTTCACACGGCTCACCGGCCATCCCGGGACCAGCGAATCGCGGAACGCCCAATCCACGTCCAGCGCCAAAGCGTCGAGCCGCCCGTCGGCGGTGCTGTGGCCGCTGAGATGTCCGTAAAACGGCAGGTGCGCGAGGAAGGCGTGAGGGAGCATCAGGTCGAGGTCTTCGGCGGTGACGTCCGTCCCCCTCAGACCCACGATTCCCGAATCCGCCACCGAGAGGGCGGTGAGCCGACCGGTCAGCCGGCCGCTGTGGTAGGCGAGGTCGAGTGGATCGAGGCGCACCTCAAGCACGCGGCCGTGCGAGCGGAGCGCCGCCGCCGTGCCGTGCAGCACGACGCCGTCGGGGAATCGTGGCTCGAGGAACCGGAGGTCGGCGAGGTGCGCGGAGTCCGCGTGAACGGCGAGGTCGTAGCGCACGGTATCGCGCGGCCAGCGCACCCGCCCTTTGACCGCGAGCGCCGTTTGCGGTAGACGCAGGCGCTTCAAGTCGGCGTCGAGCGAGTCCCCGACGATGGTGATGTGGCCCAGGGCGTCGGTGAGTCGCACACGGGGATCGCTAATCGCGACCGCGAGCGCGGCAATATCGGCCCGGATCCCGCGCTCGCCCGGCGCCGACAGCCGCAGCGCCGTGAGCCGCGCCTGCAGGTGCTCGAAGCGGCGCACACGGCGGCGACCGTCCGGACCGAACGCGTCGATCTCCAAGGCGCTGTCCGCGTGCTCGCCGCCTTTCCCGGGACGCGCCCGCAGCCGGAGCACTAGGGTGCCGTCCGCGATCTGTACGTTCCGCAACAGCACGAGCGGCGCTGGAGCGTGCGACCCGGTGCTGGGGGAGGGGGGGGGGCCGCCGAGTTTCAGCAGCTGCTCCAGGTTCAGACGTCCGTTGCGGTGCTGCACGACGTTTACGTAGGGCCGGTCCAGCACCACCTCTCGCAGCACGACGCGGCCCGCAGCGAAGTCAAACGGGTTGTAGCTGATCTCGGCGTGGGGCAGCCACGCGACCAGCGTGGAATCGGGATCGTAGAGCTTGACCTGCGACAGCGTCACCCCGGTGAGCAGCGAGCCGCTCACGTCTCCCAGCTCGACCGACCCAGCCACCGCTCGCTCCAATGATTTGCGTGTCACGGCGGCGAGTAACGAGCGGCCGGCTCCCGAGCCGACAAGCGCCGACAGGGCGCCGAGCGAGCAAGCCAGCAGCCCGACCAGCGACCAGAGCAGCGCCCCCAGCGACCGGCGGACCATCAGAACGCCTGCCCCACGGCGAACTGCAGGACGATCCGCCGCCAGAAGGTGCTCGGCCGCGGCGTGCTGTAGGAGTCCTGGGCATGCGTCAGCAGACCGGTCGCATTATTGAGATAGAGCAGCGGGCCCGGCTCGGAGGCGTAGCCTTTGTAGGCGGCGTCCAGCCGCACTGGTCCCAGGGGGGTGGTGAAACGCAGGCCGGCTCCCGGAGTCACGCGCAGACTACGCGTCGTGATGAACTCCTTACCGCGCTCCCACACCTGCCCCACGTCTACAAACAACCCCACGCGCATGCGTTGGGGGAACACCGGGGTCGCGAACCGCATCTCGGCGTTGAAGACGAACACGGAATTGCCGCCGGTGGGCGCTGTACTGACGTCGGAAAAGGTCGAGTCACCGAGGCTGTCAATCGTTACGGTCTGGACGTACACGCGGGGCCCGAGCTCATTACGCCCGTAGCCACGCACGGAGTTGGGGCCCCCGGCGTAGAACCGCTGCTCGGGCGGGACGAATCGGGCACTCTGGCCCCTGAGGTTGATGCTCTGAGGCAGAATCGTGCCCCCGCGCAGCCGCCAGGCGAATACGGTCCGCCGGCCGAGCGGGTAGTACTGGGCCACCTCGAGCTCGCCGCGGTTGAACTCGTAGAACGGGTCGGAGCCTACGTAGCGCGACGTGTGCATGACGCTCACCGAGACAAGGCTGCCATCGGTGGGGTCGAGCACGTTGTTCACACGGTTCCGGACCGCCGAGGCGGTCACGGCGGCGAAACGCCGCGTGTTGGCAAGAAAGCTCTGGTCCCCCGGGCCGCACACCCGGAACAGGCTGCAGTAAACCGCGGCATCAGCGCTGGTGCGGCCCACCGAGAAGCTGTAGCCGAGCGTGATGGGGACGTTCCGCCGGGCGTTGAATGTCACCGCGACGTTCGTCCCCACTGCCTGCCGAGTGTACGCCTGATACTCCGAGCGCCGCTCGGCGAACACGCCGACGCTGGCGCTGTGGCGAGCATTGATGAAGGCCGGTTGCGTCAACGTCGCCCCGACGCTGTAGTTCAGCGTGTCGGAGGTCGGGTCCCGCAGGAGATACTCGCAGACGTTGTTCTTGAACCCCGCGTCGAACGGATGCCCCACGCCCAATTTCGAGACGCGCCCGGTGACGTCGAGCGTCCGACCGCCACCGAGGAAGTCATACGCCGCCCAGCCGGCCTGCACCCGGAAGCAGTCCACCGAGCCGTA
>WNFD01002822.1_pt1 | contig 18665 bp, 18 predicted proteins | sample 5400491 | NCBI WGS metagenome assembly WNFD01 (sample SAMN13153343, study PRJNA577476) | soil metagenome | isolation source: 120 cm saprolite under Douglas fir tree site 2 hole 2 replicate 2 | place: USA:California | collected 2015-04-18 | reverse complement strand
CGCGGCTACGGGATTTTCTCTGATCCCACGTGTAAGGCGACGCTGCGACGTGCCGGGCCTCGGGCGCTTGCGTGCCTTTGACGTCACGACGCAACCTCTAGCGGCTTGCGAAGTCGGCGATTCAGCGCGAGTTTTTGGGAATGCCATGGACCATCCCGAACCTCTTGCTGCACGATAAGTCGGTGACGCTCTCGAATATGCGGAGCCTCGGGCGAACCCGCGTGTTCGTCTACTGCAGCAATCCGGACTGTCGCCACAACGCCGAGATCGACGCTAGCGGCTTTCCCGACGACGTGATCTTTGGAGATCTGCAACCCCTGTGTGTACCGAAAACTTAAATCCGGACGTAATGATGGTGAAGCCCGCCGAGGATTGGGTGTGAACGAATGATTCCGATCCGTTGAATCGGACGAAAAATCGGCGCATCCTTGTTCAATGAACGATGCGTTCTGACGGAGTTGTAGTAAGCGGCATAGGAAATTAGAATCCGGCGCAGATGTGCCTCGCCCGGGACAATGATGTAGTCCAAACACTCGCGCTAGATCGATCCGATCAGCCGTTCGGCAAAGCCGTTCTGCCAGGGTGACGCCGCTGCAATCGGCTTGTCCCGAATGCCCATGGCTCGCAATCGGCGTGTGACGACGGCGCCATAGATCCGATCGCAGTCCCGGATCATGTAACCCGGGGCACCGTCCCAAGGAAAAGCCTCGGTGATCTGCCGTGCGATCCACTCCGCCGTCGGGTTGGTTGTGACGTTGATCCAGACGAGATCTCTGCGATCAATCCGTACAATCACGAAGCCATACAGCGGTTTGAACCCGATGGTCGGGACCACGAACAGATCCATGGCGGCAATGTCGGGAGCGTGGTTTCGCAGAAAGGTCTTCCACCCCTGACTCGGAGGTCCACGTCGTTTCACCATGTACTTGGTGACGGTTGATTGAGCGACGCTAAACCCAAGCTTGAGCAGTTCACCGTGGATGCGTGGCGCACCCCAAAGCTGGTTCTCCGTGCTCATCTGCCGGATCAGCGCGCGCAATTCCATCTCGATTCGCGGGCGCCCTCCCCGCGAGCTCGATTTCCAACGCCAATAGCGACGAAAGCCGGCCCGATGCCACCGCACCAGCGTTTCAGGTTGAACAATCGTAACGACCGTCAGGATCGATGGAAACCATCGATACATCTGGACGAGGAACCAGCGGTCGTTGTTGGTAAGCTGGGCTCGCCCCCTCACCTTACGCCGCAAAACGATCAGCTGATGTCGAAGCACCGCATTCTCCGCCTCAAGCCTGCTCTTCGACTCGAATGGCGAGGCCAGCACGGCCAGAACAAACCAAATCAGCGCGATCATCGCGCCAGTTTAGCCGATTCTTATACGCGAAAAATCCGGATAAGCTTTTCGGTACACACAACCTTGTTTTGGCAGCATGGACTCCTGCGAGTGTGATGATTGTTTCTCCGCGTACAGCGACAGACGTTAGAAATGGCGATGCAGAGTCTTTCCGATAAGTTGTTTCGACAGTTTTGTAAAAAACGGTACACGAAGCACTCTGACGGCGACCGGTAGAGCGCGTCGAGGGCAGCGAGGTAATATTCGCCGGGGACGCAGAACGCACGCTCGACTCCGTTGCGCACCAGCGCGTCGGCGAGAATTTGTCGGTCTGCTTTGCGCGGGCGCCGAGACGCTTATCGCGAAACGTCCTCAAATTTGATCAGGTTCTGGGCTCCGCTGTTCGCGATGAGCCGCCGCCCGGCCCTTCGAAGATGCGCATGCAGGCGTCTTCGATATGCGCGCGCATGGCGAGCCGCGCGGCGTCCTTGTCTTGCGCTTCGATGGCTTCGAACATCATGACGTGTTCGGTCTGCACGGCTCTCAAATGTTTCGAGAGGCCGTGTAAGCGTGAGGCTACGCGCGAGATTGATCGCGAACTCGATCGGCATTCGCATCGATTGCATCACGGCTTCGAAGAACTCGTTTTCGGAGGCTCGGGCGACAGCCATGTGAAACTCGAGATCCGCGCTCATGCCGACCAATCCGCGCGATATCGCCGCTTCCATCCGCTTCAGCGCTTCGCGCATCGCGGCGAGCGTTTCCGGCGTGCGATTTTGGGCGGCGTAATAAGCCGCCTCTCCTTCGAGTCCGATCCGGAACTCGTAGCACTTCCTGACCTCGGCGAGACTGTTGACAGGCCCGAAGCCCACCGCGCCGAGGTGGTGAGGCGCAGTTTCCGCCGGCTTTTTGACGTAGCTGCCGGAACCCTTGCGGGAAACGATGAAGCCCATGGAGCGCAGGTGCGAAAGCGCCTCTCGCACCACGGGGCGCGAGACGCCAAACCGATTGGCGAGAACGACTTCCGAGGGCAGTCTTCTCGCATCGTCGAATTCCCCGCGGCCGATCAGCTCGGCGATCCGGGTCGACAAATGGTCCCCCAGACGCGTTGGTTGTGCGAGCGAGCGCCAATTCTCGCCGCCGGGCTCAAGAGCGACTCCCCCACGACTAGGTTGTCTGATATCTTCTGGCGACATTTGCTTCTTCGTCGAAAATGTTGATGTAGCTCACTCGAAACCAAACGGGCCACGAAAATCAGATTGACAACTTTACTGGATTTTCCTCAAGTGGGTGATTAAGGTTCGGGCTGTCAAGGCCAGAGCTGGCGGCGCCGTAGATAGGCTGACGCGCTGAAGCCGGCCGTGTTTTGGCGTCGAGGGCCCGCGGCTTTCGCAAGAGCTGCGCGATAATTTTGCCGCGAAATCGCGGATGTTGGGCCAACGAGCCCAAGGGCGAGAGGAACGTCGATGGATGCTGGGGGGCAAAACCTCGACACCGCCGGCCGGAACGCTGGCGCCGAGTTGGGCGGCGACAAAATTTTGGTCGTGAGCGGCGTGTCGAAGCAGTTCGGCGGCACGCAGGCCCTGACTGATGTCGGCATGTACCTCAAGGCCGGCGAAATCTTGGCGCTGCTCGGCGAGAACGGCGCGGGCAAATCCACCTTGATCAAGATCCTGGCCGAGGTCTATGCGCTCGACAAGGGCACTGTGACCTTTCGCGGCGTCGACGTGACAAGTTCCCTCAGGCACCTGCCTATCGCCTTCATCCATCAGGATCTCGGCCTGATCGATTGGATGACCGTCGCAGAGAACATCTGTCTCACCCTCGGTTTCCCGCGGCGCCACGGTCTGATCGATTGGGCCGCCGCGCGCTCGCGGGCGGCCGCCGCGTTGGAAACGCTCGGCGTCGACATCGACCCCGACGCCCGGATCCAGAGTCTGAGCCGAACCGAGAAGTCCCTGGTCGCGATCGCCAGGGCGCTCTCCGCCGAGGCTGAAATCCTGGTGCTTGACGAACCCACCGCCAGCCTGCCGGCGGATGAGGTGGCGCGGCTGTTCGCCGCGTTGCGCCGATTGCGCGCGCGCGGGGTCGCCATGATCTACGTGTCGCATCGGCTGGACGAAGTCTTCGAGATTGCAGACCGGATGGTTGTCTTGCGCGACGGTCGCGTCGCCGGCGAGCGCCTGGTTACGGAAACCACGCCGGACGAGACGATCCTGATGATCGTCGGCCGGGAGCCGTCGCAGGTCTTCCGACGTCCCGCGGAGCGCTGCGGCTCGCCGCGCCTGGTGCTTGAATCGGTTATGGTCGACGCGGTAGGCCCGGTCAGGTGTGAAATTCACGCCGGCGAGATCATCGGTTTTGTCGGCCTGCGCGGCGCAGGTCAGGAAAGCATCGGTCGCGCGCTGTTCGGCGTCATACCGACCAGCGGCGGACGCGTTCTGCTCGACGGCGAAACGATAGCGGCGGCCTCGCCGCGCGAGGCGATGAGCTACGGCGTCAATCTGGTCTGCGCCGATCGGGTCGGCGAATCGATCGTGCCGAACCTGACCGTTCGCGAGAACCTGTTCCTCAATCCAGTAGCCGCGGGGCTTAGCCTATTTTCGGTGCTCGCGCCGGGTCGCGAAACCCGAGCCGCTTTGGATCTGGGTCAGCGTCTGGGCTTGAGGCCAAACGATCCGACGCTGCCGATCGAACTCTTGTCAGGCGGCAATCAACAGAAGGTCGTGGTTGGGCGTTGGTTGCACCTCGGTGCGAAGGTCTATGTGTTCGAGGATCCGACGGCCGGCGTCGATGTCGGCGCCAAGGCGGAGATCTACCGGCTATTCGACGTGGCTCTCCAGGCCGGGGCCGCTATCGTGATCGTGTCGACTGATTTCGAGGAGGTCGCCAAGGTGTGCCACCGCGCGTTGGTGTTCGATCGCGGCCGCGTCGTCGCTGAACTCGCCGCCGCCGACCTGTCGGTCGAAAATCTCCTCGCCGCGGCCTCCGCCAACATCGGGCACTCAGCAAGAGCGGCGGCCACCGTTTTCACCGATAAGGGCCGGGGCGCTCATGCAGTCAATTAAATCCAACGCGCTCGAGCCCACACGGTCGGAACTTGCCGTGCTGTCGCGCTGGCGAGCGATCGCACGTTTGGCGCCAGTCTATGGCTTGCCGATCCTGACGATCCTGCTGATTGTCTTTTTCTCGTTGGTCTTGCCGGACACCTTCCCGACCGCGCTCAACGCGCGCTCGATCCTCAGCGACAAGGCGATCATCGCGCTATTGTCGCTGGCCGCGACATTGCCAATGATGGCAGGCCGTATCGACCTCACCGTCGGCTTCGGCATCGTCATGTGGCACATTTTGGCGATCAGCCTGCAGGTCAAGTTCGGCGTCCCGTGGCCGGTGGCCATTCTGATCGTCGTCGCCTGCGGAGCGCTGGTTGGCCTGCTCAACGGCCTACTCGTCGAAGTCGCGCAAATCGACTCGTTCATCGCCACGCTCGGCACCGGCACGATCCTGTACGCGCTCGCGCTCTGGCACACCGAGGGGCGCCAGATCATCGGCCCGCTGCCTCCGGGCTTCATCGCAATCAACACAACGTCGATCGCCGGCATTCCGATCCCCGCCATTTACGTGCTCGTCCTGGCTATCGCTCTTTGGATCGTCAGCGAGCGGTTGCCCATCGGTCGCCTTGTCTACGCGATTGGCGCAAACGAGAAGGCAGCCGCGCTCAACGGTATCCCGGTCAGGGCCTACGTCATCGGCGTGTTTGTCGCCTCGGGGGTGATCGCCGGACTCGCCGGCTGCGTGCTCGCCGCCAAGCTCAGGATCGGTCAGGCGAATGTCGGGCTCGACTATTTGCTGCCCGCCCTCGTTGGCGCATTCCTCGGCTCGACCACGATCAGGCCCGGCAGGGTCAACGTCTGGGGCACGATAGTTGGTGTCTTGATCCTCGCCGTCGGCATTTCCGGGATCCAGCAACTCGGCGGAGCGTTCTTTGTCGAACCCCTGTTCAACGGCACGACGTTGGTCATTTCGATCGCGCTGGCGGCGTTCGCGCAGCGCCGGCGCACCGTCGCACGACCAACTCGTGCCGCGGAAGATTCGAGCTAGGAAGCAAGTCGAGGCAGGCCTGGTTTCAAGCGAAATCGCGCATTTGCGCTATCGACGGCCAATCCTGACCGTCGCTGAAGCGCCGGGACAACCGGCCTGGCGAGCCGTGCCAGCATCTCACAGGGAGGAAACAAGCATGTTGAGGTTTCGTTTGATTGGCGGGAGCCTGTTGGCTTCGGCGGCAATCGTCGGATTGCCTATCGTTTCGGCCCAAGCGGCCGATGACGCTTTCATGACAATGGCCAAGGACTACATCGCCCAGGCAGCCGCGCCGGTCACGACCTGGACCGGTCCGACCACCGGTCCGAAGGCGCAAGGCGGGAAACTGGTCATCTACGTCTCGGCCGACCAGAAGAACGGCGGCGCCCAGGGCGTCGGCGATGGCGCTCAGGAGGCTGCCAAAGCGATCGGCTGGGATTTCCGTGTCCTCGACGGGCAAGGCTCGGTGCCCGCGCGCTCGTCCGCGTTAACCCAGGCGATCGCGCTGAAGCCCGCCGGCATCATTCTCGGCACGATCGACGCCGCCGAGCAGGCGCCGATTATCGAGCAGGCGGTCGCGGCAGGGATCAAGGTCGTCGGTTGGCATTCCGGCCCGGCCCCGGGCAAGATCAACGGAGTTCCCGGCGTCATCACCAACATCACCACCGATCCGCTCGAAGTCGCAAAAGCGGCCGGTCTCTACGCCGTCGTCGATTCGGGCGGCAAGGCCAACGTGATGCTGTTTACCGACTCGATCTACGCGATCGCCACCGCCAAGACCAACGCCGAAAAGGCGGCGGTCACTGGCTGTGCGGGCTGCAAGGTGCTGTCGGTTGAGGACACCCCGATCGGCGATCTCTCAAACCGCATGGGTCAGCTGACCACGTCGCTACTCTCCAAATATGGCAAGGAATGGACCTACTCGATCGCCGTGAACGACCTCTATTACGACTTCTCAGCGCCACCTCTGCAAGCGGCCGGAATCGATCCGGCCGGCGGCTATCCTCGGCAAATCTCCGCCGGCGACGGCTCGGTGCCCGCGTTCCAGCGCATCCGTGACAAGCAATACCAGATCGCGACTGTCGCCGAGCCGCTGCACCTCCACGGCTGGCAATGCATCGACGAACTGAACCGCGCGTTCGGCGGGCAGCCGCCGAGCGACTACGTAGCTCCGGTGCATCTGTTCACGTCCGCCAACATCGAGAAAGACGGCGGCGCGCAGAACATCTTCGATCCGGGCAACGGCTACAAGGAGCAATACAGGAAGATCTGGGGCGTCAAGTAATCATCTGGCGCCTTTCAAGCCTCACGAAGACGAGGGACGACGCGCGATAGGCGCGCCGCCCCTTTCCCGGCCCTCGCCGGCAGCCTCGGCGAGGACATCGGGGGCTCCGACAATCCCATCGACCCCCCGGCCAATTAGCAGCCGCGCCAGTTCTAGCCGCGGAGCACAAAATTCAAACGCGGAGATATGATACGATGCCCAGCAACGACCTTCCAAAGCCCGACTACGCCACCAGCAACATGCGCCTCGTCGGCTACAGCGATCAGGCCGGCCGCTGCGATGGCGTGCAGATCATGGTGCACCGCGGCTACGCCTATATCGGGCACATTTTCTCGAAGGGCTTCACGGTCATCGACGTGCGCGACCCGAGCAACCCGAAGGTGGTGAAATATGTCGCCGCGCCGCCGAACACGTGGACGCTGCACCTGCAGGCATTCGATGACCTGCTCCTCGTCATCCACAACAAAGACATGTTCGCCCAGCCTGAGCTCGCTGACGAAAAGAACTACTACAAAGGCTCCGTCGATCACCACGCCAAGGAGGAATCGTCCGGCCGGAACTGGTCGGCCGGCATGGCCGTCTACGACATCTCGAAACCCGACGATCCCAAGCAGATCGGGTTCATGCCGGTCGCGGGCACCGGGCTCCACCGGCTCTGGTATGTCGGCGGACGCTGGGCCTACGCCTCGGCGCTTCTCGACGGTTTTTCCGACTACATCCTGATCACCGTCGACATGCAGGATCCGAAGGAGCCGGTGATGGCCGGAAAATATTGGCTCCCGGGCATGAACGTCGCGGCCGGCGAGAAGGCGAACTGGCCGACGAAGAACGGCCGCTTCGGGTTGCACCACGCCATCGTCAAAGACGACATCGCCTATTGCAGCTGGCGCGACGCCTGCCTCGCCGTGGTCGACGTCAAGGACAAGGCCAATCCGAAACTCATCGTCCACAAGACGTGGGCGCCGCCCTTTGGCGGCGGCACGCACAATGCGCTGCCCCTGGCCGACCGCAATCTCTTGATCGTCGTCGACGAGACCGTGCTCGATAATCAGGAGGACGGCTTCAAGCCAATCTGGGTGTTCGACAATCAGGTCAAATCCAACCCGATCAGCATCTCGACCTTCCCAGCGCCGTCGGACAAGAACTACTTGACGGTCGGGGGCCATTTCGGGCCGCACAACGTCCACGAGAACCGGCCGGGCAGCTTCGTCAGCTCCGAGCTGATCTTCGCCACATATCAGAACGCCGGCCTGCGCGTCTATGATATCAAGGATCAGTTCCGGCCGAAAGAGGTTGCCGCCTTTGTGCCGCCGCCGCCGGCCAAATGGGTCGATCCTCGCCCGAACCGGCCCATCGTGCTGCACTCGGCCGACGTGTTCGTAGACAAGAACGCGCTTTGCTACGTGACCGACTTTAGCGCCGGGCTCTACATCGTGGAATACAAGGGCTGAGCCAAACTCCGAGCGCGAGGACCGACGACATGGCCGACACCGACCTGCTGAAGCCGACCTACTCGCGCAACATGCGCTTGATCGGCCACTCCGATCAGGCTGGCCGCTCTGACGGCCAGCAGATCATGGTGCGTAACGGCTACGCCTATATCGGCCATGTCTGTTCGAAAGGTTTTTCCGTCGTCGACGTTCGCGACCCGACCAGACCGAAGACGGTCAACTACGTCCAGAATCCGCCCAACACCTGGAGCCTCCATCTGCAGGTGCACGACGACCTCCTGCTTCTCGTTCACGGCAGGGATATGTTCTCTCAGCCCGAAATGGCGGACGAGCGGAACTACTACAAACCGAAGTCCGGCACGCACGGCCACGAGGAAGCGCCGCGCGCGCGAAACTGGTCCGCCGGCATGGCCGTGTTCGACATCTCCAAACCAGCGGAGCCGCGTCAAATCGGCTTCATGCCTGTCGACGGCGTTGGGCTGCATCGCATCTGGTATGTTGGCGGACGCTGGGCCTACGCCTCGGCGATGATGGAGGGATTCTCGGACTACGTTCTCATCACCATTAATATGCATGACCCTGCCAAACCGCAGATCGTCGGCCGCTATTGGCTGCCGGGAATGAACCTCGCCGCAGGAGAAACGGCCAACTGGCCGCTGGAGCGCGGGCGCTACGGGCTGCATCATGCGGTCGTCGCCGACGATATTGCCTATTGCGCGTGGCGCGACGGCTGCCTGGTGATGGTCGACGTTGCCGACAAGGGCAATCCGAAGCAAATCGTCCATAGGAACTGGTCGCCGCCATTCGGCGGCGGCACGCACAACTGCTTGCCTCTGCCCGACCGCGATCTGCTCATCGTGCTCGACGAAGCGGTACTCGACGGCATGGAAGACGGTTTCAAGCCGATCTGGGTCTTCGACAATCAGGTGAAATCGAATCCGATCAGCATCGCCACCTTCCCGCAGCCAAACGACCGGGACTATGTCGCCGTCGGTGGACATTTCGGACCGCATAACATTCACGAGAACCGCCCGGGCAGTTTCCAGAGTTCCACGCTGATCTTCGCCACCTACCAGAACGCAGGGGTGCGGGTTTACGACATCAGCGACCAGTTCCGTCCGGTCGAGGTCGGCGCCTGCGTGCCGCCGGCTCCGAAGAAGCTGGTCGATCCGCGTCCCAACCGGCCGGTCGTCCTGCATTCGGCCGACGTGTTCGTCGACAAGAACGGCATTTGCTACTGCACCGACTGGAGTGGCGCCGGCCTGCACATCATGGAGTACAAGGGGTGAGGGTCCTTGCCGGAAGATGTCGTCCGCGCCCGCGGGACCGCTGGCGCAGGAGTTAGTGTTGCCAGGTCATGATACAATGGGACTGCCCGTCCCACTGTGTGTACCGAAAACCTAGATTCGGATTTAGTGGTGATGAAGTCCGCCAAGGATCGGATTTGAAGTGATGACTCCGGTCCGCTGAACTGGGCGCCAGATCGGCGCATCTTTGTCCAGAGACCGATCCTCCTCCTCGGCCCTTTGCTGGGCTTCTTAGTTAGTGTTCTTGTTGCGCAACGTGTCTGCCGGAAAGATCGCGTCGTCACATCGGCGGCTTTACGCCTTCAGCGCCGATCACGACCGCGGCGGCTTCCGAGCCATCCTTCTTCATAACGACGAAGACCTTGCGCCCAGCGGCTAGCTGATCGGCCGGCGCCTTGTTAAAGGCGACGACCGCCGCGCTCGTCGGGATGGTGATCGTCTGTTCGCCGCCGGAGTAATTGAGCCTGAGCACACGGTCCGTTCCGACCTCTTCGACCTTGGCGATATTGGCGTTGGTCATCATATTCGGCTCGGATTCAAGATCCCAGGGATAGTGCCCCTCGGCCAAACCGCGCAGCGAATCATCAAACACATGAACTTCGCGTGCGACGCGCTTGCCGCCCTGCTCGACAGACGTAATGCCGACGAACTTGCCGGACTGGATGACGCTCATGTCGGCCTTGGTCACCAGGAAAAGGCCAGCGTCGTTGGCAAGTTTGATCGATTCCGTTCCGCCCTTGACGGTCTGGACGCTGATCGTTCCGTCCTTCGCGGCGGTCAGCGTGCCGCGGATATGCGCCTGTGCGAAGGCCGGCGCGGAAAGCAGCACGCCAACAAGAACCGCTGCGGCTGCAACCGGTACCCATAGAGTTCGAGACATCAGCATCTGATTTCCCTCCCTTTAACGCTGGCCATAAGGTTTAGCGCAGATTAGGCGCAACGACGTGTCTGCGGTCAAGCAGAATGGTTCCATCCTGCGGAATTGACGCCACCCGGCCGGGCTGAACTCGCGCCGCTGCATGTCCATCCCAACGATTCGTAGCGGCAATCGCGTCGATTTGGCGATGTCAGAGTTACTTCCGCTTTTCCCCTGATATCCGACGTTCGTCAGAGGATCGGCAAGTCCGAAAAGTGCCAATTCCGGAAGTCGCAGTTCTGGCTTAGACTGCTTCGTTCCGCGAATGTTTGGGGTTCGAGCGCTTATTTCATGGAGTGCAGGCCGACTGTGTTGCCTTCGGGGTCGGTCACGAGGGCGATGTAGCCGTATTGGCCGATTGAGAATTTATCTTTCATGATCTTGCCGCCGCTATTGGGGACACGTGCACACTCAACGGCGCAATCCTGGCATGAGAAATAGATGATGACGCCTCCCATCCCGGAGGGAGCACCTTCCATCTTCACGAGTGCGCCTGTGGCGCCGGGGTTGTCGGGTTTGCCAGAAAAGGCCCACATTTCGGATACTCCGGGTCCTGGGTCGACCAACTTCTCCAACACGTAAATCTCGAACCAAACGACGGCGTTCCTATCCATGGGATGCCTCCCGATGTAAGCGCGCTGATCAATGCCGCGGTAGATTTCCTTGTCGGGCGAACGCCGATCGTTGGCTAAAGTTCCGGGCGCTTCCGCTTCGGTTCATTCACGTCGGTTAGACGATGTCAGTGTAACTTCCGCTTATCCCCCGAAAGCGGCGGACGTCGAGGCACTTCGCATTCGTGCCAAAAGGCGACGTGCGCGGCATAGTTCGTTACCTCGTTTTGGTTGGGCGAGTAATTTTGGAGCCACTTGAGGCCCAGCGAGTTCGACACGATCGTTCCCGAAAGCACAAGGCGTTCAACCTTTTTACACTTGATGAGATCGATCTCGGAGCGAGGACGGAAGCTCTCTCGTGTACTACCAAGTGGCGGTTGCGGGATCTCGCAGGTCTCCTGGGAGTGGAGCAAGATGCGCGAAAACGCTCCACTTTTGTCCTTTGATTCCGCTCGAAAGGGATTACTCTGTCAACAGGGGCGTCATCCGCGTAATTCGACCAAAGCGAGCAAAACCAAACCGCCCCTAGCGGCGATATCGTCATCCTTCGAGTTTCTGAGCAGGGAGGACCTTAATGCACAAGCTACTTGCCGGACTTATCAGCCTCGCGATCGCAACGATCAACATCACGCTCGCCCATGCGCAGGAAACAATTAAGATCGGCGTAATTTTGCCTTACTCTGGCCAGTTCGCCGACTTTGCGACACAGCTTGATAACGGCATGAAGCTCTATATGAAGCAAAATGGCGACAGCATCGCCGGCAAGAAGATCGAGATCATTCGAAAGGACACTGGTGGTGTGGCGCCCGACGTCGCAACGCGGCTCGCGCAGGAGCTTGTCACGCGCGACAACGTGGACATCCTCGCCGGCTTGCAGCTCTCACCGAATGCCATCGCGATTTCCGCGATCTCTGCCAAGGCGAAGAAATTTACGGTGATCATGAACGCCGCAACCACGGCAATCATCACCATGTCGCCCTACTCCGTGCGCACCTCGATGACGTTCCTTTCGATTGGTGGAAGCGCTGGAACCTGGGCGTACAAGAGTGGCATCCGCAAAGTCTACACGATGGTTTCCGACTTTGCTCCGGGTAAGGATATCGAAGCGGCGTTCCACGATGCGTTCAAGAAGGCAGGCGGCGAGATCATCGGATCGGTGCGCATGCCGGTGGCTAATCCAGATTTCTCCGCCTTCGTGCAGCGCGCGAAGGACCTCAATCCGGAATCGATTTTCATCTTCGTCCCCGGCGGCGCCCAACCAGCGGCGCTGGGCAAAACTTTCGCCGAGCGCGGCGTCGATGCCAACAAGATCAAAATCATCGGGACGGGCGAGGTCACCGAAGAGACCTCATTAAAGAACATGGGGGATGCTGCTCTCGGCATCATTTCCGTCTACCACTACGACTACAATGACGAATCCAAACTGAACAAAGAGTTCGTCGCGGCCTACAATGCTGAGTTCAAGCGGAATCCGGACTTCTCTTCTGTCGGCGGTTATGACGGAATGCACGTAATTTACGAGGCGCTGAAAAAGACGGGTGGTTTAACCGATGGCGATAGTTTGGTCGCAGCTGCTAAGGGTCTCAGTTTTGAAAGCCCCCGCGGGCCATTTAAGATCGATCCCGAGACGCGCGACGTTGTACAAAACATCTATATTCGACAGGTGCGCAAAGTCGGAAACGACCTACGCAACGTCGTGATCGAAAAATTGGAAAACTAAGCCGCGAGCGATTGCGGCCGGTAGCAAGGGGGTCGTCACCCGTTTTTTTTCGAATGAAGCATTCACGGTCCGAGCAAGTCTTTTGGTCGCACGACCTACGCATAGAATGTCTGCTCACGACAGGTTTTTCGGAATGCAATTTCCGGCGAGTGGCGAACTCTGCGCTTTCCCTCCTCCAAAGTGGCGGGAAACGAGCCCGGGGTGGAGTTACAAATTGACCATCCTGCGGGAGCGTTCATTGGAACGCGCTCCATGATCGGCGTTCTGTTCGATGGCTTCGCATATGGGATGCTGCTGTTTCTGTTGTCGGTTGGGCTGTCCGTGACGCTGGGGATGATGAATTTCGTCAACCTCGCGCATTGCGCTTTCGCGATGCTCGGCGGCTACATCACCGTTACGCTCATGAACGATTGGCACTGGCCGTTTTTGGGAACGCTTCCGCCTGCGTTCCTAGTCACCGCGCTCGTCAGTGTCGTATTTGAGCGTGTGCTCTACCGCCGGCTCTATAGAGCGAGCGATCTAGACCAGGTGCTGCTTACTATCGGACTCGCCTTCGTGTCTGTGGCGGTCGCGGCTTATTTCTATGGCACGATTCAGCAGCCGGTGAGGATGCCCGACTATTTGCGCGGCTCGGTGACGGTCCTCGGGCTGACCTTCGGTGCCTATCGGCTGTTCCTGATCTCCGTCGCGCTGGGGATCACGGTGCTGCTCATCGGCGCGCTTGAGTACACCCGCTTCGGCGCGCAGGTGCGCGCCGCTGTCGACAATCAACGCATGGCCAACGGCCTCGGGATTAATGTGGATGGCGCATTCGCCTTCACGTTCGCGCTCGGTAGCGGCCTTGCGGGTATCGGCGGGGCGTTGGCAATCGAAATTGTCGGACTCGATCCATCCTTCGCCTTCACCTATTTGATCTATGTGCTGATCGTCGTGTCGGTCGGCGGCCTGGGCTCGATCGCCGGGTCGTTCGTCGCCGCGATCCTAATCGGGATTAGCGATGTGGCGGGCAAATACTACGTACCCGAGCTCGGTGCCTTTCTCATCTATCTGGTTATGGTCGCACTGCTGATGTGGCGGCCGTCCGGCCTGTTTGGGAGGCGTTAATGTCCGTCGCCTCTACAACCCCGATGCTGCCACGCAGCTATCTCCAGGCGCAGGCACGCTGGCGGCCCATCGAGATCGCATTCTGGCTAGCTACGCTGCTGCCATTTTATTTCCTCCCGAACTATCTTGTGCTCGCGAGCCAGATCGCCATTATAGGGCTCTTCGCACTCTCACTTGACTTGATCCTTGGCTATGCGGGCATCGTGTCGCTCGGCCACGCGGCCTTCTTTGGCCTGGGCGCATATACGGCTGGACTGATCGCCAAGCACGGTTGGGGCGAACCTCTTACGGGCCTTTTCCTCGCGGCTCTGATCGCCGGCATCAATGGTTACGCCGCAAGCTTCATTGTGTCTCGCTTTCGGCATCTCGCGCTCATCATGATTACGCTCGGAATGGGTTTGCTGTTGGCCGAGGCGGCGAATAGTGTGAGCTGGCTCACAGGAGGCGCCGACGGGCTACAGGGCGTGAAAATTTGGCCGCTGCTCAACACGTTCCGCTTCGATCTCTACGGTTACACCGCCTACAGCTACGCACTGGCCGTCCTGTTCCTTGTGTTCCTGGTGGCGCGGAACATCATCCACTCGTCGTTCGGCCTGTCGCTACGCGGCATACGGGAGAATCCCATCCGTATGCCGGCGCTTGGTGCGTCGAGCCGCTCCCATTTGCGCAAAATTTACACCATCGCGGCAGTAATAGCCGGTATAGCGGGCGCGCTGTTGGCGCAGACCACCGAGACCGTCTCTCTTGAGTCTCTCGGTTTCCAACGCTCTGCCGATGTGCTCGTGATTCTTATTCTCGGCGGCGCCGGCCGACTTTATGGCGGGCTCGTCGGCGCAATCATCTTCATGGTGGCGCGTGACCAATTCTCCGGCAATACGCCGCAGTTCTGGTACTTCTGGATCGGCATCCTGCTGATCGCCGTGGTGATGTTCCTACCGAATGGTATCTTAGGGGGGCTCGCCAAGCTTGGTGCGTCGTGGCAGCGGAAATTGCGGACCAAGGCGCCGTGAGCGCGGCGCTATCCACCCGCGGGCTGGACAAGCGCTTCGGCTCGCTTGTCGTTGCGGGGAATATCTCATTCGAGCTTCCGTTCGGTGCGCGCTACGCACTGATCGGCCCCAACGGCGCCGGCAAGACCACGCTGATCAACCTGATGACCGGCATGCTACGGCCTGACGCCGGCGTGATCTTGCTCGGCAACGAGGACATCAGCGCGATGGAGCCAGAAACTCGAGTTAATCGTGGTTTGGTGCGGACCTTCCAGATCAACTCGCTGTTTCCGAACCTCAACGCGCTCGAAGCAGTGACACTTGCGATCTGCGAACGCGAGCGCGTGTCACGGATCTGGTGGCAGCCCATCACGGCCCATAGTGGCGTCGTCGAAGAGGCGCACGCCATCCTTTCCACGCTAATGCTCGGCAATGATTGCTATCGACCGACGTCTCAACTGCCCTACGGCCGCCAGCGGCTCCTGGAAATCGCGTTGGCGCTCGCGACTAAACCGAAGGTGTTACTGCTCGACGAGCCCGCCGCTGGAGTGCCGCGCGACGAAAGCGCGGAACTGTTCGCAGTCATCTCGAGTCTTCCGCGCGACATCACAGTGATGTTTATCGAGCACGACATGAACTTCGTGTTTCGCTTCGCCAGCCGCATTATCGTAATGGTCGGCGGACGCATCTTGCTCGAGGGTACGCCCGATGAAATCGCCACAGATCCGCGTGTGCGCGAGGTCTATCTTGGCAGGTCGCGCCATGGCTGAGCCCTTGCTTGCACTAAACGAGGTATGCGCCGGATACGGCGGCTCGATCGTACTCGAAGGTATCTCGCTCGAGTTGCCCGAGCGCGGCAGCCTCGCGGTGCTTGGTCGCAACGGCGTCGGCAAATCGACTCTCCTCCTTACTATCATGGGCTACACTAACGTGACACACGGGACAGTGCGTTGGCGCGGTGAGGAAATTACGGCGCGCCTACCGCACCGGCGCGCGCGCGCTGGCCTCGGATGGGTTCCGCAGGAGCGAGAGATTTTTCCTTCGTTGACCGTGGCGGAAAATCTCACAGTCGCCTCGCGCCCTGGGCATTGGGATCTGAAGGCGGTCTATGAACTCTTTCCCCGCCTCGCAGAACGCCGCGCCAACATGGGCAATCAGCTCTCAGGCGGCGAACAGCAGATGCTGGCAATCGCGCGCGCGCTGATGACCAACCCGTTATTGTTGCTTCTCGACGAACCGCTTGAAGGGCTGGCGCCCATTATCGCCGAAGAACTCACCGCCTCGATCTCCCGTATGACGGCAGACCACGACATTGCGGTTGTCTTGATCGAGCAACACGCGGAAGTCGTTTTGTCCCTGACCCGTGATGCTATTGTGATGGAACGCGGCGTCATCGTACATCGCGCGCTCTCGCGCGATCTGCTCAATGATGCCACGACCCTCGATCGACTGATCGGCCTACGCGCATCGAAGGTCAACAATGACAGAGCATGATCAGCACGGCAGGCGCCGAATGACCGCACACTTGGTCGAAGCACATCACGCTCCTGCAACGGCCTAGTGCGCCGAGAGCGAGACCATCGCCTGCTCGTAATTTCCCGAGCCCATGCTGCCGGACTCGAAAATCTCATGCCTAGCAATCCAGTCGAACGACTGCTCGAATACATCCCGACTGTAGGGCTCGAACACGATGCGCTCGCCTGGCCCCCAGCACCGCGTGTCCATCGCAGCATGGAAACGTTCGGGAAATTCCATCTTGTAATAGTGGGTATAGAGTTCCGGCCGCAGGTCGATGTCACGTTGTGCCCGACGTAGTGCCTGGAAATATTTCCGCACATCCTCCATGTCGGGATCGCCGTTGATCATAGCGCCGATCATGAACGTGGTGTCGATGATCTTGCGATAGCCTAGTTGCTCGGCGAAATAATACGGCCCGCCGAACAGCGTTGCCGCGTGCGCCTTACCCTCGAAAAACGCTTCCATCCTACTGAACAGCATGCCCTCGCCGAACGATAGCTTGATCTGCTCGCTGGCCATGTAAGGCTCGAGCGCTTGGATCGTGGCGTAATGGCTGCCCGACTGAAAGCCGACCGAGATCGGTACGTTGGCGAGGTTGGCTGGCGATCTGATGGGTGAGTCGGCGCGCACGAAGACGCCTGACGGTGCCACCGAGTAAGCGTCCACGAACAATTTGGTATGGCCCCGCGACGCCGCCACATTCACCGTCCAGTGGCAGGCGCAGGTGATGTTAGATTCGCGCCCCTTCTCGATGCTTTGGAACGCGCCACTACTCCCGGTCACATGGTGCGCGCCATCGGTTGAGCGGATAAATTCTTTGAACTCGTAGTCGAGGCTTTCGGCATGAAAATAGCCCTTCTCTTCCGCCACCCAAATTCGCGTCGTCGCATGGCGCCCTCCGAAGGAAACGCGTCAACCAATGTGCGCACTGTACCACTTTGCTCGCTGACGGGCAGAAATTGCAGCAACCTGCCCAAGGATATTATCCGCCCTAATGTCCGTTGTGGGTCAATGGACTAAACCGCTCGCGCGGTAGGGCGCTGCGGCGGGCGACACAGCCAACACGATAGCCCGACGGGGCGTCCTGTTTTGAGATGAGGGGTTCGCAACCTTCACTCAAAACAGGAGCATCCCCCATGACCGATAAGGCCATAAGCCCGCTGCGGCAGCGCATGATCGAAGACATGACGATCCGCAAGTTAGCGCCAAAGACCCAACGTTACTACGTGCAGCGGGTCAAGCACTTCACCGCCTTCCTCGGCCGATCGCCCGATACCGCGAGTTTCGAGGACGTTCGCCGCTATCAGCTTCATCTGGCGGCAGGTGGCGCGGGCGTTCCGACCCTCAACCAAGCGTCTCGACGCTGCGGTTCTTTTTCAGGATCACGCTTGGACGCGCCGACATCATCAATCACACCCAGTTTGTCCACGAGCCACGCAAGCTGCCGGTTGTCCTGAGCCCTGAGGAAGTCGCGCGTTTTCTTGATGCGGCACCGGGGCTCAAGTACAAGGCGGCATTGAGTGTCGCCTATGGGGCCGGATTACGCGTGTCCGAGGTGGTCGCGCTGAAGGTATCCGACATCGACAGCAAACGCATGGTGCTTCGGATCGAGCAAGGCAAGGGCCACAAAGATCGCTACGTGATGCTTTCGCCGCATCTACTTGAGCTGCTGCGCGCCTGGTACAAAGCAGCCCGCCCACAAGGGTGGCTGTTTCCCGGAATGAACCCGGTCAACCCGATGACGACGCGCCAGCTCAGGCGCGCCTGCCATGCCGCCGCTCACATGGCCGAGCTAGGCAAGCCCGTGTCCCCGCACACCCTTCGTCACAGCTTTGCGACGCATCTGCTGGAACAGAACACCGACGTTCGGGTGATCCAGGTCTTGTTGGGGCACGCCAAGCTCGACACCACGGCGCTCTATACGCGTGTCGCCACCAAGACCATCCGGGAGATCATCAGCCCGCTCGATCGCATTACGGGCAAGATCAAGGAGGGCGCCGAACCGCCCGCCTGAAGCACCGGGCGTGTCGCGTTCACGGCTGGAGGTCGCGGACATCTTCCGCGGCCATGGAGCGGCGTGGCGCAAAGCCAACGCCGGCCATATGAGCCTTGGCCAACTCAAGGTGATGTCGGCGATCGAGAGCTGCCGCACGGCGGCGCTCGGCGGCCACGTCGCGCGCTGTGAGGAGTGCGCCCACAGCCAGATCTCGTACAATAGTTGCCTTATGGGCAATTTTTGTAATGGTGAGCTGGCGACGGCCTCGGTCGCCAATCTAGCGTTTTTCAAATGGTTCGGCGTCGATCGGCCTGCCTTTTGCTCTCCATTACAACAGCGGTGCGCCGAGATCGGCCGA
>WNFD01004711.1_pt1 | contig 18667 bp, 14 predicted proteins | sample 5400491 | NCBI WGS metagenome assembly WNFD01 (sample SAMN13153343, study PRJNA577476) | soil metagenome | isolation source: 120 cm saprolite under Douglas fir tree site 2 hole 2 replicate 2 | place: USA:California | collected 2015-04-18 | reverse complement strand
AAGCCTTCCAGCAGGCCGACGCCAGCACCAGCCGCAAATATGGCGGCACCGGCCTTGGCCTCGCAATCAGCCGCGAGCTATCGAACCTCCTGGGTGGCGAAATCCAGCTGCGCAGCGTGCCAGGCGTCGGCAGCACATTTACGCTTTACCTGCCGATCACATATGCAGGACCCTCGAACGCCGTGCGGCCCGCGACAACGTCCAGCACGGCGCAAGTGCAACCGCCGGGCGTACCGATCGTATTGCCGGAACGTACGATCGAACAGATTCCGGACGACCGGCATGAAATCCAGCCGGGTGACTCCATCCTGCTCATCGTGGAAGACGACCCGCACTATTGTCGCGTTTTGGTCGACCTCGCGCGCGATAGAGGATTCAAGGTGTTAGTCGCAATGCGCGGCGCCGATGCGCTTGAACTTGCCAAGCAGTATCAACCGAGCGCCGTTTCGCTTGATGTGTTCCTCCCCGACATGTTGGGCTGGAGCGTGCTGAGCCAGCTCAAGCAGAGCCCGCTGACGCGCCACATCCCCGTGCAAATCATCACGCTCGATGAAGACAAACACCATGGCCTGGCGCGCGGTGCGTTCTCGTTCGTGACCAAGCCGACGACGACCGACGAAGACAACTTGGCTGAACAAATGAGTATCTCTGAATTGCTCGGCTATGACGATGTCGAGATCGAAACCGCGAGCACCGGCCGCGCCGCGCTCGATGCGCTGCGCCGCCAACCTGCCGATTGCGTGGTGCTCGATTTGCGGTTGCCTGACATGACCGGCTTCGAAGTCCTCGAAGAACTCGGTGCCGATCAAGCACTGTCGGAAGTACCAGTCGTCGTATTCACCGGGCGCGAACTCAGCGCCGAGGAAGACGCCCGGCTGCACACCATGGCCCGCAGCATCGTGGTGAAGGGTGTCGAATCGCCGGAGCGTTTGCTCGACGAAACGGCCCTTTTTTTGCACCGCGTGGTCACCGAATTGCCGCCCGAGAAACAGCGCATGCTCGAGCGATTAACCAGCTCCGACGAGGATCTCGTTGATCGCACCGTCCTGCTCGTCGACGACGATGCCCGCAATATCTTCGCACTGAGCAGCGTGCTCGAACGGCGCGGCATGAAGGTCCTGACCGCGACGACCGGCAACGAAGCCATCGAACTGATCGAATCCAAAAACAACATCGCCATCGTGCTGATGGACATCATGATGCCCGAGATGGACGGCTATCAGACGATGGAGCAAATCCGGAAGAATGCGAATTTCCGCCGGCTGCCGATAATCGCGCTTACTGCAAAGGCGATGAAGGGCGACCGCGAGAAGTGCCTCGATGCCGGCGCCTCCGACTATCTGGCAAAGCCCGTAAACACCGAACAACTGCTGTCCGCACTCCGCAGTTGGCTGCATCGTTGATAACGAGGACACCCATGCTTGACGACAAGGTCAACATTCTCCTCGTCGACGATCAGCCGGCGAAGCTTCTCACCTATCAAGCGATTCTGTCCGATATCGGCGAGAACCTGCTGAGCGCAAGCAATGCTACGGAAGCGCTTGAGCTCCTGCTGAAGAACGACATCGCCGTCGTCCTCATCGACGTCTACATGCCGGACATCGATGGCTTTCAGCTAGCAGAGATGATCCGCAATCATCCGCGATTCGAAAAGACAGCGCTCATTTTCATATCAGCCATTTTGCTGACCGACGTGGATCGCCTGCGCGGTTACGAAATGGGCGCCGTCGACTATGTGCCCGTCCCGGTCATTCCGGAAGTACTGCGCGCCAAGGTCAAAGTGTTTGTCGAGCTATTCCGCAAGACGCGTCAGCTCGAACAGCTCAACCGAGAGCTCGAAGCGCGCGTGGCGGAGCGTACAGCCGAACTTGCGGCATCCACGCTCCAGCTCCGACAAAGCGAGCGTCTGCGCAGCCTTGCGCTCGCTGCCGGACAGATGGGCAGCTGGCAATGGAATGTCGCGCGCGGCTCGAACGTCTGGGACCAGGGCCAATGCGAAATTTTCGGCGTCGATCCGGCCACTTTTGTGCCGACGATAGAAAGCGTGCGCCCGCTCATCAATCGCGATGATTTTGAACTGTTGGTCGGCGCTTTCCGGAAAGTTACGAAGGATGCCAATACCTTCCAGACCGAATTTCGCGTGCGGCGGCCGAACGGCGAAATACGCTGGTGCACGGGCACGGCAGCGGCGAGCTTCGACGAGCGAGGCCGGCTGATCTGGCTCAGCGGCGTTACCGCCGACATCACGGATCGCAAGCGGGCCGAAGAACGGCAGATCCTGCTGGCTGAAGAAGTCGATCACCGCGCGCGCAATGTGGTGGCAGTCGTGCAGTCGATCATGCGCCTCACTCGCGCTGACAACATCGATGAGTACATCGGCGCGCTTGATGGCCGCATCGGCGCTCTTTCCAATGCGCACAGGCTGTTGGCGAGTTCGCGTTGGGAAGGCGCGGATTTGAACCGCCTTGTTGAAGAAGAATTTGCTCCGTATCGCGCGGGCGGCAGTGAGCGCGTTGCAGCTCGCGGCCCCGGTATTGTGCTGCCGCCAGCCACCGCACAAACAATTGCCCTGGCACTTCATGAGTTGGCAACGAACGCGGCGAAATACGGCGCGCTGTCCGCCGACGCCGGGCGAGTGGACCTCTCATGGCGTACTGAACCAGGAAAGCTCGAACTGAGATGGGCCGAATCAGGTGGCCCACAAATTTTGGTGCCCAGCCGCCGCGGCTATGGCAGCCGCGCCATCGTCGCCGGCATCGAACGCCAGCTCGGTGGTGCGGTGAGTTTCGATTGGCGCGCCGATGGCCTGTGCTGCACGTTATCGCTCCCCTACGATGTCGATATTGAATCGGCCAAGCGGACTGCCTTTGAGCGACGGCAAATTGACGGCATCGACGGCGCTGTGGTGGCAGCCATTTCAACCGATCCGAACGACAAGCGCGTCCTTCTGGTCGAGGATGAGCCTCTTGTGTCAATGATGTTGGCGGACATGCTCTCCGCTTTCGGCCACAAGGTCGACGGGCCTTACAACCGATTCAACGACGCCATTATCGCCGCCAAAAGTAACAACCTGCAGGCGGGTATTCTGGACGTAAATCTTGGCGGCGAGAAAACGTATGCCGTGGCCGACATTTTGAGCGGCCGAAAGATCCCCTTTGCGTTCGTCACCGGCTATGGCCCTGACACTATCGTGGCCGAATTTGCTCATGCCCCCGTGTTGCAAAAGCCCGTCGAGGCGGCAAAATTGCACGCGCTGCTGCAGCGAATCGTACGGTAGGCGCGCGTTTCTCGCCGGACTATGCCTGCTTTCAACGACAACATTTTTGAATAGGGCAATAATTATTGAAGAGGCCCCGCACTAGCCGTTGCTTCGCTGTTCATCATTGGAAGCAGCAATTCTTTAAGCGGCTGGGCTAAATTCTTCGCGTAACTCGTCGTTAGATGGTCCCTATCTCGATACACAATTATTCCATCCCGTACTGCCGGGCAACTCGTTTGATCGCAGAATATCGAAGAAAAATCGACGAATCGGACACCTGGAACCGCCTCAGCGACGCTGCGCTCGGCGTCTGTGATTGTGCTACTTACGGCAAGCGAGCGCGGGGTCGCGCAATGGGATTCGGGGACGCCGCGCCAATCGGCATATGAAAGACAATTTCGGATATTCGTGGCAGGTGTCGGGCTGTCTCGCACCAGAATTACCGGAATCCCCGCAGCCTGAAGCTGCCTCAGCGAATTCTCAAGCCCGGCCGACCAAGTCGTCAAATCCACGGCATGTTCGCCCAAATCTGAATGCGGGCCCTGAATATAACCGCTCGAGAATTCCACGACGATGACAGCAGCAGGGCCAAGCCTGACAATCGAATCCAATGCCTGCGAGCGCCAGATTGCGCATTCTGAAGAAATACGATGCAAACGAATATTAAAAACGGGAATTTTCGCGACCGCGCACGACGATTTGAGATAGGTCACCATACGCCACCCCTCACTGTCGGCGAGTGCGGCGAGCGGTGTTGACCATTCATCGGCATGAGAGTCCCCGAGCAAAACGAAGGTCTTTGAAGGCGAGCCTGCCCCAAAACTGCATCCGACCGGATTGGCGTCGGTAAATTCAAGAAGGCAACCACGGCTGCTCGCGGCCGAAGGGAGCGATGTTGATTCGAAAATTGTCTTCTGTACCGGCGATGATACGAGCCGATGAACGAAAACCGCTACCCCGCCCGCCGCAACGGCGCCAATGGCGGAAAGCGTCACCCCCATTGCAAGCGACCTTTTCGTTCGCGCCGCCAACCACGCGTTTGACCGCAATGGCTGTTCCAATAGTTGATAACTTACCGCCGCACAGGCCAACGTTAGCGCTGCGCACGCGAGGCGCCCCCACGCGGATAGCGACGGATAAAGGATTGAGACAAAGACTATAATCGGCCAATGCCAAAGATAGATCGAATATGAGTGGCGGCCGAGCCACTGGAACGGCCCCGTCCCTAATAATAGCGCCGGACTGCGCGAGCTTTTGCCCGCCCCGCATACCAGCACACATAGCGTGGCTCCCACAGGCAGCAGCGCGGCATAACCGGGAAAAGCAGTATCTTCATCGAAGATAATGAATGATACGAGCAACAGTGTCATTCCGAACCACCCGATAGCCGGCGCTGAATTTCGGAACCAGCGCGTCACCGGAACAAGTGTCGCCAAGCCGCCGAGGCCAAACTCCCAAACGCGCGCGGGAGATGCGTAGAATGCCCAGGCTTGTTTCGAGTGGGTCAGCCAAAGACAAAAAATAAACGACGCAAATATCGTCGCAGCAATCACGATCACAAGTAGGCTTCGCTGCAGCTTTAAGCGGCCTGCGACCAGAAACAGGACGGACCATAAAAGATAAAACTGCACTTCGGCCGAAAGTGCCCACGTGTGAAGAAAAGGGTTATTGGCGTTCTCCGGTGCAAAATAATCGAACCACTGCTGAAGAAACCAGAAATTGCTGACATAGAGCCGGTAACAAGGAGCAAAGTCGGAAGAAGGCGTCGCGCTCTTTTCCCGTAGAAATTCTGCGGGTTGATGCGACCCGTCTTATCAAGCTCCGCAGTCAGTACTCCGGTAATGAGGTATCCTGAGATGACAAAGAACGCGTCGACACCGACGAAGCCTCCCCGCAGCCATGAAAACTTTAAATGGAATCCAATGATTGCAAGAACTGCGACCGCCCTGAGGCCTTCAATGTCGTAGCGAAACGGCAGTGCCGCCAGCGCTTCTGGTTTGAATACCTTTGGCTCTGTATTATTCAGAATCATGAAATCCTGGGTGGGACTGAGATTCCCCAATTCGTAGGTCATCGATGCGCTAAGTTGCGCGTGAGAAATTGAATTTAATCGTCGAAATTGGGGCTAAGTAAGTCGCTCGTTGGGCAACTATTTGAAGCTCGAACACACATCTTATTACGCCGGCCAGTTGCGTCGGTTGTGGCCTAAACTCCGCGAGGGAGTCGCATATGCTCTCCGCTGGAGCCGATACGCGTGCATTTTGTGGGACACACTTTTTGCCACATTCGTTGCCGAGTCTCTAAATACGACGGACATCGAATAACCCACTAAAATCATGAAAAGATAATCGCTCCATCCGCGTAAAGTTACGCCGTAGATGGCGGTCATGATGTAGATCGCGACCTTGAATGAATCATTTTCCATCAACATCCTGCGGCATTGGTAAAAATAGAAAACAAGATACGGAATTCCGAACGTAAAATAATTGAACAAAATAAAATTATCGACGGTGGTGAAGTATTGAGCCAGATCAGATTGCACCAACCCGAAGCCGAATCCACCCAACCCAAAACCGCTAATTGTGGCGAATGGCGCCAGGCGGTCCATCAGTTCGAATGGAGCTACAAATATCGTTGTTCCGCGATACCACAGGCTCAAGAGCGGACGCGGTACGCTGTCAACCGTATACGAGAGTGCAATGCCGATAACGACGAGTGGCATCAGCACCGCAAAAAACGAGATCCAGAGGCCCCAATTGAGAAGCAGCTGTTCAGAAACCTTGCGTCGCAGATCGAACGCAGTCCAAAGCGTCACGTACACAAATAGGCACAGCAGATTGGTGCGACTCGTCGTTAGAAACACTCCAACCGATGCGACGGTCGCGCAAAAATAGAACGTGCGCCAGCGCAGACTGAAAGACAGAAAAATAAGTAACGAAACAATCGACGACGCCGCGCCATGCTCATCGCCCCCAAAACCGAATCCGCGAACGTCACCGCCTGAGACCCATTGCATGCCTTTGAATTGCTGCGTAACGCCCACGCCCTCAAATTGAATGTCGGACCACGGCATCTTGCCCACGATGGAATAGGCAACCCCCGCCACAGCAATCATCAAGAGCAGGAAAAAGATCGCCTTCATGAGCGGGTGGGTTAATAAACGGCGATCAAGCAGCAACCCGCAGAATAGAGGGACCAGTGCTTTGAATGTCGATAATACCGAGTTTGCGCTGCCCGAGACGATGTAGCCCTCAGCGAGGTAGAGCGAGATCGCGGTCATGAAGATCAAAATACGGGGATTTGTCGGCGCATCCTTAAGCAGTAGTGTGCCAAGGCACATGAGCCCGAGTATGTCGGGAATGTACCAAAGCATCTGCAGGTGTGTGAGGAACAGTAAATAGCGGATCGGCCCGAACAGCGTCACCTGGCAGAGATAAGCGACCAACGTGAGCCCAGCCAAATTGCGAATACTGATAAGGCCCTCAGGCGACAAAAGCCGACTGTCGGCAGCCTCGACGTCACGATAAATCCGGTTGGATATCACGTTGTCAGCTTCGCTTGAGCAGCTCGCGTTAGTAGATTATCGCTCGAACGGAGGGGCCGTCTCGGCAAGCAACGCTTCACGCGCGTAGTACACAAATTCCTTGGGGCCCATCCCGCCCAATAACATCGCGTGCGTTAGATATTTCACGATCCCGACTCCCAAACCGCGCCGGCGCATGATCTGCAGAGAGATAAACCGCGCCCTGGTCCTCGCACTCATGCTCGCTTTGTGCTTGGCGAGAAACCGCAGGGAGGGCACTACCGAAACTGAAATGCCGACATTCGAATATGCTGCCTCGGGCCTGTAATATTTTATGGTGCCTTCGGGTAGCAGAACCATGGGCACGCCCTTCTCAATCATACGGAAGACCAAATCCCAATCCTGATGCCGGCGCAAACGGGAATCGAACATGAAGCGTCGTGCCGTCTCGCGAGGCATCAACAACGTCGATGTCTGAAACGCCAGGGCACCCGAAAGTACAAAGTGCAGCTGCTCGGAGACACTGCGCCGCCGCGGGTATTCCCGGCCGGGCAAAACCCGCGGGTTCTTGCCGATCCTGAGCGCCGAGCCAGCAACCACAAAATCGCCTGATCGAAAAGCAGCCGCGCCCATCAATTTTTCCAGGTGACCCGGCTGCCATTCGTCGTCGGAGTCGAGAAATGCGACGTAGTCTCCCTTTGCCTGCATAATCCCGGCATTGCGTGCTACCGCCCCGCCGGCGTTTCTTTCAAGCCGGATATAAGTTAACGGGATTTCTCCGGCGTAGGTCGCGATCGTACTTTGCGTGTCATCTGAAGAGCAATCGTCAACGACAACGATTTCCGTCGGTCGATAACTCTGCTCCATGATCGAACGAATCGCTCTCGTCACCAATCGCGACCGATTATAGGTCGGGACAATGGCACTCACAGATTTACGAGCGACATAGTCTTGGGCTGCCGTGACCCCGGCTCGGACAGGCAAATATGTCATTGCCGTTTCGCGCCGAACACGAAAAATGCCTGAGAATTGCACCACCAGGGCAAATTGCGAAATGGACTATAAAATTTTTCTTCCGCACCGAATGCGGTGCGCAAACGATCATACAAGTGCCTCTGATCGAACCCCTTATGTGACCACAGGATGTTGTTAGCGCGCGGGACTTGCATACCAACGACGCCTTTCACCATTTCCGCAACGCTGTAGTCGCTGAACCGCCGGAACAGCAATGATCGACTGATCTCTTTGATTGGCAAAACCGCGCCCTGCATGATGGGTACCGACACGACAATCTTGCCGCTCGGCCGACACACGCGCTTCCCTTGCGCGATAAATCGCTCGATCTGCTCGTCGGATATATGTTCCAGTGTTTCGAGCGCGCAATAAAAGTCGATCGAGTTAGGTTCGACCTCTTCCATCGTCCGGCGGCTTTCAATCTCCGGATATTTGAGCTTCATGAATGGCTCGAAGGCGATCAAACGGACATCCGGACGTTGCATGGCAAGGCGGTGAAGAAATTCACCTTGCCCAGCGCCGAAGTCGAGTATTGATCCACCGTGTGGCAGCAATCGCGCCGCTAAATGTAGCGAATTGCGATAACGTGTCTGATGAGCATACCGAACGATCGGATTCGGATGGTTGAGGGTCTGCACTTCATACGGGACTTCTCTCGACATGCAGTTCCTTATGTTAGGGGATCCTGAGCTGAACTCGCGAACGAGATGGCGCATTAGCGCCGAACAGAAACGCCGCCTCGAGCTGCCCTTAGGCCTCCAATGTCGGCGATAAAGCCCGGCAGCCCGTCCCCGACCGCATAATTGAGGCCAAAAAACAATCTCACGGCCCCGATAACTCTTTGCAAAACATGTTCGTATGCTTCGCCCTCACGAAACGATTTCATCTTAAGTTTTTTTCTGAGGCTCGTGATCACATGCGCGCGGCGAGCCGCGCTTAGTTCAAACGCTGAATTAGAAATTGCATCGATGAATTCATCAATGCTCTCAACATCGAAACAAAGCTCGATGAGTTCATCAACGTCCTCGGAGCTGGTAAACGGCGGAATGCGAATCTTCCTCACGAATTGCGTGAATTTTCTCGGACGAGCGAGCCAACCCGATGTGTTGTTGCCGTGTATTCTGTGCCTTATCAAAGGCTGATAAATATATCCTCGTCTGTTTAGCGCCGTGCCGATCAAGGCGATCCACGCGTCATGGGCCCAGCCCGATTGCGGTCCAGGCCACCCCAACCGATCGAGCAGTGCTTTTTGGAAGGCCATCGTGCAGCCTTTTATGCCTACCGCGCGCGAAAAGCCGCTTCGCTCAAGTTGATCGAAATAGGACGGAATCGACTGGCGGCCGTCATTAAACATCACAGAGAAATCATGCGAAACGACAAGGCATTTTGCGCCTCGAAATGCGTTCGTCACGACGGCGATTTTATTTTCGTTCCATATGTCATCCTGATCGCAAAAAGCGACGATATCGCCTCCGCATAATGACGCCGCTTTCATAAAATTCTGTTTGTAGCCGAGCCGACGCTCGTTCGAAAAAACCCGAACTGCAAACGGCGCCGTTTTCTCAAAATCACTCAGAACGTCTAATGTTGCATCTGTCGACCGATCGTCGCACACGATCAATTCCAATGGGGGCATCTTTTGCTGCGCCAAGCTATCGAGCTGCTCTTTCAGATATGACGCACCATTGTAGGTGGCCATCGCTATCGAGACTGGTTGTCTATTCACGCAGAAACCCCGTATTAAAATCGTCTCTAGGCAACGAACGCTGATCTGTGCCGCCGCGGTCATGACGGCATTGGCTTGCGACAGGTGAACAAAATATCGTCCCTCGCATTGGGATCTTGCTTTGCATTGAACTCCAGCCGTTCGACCGTCTTGTCATCGGGCGAAAGTCCATCCAAATTTCGCACGTTGGGAGTTCCTTGCTCGACCGCAATGCTGGCAAGGAACCGAAGCCTGATAATTGGCGCGTATGGCAGATCAATAAAATCGGTAAAGCCAAGCGAAGCTGCGCACTTCATAAGGGCGTTGCGATTGAAAATTACCAGGTGCCGTGGGGGCTCCAGGCCGCGCCAATGCCGCTCAAATTGCTGGTACCCGGGGCCCGCCAGATTTGGCGTACAAATCCACATCATCCCTCCCGGCTTGAGGAGACTATACGCCGACCTCAAAGTGTCTTGTGGATTCGGGACGTGTTCAATCACATGCGACAATGTGACAACGTCGAAGCGCTCAGTCTGATCTGCAAAAGCCTCGATGCCGCCCTGCCGGACATCCAGACCTCTCTCGCGCGCCGTGTCGACGACGACGGGATCGGGGTCGGCACCCGTGACAACCCAGCCGCCTTCACGAGCCAATTCTAAAAATGCGCCGCTCCCAAATCCCAAATCGAGCAAGCGACCTCCTTCAGGAAGCCGTGGCAGATAGCGCATTTGGCGATCGAAGCCGAGGCGCGCATTGGGAAACAATTTGAAAAGAATATTGCCGGCGCGACTCGCCGGAGCGTAATGCGTGCCGTAGCGCGAATTTCGATATCCATTGCCAAGCATCCGCATCAAGCGCCGAATTGTACTCAAGCCCTGAGTTTTCTGCCGAACAGTTACCTCGTGCGTGTAGTAAGATCGGTAGGCGAGATGGATGGTCGCTTGCGATGGGCGCGGGTCGAGATAGCCGCTGCCGCAACCGCCGCAAAGATGCAGAGTCCATTTTCCCGGCGCACAAAAAAATATGCGGTCGGTCAGGCCGTCGTGAAGTATTGTTCTCTCATTCGAGCCGCAAACCGGGCACGATGCCACGCGTTCAAGGCCATCTGCGGGCCATTTGGAAGCTAACATCTGGTGCACGATTGCGCCTTATCTCTTCACGCTGATATCGATTCTGTCGGCGCGACGAGGTTCGTTCTGCCGAACTGACGCCAAGGCTTAAGTAATTTCTGTAGAAATATCCCTGAGGAAATCACGAGCGCAAAAACCAAAAGCCCGCGGATAATCAGAGAGTCGGTAAACGACGATAGAAGAAAGCCAACGAGAAGACCTGCAACGATTTTGTGCGTCCACTTCGACACCGCAGCCACATCCGGAATTTTCCGCCGCACAATTTCAGTGAGCACAATGGTGTCGACGGCAATCCGAAGAAACCAGGCTGCCGCCGTTCCAGTGATTCCGTACTTCGATGTCAGCACCCACAGCGCGATGGCATAGGGCACGATTTCTACGAAAAGTACTTTAACCGGGAGGTCGGGCCGCCCGACGCTTTGCAAGATGATGGCGGATGGGCGGGCAAGGGTATTGATTATCCAACCCAGTGCAATCCAGCGAACAGCAGGCGTTGCAGCAATTCGGAAATCATCCCCGAGCCAGAACTGTAGCACCTCCGGAGCAAGAAGAAAGACGCCACCCATTAGAGGTAGCATCATAAAAAACAGTATTCGGACGGCCTTATCGTATAATCTTGGCAGACGCCAACGCTCGCTCTCGTTAGCGGTTGTCAGTGCGGGAAATAATACCCCCATCGCCGCGATAGGCAGCACTTGAGCACGAAAGAGCATGTCATACGGCGTGGCGTAGTGGGCCACGGCTGTCAGGCCTAAAGTCGCCCCAACATAGAAACGGTCAACATAGACCATGAGGGGGCCGAAAATATTGGCAACGGTGAGCCAACCGCCGAAGCTCAACAGCGGTCGAACACATGCACGTGACAATTTCATCGGGTGATTAAGAGACGGGCTTACGCGTGCGGCGCAGGCATAGTAGACCGCGAACGCGATTATGCGGCTTACGACCATTGTACCCGTCGCACCCACCAGGCTCGGCGTAAATTGCAAACTGATGAGAGGCCCAAGAAAGGTCGTTATGCCCAACGGGATGCGTACAGCCGCAATCATCGCGAATTGCTGATGGGCCGCTAAAATCCCAACAAGCGCGGACGTGGCGATGACAACGGGAATGCTGGCAGCCAAAAGTTGAAAACCGAGGACACCTTCGCTTTGAAGAGCCGCGGGGACATTAAGCACATGAAAGACGAGCGTGTTGGCGAGAAGAATGCCGACAATCATGCCGATGATGCCCAATCCCGAAACCAACCAAAGCGCTGTCCACATTATCCCTGGAAGGTCAGCCGCCTGATTTCTTCCCAGACGTTCGGCAACCAATTTGGTCAACGCTTGGCCAAGCCCCATATCGAACAGACTGAAATAGCCAATACCAATCCAGATAATGCCAAGAAGCCCAAAACGCTCTTTGCCCATTCCTGCGATAAGGAGCGGCACCACAAATATTGCGACCACCAAGGGAGCCGCCATGCCCCCGAAGTTCCACAACGCGTTGCGCGCCAAAATCCGTCCGGACAACGCCCAGCGCAATGGGCTTGAGTCAGTACCGACGCGCTCGTTGACATTCGTCACGCTCATTTTTTTCCCATCGTAATAAAAGCGTCGCTCTGCTCTCTCATCGAGCGCGGCACACGGACCGAAAGTGGATTTCGTTTTATGAGTAGGTCGTCAGTTTTTGTCGTTGCGCCGGCCGATGAAAACTTTTTCACCCCGATTCAGGCCATGCTTGCTGACATAAGGCTCAACGGCCGTAAATTCGGTAAGCTCGAAGCCGGCGTTGACGATGTTTTTTCGCACGTCCCGACCATAAAATTGAAGATGATCATGCTGACCAAAATACAACTCCCGGTCTTCTGGCGCACTCACCATCGGGTTCCGGTATGTTTGATCCCATCCTTCAATGATCGGAAACATCAGCAACAGAAATCCATCCTGTCGTAGAATACGTAGCAACTGCGAGAGAGATCGATCCGGATTCACGTGTTCGAGGACATGGCTGCAGATAATGAGATCGACCGATCTCTCCGGCAAATCGATATCCTCGATATTCAATACCAGGTCAGCATATCTCGAATCCAAATCAGCCGTCCTGTAAGTTCGTGCCAGCGGCTTCGCTATAGCCGTCACGATGCTCTCGGGCGCAAAGTGCAACAGGTCCTTACCGGCCACCTTCTCCGTGTTCTCGTTGAGCCAAAGGCCAAAGAGGCGGTGCCGTTCCAAGGAGCCGCAACTCGGGCAATACGCATCGAAGCGAGGCGGCAAACCATACGCAACAAACTTGCCGTGAAAGCCACAGAGGTTGCAGTGCCGCGGATAGTTGCCGAACATCTTTCGAGCAACTTTCCCCATGTAAGGCAGCATACGTACATAGGACCCAAGAACTGTCGGCATACTGCTCCTTCCGACGATGCTAATTATTGTCGATAGCGTTCATTCAACGAACGCGGTGCTCGTCGTGGCATCAACACTCAATCTGAATTTCATCCGCTTTCTGGAAACGGCCAATGCAACAGGCCATTTGAGCTCAGTGCGGCAAGTCGTCGGTGGATAGACTGGCAGCCATTCGGGCGTATTGTCCGCGCCGCGGAAGATCGTCAGCTCGAATGACTGTTTCTTTTCCACCGATGCTTGAATCCAAGTGCACGGTATAGATCGCGTCCGGGCGAAATGATTCTTCGGCGTAGCTGACGGCGAGCCGCCCATCCTTATTGACAAATGCAGGCATCTGCGTGGGGCCGCCGAAAACGCGATAGATGAATCCGCCGACAACTTCTGTATTTGCTCCGTTCGTGGATTGGATCAGCGTATTGGTTTGCTCGGTTTTTGCACCCAATATCCAAAGCGGCGCGCCGTCATTGCTGATCCGGATCGTCGGGCCCTCAGCATTCAGTTGGCGAAACCAGAGGCCGGCGCCGCCGAACACCTGGGTATGGCCCGCTGAAGTATTATCTGCAAAAACGGGACCGCCCGTGGCGCGCCGGTGCAGCAATCCGGCACCCAAGAGCGCAACGATATCCGACATGATGAGGGGTGCACTTGCTGCGTGATCAACGACCGCGGCCATATTGCCGCGCCGCTCGATAGTCAGCCGCCGGATGAACAGCGGCTTATTCCGCGTCGACCCGGTGCGAAACAGCGCTGATGGAATGCCAGCAACGGGATGCGGGTCGTTCCCTATGTTTATGACGGAGAACATCCCTTCGATCCGCTCAATATTGTCGGCAACGACAAATGGTTTGCTGACCGCGTATTGACCGGTCGGGATATAGATCACCCGAGCCGCGCTATTGAACGCCGCTTGAAACCCGGCCGTGGAATCGGCCCCCCGATCTGCGACAGCGCCGAACTTTTGAACACTGACCCATTCCTCCACAGGGACGGGTTCGGCCTTGGGCGGTGATAGAACCTTTAATTTCCAGGGCGGGTTCGACACTTTTTTGCTGCCCTGGAAAACACCATCAAGCTTCACATCAGTAGTATTGCCGTCCGAACCCTTGAAATTTTTGGATATGACGTTCTTGAAATTGATCGCCCCACTGTTGAGTAATGCACCTGTCCCTTGGCCGGCTATCACCCCGCTGATACCGACGACTAAGCCATCGGGTGCGATATTCGCCAAGCCATACCCACCCTCCGCGATGATCTGAAGGTCGTTGAAGCTGACGACGTTCGAATTGTTGCGGATCCCATATTGCTTCGTCCCCTCAATGCGCACGTGGTCAAGCGTCATGGAATAATTTGAGTGGGCAACGTCGATGCCGATGTCGAACCCTTCTATCGTCACGTCGTCGATCAGCGCAGGCCCTGGCCAGCGCCGAACCATCGAAAGGCCGACCGCGGCGCGGCCAGGCGCCCTTATCGCGACGTTCCGAACGGCACCGACATTGTTGGCCAAAAAATCGATACCGATGGCTCCTGGGTTGCCGGTACCGACATCGATCGAGAGATTTTCGACGGTGTTGCCGAAGGCTTCGTTGCCCTCACCCCGATTCACATAATCTCGCCCTCCATCACTCGGATTCTTCATGAACCGGAGGCCCGAGCTGGTGTAGATCACGGCTTTTGGATGCGCTGGATTGTCGAAACCCGCCGCACCGTTGATAAGTTTGATTGTCGTCGTTGTTCGGTTTTCCCCGATCAAAATTAAATCGGGTTGGAAGGCGCCGTCGGCGTCCTTTCGCAGAATCGTATCTGAGACACGGTAGATGCCCGCCGGGAAATAGATAATGCGAGTCAGATATGGGAGCTCTTTGACGTAAGCCGGAAGCTTGGAGATAGCGCGAAGGATTGCATTGGTATCGTCCGCGACACCATCCCCCACAGCACCAAACTGGCGCACGTTGAAAAGTCCAGAATCCGGAGGAAACAACCCGTCTTCCTGCCCGCGCGCTTGAGTGAAGCCGCCGAGAATTGTTGAGCCGAGGCCAAGGCCCAACACCCAAGTGGCCTCGCGCCGGGTCGACCCACTACCAGATGTTTTCACTATTTGTTTCTGGATTTTCAACGGTTTGCGCGCGAGGCCCCATAACTGCCGGACCCGCGACTCGAGAGAACCGCCACCGGCTTGGCGGCCTGGCCAGCTTTTTCTGAGAAAGCCCATGCCTCAGGTAATAAATGAAGGCGTCGCGTACATGCATGCGCAGTGGCTTGCTGTAGAAGATCGCTAACAAGCCGCCACGGCTGGCCCGCACGCCATCGGCCTGAACGTCTACGACAGACGTTACACCCACTCGCATCCCCCGCTCATGTGCTCGCAGGCACATTTCCGTATCGGACATGAAGAGGAAGTAGCGTTCATCGAGCCCGCCCATGGCGTCCCACAGCGAGCGACGAATCATCACGAATGAGGACTGCACCCAATCCACGTCGATGATCCCATTGGCCGCTTTCGACGCCAGCGGGCTCAATAAGTCAAGATCGTTGACCATTCTGGGACTCATACGTCGGCACACTTGGCGGACCGGCGACGGAAACCGGCGGGCAACTTCGACGATACTGCCGTCGTCATTGTGCTGCACGCTCGCCAAGACGCCAATGGATCGCCTGCTCTCCATTAGCGAAACCATTTTTCGGATCGCATGCGTATCTTCGACAATGATGTCAGGACTGACGAGCAGGATATAGTCGAAAGCCCCAGCCGCTTTGGCGCCCAGATTTACGCCGCGAGCGTAGCCGAGGTTTTCCGAGGCTATGACCAGTTCGCCGCTCTTCCTCATTTCGGTGCGCAGAATGTGTGCTTCTTGCTGCGAGGTCGAGTTGTCGACAACAACAAGATGCAAGTCGTCGACTGTGTTCTGTCGTCCGAGCGCCCGAACGCCTTCGACCACGCGCGCGGCCTTATGGAAGTTTACAATGACGAGAGCGATCTTCACTTTGCCTCCATAGTTCGTCGTAGCCCGGCCAATGGGCCAAACGCTGAATTCATTATGAGTGTGCTGCGTCACGATTTCTGAAAACTTCTGCGTGGTCACCAACAGTGGCGGCACGCAAGGCACGTCGCCGTCTGAATCGGCTTAGACGATACCGGCCTCTTGCATGGCTAGGCGACGGCGCCGCCTGCTCTCTTGCAAATATGTTCCTTCAATCCACCGTTTTGTAACTGCAATGCCCGGCCCCATTTGAATGGCCGGACTCCACTGCAAGTCGCGCTTTGCCTTCGCGATGTCTAACGTAAACGTCGGCACTTCGGTCGTGGCCAACTCTACATATTCCACCGTCGGTTCAACCATGCAAACTTCGGATAAGTTTTTGACGACGGCTTGTAGCGATGTTGGCGTACCTGAAGCAATGTTGTAAACGCCATTTGCTTGTCGCTCTATCGACGACCAAATGGCCGCGCTCACATCGTCCACATACACATAGTCCTTAGCCGCCTCCAAAGACCCGAAGATCGTGATCGGCTCAGCCGCGAGCATCTTGTAGAGGAAGGTAGCGATAACGCCGTGCAGGCCAAAAGGTGATTGACCCGGTCCATACGGATTACCGATCCGCATGACTGTTGCTTTCATATCAAATTGCTCGCAAAGCGTTGCGACCAGCATCTCGGCTTGCAATTTCAGCTTCCCGTATAACGACTTCGGCCTGCACACATCCGTCTCGACATGAGGCGCAATGCTGTCACCATAAATTGCGCCTCCACTCGAACAAAACACGAGTTGCTGCACGCCGCATTCACGAGCCCCCTGAATGACGTTTGCCAAGGTTCGTAACTCCGTCAGGACGGTCGCGGCGTCGACATCTTTTTTGGCACGCGGTGAAATTCCCGAAATGCCGAATACAACCGCATCTGGCTTGATATTTCGCAACAAATTCGACGACTCGGCCAAATCGGACGCATCGAGCCCCACCACTTCGACCGCAGTATCGATCACGGAGCTGGTAGGCACGCCCGTGCCGCATGCCACCGCTCGCGCTCCCAGGCGAGCCGCATAGTTAGCAAAATTGCTGCCAAGAAATCCGGTGCCTCCAAAGATCACGATCGAAGGCTTTGCTCTACACAGCATTCCGTTGCTCTTTTTTCACAGCATTCAAAATCTTGGTCCACTTCTTTCGAATTGCGTTTTCCGTCCAGCTCTTATCCAAAAAAGCATTGCCGCCGACGACCTGCGTGGGCAGTGACGCCAGCTTTTTTCCCGCCGTGACGATGTCGTTGGGATCGGTAAATTCAACGCCGGTGATCGGACCATTCGACCGAGTCTGATCGTAGAGATAGGACCCGGTCGAGAGGACGCTCGGCGTCCTTGACGTCAGCGCCATCAGGTCTATGAGCGAGAATACTTCGAACCAAGACAGATTTATGTAGGCACACGCGGTGCCGATTATCCTTTGCAGATCCAGAAGCGGGACCTGATCGCGCCATTCCATGTTGTCGGCGGCGTCGATTGCCCTCTCGAAAGTTCGGATGTAGTGGCTATGGTTCATGTTCTTCTTCCCCAGGAAGAGGAACCGAAGACGCGGATATGACTTTGCGATTTCGACGACCGCCAGCTGGTTCTTGCGCGGTTCGATGCGACCCGCGCACAACACATAGCTTTCAACCGTTCGTGGAGAGCGCTCGACAGAATTAACGATGCCCGTCTCGTCCAGGAGATGCGGCAACGTCTCGAAGTACGCATTTGTCGAAAAATCTCGCCGAATATATTCGGCTTCGTCCTCGCACGACACGAGCACCCGAGCCGCGTTCTGCAGAACATACCGAGCCGAATAGGCCGCCGAACGATATGACAGCAATTTCCCTCGATGCTCGCTTCTCACTAACCTTACGACACAAGCGATGGTTTCATAATTGACGAGCGAATAACCCGAAGCACGTGCAGCTAATTGCTGCGCGCCAATAGTTCCATGACGCAGAAACTCCTCAACATGCCCGGCTTTTGGGTGAAGCGTGTAAATGACGTAGGGTATCTTTTTCCGGACGCAGTCCCGCGCCACAAGGTAGTTCTCAAACGGCATATCGATGTTGAAGAGGACGATGAGATCAAACTCGGCCACATTGAGCTGCGCGAAACGCACAACCGTTGTCGTTACCCGACCGGGAACCGCGATCAACGCACTAAATTGCTTCGCCTGATCGATGTCTCCGCCGCCTTTGGTCAAGGCGTCGTTACGGATGACGAAAGCGATCTTCAACATCTTGATCGATTGTCGCAGCGTGCAGACCTATACCGTCGCCGTAGAAAACGCGATTGGGCCGCCGTCGAGGCTAGAACCGTGAACGGTCATTGAAACAACTCGGCTTCTTCAAGCCGCTTCCCATTTGCATCCTTGGCGGCCAAAAACGGTGTTCCGCCCAATGGCCACTGAATTCCGAGCGCCGGATCGTTCCAGAGCAAAGATCGCTCGTGCTCGGGATACCAATAGTCGGTAACCTTGTAGTTTACTTCCGCAGACTCGCTCGTCACGAGGAAGCCGTGAGCAAAACCTTCCGGAACCCATAGCTGGCGTTTATTTTCGGCCGAAAGTGTAACGCCTGTCCATTTGCCGAAGTTGCAAGAGGTGCGCCGTATATCGACCACGACGTCGAACGCCTCACCTTGAATG
>WNFD01002449.1_pt1 | contig 18674 bp, 18 predicted proteins | sample 5400491 | NCBI WGS metagenome assembly WNFD01 (sample SAMN13153343, study PRJNA577476) | soil metagenome | isolation source: 120 cm saprolite under Douglas fir tree site 2 hole 2 replicate 2 | place: USA:California | collected 2015-04-18 | reverse complement strand
GAGCCGTCGCCCATCGCACGGTCGAGGAAATCTGGTACTTCACCGGCGGACAAGGGCGGATTTGGCGCCGGCTCGGCGACCGCGAAGAAATCACCGAGCTCGGCGCGGGCGTCTCGATCACGATCCCGACCGGCGCGCATTTCCAGTTCCGCTGCGACGACGGCGAGCCGCTCGAAGCGGTTGCCGTGACGATGCCGCCCTGGCCGGGCTCCGAGGAAGCCTATTCCGTCCCGGGGAAATGGGAGCCGACGGTTTGAGCGAACGGGGGTGCGCGTTTTCCGCATCGCCGAACCGGCGCGGAAGGCCTACAATCCCGGGCAGATGATCGAGCCTTGATGAGGAGGAAATCGTGGCGCACCAGCTGATCTCCTGCGACGACCATATGGATCTGGGCCAGCTGCCGGCGGAGTTGTGGGAGACGCGGCTGCCGGCCTCCTTGCGCGATCGGGCTCCTCATATCGAGGAGCGCGACGGCCAGGCGGTGTGGATCTGCGACGGCAAGGTATGGGGGAGCTGGGGCGGCAAGCCGCCCGCGAGTGCGGCGGCGCGGCCGGTCAAGCCGCTCTACAACGCCTTCGACCGCGCCGGCATCTACGACCAGAGCGCCCGCCGGCCGGCGGACGCCGCGCTGCGGCTCGCCGACATGGACCGCGACGGGGTCGAGACCCAGGTCATCTTCGGGCCGATCTTCCAGATCTCGACCGACGACCCGGTGCTGCGCCAGGCGTGCTACCGCGTCTACAACGACTGGCTGATGGATTTCTGCGCGGCCGCACCCGATCGGCTGATCGGCGTGCCGATGCTGCCGGAAACTCCCGAGGCGGCGGTGGCCGAACTGTCGCGCCTGGCGACCAAAGGCGGGGTGCGCCAGGTCAATCTGCAGATCGCCAACATCAAGCCGACGCTCGACGATCCGGCCTGGGAGCCGTTCTGGTCGCTGCTCGAAGACACCGGGATCATCCTCTCCTGGCACATCACGGTCTTTCTCGGCAGGCTCAGCGACCGCGTCGCCGGCAAGACGGCGAGCGTCTTCGAGAACACCAAATTCTTCATGGGGAATTTCCTCGAGCCCTTTGTCGATCTGTTCGCCTGGGGCATCCTCGAGCGCCACCCGAAGCTGCGCATGGTCATGGCGGAGGCCGGCACGGGCTGGCTCCCGTGGCTCGTCGAGGAACTCGACTACCGGCATTGGCGGCTCTGGGAAGCCAAGGAGTTCTGGGCCGACAAGGGCGGCATCGCGCTCGAGACCAAGCCGAGCGAACTCTTCAAGCGTCAGATCTACGCGACCTTCCAGGAGGATCGCGTCGCGATGTCGCTGGTGCCGTTCTTCGGCGACGGCCATCTGCTGTGGGCCTCGGACTACCCGCACCCCGACAGTGTGTGGCCCAATTCGCGGGCGGCGATCGAACGGCAGATGGCCGGTCTCTCCGCCGAGCTGCGCAACAAGCTGACCCACGATAACGCCGCCAGGCTCTACGGCCTGATTTGAGGGGTGCGGCGGAGATGGGCCGGCTCGACGCAAAGCTTGCCGAGGGGGTCTCCGGACATGCTCCCGTGGTCGATGACGGGGCGAGCCCACTCCGATGAAGAACATCGCTCCACCGCATACTGGCCGCCATTTTCTGCAGATCCCCGGCCCGACGAATGTCCCGGACCGTGTATTGCAGGCGATCGCAATGCCGACGATCGACCATCGCGGGCCGGAATTCGCGCTGCTGGGGCGGGAGATCGTCGCCGGCATGAAGCGGGTCTTCCAGACCGAGGACACGGTTGTCGTCTACCCGTCTTCGGGCACCGGGGCGTGGGAGGCGGCGCTCACCAATACGCTGTCGCCCGACGAGCGGGTGCTGATGTTCGAGACCGGCCATTTCGCGACATTGTGGCATCAGATGGCAACGCGGCTCGGGCTCGATATCGAGTTCGTGCCGGGGGACTGGCGGCACGGAGTCGATCCGGCATTGGTCGAGGAGAAGCTCGCTGCCGACAAGGCGCACGCGGTGAAGGCGGTTTGCGTCGTCCACAACGAGACCTCGACCGGGGTGACGAGCCGGATCGCCGAGATCCGCGAGGCGATCGATCGGGCCCATCACCCGGCATTGTTCATGGTCGATACGATCTCCTCGCTCGCCTCGATCGATTATCGTCACGATGCCTGGAAGGTCGATGTCACCGTCGCCGGGTCGCAGAAGGGGCTGATGCTGCCGCCGGGGCTCGGCTTCAACGCGGTCTCCAAAAAGGCGTTGGCGGCCCATAAGACGGCACGGCTGCCGCGCTCGTACTGGGATTGGGAGGCGATGCTCGAAACCGGCCGCACCGGGTTCTTTCCCTATACGCCGGCGACGAACCTGCTCTACGGGCTGCGCGAGTCGTTGAAGATGCTGCTCGACGAGGAGGGGCTGCCGGCGGTGTTCCACCGCCACGCCCGCCACGCCGAGGCGACCCGGCGCGCGGTGGCCGGCTGGGGTCTCGAAGTGCTGTGCGCCGATCCGCGCGAGCACTCCAACTCCTTGACCGCGGTCCTCGTCCCCCCCGGCTTCGATGCCGACCGGCTGCGCGAAATCATCCTCGAGGTGTTCGACATGTCCCTCGGCACCGGTCTCGGCCGGCTCAGGGGGAAGGTCTTCCGCATCGGTCATCTTGGCCACTTCAACGACTTGATGCTCTGCGGCACCTTGGCCGGGGTCGAGATGGGGCTGCACCGCGCCGGCATTCCTCATCGGCCGGGTGGCGTAACGGTGGCGTTGGAATTCCTCGGCGCGGTGCAGTCCGAGCTGGCGCCGACGGCATAGGCTTTGACGGCGACGCCCAATTCGAAGGACACCGCGATGCTGGAAAATCAGGTTGAAGAAGCAGCCCGCCTGCTGTGCGCCGCGCGCAGCGGCCAGCCTGCGAGCCCGGAATCCATGAACACCAGCCGCGCCTAGCTTTCGCGGGTCTGTGTTCCTGGATTCCGGGCCTGACCCTGTGGGCCATCCCGGAATGACGAATAACCTGCTGATTTTGCCGGGCTCATTTTGGCTAGGGATGCCGCCTCTTACTGTTGGGTGTTCCGCTCGAACGTCCTCAGCAGGCCGTTGCCGCGCTTGACCGCGTCGTCGAGCCCGGCTTGCGCATCCTGTTTGCCGGCGAAGATTGCTTCGAGATCCTCGGCGATGATGTCGCGGATCTGCACCAGATTACCGAGGCGCAGGCCGCGCGAGTTCGCAGTCGGCGGCTTTGCCGTCATCTGGATGACCGGGATCTCGCGGCCCGGGTTCTCATCGTAGAACCTCGAGGCCTTGGTCGCCGCGTAGGCCGCCTTGGTGATCGGCAGATAGCCGGTCTCCTCGTGCAGCCTTTGCTGCAGGTCGGTCTGCGACAAAAAGGTAAAGAACTTGGCGATGCCCTTGTATTCCTCGGGTTTCTTGCTGCCCATGACCCACAAGCTGGCACCGCCGATGATCGAATTCTGCGGCGCTCCGGCGACCTCCGGGTAGTAAGGCAGCTCACCGAGACCGAAGTCGAATTTTGCGCCGGATTTGAAGAGCCCAAAGGCGGCGGACGAGGTCTGGATCATCCCGCACTCGCCGTTGAGAAACTTGCCCTCGGGCTCGCTTGTCCGCCCGCCATAGTCGAAGCTCTTGTCTTTCTGTGCCTCGCCGAGGTTGCGGATGTGCTTGGCGAGGATCGGATTGTTGAATTCAAGCTCGGCATCGGCAGCTTGGAGCCCGTTCGCCTTAGTCGCCAGCGGAATGTTGTGCCAGGCGCTGAACTGCTCGATCTGGGTCCAGCTGATCCACGCGGCGGTAAACCCGCAGGGGATGCCGGCGACACGCAGCCTGTGCGCCGTTTCGATCGTATCGGGCCAGGTCACGGGGGCCTTTCCCGGATCGAGCCCCGCCTTCTTGAAGGCGTCCTTGTTCCAATAGGCGATCGCCGTCGAACTGTTGAACGGCATCGACAGCATCCTCCCGTCGGCCGTGCTGTAATAGGCGGTAACCGCGGGCAGATAGGCGTTCGGGTCGAAGGGCTCGCCCGCCTCGGCCATCAGCTGATAGACCGGCTTTACCGCCCCCTTGGCGGCCATCATCGTCGCCGTGCCGACTTCGAAGATCTGGATCATGTGCGGCGCATTGCCGGCACGATAGGCGGCGATTCCGGCGTTCATGGTCTCGGCATAAGAGCCTTTGAACACCGGGACGACTTTGTAGGCGGCTTGCGAGGTGTTGAAATCGGCGGCGATCTTGTTGACGCGGTCGGCGTTGACCGCGGTCATCGCGTGCCACCATTGCAATTCGGTCGGCTCCGCGATGGCCGTGGCACACGATGCGGTCAGGCACGCCGCAAGGGCGGCAGCCATGATCGTCCATTTCATACGCATCCCCCCGCGGCCGATGTCGACGCCGTGCACGCGTTCTAGAAAGCGGCAGATTGCCAAATTGCGACAGCTGCGAGAAGCTTTTGTGAATCCCAAAAAAGAGCGACCGTGGTCTTGTGCCGGGCATCCACGGAAGCTGGCAAAGTCAGAGCGCATTTCATGGATGGCCCGGCCAAGCCCACGGCTGTCTGGTTCAGCTTTTTGCTGCAGCTATGCGAAGGCGCCGAAGACAACTGCACAACCGTTGGCCAAGGGGATCTCGGGTTGTATCGAGCGCGCTACAAACAAGCGGTTTCGCTCAACCGGACAGCCGTGGGTCAAGCCCGGCCATGACGGTTGAGTGAACCATTTGTTTGCGCCTGCACTAGCGTTCTTTCGCGCCTTCGAGGCGCATGATCCACAGGAGCAGGGCGAGGCCCGGCAGGCAGGCCAAGGTTGTCAGGAGGAAGAACGGGGTCCAGCCGAGCCGGTCGGCGAGAAACCCGCCTGACGCCGATAGCAGGTTCACGCCGATCGTGGCGAGCGAGGTCAGGAGTGCGTACTGGGTCGCAGTGAAAGCGACGCTGCACAGCCCCGAGAGATAGGCGACGAACGCAGCCGAGCCCATCCCGTTGGTCAGATTTTCGGTGCCGATGGTGAGGGTCAGAACGGGCACATCATGGCCGATCCACACCTGCAGCACGTACATCAGGTTCGAGAGCATCTGCAATACGCCCGAGACCAGCAGCGCGCGAAAAATCCCGAGGCGGATCACCAGGATCCCGCCGATGGCGACGCCGGCGAGCGTGGCCCCCACGCCGTAGATTTTGGCGACGGTCGCAATCTCGACCTTGGTGAACCCGAGCAAGATGTAGAGCGGGTTCGACATCGTCCCCGCGACGGCTTCGCCAAACTTGTAGAGGATCGTGAACAACAGGATCAGGATCAGTGCGGCTCCGCCGTGCCGATGGACGAGGTCGGCAAAAGGGGCAATGACGGCGCGGGCGAGCCAAGCCTCTAGGCGTTCGATGGCGCTCTCGCCGGTGACCGGCGGCTCGGCATCCATCCCCGCCGGCTCCGGGGTCAGCCATACCGTCGCGATACCGACCAGCATCAGCCCCGCCATCAGCATGTAGGCAAACGTCCAGCCGCCGAAACTCGCCGCATAAAGCGCCCCCGCCCCGGAGGCGACCATTCCGAAGCGATAGCCCCACTGCGTGGCTGCCGCGCCCGCACCCTGCTCCTCGGGCCGCAACAATTCGATGCGGTACGCGTCGATGACGATGTCCTGGCTCGCCGACAAAAACGCGACGGCAATGGCGGCGAATGCGGTGAACCAGGGGCTGGCGCGGGGGTCGGTAAAACCCAGCCCCAGAATTGCCAATGCCAGCAAGGCCTGAAGCGTCAAGGCCCAACCGCGGCGCCGCCCGAGCCGTGCGGTCACCAGCGGGATCGGCAGGCGGTCGATCAGCGGCGCCCATAGGAACTTGCAGCTGTAAGAAAAGCGGACGAGCGTGAAAAGGCCGATCGCGGTTAGGGAAACGCCGATGTCGGCCAGCCGCAAGGACAAGGTAGCGCCCGTCAGCGCCAGCGGCAGCCCGCTCGCGAAGCCCATCAAGAGGATCGCGATCAGCCGCGGTTCGCGATAGACCGCGAGGGAGGAGAACCATCCCTTTCCCGGGAGATCGTCAGTGCCGGCCCCCACCCTCCCGCTACACGGGTCCCTCCCTCCCCCGTGGACACGGGGGAGGGCCGGGATGGGGGCGAGTTTGGGGGATTGGCTTACGATTTTTTCTCCGCGTCGGCGGCGACCTGCATCTTGATGATCTTGTCGGGGTTGGTGACCGTGCCGTTGCGGGCGGGGTCGCCCTTCTTGATCTTGTCGATGTTGTCCATGCCGGAGACGACGGTGCCCCAGATCGTGTATTTCCCGTCGAGCGAGGTCTCGGGCGCGAACATGATGAAGAACTGGCTGTCGGCGCTGTTCGGGTCGGTGGCACGCGCCATCGAGACGGTGCCGCGCACGTGCTTCTCACTCGAGAACTCGGCCTTCAGCGGGTGTCCCGACCCGCCGGTTCCGTCGCCCTTCGGGTCGCCGGTTTGCGCCATGAACCCGCCGATCACGCGATGAAACACGATCCCGTCATAAAAGCCCCGGCGCACCAGAGCCTTGATCTGCGCGCAGGTGGCGGGCGCCAAATCGGGCCGCATCTCGATGACGACGCGCCCGGCCGGCACGTCCATGTAAATCGTATTCTCCAGATCTGCAGCCATCGGCTCGCCTCCGAAAATCAGAGCGGCGATGAGTATGAAGAACCGACCCAGCGCTGCCATAATTTGGTCCCGACGATCGTTCAGCTGCGAGCTATAGCCGAACCGGCGGCACCGCGAAAGCCGCCAATCGGTGGCGCGCGGATCTAAAACTGCCGTCTCCTCGCCAATATCGTCCGCTCTTCGCTGCGATCATAACAATCCAGAAATAGCCTTGTTCATGCTGTAGGTTTCCCACCGATGGGGATGCGGGCATGGACCGGGTCTGACTAACAGACCAAACAGGCGTTTCAACCTGAAGGAGAAATTTCGCTGCAGACCCGCTGCAGGAGCAGCGGCAGCCGATTTGTCGATGCAACTATTTCTTGCAGCTGGTGGCCGAGCTTCTTGCAGCTGGTGGCCGAGCGCCTTTTCACACCAGCGATCGCCGCGGGTACCGGCGGGCGCGGCGGAAACGGTCGAGATAGGTCGGCAGAATAATCTCGGCGGCGGTGGCGGCGATGCCGAGGCTCGCCAGGGTCATCGCCCCGGAGGAGACGATGTTGTCGCCTTTTAGCAACTCGACCTGGTCCGGGGTCAGAGGCGGGTTCGGGAGGATCGACATCAGCCTCGCCTGAAAGGCGGCAAGACCGAACGGGAGGTCGATGAACCAACGCTTGCGGCGGATTTCGCTCAGCAGCAACTCGAGGATCTCGCGGAAGGTATAGATCTTCGGGCCGCCGAGCTCATAGATGCGCCCGGCCGTCGTCGGATCGTCGAGGCATTTGACAACGGCGTCGGCAACGTCGCCGACATAGACCGGCTGAAACCGGGTTTCTCCCTTGCCAATCAGCGGCAGCACCGGTGAGATTATCGCCATTGCCGCAAAGCGGTTGAAGAATTGATCCTCCGGGCCGAACACGACGGAGGGGCGCAGGATCGTGACCGTCGGATAGGCGTCGCGCACCGCCTGCTCGCCGGCCGCCTTGGTTCGGGCATAGACCGAGGCCGAACGCCGGTCGGCGCCAATCGCCGAGATGTGCACAAAGCGCTCCACTCCGGCTTCGCGAGCCAGGCGAGCGAGCCGCGCCGGCCCGGTATGGTGCGCCAGTTCAAAGGTTTGCGCACCGCTCTCCCGGAGGATGCCGACGCAGTTGACTAGGGTGGCGTTGCCGGCGAGGAAGGCGGCGAGCAGCCTCTCGTCGCCGATCGCGACGTTCAGCGGCACGATCTGCCCGACATCGCCCATCGGCCTGAGGAACTTGGCTGCCTCGGCATTGCGGCAGCCGACGGTGACAACCTCGCCGAGCGCTGCGAGCCGCTTGACAATGTAGCGGCCGATGAAGCCCGACCCCCCGAGCACTGCGGTCCGGCGATTTCTCACGACCTCCCCCACAAGGCGCGGCCCGCTGGCGCGCTGATCGCCCGCACTCTATAACCCAGGGCGGCCGAGGGCCAAGGAACCGAACGATGCCAGCGAAGCACCTTCTGACCAACGAAATCCATGTCGCGGACCGGATGAAGGCTTGGGTTCTGGGCGGACCGGACGAGATCTTTCTCGTCGATAAGCCGGTGCCGCAACCGGCTGCGGCCGAAGTGCTGGTGCGGATCGACGCCGTGGCGATCTGCGCAACCGATCTCGAAATCCTCCGCCATGGTGTCCCCGCCATGGTCGAAGGCGGCCTGCCCTTCCACAAGAACTTCACGATCGGCCACGAATATATGGGGACGGTCGTGAAGCTCGGACCGGCGGTGGACGAGTTTGGGATCGGCGATCGCGTCACCGTCGAGGTTCACGCCGGCTGCGGCCGTTGCGAACGTTGCCGGCAGGGCATGTACACCTCCTGCCTCAACTATGGCGAGGTGGCCAAGGGACATCGTGCCAACGGCTTCACGACAGATGGCGGCTTTGCGGAATACGCAATCAATCACATCAACACGCTCGTCCCTGTGCCGGACGACATGACCGACGAGGAAGCCACCCTCGTCGTCACCGCCGGGACCGCGATGTACGGGCTCGATGTGCTCGGCGGCCTGATCGCTGGCGAAGGGGTGGCAGTGACCGGTCCCGGGCCGATCGGATTACTCGGGGTCGCGGTTGCCAAGGCGCTCGGCGCTGACCCGGTGATTCTCACCGGTACCCGCGACACGCGGCTCGACCTCGGCAAAAGGCTCGGCGCCGATCACGTGATCAATGCCCGGCGGGAGGACCCGGTCGCTGCGGTCGAGCGCATCACCGGAGGCCGAGGCGTCCATTTCGTCGTCGAATGTTCGGGGGCACCTGACGCGCTCAACGAAGCGGCGAAGATGGTCAACCGCGGCGGCCGGATCTGCCTGGCTGCGTTCCCGCAAGACCCGGTCCCGGTGGATATCGCGTATTTGGTGCGCAACAACATCTATGTTTTCGGGATTCGCGGCGAGGGCCAGAGCGCCACGCGGCGAGCCATGGCGCTGATGAAGCAGAAGCGTTTCGATGCCCGACTCGTCCACACCCACACCTTTCGCCTGGATGAGCTGCCGACCGCTCTCAAATATGCCCGCGAGCGAATCGAGGGCGCGATCAAGGTCGTGGTCAAAGCCGCGTTGTGAGTTGCGTTGACACCGGCCGGTGCCGGGCTTATTTGCCGGGGTCCGGCGAGGCCCAGGTGGCGGAATTGGTAGACGCGCTAGATTCAGGTTCTAGTGGGCGAAAGCTCGTGGAAGTTCGAGTCTTCTCCTGGGCACCACCCTTGACCGGAGGCACCGCGGCACATCGCTGCGCGGGATGACCCACAAACTCTATCACGATGATCTTCCCGAGGGGGTCGGGTTCGGATCAGCCGTCGCCATCGACACCGAGGCGATGGGGCTCAACCCGCACCGCGACCGGTTGTGCCTGGTGCAACTCTCGGCGGGGGACGGCGATGCGCATCTAGTTCAGCTCGCGCCCGGCGACTACGCGGCGCCGCGGCTGAAGCGGCTTCTCGCAGACCCCGGGGTCATCAAGCTGTTCCATTTCGCGCGCTTCGATCTCGCCATGCTGTATCATTATCTGGGTGTCATGGCGGCGCCGGTCTATTGCACCAAGATCGCCTCACGGTTGGCGCGTACCTTCACCGACCGTCACGGGTTGCGGGATTTGTGCAAAGATCTTCTGAACATCGATCTGTCGAAGCAGCAGCAGAGCTCGGATTGGGGTGCAAACACTTTGAGCGAGGAACAGCTTCGCTATGCCGCCTCGGACGTGCTCCATCTCCACGCGCTGCGCTCCCGCCTCGACATGATGCTGGCCCGCGAGGGGCGCGAGGCGCTGGCCCACGCATGCTTCGAATTTCTGCCTCATCGCGTTCTGCTTGATCTCGAAGGCTGGCCGGAGCAAGACATCTTCGCGCATTAGCCGCGCCATCGAGAGAGGAGGGGGTCTTTTCGATGCCGGTTCACCGCAGTTCGGCTGCCACGGCGCCGCTGATGGCTGGCCTTGCCCGAGCGTCGAGCGGCAAAGCCGATCTCGATGTCGCCCGCAGGGTGATCCGGGCCGAGATCGCCGGGCTCAAAGGGTTGGCCGAGGCGCTCGACGGCGCGTTCGAGGTCGCGGTCGCCGCATGCGCTGCCGTGCGCGGACGCATCATCGTCACCGGGGTCGGCAAGAGTGGTCACGTCGGCCGCAAGATCGCGGCTACCCTGGCTTCGACCGGCACTCCGGCGCAGTTCGTTCACCCCGTCGAAGCAAGCCACGGCGATCTCGGCATGATCGGGTCCGAGGATGCGATCCTCGCTCTGTCGAATTCCGGCGAGACCAGCGAGCTCGCAGACATCATCGCCTATTCGCGGCGCTTTGAGATCCCACTGATCGCGATCACCGGGAGCGCGCGATCAACGCTCGCGGCTGCGGCCGACTTTGTATTGTCGCTGCCATCGGCAGCCGAGGCCTGCCCGATGGGGCTGGCGCCAACGACCTCGACGACGATGATGATGACCCTCGGAGATGCGCTCGCGATTGCCTTGCTCGAACGCAAGGGCTTCTCCTCTACCGATTTTCAGCGGTTTCATCCCGGCGGGAGGCTTGGACGACGATTATTGCGGGTGCGCGACATCATGCACTCGCAGGCCGAGATCCCGCTCGTTCCGCCGGCGGCGCGCATGTCCGAGGCGATCCTGGTGATGACCGCAAGGAGTTTCGGCTGCGTCGGCGTGTGCGATTCGGAAGGACGGTTGATCGGGGTCATCACCGACGGCGATCTGCGCCGGCACATGGGCGAATCGCTGCTCGGGCGGACTGTGGCAGAAGTCATGCACGGCAACCCGAAGACGATCGCAGCCGCGGCGCTGGCAGCGGATGCATTGGGAGTGATGAACCGCTTCGCGATCACCTCGCTCTTCGTCTGCGAGGACGGCGAGCGCCCGATCGGCTTCCTCCATTTGCACGATTGCCTGCGAGCGGGCGTTGCGTGAGGCGGAAAAGATTGCCCGGTCCATGAGGGCAACGGAGCAGCAGATAGCTCCGCCCGGTGCCGCGGCAGCGGCGAGGTCGCTGTGGTCGGCCGTGCCTGAGCAGGCGCTCGCGACGACTGACTATTACAGTCGCGGCGTAGCGCTCTTAAAGGTGGCCTTGCCGGTGATCGGCGTGGCGCTCCTGTGCTTGGTCTCCGTCTGGCCGCGGCTTCCCGCACTTCTGGAAGGCGTGAGGCTTGGCTTTCCAGCTATCGATCTGCGCGAGGCGCGCGAACTGCGCATGGTTAACCCCCGCTACGCCGGACTTGATCGGTACGATCGGCCTTTTGCCGTGACGGCCGCAATCGGCCGCCAAGTGCCCGACCGGAATGATGTGATGGCGCTGGAACAGCCGAAGGCAGAAATGACCGCGCACGGTGGCGCCTCAGTCGTGGTCACGGCCGCAACTGGGGTATACCAGTCGCAGCCGCAGTTGCTGGACCTGTTCGAGGACGTCAACCTTATCCACCAGGACACGACCAGGTTCGTGACGCAGCGCGCGCACCTCAACCTGGCCGACAACACCGCCGAGGGCCACGACCCCGTCGAAGGGCATGGGCCTTCAGGCGACATCACCGGGGAGGGCTTTCTTATCCTCTCGAAAGGCGATACGATTATTTTCAGCGGCCAATCGAGCCTTCTGTTGAAAGGGGCCAAGCAAAATACGGCGGCGGTGATCGCGCCACCCGCGCTGCCGGCCGATATCGAGAAGACCGCAGCGCAGATCGAGTCTGCACCGACAGTTTTGCCTGTCGTCACTCAGGCGACGCTCCCTCCTCCCGTTGCGCTGAAAAATCAGGCCCACGGCAAGCCGGCCGCAAGGCCTGCTGTAGCCGTGAAACCTCAGCCGGCTGCCCGGCATGTCGCAAACACCTCGCTTGGCAGCAAACCGGCCGGGTCCCAATTGAGGCACCATGGCGGCTGACCGCTTCTGCCGCCGATGGATGCCGGCTCGACTGACCCCGGACGGCCCGCCGCGGTTCGAGTCGCCGGGGCGCCGGTGCGGCGGGGTCGGCCTCGCGGCGGTGCTCGTCTGGCTATCGTCAGGCGCGCTACCCCTTGCCGCTCAGGGGCTAGGCCTTGGCGCCGCTTCCGAGGATCGGCCGATCGCCATCTCGGCCGCATCGGGCATCGAGTGGCAACAGGACGCGCAAGTCTACATCGCCCGCGGCAACGCGGTGGCCAAGCGGGGCACCACCGAGGTGTCAGCTGACACGCTGACCGCCCATTACCGTCCCCATAAGGGCGAGGGCGGCGACACCGAAATCTACCGCCTCAACGCCGACGGTCACGTCACTATCAAGGGTGAGACGCAGACCGTGGTCGGCGACCAGGCCGTTTGGGATATCGATCAGCAGACGGGCATCGTGACAGGCAAGGCAATGAAGCTCACCACCGCAACCGATGTGGTGACCGCGCGCGACAGCCTCGAATGGTACGACCAGAAGCAAATCTCGGTCGCCCGCGGTGATGCAGTCGCGGTAAAAGAGAACGTTAAACGCATCCGTGCCGACGTACTGACCGCCCACATGACCAAAGACAAGGCGAAGCCGGCCGGGACCTCGCTCGGGACACCACCGGCAAAACCGGATGCGATCCGGCCGGGCGCCGCGGCGGGGTCGCCTGGGGCGAGCAACGAGGCCTCTCGGATCAGTCGTGTCGACGCCCTGGGCAATGTGCTCGTCTCGACCGCGACCGACATCGCCCGCGGCGATTACGGCGTCTACAATGCCGATACCGGGCTCGTCACGCTGCTCGGCAATGTGACCATCACCCGCGGCGATAATGCCGTCAGGGGCCAATACGCCGTCGTCGATCTGAACAACAACGTCAGCCGCATGATGCCCACCGCCGGCAAACCCGGTTCGCCGGGCTCGCGGGTCGAAGGTCTCTTCATCAGGCAGGATCAACCCAGCGGATCGGCCGGTCGCGGTCCGAGCGGAACCGCCGGATCCTCCCCAGGGGCGCAAAAGCCGTGACAGAGCGCGTGACGCGCTACCGCTTGTCGGGAATGGCCGCCGAAACCAGGCCGCGGCTCGTCGCCGATAATCGCGGCCTGCTAGGGCACGGGCTCGGCAAGAGCTTCAAGCGACGGCCGGTGCTGCGCAACGTCAACGTGTCGGTGCAGCGCGGCGAGGCGGTGGGGCTGCTCGGGCCGAACGGCGCCGGCAAGACGACCTGCTTCTACATCATCACCGGGCTGATCGCCGCCGATACCGGGGTCGTCACTCTCGACGGGCGCGACATCACGGACCTCCCGATGTATCGCCGCGCCCGGCTCGGCATCGGCTACCTGCCGCAGGAGGCGTCGATATTCCGCGGTCTCACGGTCGAGCAGAACATCCGCGCGATCCTCGAAATCGCAGAGCCGTTGCCCGAAACGCGCGAGGCGATGCTCGAGGCGTTGATGGCCGAATTTTCGATCACCCATTTGCGGCGTGCGCCGGCAATGGCGCTTTCGGGCGGCGAGCGCCGCCGGTGCGAGATCGCCCGGGCGCTCGCGACCAAGCCCCATTTCATTTTGCTCGATGAGCCGCTGGCCGGCATCGATCCGATCGCAGTCGCCGAAATCCGCGATCTTGTCGCCCACCTAAAGGATCGCGGAATTGGGGTGCTGATCACCGATCATAACGTGCGCGAGACCCTCGAGATTGTCGACCGGGCCTACATTCTGCACGAAGGCCGAGTGCTCATGGAGGGGAAGCCCGCTGAAATCGTCGCAAATGACGACGTGAGACGCGTTTACCTGGGAGACAGGTTTAGCCTATAAGCCGCTCCGAACGGAGCGGGATGTGAATAGGACCGGTTTTTCGCAGCGGCTTGAACTGCGCCAGTCGCAGACCTTGGTGATGACGCCGCAGCTGCAGCAGGCGATAAAAATGCTGCAGCTTTCGAACCTTGAACTGACCAATTTCATCGACGGCGAGATCCAGCAGAACCCGCTTCTGGAGCGGCACGAGCGCGGCGTCGGCGAAGTTGTGCCGCCAGGCGATGCCGGCGCCGCGGAAAGACCCGCGCCGGGAGATCTGCCTGAACGGCTGACCGGCGACTTCACCCCCGATGCGGTCGAGCATTGGCAGCCCGAATGGGGAGAGGAAGGAGATCGCACGGTGGATTTCGGCGGCGAACCCCAACTGTGGTCCGGCCGCAACGGAGCGCAAGGTGCGGCATACCATCCCGAACTAGATCAAACTGCCACCCGGCCGCGCACCCTGCGCGAGCATCTGCTCGAGCAGATCGGAGCCGATCTGAGCGACCAGGGCGACCGGGTCATCGCGGTGCTTCTCCTCGATTTGCTCGACGAGGATGGCTATCTTCGAGCTCCCCTCGACAGCGTGGCGCAACTCCTCGGTTGCGAGGTCGGCCTGATCGAGGCCGTGTTGGCTCGCCTCCAGCAATTCGATCCCGCGGGCGTCTTCGCTCGTGACCTGACGGAATGCCTCGCTCTGCAATTGCGCGACCGGAACCGGTTCGATCCGGCGATGCAGGCGCTGCTCGATAACCTGCCGTTGGTCGCCCACCTCAACATCCCCGCGCTGGTCCGAGTGTGCCGCGTCGATGCTGCGGATGTGGCCGACATGATCGCAGAGATCAAATCGCTCGACCCACGGCCGGGACTTGCCTTCGATCCGCCGCTGGCCCAGCCGGTGGTGCCCGATATCCTGCTGCGGGCGCAGCCCGAAGGCGGCTGGATTGTCGAGCTCAACGCGGAAACCCTGCCACGCGTTCTCGTCAACAACGGGTATTATGCCCGGGTACGCCAAGCGACGCGCAACAAGGCCGAGCAGGATTACCTGACCGAGCGGCTGCACGCGGCGAACTGGCTGGTCAAATCGCTGCACCAGCGTGCGACGACCATTCTCAAGGTCGCTACGGAGATTGTCCGTCAGCAAGACGCTTTTTTTCGCCACGGTGTGCCGTCGCTGAGACCGCTGATCCTGCGCGACATCGCCGATGCGATCAGGATGCATGAGAGCACGATCAGCAGGGTGACTAGCAACAAATACATGGCCACGCCGCGGGGCATCTATGAGCTCAAATATTTCTTTACCTCGGCAATCCCGGCGTCAGGCGGGAACGGTGCGCACTCGGCAGAAGCGGTTCGCCATCGCATTCGCGCTCTGATCGACGGCGAACCTGCGGACGGCACGCTCTCGGACGCGCGAATCGTCGAACTGCTGCAGCACGAGGGCGTCGACATTGCCCGCCGCACGGTTGCCAAGTACCGGGAGGCGATGCGCATCGCCTCTTCGGTGCAGCGGCGCCGGGACAAGCTGCTCGCGCTTTGAGATGCGCGATGGGACCCCGCCTCTTGACGCGTGCCGGCGCGTTCCCACCTTCGATCCTGGGGAATCTCGATCTCATCCCGGCTTCGGGCGGGAAGAGGTAGTCGCATCCATGCATTTGACCGTCACGGGCAAGCAGACCGACACCGGCGATGCGCTGCGCCGGCATGTCGAGGAGAGTCTCGGCTCGATCCTCGGTAAATATTTCAAAACCGCGATCGAAGCTCACGTTGTGTTCTCGAAGGAGGCGCATTTGAGCCGGGCCGAGATATCCGTCCATATCGGCCGCGGGATCGAGGTAAACGCGGGCGCCGCAGCGACTGAAGTTTACGCGGCCTATGAGGCCGCCGCCGAGCGGATCGCCAAGCAGCTGCGCCGCTACAAGCGGCGCTTGCGCGACCACCACGCAAAGGCGCGCGAGCCCTTTGAGGCGAGCGAGCGCGCCCGGGACTATGTGTTGGCGCCGATCGCCGAGGAGGCCGACGAGAATGCCGGTGGAGGACCGACGGTCGTTGCCGAGATGAGCACCGAACTGCCCAATCTGACCGTCGGTGAGGCGGTAATGCGCATGGATCTCGCGGATGCGCCGGTGCTGTTGTTCCGCAACCGTTCGCATGGCGAGCTCAACCTGGTTTATCGGCGTGCAGACGGCAACATAGGCTGGATTGATCCGGAACTCGACCCGGCCCGGCGGATGCGTCACCGCGAGGCTTGATCGTCTCGATTGGCGATGGAGATTGCCGATTTGATCACACCGCGCAGTGTGCTGCCTCAGCTGCGCGCGACCAACAAGAAGCAGGCGCTGTTGGAGCTGGCGAAGCGGGCGGCGGCGCTGACCGGGATCCACGAGCGCACGATCTACGACGTCTTGATCGAGCGCGAGCGGCTCGGCACGACCGGGATCGGGATGGGGATCGGGATCCCTCACGGGCGGCTCCCCGGACTCGAGAGGCTCTGCGGGATTTTCGCCCGGCTCGAGCGGGCGGTTCCATTCGAGGCGATCGACGACAAGCCGGTCGACTTGATCTTTCTGTTGCTGGCACCGGAAACCGCCGGGGCCGACCATCTGAAAGCGCTCGCTCAGGTGTCCCGACTGTTGCGCGATCGCACGATCTGCGAGAAGCTGCGCGGGACGGACAACGCAGACGCGCTCTACGCTCTGCTAATCGATCGTGCCCCCAGCAGGGCCGCGTAACGGGACTGCGTCGGGATCGGCCTAATGCACGCTCAGCGGCTCGAGGTCATGCTGACGCACCGTAACCAGGGCGACGTCGCGGTTGGCGAAGATCGCAATCTGCGTGCCGTCCGCGGCATGGACGGTATAGCCGGGTTCGTCATTGCCGACTGCGCGCTTGACGTAGGCGATGTCCTGCATGCCGAAGAGCGCCAGCTCCCGCGCCGACATATGCCGAATCTGTTCGCTCTTGTTCATCTCATTCTTCCAGCGGCACTCGCCGCGGGCTCCTGTGTTCCCGCGAGCGCGCTGCTCGGCGAGCGCTCGGCGCCGTCCGTTATCGCGATAGTGCGTACCCGGCTCTCGACCTCGGGACGGACCAGGTCGATATGCAGGAGCCCATTATCCAGCCGGGCGCCGCTCACCTCGATGCCCTCGGCCAGGACGAAGGAGCGCTGGAACTGACGCGCGGCGATGCCGCGGTGCAGATAGACGCGCTGCGCGTCATCTGCCTGCTTGCCGCGGACGACGAGCTGGTTGTCCTCGATCGTGATGCCAAGATCGTTCATGGCGAAGCCAGCTACCGCCAGGGTGATCCGCAGAGCATTCTCGTTCAACTGCTCGATATTGTAGGGAGGATATCCGTCGCTCGAAATTTTGCTGACCCGGTCGAGGGCACGTTCGAAATGGTCGAACCCCAAAAGCAGGGGCGAATTGAACAGCGACAGTCGTGACATGTGCTTCTCCTCGTCGGTGAGCGAGAGACGCGGACCGGACCCGAGTGCGGCGCCCGATCGCGTTCGAGAATAACAGCGAATTATTTGGGCGCAGGCGCTTCGGCAATCAAGCGAGCGGCTCGTTCGGCTCGTCGCCGAGCGCCTCCGACTACAGTCCATTGGCCGCGTTATTCCGATCGGGGTTCTTCCGCCGGTCTCAGCCCGTACCCATATCTAGGCGGACCATCTTCCCCGAGGGCTTTCGGACGAGCGGAGCCATGTCGAGACGGTTGCTGAATTGGCGCATCCTCCTGGCGCTCTTCTTCTGCGCCACCTTGGCGCTCGCGCCGGCCATCGCCGAGGCGCGGGCCGGCAGCTCGGCGGGCGGCAGCTCGTCGGGCATGGGCAGCCGCGGATCGCGGACCTATGAGAACAACAACGCGCAGCCGCTGAGCCGCAGCGCGACCCCGCTTCCGGAGACGCCGCGCTCGCCCGGCTTGGCCCCGGCGATGCCATCGCCGGCCTATGGCGGCGGCAGCTTCTTCCAGCGGCACCCGTTCTTGACCGGGCTGGCGGGCGGGATGATCGGTTCTTGGCTGTTCGGGCATGCCGGATGGGCCGCCGACGGCGCGGGCGGGTCGGCAGGATCGATGCTGGGCATGCTGCTGCAGTTTCTGATCATCGGCCTGTTGATCTATTTCGCGGTGAGGCTGTTCCGCGGGCGCGCGTTGTCGGGCGGATGGGGTAATCGGCCGCCGGGCGGCCCGATGCCGCGTTCGGCGGGGGCGGCGGCGGCTCCGGCATTGCGTGACCGCGGGCGCGACATCAATCTTTCTGATGCCGATCTCGGCTTCTTTCAGACGATCCACGCGGGAGTTCAGGAAGCCTGGAGTGCCGGGGATCTCGGGCGTCTTCGCCGCCTGATGACGCCGGAGATGCTGGGCTATTTCTCCGAAGAGCTGACCCGAAATGCCAGCCAGGGCGTGCAGAACATCGTCTCCGATGTGGAGCTCGTCAAAGGCGAGTTGGCCGAAAGCTGGGAGGAGGGCGACCTGCAATACGCCACCGCCTATCTGCGCTGGCGCGCGCTCGACCACGTCATCCGTCTCGGCCGTTCGCCCGGCGACCCGGATTACATCGTCAGCGGCAACCCGCGCATGCCGGTCGAGTCCGAAGAGGTGTGGACGTTCGTGCGCCGCCGCGGCGGCGACTGGCTGCTCTCGGCAATCCAGCAGGTCTGATCAAAGCGCTCTACAGCCACGCCGCTTCGGGCGATACTCCAATCCGCGCTCCCGGGGGGCGACGCCTTAATATCGCAGCATGACGAAGCCGCGCGTCCCTCGCGATCTGCTCGACCCGGTGGTGGAATATTTCAAGCCGCAGCGGGTGATCCTGTTCGGGTCGCGAGCGCGCGGCGAGGCCACCCGCGACAGCGACATCGA
>WNFD01002448.1_pt1 | contig 18677 bp, 17 predicted proteins | sample 5400491 | NCBI WGS metagenome assembly WNFD01 (sample SAMN13153343, study PRJNA577476) | soil metagenome | isolation source: 120 cm saprolite under Douglas fir tree site 2 hole 2 replicate 2 | place: USA:California | collected 2015-04-18 | reverse complement strand
GCCGCAAGTTGCGCGTTGAACGCTCAAGAAGGCGAACGCCGAACTGATTCTCAAGTTCGGCAATGCGGCGGCTAACGGTGGAGATGGGCATCTTCAGGCGTCTTGCCGCTTCCGAAAAGCTTTGCGCCTCGACGACCTTAGCGAAAATCAACAGCGAATTGAGGTCCGTCATCGTTTTCCCATATATGGAAAGCTTAGTCCGCGGCTTTGCTGCCAATGGAAGATGACGGCAATCGCATAATTCCTCCTTGTCGTAAACCCAAGACGGGTGGCTACGGCGAAAACGCCGTGCAAGCGGCTGCTTTGACGGATGAAAGAGGACGTGCACGGCGACCTGCCTCGCGTGGCGGAATCGGTCATCGCTTTAATGCTATCGGGAAGTACGTCGTCCATGCCCAGGGGCAGCGGATGATCAGCGGTGGACCTCCGTTTTTCAGAGCGATGCAAGACGCCGCCGAGAAGCCGTTGCACAAACGAAACAATGTGTCCGTTCGCCCGGGCTGTACTCTAACTCCCCAAAGGGACGATCTGTGCGCCAACAGCGGCAGCAATGCGTCAAAAGCCCTTCTCGAGGTCGTCCCCATTATCCCAATTTTGGGAAACTAGTTCCCGGCTTGGCCGACTAATGCATAGCCCGACAATCGCATAGGTTTGGACCAACGAAACGACCAACGGAGACAGGTCAATGGCAGGTAGTATTTACATCAGGTTCGCGTTGGCAGCGGCGATGCTTTTGGCGGGACCGGGCTTCGCTGCCCAAGGGCAGACGTCCAAGGAAAGTCCGGCCGAACGCGCCGTCATCGAGGCCGTGATATCTTCGTATGAAGCGGCGCTGAACGCTTCCAACACCGATGCAGTCGTGCCGCTTTACGCCGACGACGGCGTGTTCATGCCGCCCCACAACCGGTCGGCCGTTGGCAAGGCGGCGGTACGGGAGGCTTACGCAGCGGTGTTCAAGGCGATCACTCTGCGGATCAAATTCAACGTAGCCGAAGTTGTTCAGGTGGCGCCGGATTGGGCTTTCGTGCGCACGAATTCGGCGGGAACGATGACGCTCAACGCGACCGGCGCGCAGAGCACCGAAGGCAATCAGGAGCTCTTCATTTTCAAAAAAGGGACCGACGGTCGCTGGAAGATCGCGCGTTACAGCTTCTCAAGCACCAATCCGCCGCCGAAGGCTTAACTCGATTAATACGCCCGACGAGCGAGAAACTGGCCAGGCGAGACCGCCTGGCATCTGGTGAAACTGTCGAACCGCAATAGAGACTCACGGAGAATCAAGGTGTTAAAGTCCTAAAGGTAGTCGAGCGGGGACCAAATCGCACTTCAAATGGCCACCATCAGCGAATGTCGGTATCGGTGGTTGCGCCTCCGGAATTTGAACCTACGACGTTTTTGGCCGTACGATCGCAAGTTCCGCCGCGCGCAACTTTCCATACGATATGGCGACCGAAACTACGATCGCAATGTTGCGGGCCTAGGCACCGGCAAAGGGCAGCGTTACTTTGCTTCTGACTTTGACGGCTTTCCAGTCGCCTGTTCGACGCTAACGGGATCGTTGTGGTGAGTCGTAGGTGGCGTCTAGCGCCGCGGTACTGCACGCGCTCAGCCAGTACAGCAATGCAGTACTGGATTGAGAAAAAATCGACGACGGCGAATTACATGAAGTTGCCAGAATCGTTTCAACCAGTTGAAAAGAAATGAAAATACGCTAGTTCTATGGCGCGGGTTCAACATTAGCGTCGCCGGATTCAAACCTGTACGGTTACGATCAAAGTACGTCAGCAAGCGATTGACCGTGGAGATCGATGCTCAAGCCATCAAGCGCGAGGTCGTTGAGCTCGCCGCCCATGGCTTTTATGCTTTCCTCCCGGATCAGCGACATCAATCCACGGCGTAGTCCTAGAAACTCCGATGACATCATCATCGACTGGTGCCGCGGTCGCTCCAGCGGGATGGTGATCTCGGCCTTGATGGTGCCGGGCCGCGCCGTCATGCAATAGACCCGATCGGACAGAAAAATCGCTTCATCGATGTCGTGGGTGACGAACAGCACCGATATCTTCAAGCGCTGCCACATGTTGGTGAGGATCTGCTGCATGATGACGCGGGTCTGCGCGTCGAGCGCCCCGAAGGGTTCGTCCAGCAGCAGGACCTTGGGTCCGGTGGCGAGCGCACGGACGATGCCGACGCGCTGTTTCATTCCACCCGACAGGCTGTCCGGATATTTGTTCTCGAACGCGGTCAGGCCGGCCAGGCCCAGCAGTGTCCGCGCGGCGCGGTCGCGACTGGACTTGTCGACATGTTTCATCTTCAGGCCGAATTCGACGTTGCCCTTCACCGTTTTCCAGGGAAACAGCGAGTATTGCTGAAACACCATGCCGCGATCGGCCCCGGGGCCATCGACCACGTCATCGTCAACGGTAACCTCGCCCTCGGTCGGCTTGAGAAAGCCCGCGACCGCGTTGAGCAAGGTAGACTTCCCGCAGCCGGACGGCCCGACAATCGAGACGAATTCACCGGGATTGACGTGGATCGAGGTATCACAGACCGCTTCGACCGGACCGTCGAGCGTTGGATAGCTCAACGCAAAGTTCCGGACGTCGACGCGGCCCTTCGAGGGTGCGCTTGCTCTGAGTTCGCTCATGTTCGATTCCACGGCATCACGACGCGGCCCAGCCCCCGGATCAACGCACTCGATCCGAGGCCGAGCACGCCGATGCAAATCATTCCAAGCGCAATGTCGGGGTACTGCACCAGCGAATAGGCCTCCCAGGTGAAGTAGCCGATGCCATACTGGCCGGAAATCATCTCGGCGGCGATCAGCGACACCCAGGCGACACCCATTCCGACCGTCAGTCCAGTGAAGATGTGAGGCAGCGAGGCGGGAAAATACACCTCGCGGAAGATCGAGGCCTCGCGCGCGCCCAGGCATTGCGACGCGCGCACCAGCACTGGATCCACCAGCGACATGCCATGAAGCGTGTTGACGAGGATCGGAAAGAACGATCCGAGAAAGGTAATGAAGACGATACTCTGCTCGTTGGTCGGCCACAGCATGATGGCCATCGGAACCCAGGCGATGGCGGGGATCGGGCGCAGCACTTCCATGACCGGAAACAGGATCTCGTGCGCGAGCTTGAACCGTCCCATCACCAGCCCGAGCGGAACCGCGATGATCGCCGCCAGCGAAAAGCCAAGCAGGATGCGGCGGCAACTCAGCATCACATGCATGAAGAATCTGGAATCATGCAGCGCGCGCGTCAGGCTTTCATACACGGCCGCAGGCGAGGGAACGTTGGTGAAGCGGACGAAGAAGACGACGCGGTATTTTGTCAGTAGATGCCAGGCCAGAAGAAACAGCGCGAGCGAGACGGCGCCGACAAACGCCGCGCGCAATCCGCCGCGATTGAGCGACAGCCAGCGCCTGAGATAGGTCAAGAGCCGCGGCGACGGGCTGGTCGGCGGCGCAAGCGGCTGCAGCGGTGACGGTTGGACCGCAAGATTCGGCTCGACTGACGCTTGCTGTTCGCGCCGAACGGCAGTGCTCTCCACGCTCAACCCCCGCTCATGGCCGTCTTGAGCGCATCGTCGAAACTCTCTACCTTGCCGTGAATCTTCGTCGCGTAGGTCTCGGCATCCTTCTTCAACAGAAACGGCGCGATCTCGCTCTTGTCGGCGGCGACCGCGAAGAAGGCCTGATCGGCAAACAGTTTTATGCCGCGCGTGGTGTCGAACACATAGGCGACGTTGATCTTCTTGCCCTTGGCCTTCATGTCGGCGTAGGCACCGAGCGTGCAGGCGGCGCTGGAGAACGGTTCGATGTCGCCGCCGTCGACCCAGATCTCGCCTGATTTGCGCGGGTCGGTGATCGGCTTCTTGCAGAATTTATCGTCGCCCTTTACTTCGTAATTCTGCGTGCTCTTGAGCTGCGTCTCGTAATCCATGTTCAGTTCGGCATAGGCCTTGCGGAGGTAACCGTCATCGACCCATGTTTTGGGATCGAACTCTTTCATCCTGCCGAGGCTCTGCAGCACTTTGACGTCGGCGGAGGCTGCTTCGATCAGCGGAGGCTTGATGGTCGGGTCGGTCGTCATATTGCCGCTGGGCCCAAGGAAAATGTAGACCACTTCTTTGTTGATGCCAGTCCACTGTTGGATTTTCTCCGCCGCCAGTTTCGGGTCGGCGCGCAGCCAGGCGTTGGCGGCGATGATGGCCTTGAGATAGGCGACCACCACTTCCGGATATTTCTCGGCGAAGTCGGTGCGCACCACGACGCCGTGGAAAGTCGGAAGATTGGTCTCGACGCCGTCAAAGATCTTGCGGGCGAAGCCCCGGAACGGCAGCAATTCGGCGAACGGCACGAAGTCGGCGTGGGCGTCGATCTTCTTTTCCTGCAGGTTGGTCGAGCCGACCTCCGGACTCTGGCTTACCAACTGAAAGTAGTCGGCCGGCCAGCCCTTGTCCTGCATCGCCTTCAGCACCATGCCGTGTGCGGCGGAGCCGAAGGGAACGCTGACCAACTTGCCCTTGAGGTCCGAAAGCTCAAAGTAGGGCGAGTCCTTATGCACGACGATGCCGTTGCCGGAGCCTTCCAGACTGTAGGCCGAGACCGCGATCAGGCGGCTTTTGCTTTCCGGATTGTTCTCGAAGGTAAACCCGTTCACGATAAGCGGATAATCGCCCATCATGCCGAACTGAAGCTTGTTCGCCATCATCGCGTTGGTCACAGGCGGGCCAGATGTAAAATTCTGCCATTCGAACTCGAATTTGATGTTCGTGTATTTGCCGTCCTTGGGCAGGTATTTCTCCATGAGATGGAGTTCGCGAATGATCGTGCCTGTTGTTGCCGTGTTGGTGGTGGTGTCCTGGGTGCCGATGCCGATCGTCACCGTGGTCTGCGCGCCAGCCGTGCCGGCGAAAGCAAACGCCGCCGCGGCGATGACGATTGCAGGAAAGCTGCGATATCCGAAATTGCGACCCATTGCAGACCCTCTTCGGTGTTTGATTGCGCCTCGGATATGACTCCCTGCTTTTGGGTATCCTTTGTCGATCCGCCGCATGGAGCAAACGTCGTCTCATCCAAGCGGTCGATTAGTTGCCGCCAAACACTCGCTGCTTAACCCTTGAGCAATTTATGGGCTTGGCGCCAAATCTATAGGCACGTCTTCAGTCGCCGATTCCCTTCATCTCCTTGAGCAGGTCAGGTCGCCGCACAATGATTCTCGATTTACGCGAGACGACGATGTCCTTCTCCTGCATGCGCTTGAGGCTGATCGTGACCCATTGCCGGGTCGCGCCGACCATGTGAGCGAGGTCGGCATGGGTGAAGGCGGCGCCGATCAGCGTGCCTTCCGCGTCCTTCACGCCGTAGAGCTCGACGAGGTGGAGAAGAAGGTGGGCCAGCCGCTCGGTGATCGAGCGCGTGCCCAGCATCTGCGCCAGCGCGGAGTAGCACTTTCCCTTGAACGTCAGACCTTCGATTAAACCGATCGCAAGGTTAGGTACCTCCGTGACCAGCGCGCGCAGCTCCTTGCCGGGAAGCTGGACGACGCTGCTGTTGCTGGTCGCAACACCCGACCATTGGTGCACGCCGCCGCCGAATACTTCGGGGCCGCCGACAAAATTGCCGGGATGCCAGTACGCCAGTGTGATCTCGCGGCCGGAGGGAGCGGTGTAGAAGACCCTGATGCGGCCGGTCTCGATCAGATAAATTCCGTCATGCTTCGCGCCCTGATTGAACAGCGTCTGGCCGCGGTAAAGAACCTTGCGGCGACCGCGCTTGAGCACGGTTTCGCGCTCGGGCGGCGACAGCGTTTCGAACAGCGAGGGTGGCCCGCCGAGAGACTGCGCACTCTCTGTCAACAACAGGGATTGGTTGCTCGTCGGGGTCGCAGCTATTCTCGGCAAGTTGGTTCCGCGACCCGATGCGGCGTTGGTTGCTGCATAGACTTGCATCGCCTGCTCCAGACCTCAAAAATCGATCTGAAGTGCGCAGCAAGCCTTATGCCAACGCGGCTTTGAGTGCCTACTTACCGGCGTTTTGCGGACAGAACCGTGGCGAAACGCGATGATTGCTAACGACCCTGACCGGGCACCTCGGGCTCGTTCAGGGCGAGGAGATAACCCCACGGATAAATCCCGCGCGCATGTCCGTCGGAAAAGGCGAGGTTGATGGCGTAATCGCCGATCGGGGAAACCTGTACCAGCGCGATGCCGTCGAACCGCTCCGGGAACACACCATCGATCCGCGCCCTGACGCAGTGGGCGCATTTGCAGGCCGCGCGCAGGCGCCCGGCGGACAGACGGATCTCGCCCTGCGCTGTCGTGAGATCGAGAAAATCGAGATTGTCACTGATGGCGATGTGCGTCGGCGCAGGCGTAGGCATTGCTGTCAAGGCGGACGTCGCGGCAGCTTGTGGCATTGCGGTTCTCCCACGATTGGCATTCAAGCATCGCGCACTGAGCCTCGACAGCAATTAGTTGCCCGAACAGGTGGATTAAGTCAGGCGCACCTTTGGGTACGGCCCGTGGCCTGCATGCGGCGAGCAAAACTATTTTTGAAATTAATCGACCGCCGCTTGCAGTGTTCGATTGCGACTCTCGCTTGCTTGATGGAGTAACGCAAGCGCGTAGCGCCAAAACGATCTTCTTTCACAGACGCGGCAATCGGAAAAACCAAACCCATGAGCGCATTCCATCGAGAGAAAGTTGTTTCTGTCCGACACTGGACCGATACGCTGTTCAGCTTCAGAGCCACCCGCAATTCCGGCTTTCGCTTCGAGAGCGGCCAGTTCGCGATGATCGGGCTCGAGGTCGACGGCCGTCCGCTCTTGCGCGCCTACAGCATGGCGAGCGCCAATCACGAGGATGAACTGGAATTCTTCTCGATCAAGGTTGCCGACGGACCGCTGACCTCAAGACTGCAGAAGATTAGGGAAGGCGACACCATCCTGGTCGGGCGCAAGGCGACCGGAACGCTTGTCGCCGACAATCTGATCCCCGGAAAACGCCTGCTGCTGCTCTCGACCGGAACGGGGTTGGCGCCATTCGCGAGCCTGATCAAGGATCCGCAAGTCTATGAGCGGTTTGAAACCGTCGTGCTGGTGCACGGCTGCCGCCAGGTTTCTGAACTTGCCTATGGCGAAGAGCTGGTGGCAAAACTGCGGGACGACGAATTGTTCGGGCCGCTTTTGACCGAGAAGCTCGTCTATTACCCGACCGTCACCCGCGAGCCGTTCCGCAACCGCGGCCGCATCACCGATCTGATCACCTCAAAACAGTTGTTTGAAGATATCGGCCAGCCGCCGCTCGATCTCGAAACCGACCGCATCATGATGTGCGGCAGCCCGGCGATGCTGGAAGAACTGCGCGGGATGTTCGAAGCGCGCGGTTTTCTCGAAGGCAGCCACAGCGAGCCCGGCCATTTTGTCATCGAGAAGGCGTTCGTGGAGCGGTGAGTCCCCTGTCGTCCCGGCCTTGAGCCGGGACCCAACCATCGATGTTCATTGTTGTGCTGGATAGCGGCCACAGCTTTCGCAAACACACGCATCGGTGGTTATGGTCCCGGCGTTCGCCGGGACGACATCGAAGTGATTGGCAAAACTGTTTCATCCCGCTGACAACTAATTGCTATCACCGGCGGCCGGCGTGACTCATTCTACGCTCAGGACCATTCCCAAGCATGGCTGGAATGGAAATTGCTTCGACGAAGACGAGGATTGCGCGATGGCGATGGACGAAATTGTCGACGGCCTTTCAGAGGTATCTTGCGACGTTCTCGTGATTGGGGGCGGCACCGCCGGGCCGATGGCGGCGCTGAAGGCGAAACTCAGGAATCCAAAGGCCAACGTCGTCCTGCTTGAAAAGGCCAATGTGAAGCGGTCCGGCGCCATTTCGATGGGAATGGACGGGCTCAACAACGCGGTGATTCCCGGCTACGCCACGCCGGAGCAATACACCAAGGAAATCACCATCGCCAATGACGGCATCGTCGACCAGAAGGCGGTCTACAAATATGCAGAGCGTTGTTATTCGATCATCGAGGAACTCGACGGTTTTGGCATCCGCTTCCTGAAGAACGAAAACGGCGATTACGCCGTCAAGAAAGTGCATCATATCGGCACCTATGTTCTGCCGATGCCGAACGGCGAAACCGTCAAGAAGGCGATCTACCGGCAGTTGCGCCGCGCCCGAATCCTGATCTCGAACCGCTATATGGCGACCCGGCTTCTGACCGGCAGCGACGGCCGCGTGGCCGGCGCCATCAGCGTCAACACGCGGAGTGCGGAAATCCTGGTCATCAAGGCCAAGGCGGTGATCCTGTGCATGGGCGCGGCCGGTCGGCTCGGACTGCCGACGTCCGGCTACATGTTCGGCACCTACGAGAACGCTGCAAATTCCGGCGACGGCTACGCCATGGCCTATCATGCAGGTGCTGCGCTCGCGAACCTCGAATGCTTCCAGATCAATCCCCTGATCAAGGATTATAACGGTCCGGCTTGCGCCTATGTCGCCGGTCCGTACGGCGCGTATACCGCGAACAATGAGGGTTCGCGTTTCATCGAATGCGACTACTGGTCCGGCCAGATGATGCTCGAATTCTACAACGAGCTGCAGTCGGGCAAGGGCCCGGTGTTCCTGCAGCTCAACCATCTGCACGGCGATACCATCAGCGAAATCGAGACCACCCTTCACAAGGTCGAACGCCCGACGCGCGGGCTGTTTCACGAAGGCCGTGGCACCGACTACCGGCGAGAGCCGATCGAGATGCATATCTCCGAGATCGGATTTTGTTCGGGACACAGCGCGTCCGGCGTGTTCGTCGATGAATTCGCGCGAACCACGGTGCCCGGCCTCTATGCCGCCGGCGACATGGCCAGCGTCCCGCACAATTACATGCTCGGCGCCTTCACCAACGGATCGGTCGCCGGCGAGGACGCCATGGCATATGCCGACAATACCGATTTCGCAAAATTCGATTCCGCTGATATCGAGCAGGAGAGGCAACGCGTGCTTGCGCCGACCCGGCGCGAGGACGGGATCCCGCCGAACCAGATCGAGTACAAGGCGCGGCGCCTGGTGAACGATTATCTGCAGCCGCCGAAAGTCACGCGCAAATTCGAGCTCGGGCAAAGGCGGCTCGCGGAAGTGCGCGATGACATGGAAAACCGGATGGTCGCCCGCAATGCCCATGAATTATTGCGCGCGCTGGAGACGCAGTCGATCGTCGACTGCGCCGACATGGCGGCGCATGCGTCGCTGTATCGTACCGAAAGCCGCTGGGGCCTCTATCATCTGCGCACGGACTATCCCAACAAGGACAACGAGAACTGGTTCTGCCATACGCTCCTGAGCAAGAAGGACGGCCGGATGAGCAGCGAGAAACGCGCGGTTCAACCCTACGTCGTTCCGATCGCGGATGAGGAAAAGGACCTTTACGACAAGCAGCGCATTCGCGCCAGCGCCTGACATTTGTAACAACATTCTCTGGATAGGAGCTGATCGATGCCCCTCGCGAGTTACCAAACCTCCGTTCCCGTCGTCGTCGACGAGGCCAAGTGCATTGCCGACAAGGGCTGCACGGTCTGCGTCGATGTCTGCCCCCTGGATGTGCTGCGCATCAGCGACCTGACCGGCAAAGCCTTCATGGCCTACGACGAATGCTGGTACTGCATGCCGTGCGAAGCCGATTGTCCGACCGGCGCCGTCAAGGTCAATATCCCGTATCTGCTCAGGTGAGCCATGGCAGATCCGTTCGAATCCTATGACGATCTCGAGGACGTTGAAGATCGGCTGCAAGCTGCCGACCCCGGCGAGCGTCGCGTCGCGATCATCGCGCTCGGACATTCCGGCGATCCGGCAGCCATCGCGCATCTCGATCGCATGACCTCCGACCCGGATCCGGGGGTGCGGCACCAGGTGGCGCTGGCGCTCGGCGAATTCGACGGTCTCGATGCGGCGGCAGCACTTGTAAAAGTTGTGGTCGATCCGGAACAGGCGGTCGCGGGTGCGGCGGCCGACAGCATGGCCGAGTTGAAGGACCCGGCCTGCGCCGATGCGATCCTGCCGTTGATCAGCCATACTCACGCCTTCGTGCGGATGGCCAGCTTGCGGGCGCTGAAGGAATTGCGGCGCAAGGACACGCTAAAGCCGGCGCTGGACGCGCTGCGGGACGTCGACGCCTCGGTGCGCGTGCAGGCGATCGGCGTGATCGGCTTTCTCAAGCTGGAAGAATCCATCCCCGCTCTGACGTCGGTGACGACCGATGCCGATGCCCATGTTCGCCGGGCCGCGGTAAGCGCGCTGGCGTTTTCCCACATGAAGCCCGCGGCCGATTCGATTACGCGAGCGCTGGCCGACGCCGATTGGATGGTGCGCGAAATCGCAGCGGAGACGCTTGGAACGAATGTCAACGGGATCCACGCCGCGGACGCGCTGATCAGCGCGTTGACCGACGATTTTTGGCAGGTGCGGCTCAAGGCGGTGCGCAGCCTAGGCAAGACGAAGGTTGCGCGCGCGGTTCCATCGATCGGGCTGTGCATCAGCCACCCGCAAGCCAATCTGCGAAAGGAAAGTGCCGCCGCGTTGGGTGAGATCGCCGATCCCGCTGCGGAGAAGTTTCTCGAACCGATTCTGGACGATACGGATCCGGAAGTTCGCAAGAATGCGCGCTGGGCCATGCAACGCATTCGGTCCCGCAAAACTGCGGCTGGATCCTGATTACGGCGTCTGCGCGACCGGCGACGGTCGCAGCCTCTAGCGGACCGCCTGCTGGTCGAATGCCCGTAAGCTTTCGGCTCGAATAAGGTCCAGGCACTCTTTCTTAAGAGCAACATACGAGGGGTGCAGTACCACCTCGCTCGAACGAGGCCGAGGCAGGGCAATGCGCAGATCGCGCAGAATACGGCCCGGGCCGGCGCTCATGATCAAAACCCTGTCGGCCAGAAAGATCGCCTCGTCGATATCGTGGGTGACAAACACGATGGTGGTGCCGACCTGCGCCCAAAGGCTGAGGAGACTTTCCTGCATCACGACTCGCGTCTGAGCATCGAGAGCGCCAAATGGCTCATCCATCAAGAGAACGCCGGGCCGGTTGGCCAAGGCACGCGCGATCGCCACGCGCTGCTGCATGCCTCCCGACAGCGTGTGCGGATAAGCATCGGCGAATTTGGTAAGGCCGATCATGGCGATCAAATCGTCCGCGATCGCACGCGCCTCTTTGGCGGTTTTTCCAAGCATGCTCGGTCCGTGCGAAATATTGCTTCGGACCGACTTCCAGGGAAACAGATGGGGTTGTTGAAATACCATGCCTCGGTCAGGCCCGGGTCCGGTGACGGCCTTCCCGGCAATGCTCACCGTGCCGGCATAGAGTGTTTCGAACCCGGCGATGGTGTTCAGAACGGTTGATTTTCCGCATCCGGATGGACCGAGAAGGCAAACGAATTCGCCGCGCATGATCTGGAATGAAACGCGGTCGGCCGCGACGACTTGGCCTTTCGGGGAATCGAACACGATGCTGACGTCGGCGACATCGATCTCGACCACGGCCAATTCTTGGTCGCTTTCGACCTTCGCGCGATCGGCGACCAGCTGAACGGTCATCGCCACCATACCAGTCGTTGGGTGATGGCGGCGAAACCGCGATCGGCCATGAAAGAGAGGGCGCCCAGCGCGACGAGCCCACCCATCACCTGGCCGGTTTGCAGGTTTTGCTGAGCAATTTCGATGCGGTAGACGATACCGGCGAATGTTCCTGCAAGTTCCGCTGCCACGAGCGTGTAAAACGAAATGCTGACGGCGGTTCGAAGACCCACGACGATGTAAGGTAGAGCACCGAACAGAATAATCTCGGTCAGCATCCGGCGCCGGGGCGTACCAAGCATCAGGGCTGCGCGGATAAGACCACGATCGATTTTCTGTACGCCGATGTGGGTGGTCAGCCAGACCGTGAAGAAGACACCCCAGAACACCAGGAAGATCTTTCCGGTTTCCGACAGGCCGAACCAAAGGATGACGATCGGGACGAATGCGATCGGTGGAATCGGCCGCAGAATATGAAAGATCGGTGAGAAAAAGCTCGAGAACAGCTGGAACTGCCCGGTCAGCACGCCAAAGACGATACCCGCCGATGCGCCGAGGACGAAGCCGACGACAACGCGGTAGACGCTTACGGCGAGGTCAATGGCGAACTGGCCGCTTCTGATCCACTCGACCATCGCAACAGCGACCACCGAGGGCGGCGGAAACAATATGATGTTCACGATGTGCGATCTCGAAACCAGCTCCCACGCCAGGAAGAACAGCGGGATCGACAGGATCGAGATCGCGGTGTTGAGCCGCTGCGTTTGTCCGCTCGTCATTGTTGCAGTCTCTCAACCGCCCGACTGACTTGCATAAGTGACCCGCGTTGCATCGACGTTCTTCAACGACCCCGGCGACAGCACCTTCAGGAAATCGGGCATCGTCGCACCCGGCGGATGATTGCCACTTTCGAGGCGCCATGCGGCATGGGTTTTGAGAACGTCGAGTTGTTTGTCGTCGAGGCGCACCTGATAGACATAATCAGCCCATATCGGCGCCAGTTCCTCGCGCTTGATCCCGACCGTTTTAGCGACCACCGATATCGCCACCTCGGGGTTCGCCTTCATCCAGGCTTCCGCGTCGATCATGGCGGCAAGGAATTTCTCGACCAGCGGACCATTCTTTTCAAGATAGTCCCGCATCACGACGATGTTGAAGGTTTCCGAATAGATGCCCCTGGTGTCGATCTCGGCAACATCCGCTCCCATCGCCTTCTTGGCGTTGGCAATATGCGGCTCCCAGGTGTCGAAGGCATCGATGCTGCCGGTGACGAGGGCTGGCAGCATCTCCTGGGGTCGCAGGTTGATCAGGGTGACGTCTTCCTTCTTCAGCCCGGCGCTGTTCAGCAACGCCGCCGTATAGACCTCGCTTCCGGTGCCGGCGGTGAACGCGATCTTCTTGCCCTTGAGATCGGCCTTGTCCTTGATGCCCGACTTGCTTGCAACGATGGTCTTGAGGTCCGAATATTCCATGCGCGCGAGAAAGGCGATCGGCTGTCCTGCCATGGCCGCGGCGGTGACCGGCGCCTCCGCCGTCGTCGCGATGTCTGCGCCGCCGCCGACGACGGTGTCGAGGCATTGCTTTCCGGAGGTGAAATTGCTTACCGAGATATCGAGGCCGCGCTTTTCGAAAAATCCCTGATCTTTCGCTACGATCACAATCCCCGAAATCGGCCCGAGGTTCTGGGCGAGCCTGGCCTTGAGCAGTTCGGCATCAGCCTGGTCTGGTCGACAAACCGATGTGACGATCGTCGCAACGGCAAAAAGAGCAGTTCTTGCGTTCAACATGCGGAGCCCCCAGAATATTCGAGTTCGATGTCGGATGGTTCCTTTCGTCGGATGAACGCTCAAGCAATTAATCCACACCGCCCGTGATGGCTCCCGCATCAAGAAGCGTCAGGCGATGCCCAAACAGTGGGCAACTCGCCAACCAGACAGCGGGATTTATCCGACGGCCGTATGGTGGTTCAAATCACCGGCCGGCGCCACCGCGGCCGCAAGCTCGAATGAGCGTCCGAGTGTCCGTATCAATCCGTCGTCGCCGGCGCGCGACACAAAGCACAGAGAAGATCGCAACCCGTCCGAGCGAACCCGGCCAGGAATCGCGACCGCGCACATGTCGAGCGGATTGACGAAATAGGTGTAGGTCCCCATCGCGGTATTGAGCGCCATCGGGTCGGCCAACATCTGATCGATCGTGAAGATGGTCGGTACCGTGGGTACCACCATGGCGGCGCAGTCCTTCAACAATAGGCTTGCCTGCCGCTGCGCCGTCTTCATGGCATGAAGGGCCTGGAATGCATCCCGCGCGGTGTACTTGAAGCCGGGCTCGATCGAAGCCCAGACGGCCGGATGGATGGCTTCCGGATTGTTCTGGACGATGTCGGCATAGTCGATCAGTCGCTCCGCAACCATTGCGCTCTGGAACACCAGACGCCCGGCCTCCTCGAACACCGAGAAATCGACCGGCTTCAGCCGATGCGCAAGGCCTTCGAGTGTCGTCAGGTTGCTCTCGTATGTCCTGCGCGCCTCGTCATCGCCAAAGAATTTCAACTGGTCGGAGCGGGGTATAGCGAGCGTTACAGGTTCCGAGGGCCGCAGCCGGAGGTCGATGTTATCCGCATCGGTGCGGCTTAACGGGTCTTGAACGTCGAAGCCCGCGATTTGCTCGAGAATTTCGTACGCCTCGTCGGAAAGCTTGGCGAAAACGGGGATGCAGTCGAACGACCTGTTATTGTAGAGAAGACCGCGCGAACTCACGAGGCCTATCGTCGGCTTCAGACCAACGATGCCGTTGCATGCCGCGGGCACGCGTCCCGAACCGCCGGTATCGGTTCCCAGCGAAAATGCCACGATGCCGCGCGCGACCGCCACCGCCGAGCCCGAGCTCGAGCCGCCTGGGATGAAAGCCGGATTGATCGCATTCCGGCAAATCGGCTCTGGACTTCGCGTCCCGTTCAGCCCCGTCGCAAATTGATCCAGCGTGTTCTTGCCGATCAGAACGGCGCCTGCTTGCTCCAGCCTAGTCACGGCCGCCGCAGATTCCTTGGGTTGGATCCGCAAGGCCGGGCAATTGCTGGTCGTGAGCATGCCGGCAACATGCATACTGTCTTTGACAGCGAACGGCATCCCGAGCAGTGGTAGATCCGCTCCGGCATCCGCCCTGGCTTGCAGTTCCTTTGCCCGGTTCGTTGCGTCGCTTTGCGAAACGAGCGAGGTGAATATGCCTTCCCCCGCGCATGCCCGCGCGCGGCGGCACGCTTCCGAAATGACAGACTCGGCCGTCACGCCGTCGGCAAGGGCGCGACGAATTGAAGCGAAACTGAATTCAAGTGATGCGAGCTTCATGGGGGATTTTCCTTCGGCCGGCGGGTGGCGCTACGGGGCGGCTTTTTCTTACCAACCGCAAGACTCGCCGTGACGACGGCTACACTCGTCGCTCCGGCGAGAACAGGCAGGGAAACGGCTCGATAGGTGCGTCGTGGAACGTACGAAAAATATCAGCAGGCCAAGCATCTGCGCGAGCCTCGAAGATTTCTCCCGCACTGGGTAGCAATTAATTGTCATTTGCCCCAGGAGACTGTCGTTTTGCCGGATTTTGTGCCGTCGTCCTGGAGCTTGGGACCAGGCTAATCGACTCATGCGGAAGACCTTGTTGCCAAGGCACCGAACTTTGACCCTGCGCCCGTTCCGTGGTTGCTGGGTGTGGAATGGTGCGCGAACCAATCTGGTGAATCAGGGTATCGATTTTCAGTTCAAGTATACGAATGAGATCGCCTATAACGCGACGGGAGGAATCAGGAGCGAGGCAACCTACGCCGACCAGTACACCGCCGGAGTGACCCTCGACCTCGATCGACCATTCGGTGTCCACGACGCGCAATTCCAGGCCACCGTCACTGAGCGTACGCTTGACACCGCGCTTATCATGGCTGCGGACACGATCTCGGGCTACGTTCAAGGGCTCCTTGACGGCATCGAGTTTAAGCAAACCGCCTACGCGTTGGACCGCGATTCACGAAAGGCCGCCCTGGCCCGATTCCTGAAGAGGGTTTCGGGCGGTGATTCAGAGGAGGGCGAAGAGGAGCGCCGCTTGGCTGCCTAGGTAGCGCGCCAGGCCTCTCATGCAACCTCAGTAGCGACAAGCTCCCCGAACGCCGACGGGAGGATCATGGTTCCGGCATTTCGCGACAATCCAGCGACGGAATGCCAAAAATGAAATCGGCTGCATCGCCGCTTGATTTCACAAAGGAAAGAAAATGAGCAACCTGATCCAACAAAAGACCACATCTACAACGAGCGCTCAGCCTGCGGGTACACCGCATCAGCGGTCCTCCCAAGAGGAAATTGCCAAGGGACTAGCCCGCCTCCTCAGAACGACCGAAGCAGCCATCTACGTCGGCTTGTCACCGCGAACTATGGAGAAGCACCGTACATATGGGACGGGTCCCGTATATCGAAAGCTCGGCAATCGTGTGGTCTATGCAATCGAGGATCTCGATGCCTGGGCCGCGCAGGGAATTCGACGCTCAACGTCCGATCCTGGCGTGGGCACGGTCTATCCTGCTAAGCGAATAACTGCAGGGTCCTGACTATATCTCTTTGGTAATGGTTGACGAAAAGAGCGCGGTTGGAGGCGCTTGAGAAGCGGGAGTTGGCCGGTTTCATAGAGCCACTGGAGCGATAAGTCTGTGGCATAGAAGCCGGCCAATCTTTCGACGGGCTCTCGTCTGCTTTGGAACACGAGTTGTTAGCAATGCGCAATTGACCCATCACAGGGACGCTAGGATGCATGCTATCCGGAAGAGATACCTCCTTTGTGGTCAATACAGCAGGAACGAGCGATCGAGAAAAAACATGGAAAGAGCTGTGAAATTTTCAGGGTTTTGGCAATCTCGGACGCGTAAGTCCGGCCTCGGGACCCCCGCCGATTGAAGGGAGGCGGAGACTCGGCCAGCGTGGGTTGGTAGCGCTCCCCCGCTACCAAGGCTACGATTTTGTCCGCCAAACTACGATATTCTGCGATTTCGTACGGCTGATGGTAGCACCCTAAGCCGCGCACGGGCGACGTCACGAGCGGTCTTCGCCTAATGAGCGATTATGGAATGGCCGCTTTCGAGAGCAGAGACGGCGCTGATGGCGACTTTCGCGCCCACGTGTCACGGTTCGCGTTCGAGGTGCCCATCGCGCGCTCGATCCGCTTCATCGCCAGGGGCGCCAAGCGATGCCGCACGGCCCAGATCGTCTGCCGTCAGATAGCTTGCCGATATCCCGTCAACCTCGATGGTCTTTCGCTCGATTTGCGCCGGGGTGTTCCTTTAGGATTTTTCTGCCGTCCAGTATCCGGAGCATCGCGCGGCACCCGCGTGGCCGTTCCAGGTACCGCGTCCAGAGTTATTCGTAAGCTTGCCGGAGCCGGCGGCATACTTGTCCTGGACGGCGACGGATGCGCGTACCAACCCGCTTCGTGTGACCTTACCTCTGAATTTCACGAGATTTGGGTGACTTACGAGACCGTTGGAGATGTTGACGCTGAAATTGTAAGTTGGTTCGCAGGCGCCTTGCCGCGTCACAAAGGTCAGGCTCCACGCTCCATCGTAGTTCGGTGTTGCTGCCGCGGCGGACGTCGCCAACAGAACCGCTGCGGTCATGTAAATAAGGGAAAAGTGTTTCATGCTAAGTCCTCTCATAGCTGCAGCTAACGTCCTTCTAACTCACCCAAGCGAGCGTCGCGGATGTTGCGGACGCCGCGCGCCTGCTCGATTCATTTCAGTTCGAAATACTCCGGTGTGCCTTCCCCTTCGCGTGGGGATGGCCCGGGTAACTCAAGCGTTATTGGATTCTCGAAGCGGGTATATACCAGGGCTTTTTTGATATGATCGCCGCGGCCGATCTCATAGATTCCTCGCAAATCGCTCCGATTGCAATCAGTGGTGTTCGCGACACAGCGTTCTTCCTTGCGACTGCCTGAAGCTAAGTACAGGGAGCGCAATCGCTCAATCGCCCGTGCGTCGGAATCCCTTCAACAGAAGGAGCGAGGTTATTCGACCTTGGTCGAAGGCGCTTTCGATTTTTGGGTGAGAGAGCTTTAGCTTGTCGCTCACCAGCTCGGCCAGTGACCTTGCTCGCATCTTTCGCATCACCTGTCCGCGATGGGGCTTTCGCCGCCGCACGACGATGGTCCCTCTAGACACTCGCTCGGGGTAGCTGAGCTAGATTCGAGTATCGAACCGTCAGTTCGATCGCCAGCCGAACCGCGTGAGACGATGCTGCGGGTGGAATCGCTGGAGCTTGATCTCATGAATCGAACTGCGAAGCGCGGCGACCGGCCGATCGATCTGACGCCGAGCGGCCGGATTGCGGTGCTAGAACTGTTGGCCTCGCAGGCCGCTATCTCGCTGGAGAATGCCGCCCTCTATTCCGATCTGCAGCGCAGTGAGGCTTTCCTGGCCGACGGGCAGAGAATGAGCCGCACCGGCAGTTGGGGCTGGAATGTTTCCACCGGAAAACTCATCTGGTCAGAGGAACATTATCGGATCTTTCGCTGCAGCCCGGAGGAGGAGCCTGGACCAACTTTCCAATCTTTTTGGGAAAGGGTCCATTCGGAGGATCGACCGTTTGTTCAGCAAAGCCTCGAAGCGGCCATTCGCGATAGAACCGGGTTTACATTTGATTTTCGAATCGTCCTTCCGGATGGATCTATTAAATATCTCCACGGCCTTGGCCGGCCGATTGTCGAGGAATCTGGCGACATACACGAGTATGTCGGGACCACAATGGACGTCAGCGAGCGCAAGCAGAGCGAAGACGCGTTGCGCGACGCACAGGCGGATCTCGCGCGCGCGGCGCGGCTGGCGACGATGGGTGAGCTCGCAACCTTGATCGCCCACGAAGTGAGCCAGCCGCTCACGGCGATCGTCACCAATGCGGACACCTGCCTGTCCTGGCTCACGAAAGCCAATCCTAATCTCGATGGAGCGCGACAGGCCGCGGAACGAGTCGTCCGGAACGGCCATCGAGCAGGCAGCATCGTCAAGAGCATTCGCGCCCTGGCCAGGAAGTCCGAGCCCGAGATGGCGCAATTCGACATCAACG
>WNFD01017979.1_pt1 | contig 18688 bp, 16 predicted proteins | sample 5400491 | NCBI WGS metagenome assembly WNFD01 (sample SAMN13153343, study PRJNA577476) | soil metagenome | isolation source: 120 cm saprolite under Douglas fir tree site 2 hole 2 replicate 2 | place: USA:California | collected 2015-04-18 | reverse complement strand
AACCTTGAGTGTCCGATTGTCAAGAAAAACGCCATTCAAATCCCATAGCTAACCGCGTCCGCCGCGAACGCCAGCGGCTTCCTACTTGCCTCCTTATCGAAAACGCCTCGGGTCCAGCCCGTCTGCCTGGAAATTTTTGTGCCGAGGCGTTTCCGATCAAGGCTAGCGACCACCCGGAAGTTGCCCTGCGTTGACGGAGAAGAGTGTCAGAAATACGAACTACCGTTGATTCATGGGCACCCAATGCTGAGGATAGGCCGGCCCGATGTAGTCGGCGCGGGGACGGATCAGGCGGTTATCGTCGAGCTGCTCGATCACGTGCGCGCCCCAGCCGCTGATCCGCGAAACCGCAAAAATTGGCGTGAATAGGTCAACATCAATTCCCAGCACGTGGTAGGTTGAGGCGGAGTAGAAATCCACGTTCGCGTTCAGCTTTTTTTCTGCTTTCACAAATTGCTCGATTTTTCGCGACATCTCAAACCACTTCGGCTCGCCGCTGGAATGCCCAAGGTCTTCGGACATTTTGCGCAGGTGAGTCGCGCGCGGGTCCTCGGTGTGATAGACGCGATGTCCGAAACCGGAAATCTTCTTCTTCTGCGCGAGCATGTCGCGCACGTACGCCACCGGGTCGGCGCCGGCGGCGTCAATTTTCTGCAGAATCTGGAACACGGCCTCGTTCGCGCCTCCGTGCAGCGGGCCTTTCAGCGTGCCAATGGCGGAGGTAATCGCGGAGTGCATGTCGGAAAGCGTGGCCGCTGTTACCCGCGCCGCAAACGTGGAAGCATTAAGCTCATGGTCAGCGTGCAGGATCAGCGCCACATCCAGCGCGTTCTCGGCCGTCTTCGAAGGCGACTGGCCATTGAGCATCAGCAGGAAGTTCGCGGCGTGCGAGAGCGAGCGATCGGGCTCGATCACGCTCTTGCCCTTGCGCAACCGGTCGTAAGCGGCCACGATCATCGCAATCTGCGAAGTCAGGCGGATCGCCTTGCTGACGTTGGCGGAGTGATCGTTGCTTTTTTCTTCCCGGTCATAAAGCCCGAGGGCGGAAACCGCGGTGCGAAGCACGTCCATGGGCATGGAGCCCTGGGGCACACTGCGGAGGAAGTCAATGATCTCGGGGTTCAGATTGCGTTCCGCGGCCAGCCGCTGATGTAGTGCTTTGGCTTCATTCTCGGTGGGAAGTTTGCCGTTCCAGAGCAGGTAGCAGGTTTCTTCAAAAGTGGAGTGGTCGGCGAGTTCGTGAATGTCAATGCCGCGGTAGGCGAGGACTCCCAGATCGCCGTCAATGTAGCAAATTTTGGATGTGGTGGCGACCACGCCTTCCAGCCCTTTGGGAGCATGAGTAGCGGTCAGGCTGGACATTCTTCCTCGCTCATATTCAGAGATTGTTGCGCTGGCCGAAGGCGAACGCATGCCACGTCCCAACTAACTTTTATACGCTAAAAAGCGGCAAGTTTCCAAGCTGGGCGCGTTCCCCAAAGGTACACGTACCTCTCGAAATGGCATACACGCTGAGGGTTCCCGGTTACAATCGGGACATGCGTTGGGCGGTTAGTCTGGCAATGGTCGCGTTGACCGGTGTTGGGGTCCGCGCCGAGCAGCAGAAGCTGCCCGATTTGCTGCCCTGTCCGCCGGGCACCAGCCAAGCGGCGTGCAATCCTTCACGCCACGACTTGAAAGAAGCTAAATCCGCATTCGCGCACGGACTGAAGCTCCAGAAAAATGACCCCGACCAGGCGTATCGTGAGTTGGACCGCGCCGCGCAATTGGTTCCGCGCAATCTGGAATACATGACCGCGCGCGAACTAGCGCGGCAACAATTGGTGTACAGCCACATCGAGCGTGGAAACAAGGAACTTGAAGGCGGCAAACAAGCTGAGGCCCTGGCTGATTTTCGCAGCGCCCTGAGTCTCGACCCCGCAAATACCTTCGCGCTAGAGCGGGTGCGCGATTCTCTTGGCGATTCTCTCCCCACGACCACTGCTCCTCCGAGCGTGGTGGAGGAGTCACTGGTAATCCGGCTGGCGCCCAATCTGAACCGCGCCAGCTTTCATTTCCGCGGTGACAGCCGCGAGTTGCTCTCAACCATTGCAATGTCGTACGGAGTTTCAGCGCAAGTTGAAGATTCTGTCACTTCCCGCCGCGTGACTTTCGATATTGACGACGTGGATTTTTATCAGGCCATGTCAATCGCCGCGCAAGTCACCAAAACTTTCTGGACGCCACTGGGCGAAAAGCAATTGCTGGTTGCTGCCGACACGCCCGATAACCGCCGCCAATACGAGCGCCTGGCTATGCGCACGTTCTACATCCCGGGAGCAACCTCCACGCCCACGGCTTTGAACGACGTCATGAACCTGCTGCGCAATTTGTTTGACCTTCGGTTCATCACTCCCAATGCCGGCGCTTCAACTCTAGTCGTGCGCGGACCGCAGAACCTGCTCGATGCTGCCACTCAATTCCTCGAAGGCATGGACAGTTCGCGCCCGGAGGTGATGCTCGACATTCACGTCTATCAGGTCAGCCACACCCTCACCCGCAACATCGGAGTGCATATTCCCAACCAGTTCAACATGTTCAACATTCCTGCCGGCGCACTGGCCGCACTGGGCGGACAGAATATTCAGGACTTGATCAACCAACTGATTTCTAGTGGCGGCATCAATCAGGCAAATAACACGGCCATCTCAGCCCTCTTGGCGCAACTCCAGGGCCAACAAAACCAGCAGAACTCCATCTTCAGCCAGCCGCTGGCAACTTTTGGCGGTGGCAAGACATTTACCGGCGTGAGCCTCGACCAGGTGACTGCGCAGCTATCCTTGAACGAGAGCTACATCACTACCCTCGACCGCGCCACCCTGCGAGCTTCTCAAGGGAATGACGCGACTTTCCGTATGGGCAGCCGTTTCCCAATCCTGAACGCAACTTTTGCGCCGGTTTTCAATACTGCCGCCATCTCGCAGGTGCTCCAGAACAACAGTTTCCAGGCTGCGTTTCCCTCATTCAACTATGAAGATCTAGGACTAACGGTGAAAGCGAAACCCTCCATCAACTCCGGATCGGGCGTGAGTCTGCAGTTGGAAATCAGTTTGCGATCACTCGCAGGACCGTCGTTTAACGGGGTGCCGGTGATTGGAAATCGCGAGTACAAAGGCAGCATCACGCTGCTCGATGGAGAGCCGGCAGTCGTGGCCGGACAAGTGACGCACAGTGAAACCAAGGCGCTAAGCGGGATCCCAGGTCTGGGGCAAGTGCCGGGACTGAACAAAATCACCGCCACCAACAGCAAGCAATACGAAGATGACGAGCTGCTGGTCGTCATCACCCCACACATTATCAGCCGCAGTACGGGGCAGGCTTCGGAAGTTTATTTGCCGAAGTAGTCACCTTTGGTTGGCGTATGCTCTGGAACGAAATCTTGCTAACTGCAGAATGGCGCCACCTCGCAATGCTGAATTACGAGGTCGAGCCAGCACTTCTCGCCAAGTTGATTCCGGCTGGAACTGAACTCGACTGCTGGAGCGGCAAAGCCTTCGTCAGTTTGGTTGGGTTTCGCTTCTTAAAGACAAGGGTATGCGGAATTTCAGTCCCATTTCACCGTAATTTCGATGAAGTCAACCTTCGGTTTTATGTTCGCAGGAGGGCAGAAAACGAAATTAGAAGAGGTGTCGTATTTATCAAAGAGATCGTTCCTCGCTGGGCTATCGCAGCGGCAGCGCGACGCCTCTACAACGAGAAGTACGTGGCACTACCCATGCACCATGAGGTCGCGTCTAGCGAGTCCGGCTTGTTAGTGGAATATGGTTGGCGTTCCAGCATTGGCTGGAATCGGATCAGGGTCAGCACGGCAGGAGGCCCCACGCTTCCAAGCCGCGGAACGCAAGAGCAGTTCATCACCGAGCACTTCTGGGGTTACTCAGCTCAAACGGACGGTGCGACTGTCGAATATCGCGTTGCTCATCCATCCTGGCGGGTTTGGAGTGGATGCAGTGCGAAATTTGAAGGCGACGTAATCGAACTCTATGGCCGGGAACTGGCCTCGGTGCTTGCCGCCCCTCCTTTATCGGCCTTCCTCGCGGAAGGATCTGACATAACGGTGTTTCGCGGTCAGAATATTTAAGCGACAGCCGACAACAGAAGCGTAATCACTTCTCTTTCGCGGCAAAATCCACCAACTGCTTCAACACCTCGTAATTGTTCTCGCTTACCCCGACCGGCCTTCCGTTGACGAACAATGTAGGCGTCGCAGTGACTTCCACTGATTTGCCGAGGTTGATCGAGCTTTCCACCCGCGACTGGGTCTCGGGCTGAGTGGAGCAGGCGGCGATGTCCGGCCCTTTCACTCCCGCCTGGTCTGCCAACTCCGTCAGCTTCTGGTCGGCGTTCTCGGCGGTTATCTCTGCCTGCGCTGTATAGACGCCGGAGATGAACTTCCAGAACGCATCCTGGGAAGCCCTGCCCACGCAGTCAGCATAGGCCGCGCCTTTCTGCGCCCAGTTGTGCATGGGCAGAGGGAAGCTCTGCAGCACAAAGCGAACATTCGGTTCGGCGGCCAGCAATTTTTCGACGGTGGGATTCGCCTCCTTACAGTGCGGGCATTGCAGATCGCTGAATTCGACAATCGTCACCCGAGCGTTGGCTGGGCCGCGCGCCGGCCCTTTGGCTTTCTTCTCAAGTTCCAGCCGCGTTTCTTCGAAGGGGTGTTTGCCAAATGGAACGACATCGCCGAAAACGGCGTGCTTGCCATCGGCGCTTACAAAGAATTTTTGTCCCCCCTGGCCCTGCCGGCCGCTGATCTGCACGTTGACCTCAGCCAGACCTGCCGCCTTGCTGGGCTTGATGCTGACGACTTTCCACGTTGTTTGATCTTCCCATCCGATTTGCGCCTGCAGAAAAGCGTTGACCTGTTCTTCTGTCGGTAAATTCGTCGGCGCGCTCGGCGTGGGTGCGGCGGAATGGCTCTTCACGGGACTGCTGGGTTTCGCGGCAGCACCGGTGCTGGTTTGTTGCTGCGCGGCGACCGTAGCGGACAGCATCAGCAGTGACGAACATATCTTGAATGAATGGCGCATGTCGTTCCTTAATGTTTAGATCAAATATCCGCTTTGGCGGCAATCGGAAAACGCCGCCCATAGCCAAAAGCTTTGGGAGAAATCTTGATCCCCGGAGCCGCCTGCTGGCGTTTGTACTCATTCCGCTCGATCATGCGGACGACGCTTCGTACCAGCTCGACATCGAAGCTGTGATCGCGCGCAATCTCCTCGATCGAGTGCGCCTGCTCCACATAATCCTCGAGAATAGCATCCAGCACGTCGTACGGAGGCAGGCTGTCGCTGTCCATCTGGCCGGGCCGAAGCTCGGCGGAAGGCGCTTTTTCCAACGTCGTTGCGGGAATAACCAGGTTCCTGGAATTCACATAGCGGCTCAGCCGGTAAACCATCGTTTTGGGCACATCGGAGATGATTGCCAAACCGCCGACCATGTCTCCATAGAGCGTGCAATAGCCGACGCCGAGTTCGCTTTTATTTCCGGTGCTCAGAACCAGCGCCCCGAATTTATTGGAGAGCGCCATCAGGAGGGATCCGCGAATTCGCGACTGAATATTTTCTTCCGTGGCATCTTCGGGCCGCCCCCGGAATACCTCGCGCAAGACCTTGCGATAGCCTTCAAATATCTCTGTGATCGGCAGAATCTCGAAACGGATGCCGAGATTCGCAGCCAGGGTGCGCGCATCGGCAATGGAACCGGGAGAGGAGTACGGCCCTGGCATTCCCACGCCGATCACGTTTTCCGACCCGACGGCTTCTGCCGCAATGGCCGCAGTTAGCGCTGAGTCGATGCCGCCGCTGAGACCTATGATCGCCTGCCGGAATTCGCATTTGCGCATGTAGTCGCGCGTGCCCAACACCAAAGCAGAATAGACGCTGGCCTCTTCACCATCGATCTGCTCGTGGATTTCGCCAGTCAGAGAATCGGAGTCGAACAGGATTAAATCCTCTTCGAACGATTTCCCCTCCGCAATGACGTTGCCTTCGCGGTCGAAAACCATGCTGGAGCCATCGAAAACCAGACTGTCATTGCCACCGACCTGGTTCACGAACGCTACCGGCACGTGATCGGTACGGGCAATGGTAGCCAGCATTTCCCTGCGGAGTTCGCGCTTCCCTGCCCAGAACGGCGAGGCGGAAATGTTGAGCACGAAATTCCCGCCTGCCTGCACCAGCGCTTCCACCGGATCGAAACTATACAGCCGGCGGTCCCAGAAGTGTTTGTCGTTCCAGGCGTCCTCGCAAATGGTCAGCGCCATTTGTTTACCGCAGAACGAAAACAGCGACTGGCTGCGGGCCGGAGCAAAATTGCGCATCTCATCAAAAACGTCATAGGTGGGCAGCAGCATCTTCGACTGCACGAACTTGATGCTACCTTCCATGAGTAGCGCCGCGGAGTTCATCACTGACTTTCCCGTGTCCGCTTGGGCAGGCGTGACCAGCCCGCAAATCACCGCGATGCCGCGCGTCTCAGCGGCAATGTGTTCCGCCGCCTCGTGATTGTGGACCACGAACGACGTTCGCTCCACTAAGTCTCTGGGAGGATTCGACCGAGCCCGCTTCAAACCGCGGAGGCGGGGTGGGTGTATCGGGCACCTTCGCGGGAGGCGTGGTTCCGGTGTCGGTCGGCGCGTTCGGCCCCTCTTCCCCGGGACGCCGCAAGGTCGGCCCTTTAGCCGGCTGGGATTCCTTCTGCGCTGCGGTGGCTACCGTCGGGCCTTCGAGCTCAACCTCTTTTTCTGTGCGCACGATCTTCTCGCCGCCGACCTTCATGGTTTCCACCCGCACCACCTGGTCTCCGACCACCCGGATGAAATCTACGTCTTGCGGCGGCTCACCATAAATCCAATCCTCGTAGTCCTTCTCCCCGTCCTTCTCGCGGATTTTTTTCTCTGGACGGCCTTTCGCGTAGATCACCATTTCCCGGTTCATGCCCACCAGCACGTGATGGTTTTGGACGGCCTCTTTCACTTGGGGGGGCACGCTTTCCAGGTAAGCCTCGAGGGAAGACTTCGAGTCGAAATCGAACACCGGCCACAGCAGATGCTTGACCTGTTCCACCGTAAGGTCGGGAATGTGATGGTCAAAAACCAGGTCCACGTAGGAGCCGCGAGGATTGTTGATCGGGTCTTGCCCACCCCCTGGGTTCACCGCGCCTCCGCCAACCCCGACTTGCAGGTGCTGGTACCATTTCGTTTTCTTGACCGGGCCGCCGTTGATCTCGAAATGAATGCGATCGTCCTTCAGATCCATTCGGGTAATAATCGCGCGATCACCGGGCTTAACCGAGGGTCCCCACAGCGCCAGTTGCCGTCTCAAAGTATCGCCGCTGGGCGAAACCTTCCCGTCTTTGACGGTGAGCCCGGTCTTGCCCATAGGAAATTCAGTGCGGATGAACACCAAGTCAGAGTTGAACGTCCGGATCAGTTCCAACCGGTGCTGCTCAGTAAGAGAGATCTTATTGTCTTCGGCGCTGGAGGTCACCACGCCCAGAAGGTATATCGCAACGAGTACAGCAGTTTGGCGCGGCCACATACAACCCACCTGTCGTAGATTATAGACCCTTGCGCACGAGAAATTAAGCAAGGGGAAAGTCCGCTCGGACCTCGAATTTACCCTCTCGCCGGAGGCAGTCGCAGTCCATCTCTCGCCACCTGCAGGGGCAGCACGCGAGCGCCGGCGTCGCCAATGGCGGTCGCCACCCGGCTGGCAGCACCTTTTTCCACCAGAAAAATCACGCAGCCTCCGCCGCCAGCGCCGCAGACTTTCGCCGCCCGGCCACCGTGTTTGTCGGCCACTGCGATCAGCTTGTCAATCAGCGGAGTCGTAATCCCGGGAGCATTGGTCCGCCGCAGCTTCCATTCTTCGCGCAGCAGACGGGCGACGCCGTCCCAGTCGCCGACCACGAGCGCCTGATGCATCGAGCGCGCAATCGTCGCGATGCGCTCAAAGTTACGGAACACCCGCCGGTCGCCGTTGATATGCAGCTTGAACACTTCCCAGTTGTTGATTCCTGACTTGCGCGGCGCTCCGGTGTAGGCCAGCACAAAGCGCGATTCGATCTCCTCGGGCATGATCGGTATCGCCTCACGATGAATTCCGTCGGCATCGAGCCGAATCGCGCTCACGCCTCCGTAGAGCGCTGGATAGTAGTCCTGGCAGCCAGTGGGCACTTCGATAATCTGCGCTTCAACATTCTGCGCGATCACGCGCATCTGCTCCAGGGTCAAGTTTCGGTCGGTGAAGCGGGCCAGCGCCGCAGTGGCTGCAATCATTAGCGCCGACGATCCGGAAATTCCTGCTCCCGCGGGAGATTCGGAATCGGTTTCGATCAACACGCCTTCCTTGGGGGCAAAGAATTGCAGAAGCCGCGCGGTAATCGGGAGGCGGAATTTCTTTCTGGAGCGCAGGTCTTCCAGGCTGTCGAAGTTTTCTTCTTTTTTGGTGTCCAGCGAGCGCAGGTGAATATGTTTGCCCTTGAGCGGTGTCACCCGGCAGGTGGTGAGAATATTGACCGCAAAATTCAGCGTCATCGCTCCGGGATGGAAAAGATAGAGCGGCCACAGGTCAATGGTGCCTCCGGCGAGATCGGCGCGGCAAGGCGCTTGCGCAACAATCGCAGGGCCGCTGGGCGAGTAGAGATTCTTGCTCATGCTGTGTGAACTGCGAATTATATGACAGGTGACCAGCAGAACTTGGTATAACCGTGTTTAAGAGGACGGCGGCGATCCGCTAACGACACAATCATGACCGGAAAACGCAAGTCGGATGCCGGTGAAGAGCACTTGCGGCGAGTAAGGCGAATCTGCGCCGCCATGCCGGAGTGCACAGAAAAGCTTTCCCACGGCGAACCAACCTTCTTCGTCCGCAAGAAAGTCTTCGCCATGTTCGCCAACAATCACCACAACGACGGGCACATTGCGGTGTGGATACCCGCGCCGCCAGGTCTCCAGGGAATACTGATTCAAAGCTCGCCGCAGAGATTTTTCAGGCCTCCGTATGTAGGGGTGCGTGGCTGGGTCGGCGTTGAACTTGAGCGCATCAGCGATGAGGAACTAGCCGCGCACATTCGCGAGGCCTGGCTGCTGATCGCTCCGAAAACATTGAAGACCGCTGGGGGCGCAAGGGTGGCGTTCCGAGCTGGCGGCCATTTCTCTTCACGATAGTTTAACTACCCAAGATCGCCCACCGCAGCGAGCGAAAGGCGCACGCTCCAAGTGTTTCTTGATAACGGGTTGTACCAGCCTTCATATCCCCGCGCCGATTTAACCAGTCCCAGCAGCGGCGAATCGAAGCGGAACGAACTCAAAGGCAACCTCGGCGCCAAAACCACGCCCGCCGCAGTGAATTCCAGGCCCAGCAATTTCGCCAATGAGTAGAGTGGACAGGCGTGGGTGTGCATGTTGAGCACCGGGAAATCCGTCCACCCAAAGGGAGCGCCTCCGGTCGTCTCGCCCGGTTTCTTGCTGGACGCTGAATTCAAAACATCAGGCCCGCTCCAGGTTCCGTACCAGACTTCCGGATACACTTCCGCGTGGCGAGCGAACGAATTTTTCTTCCACTCGTCCCAGGCCATTGCGCCATCGACGCCGGCGAGCGCCCAGATGAGGGTCTGATTGAGCGAGGGCCACACGCCGCCAGCCACCGACGTCCCGGGATCAGAATGCCAGGCGCCGCGAGTTCCCTGATCTGGACCGGACGTAAGTTGTACGGCGCCGATGGGCGAAACTCGCCGCAGTTCCTGGTCGATACTTTGCACCAGGGTACGGGTTTGTTCGTCGTCCGTGATTCTGCTGATAAGCGTCCACGGCTGCGGCTCAATCCACATTCCTTTTTCCCCCAGCCAGCCGAGTGTAGGCCCAAGCCAGGCACGGCGAAACCATTTGCCTGTCCATTGTTCAGCAGGCGAGCATAGTAATCGAAGACGTAGGCCGCCATCGCCGAATTCAACACGCTTTCACCCTTCTCCTCGCATTCCTTCACCCCAGACTCGGTTACCCAAGCGTTCACCAGCGCGTCGTTCCAGTCATCGCGAAGCATACGCATGAGCCCGTGCTCGCCAGTTTTCACTTCGTGGGTCAAGTGGGCGTAGCAACGAGCCAGCAGGCTTCGCACCGAGTTTCGGCTGTCGTTGGGGCCGTATGCGGGGACAATGTCGGAATCGAGAAATCCTGCGTCGCGAGTCGCCAAGATGTATTCGCTCACAGCCCACAAAAGCCACAACGGCATATCGCTGGAGTTGTCGCTGGTTGTGGGCATCGGCATCCCGTGACCGACAATTCCGTAGGGGATCGAGCCATCCGGCCTAACTTCCTTCAAGGTGTACCGCAGTACTTCCTTGACGATTTCCGGATCGCTGAACAGGAATGGCAAGACGTGTTGCAGGGGGTCGCGCGCTGCCCCCTGAAACCCCATCACATATTGGTAAATACTGGCTTGCGAAAGAATGTGCTGGTGGAAAAAATTGTCGTAGGTCAAGGCGCTGCGAAGGTAGTAGTAGTTCCAGGTGACTTCGCGCTCAACCCAAGGCTCGCTCTCCGTGCTGAAACGCAAGCCCTTTTTCTTCCACTGCTGACTTGATTCCGCGAGGGCGGTCTGAGCGCCTCGGCGATACTTGGTCGTCAGTGCATCCAGGTCCGCTCCGCTCGGCAGATAGCCATAGAGAAAGGTCAGAGTGCGGCTCTCGCCCGGGTTCAGATTGATCCGGCGTTCGAGCAGCAGAGCGCTTTCCGGACCAGTCTTGCTGAGGTCTCCATCCAAATCACGGACGAGACCACTCGGACTGCTTACGCCGCCGGTCCCAAAGAAATCCTTCCCGTTCGTAGTTATTCGATCCGCAGCACTATCCAACGACAGCAGAAACGTGGACGGCGGATTCAGATCGTCGAAATCCGCCTGTTTCGGCGCGTTCTTGTCGGGCACAGTAAGGAAAACATTCCGGCTCTTCTCCAGATAGGCAATCATTCCTTGAAACTGGCGTTCTTCGGCCGGGTCGCGGCCGAGAAATTCCTTGCTCTCGAGCAGGCCCGAACCGTCGTCGAGTTTTTTAAAATGATGTTCGAAGCGGCTGGCAAAGTCGCGCCGCAATTCATGCATGCTCTTTCCGGCAAATCCCTCCATAAAGGCCCGGAAAGAGAATTGATACATCTGGCAGCCCCAATATTCAATCCAGCGGAGGTTCGCATCGGACCGACCGTGGTTGACGATAGTCACCTGCGAAACTAATACCGGATCATCACCAAATGGTGCGAAGATGACGTGATCGATCGCGTATTCGTCCCCACCAACTTTCTTACGAAAATATCCAATCCCGAAAGTCCGGTCGAAGACCTTCGCATTTCCTGGATAGTACGTGCTTAACACTGCTTTGCCATCGGTCAAATAGCCGAACCCGCCTGCGAACTGGCCTCGCTCGGGCGCATAGTGGTTGAGAAATTTCGGCGCGCCTTCGTCCTGCCGCACCCGCACATGCCCGTAATTGGAGGCGATTGCGACGATGCGATCGTTCCCGACTTGATGAATGTGCTCGGTCGAAGAGAGATGGCCGGGATTTACCTGGGTAACAGCTTTGGGATCGTTGATCTGGTCGCAAGTGTAGTGGAATGCAGGCAGACCGAATTCGTCCTCAATCCAGTTGCCGAAGTGGCCGCACCCGTATGCTTTTCCGCTAACTTCGCCGGCCGGGACGTGGTTTTCCGTCGCGGGGCTCCACGCCTGGGGCAAGAACTTCAACCCGGCAGTGGCGAGAGTGATGCCAGATAGAAATTGCCTGCGATCAACCGACATTCGGAGTTCCTCCCGAGGGGAGTGGCGAGAAGACAAAAAGATACCATCGCGGAGGAATTCGTGCAGGGCCAGGAACGTAAATGTCCACCGGAATGACCTGGTTCACGCTCTGCACCAGCGCGTAATTGTTGAACACTCCGCCGGAGGTCGCACATGCGCCCATGGAAATCACCCACTTAGGTTCGGGCATCTGCTCCCAGAGCTGGCGGATGACTGGCGCCATCTTGTTCGAGACGCGGCCCGCGATAATCATCAGGTCCGACTGGCGCGGGGACGGGCGAAACACTTCGGCGCCGAAGCGGGCAATGTCAAACCGCGACGCGCCCATGGACATCATCTCGATCGCACAGCAGGCCAAGCCAAATGTCATCGGCCAGATCGAGTTCTTGCGCATCCAGTTGATGACGTTGTCCACGGTCGTAAGCACCACCCCTTCCGGCGTGGGATTGCCGTAGGTCAGCTCTTTCACGACCCGCTTGCCGTCTTCGACTTCTACGTAGGGGCCGAAATCCAGTACTTTTTCCATTGCAGATATTCTAAACCACGAAAAGCATTTACCACAGAGGACACAGAGGATCACAGAAAAAACAAGAAAAAAGATACTCTGTGATCCTCTGTGTCCTCTGTGGTAAAGGTTTAAGGTTTAGGGATTGATCACGATCTTCCCGAACATCTGGCTCTTCTCCATATACTCGTGGGCGGCGCGCGTTTCCTTCAGTGGGAAAGCTCGGTCCACGACCGGCTTCAGCCGTCCGCTGAAAACATGCTTCAGGACTTCGTGCATCTCGCCCATCGTTCCCATGTAAGAACCCAGGATGGAAAGCTGGCGGGAATACACAAAACGCAGATCCATCCCAACCTGCGGCCCGGTCGTCGCGCCGCAAGTCACCAGAGTTCCGCCGGGCTTGAGCGAGCGTACGCTCTCGTCCCAGGTGGCCGGCCCAACGTGCTCCATCACGATGTCCACGCCTTCTTTATTCGTGATCCGGCGCACTTCTTCAGAAATTTTCTGCTTGTAGTGGTTAATAACGTAGTCAGCGCCGAGTCCACGGGCAAGTTCGGCCTTACGGTCATCTCCGGCGGTTGCAATCACCGTGCAGTGGAACATCTTTGCGATCTGGATGCCGGCAATCCCAACCCCGGAGTTCGCTCCCAGCACCAGCACGGTTTGACCCGGACGAATCGCCGCGCGCCCCGTCAGCATGTGCCAGCCGGTGGTGAACACCAATGGAACGCTGGCCGCCTGGTTGAAGTCCAAGTTTGAAGCGTCGGGAATGGGGACCGCGCTCACCGCCGGCACTGCAATAAGTTCGCAATTGCCGCCGTCCACGGCATTGCCCAACACCGTGAACGCGCGGCACTGGTTCTGCAATCCCGCCACGCACTTCAGGCAGTGCCCGCAGAAGTGCATCGGCGCCAGCAGGACGCGCTGGCCCGGCTCGAATCCCGAAACGTACTCGCCCACCTCGACGATTTCACCGGCGACATCGCTGCCGAGAATGTGCGGCAGCTTCACACTGGGCAGCCCTTTGCGCACCCACAAATCCAAATGGTTCATCGCGCAAGCTTTGACGCGAACCAATACCTGATCTTTGCGAAGTTGTGGTTCCGGGACGTCTTCGTAGCGAAGAACTTCAGGCCCGCCGAATTCGTGAATACGGACAGCTTTCATGCAAACTCCTCGCCGCAAATCAAGCTACCACAACCGCAAGTTGACTTCCCTCCTCCGGCACCAAATAATCTCTCAGTGGACATCTCCAGGCAAGTCGTCTCCGTTCGCCAACCGGTTGGTTACATTCCCGCCGAGGTAGGGCCCGCACTGGGCGGAGGAATCCTGACTTTCGCCTTCCTCGGCGTGCTCCTGATTGTCTTGGGAACGTCGGCCACAGCTCTCGCCGCAGAAGGCGAACCCCATCCTACATTGGCAATCGGCTCCCCAGTTCCGGATTTCTGTTTGCCCGGAGTGGATGACGAGAGCCACTGCTTGAAGGACTACAACGCAAGCAAGGTACTGGTTGTCGCTTTCATCTGCAATCACTGCCCGACTTCTCAGCTTTACGAGACCCGGATCAAGCAACTGGCTGAAGATTACAAGGACAAAGGCGTGGAGTTGGTCGCGATCCAGCCGAATAATCCAGACGCTGTTCTTCTCGACGAAATGGGATACACCGACGTCGGAGACTCATTGCAGGAGATGAAGACCCGGGCCGAATACCGTCATTTCAACTTTCCTTATCTGTACGACGGCGAGACCCAGAAAGTGGCGACCGCATTTGGCCCCAGCGCTACGCCGCACCTGTTTATCTTCGATTCCGACCGAAAACTTCGCTACGAAGGCCGTCTGGACAACAATGTTCGCGAACCGCTAGTCACCAAACACGACGCCCGCGACGCTATTGATGCTTTACTTGCTGGCAAGCCCGTCTTGGTTAAGAAGACCCCCTCGGTCGGTTGCTCGACCAAGTGGATTTACAAGGAAGTTGGGCGCCGCAAGGAGATGGAAGAAATCGAGAAGAAGGCGGTTGCATTGAAACCCGCGACTGTCGAATACTTCAAAAATCTTCGTAAGAATTCTACCGGCAAGTTGCTGCTGGTTGATTTCTGGGCCACCTGGTGCGGACCGTGCCGCGAAGAGTTGCCCAAATTCGAAACTATGTATCGAATGTATGGACACCGGGCGTTCGATCTGGTCACTGTCAGCATCAATTATCCCGATGAGGATGCGGCCGTAAAAAAGGTCCTGAATGACGAGCACGCCACTAGCACCAATTGGATCCTCGGCTCGACGGACATTTACACGCAATTAGCAGCTTTTGATCCAAACTGGAACGCGGCTGTCCCATACACGTTATTGATCAGGCCAGACGGCGAAATCGTTTACAAGAGCACAGGCGCGGTGGATGAGCTGCAACTAAAGCGGCTTATAATCGCCAGTCTCGCCGACGATGACTATCTCGGACATCAGTCGTACTGGAAGACGACCGTCGAAGGAACGAAGTAATCAGAAATGGATATCTACGAGCAGATCGTCAAACTAAGAAGCGAAGGCCGCCGCGGCGCGGTCGCCACCATCGTCAATGTGCGCGGATCCGTTCCTTCGTTTGAGACGGCCAAAATGCTGGTCCGCGACGACGGTTCCATCATTGGCACCGTCGGCGGCGGATGCGTGGAGGCAGAAGTCTGGCAGGCGGCCCGCGAAGTGATGGAGAGCGAAAAACCGCGCACCCTCAGTTTCAATCTGAATCAGAATCCCAAGTACGATACCGGTCTGGTGTGCGGCGGCACGCTGGACATTTTCATCGAACCAGTCCTGCCTCCAGCGCGACTTTACATTTTCGGCGCAGGCCACGTGGCACTAAGTCTTTACAAGACCGCCAGAAGCGCGGGGTTTGATGTCAGCGTCATTGATGATCGTGATTCGTACGCCAACCGCGAACGTTTTCCCGAGGCCAAAGAAGTAATCGCCGAAGACTTCGATAAGGCCATGACGCGGCTGAGTCCAAATGAAACAAGTTACATCGTGATCGTCACGCGCGGACATCGCGACGATATGCGCGTTCTGCGCTGGGCGGTGCAGACTCAGGTCCGCTACATCGGAATGATTGGCTCAAAGCGCAAGACAATTACGATTTTCCGCGAACTGGTGAAGGAAGGCCTCTCGGAGAAATTATTCGAATGTGTGCACGCCCCCGTAGGCCTCGACATCGGCGCCATCACTCCGGAAGAAATCGCGGTCGCCATCACTGCCGAGTTGATCGCCACCCGCCGCAGGGTCGAGCGCCCGCTGCCGCACATGAGTTGGTTCCACTCGCGTAAAGTGGCATTCACCGAAGCTGAGATGGAGCTACCGGAAGAAAAGCTTTAACCACAGAGAACACAGATGATCACAGAGGCAAAAAGGTAAAGACCCAACCCCGTGATCCTCTGTGTCCTCTGTGGTAAAGGTTTTTGTCGGTTGTGTCGGCGGTAGATTTTCGGAGAATACATGGCAACCCTGGGCCTGATCGAATACGCAGAAGCCAGTCCTGAAGTGCGCGCGGTTTACGACGACATCATGACCACGCGCAAAACCGACTGGATCAATAATTTCTGGAAGGCGCTGGCCAATGATCCGCCAACCTTGAAACGAACTTGGCACGACATCAAGCAGATCATGGCCCCCGGCGCTCTCGACCCACTTACCAAAGAAATGCTCTACGTGGCGGTCAGCGTCACCAATCAATGCGGCTACTGCATTGCCTCGCACACCGCCGCGGCGCGCAAGAAGGGCATGACCCACGACATGTTCCGCGAACTGATGGCCGTGGTGGGCATGGCGAATGAAACCAACCGTCTTTCCGCCGGATATCAGATTGAGATCGACCAGCAGTTCAAGGTATAGGTCGTTCGAGATTTAAATATGGCGCACAAATTCACGACTTCTTATCTCGAAGACTCCATTGCTTTGTTTCGCTTCTACAAAAAGATGGCCGAGGGCGCCATGGAGCAGGTCTCGGACGAACAATTGTTCGCCACGCTGGACGAAGAGATGAATTCGATTGCGATCATCATCAAGCACATGGCCGGCAACATGCGCTCGCGCTGGACCGATTTCCTGACCAGTGATGGCGAGAAACCAGACCGCAACCGCGACACTGAATTTGTGGCCCCGCCGACCACTCGCGGGGATCTGATGCGGACCTGGAACGACGCGTGGGAGAAGCTACTCGAGGCCCTGACCCCGCTTTCCGGCCCAGACCTCGAGCGCACGGTCACTATTCGCAGCGAGCCCCATTCGGTGATGCAGGCCATCAGCCGCCAGATTGCGCACTACGCGTATCACTGCGGACAAATCGTGTTTCTGGCCAAGCACTTTAAGGCCAGCGAATGGAAATCGCTCAGCGTACCGCGAAATAAATCGGCGGAGTTTAATCGTAGAGTCTTGGCCGGAGAAGCAAGTCAGAGATAGAAGCCTCTGTGTTCCCCTGTGCCTCTGGGGTTAGCTCTTCCTGGTTTTGGGGAATGTGAACTCGTGCGCCTTCATATCCACTCGCCGCCCGCGAAAGCGCACTCCTTCCGCTTCCAGACGCAGCCGCTGTTCGATTGCCGAATCTCCGCGCAACTTGATCTCGCCACCTGCGCCCAGCACCCGCTGCCAGGGCAGACCAAACGACTTGTGCAACACTCTTGCCACTTGTCGTGCAGCGCCCGGAAGTCCCGCCGCACGGGCCACGACGCCGTAGGTAGAGACCTTTCCCTTGGGAATTTTCCGGATGGTTGCACGGATGGCCGCACCAACGCCCGCTTGCGGGGACAGCTTCGGTCGCGGCCCACTGCGAGTCAAGTTCTAGGCGGCAGCGCCTTTGCGAAACGACTGCACCGCTTCTTCTTCGCTGTTGAAAACTTCGAACACTGTCAGCAGTTTGGTGACCTGCAGCAGATCGCCCACCCGTTGCGTAAGCCGCGCCAGCTTGACCGATCCCCCAGCATTCCGCGCCGTGGTGTAAAGAGCCACCAGCGTCCCCAACCCGCCGCTGTCTATGTACGTGACTTCGGCAAGATTCAGAACGATGCGGCTGTTTGCGGTGATCAGAGACTTGACCTTGTCGCGCAGTTCAGCAGTTTCTTCACCAAACACAATGCGGCCGGCGCAGTCCACCACGACGATCCCATCATTGAGCGTGCGAACGCCGATTTTCAGTTGCATGGCAGGCTCCTTCCTCAGAATAATCCAGCCAGCAAGGGTATATCTAAGGGGGCGTCTTCGCAAGCGGAGAATGGCTGGCCAGACCCGATTTTTCGCTCTCCGCCATCACGTATAATCGCTTAATCTCCTTCATGAGCTACCAGGTCCTGGCCCGCAAATACCGTCCCCAGAAATTCTCCGAAGTCATCGGGCAGGACCACGTCACCCGCACCCTGAAAAACGCCATCGAGCAGGGACGGACCGCTCACGGCTACATTTTCAGCGGGCATCGCGGCATCGGCAAGACCACAATCGCGCGCATTCTGGCCATGGCCCTGAACTGCCGCTCGTCGGACCATCCGGTCGCAGAGCCCTGCGGTATTTGCGACTCCTGCACCGAAATTCGTGCTGGAAATTCCGTTGACGTCATAGAGATCGACGCCGCTACCAATCGCGGCATTGATGAGATTCGCGAGTTGCGCGAGGCTACCCGCTATCGCCCCGCGCGCGACCGCTTCAAAATTTACATCTTGGACGAGGCCCACCAGATCACCGACGCGGCCTTCAACGCCCTGCTCAAAACCCTGGAGGAACCACCTGGCCACGTGGTCTTCATGCTGGCGACGACTGCGCCGGAGGATATTCCGCAGACCATTCGCTCGCGCTGCCAGCATTTCAGCTTCCGCGCCGTGAAGTTTGAGCAGATTGTCGAACAACTTAAAGACTTGTGCGGACGAGAAAATATCTCCGCCGACGAAGACGCTCTTGCGCTGTTGGCCGAGGCCGGCGATGGTTCCATGCGCGACGCCCTTTCCCTCCTCGATCAGGCCATTGCCTCGAGCGAGAACCAAGGCCGGTTGAGCGCGGAATCAGTCAGGCAATTGATTGGCGCTGCGCCATCGGGCGTTCTGGAAGAAATCATGCAAGCGGTTTCGCGCAGCGGCAGCCAGGACATTCTTCAGATCACTGACCGGCTGCTCAATGACGGGCAGAACCCGACTCATTTTGCGCGGCAGTTGGTACGGTTTCTGCGCAACGCAGTGGTTGCAAAGGTTGCCGGGGCTGACTCTTCGCTGCTCCAGATTTCATCGGACGAGCGCGCCCGCGTAGCAAGGATCGCAGAATTGTTTTCCGAAGAAGACTTGGCGCGGCATTTGCAAATCATGCTGCGCACGCATGCCGAGCTTGG
>WNFD01003945.1_pt1 | contig 18688 bp, 18 predicted proteins | sample 5400491 | NCBI WGS metagenome assembly WNFD01 (sample SAMN13153343, study PRJNA577476) | soil metagenome | isolation source: 120 cm saprolite under Douglas fir tree site 2 hole 2 replicate 2 | place: USA:California | collected 2015-04-18 | reverse complement strand
GACAATCCCAAAATCGAGGACTCCACTACTGGCGTTTAGATCGCAAGTCCTTAAACCAGAGATGGTTTGGTCGCTTTGGCAGTAAACGTATCCCGTTCCATCAAACCCCGGACTTGCAAACAAGGAAACGTCAGGCTGATCACGCTGATTGTCATTCGGCATTCCAGTGACGCCCATCTGCCATTTGGGTTTTCCATACAAACTGCTTGGTCCCCCACTCCCCGCGACAATGTTCACGGATCCAAGCGGCGCACTTGCCCCACAACCAGTCAAGCCAATTTGCGCGCAGTTCTCACTCCAGGGAATCTCCGGGATGTAACTCTTCGCGGAAGTTCCAGTGGGGTCGTTTGTCGGATTCCAGTACGCCGTCCAATTGTTGACTTGATCGAAATCCGTGCCGCCAACCGAGACGTTGAACGGAGTCGACGCCAATCCGCTGACCGCCAGACCCTGTGTGGCCGGCTGCGGCATATTGAAGTCGTCGCAGCCTGCCGTTCCACCGTCTCCGGACGAAACAAGCACCGTGATGCCCTGGGCGGCTGCCTGCTCCCACAAGCTGTTGTAAAAGGCGTTTGCTGTACTGCCTAGGTTTTTCTCGCAGTCACCGTAGCTCTCGCTCATGACCCCGGCTAAGTTATGCTCCACGATGTATAGCGCAGAAAGATCGATTCCTGCCGAGGCGGGCGTGGAAGCCGAAACAACAAGCTTGACCGTGGCTCCAGGCGCGACCGCTCCCGACCACTCGACATCCAGATCGGCTTCTCCCTCCTCGCCGATGGAGGTAATACCCGGGTTTTCGCCATTCAAAACCACATTTGTGGCGTTGAAATTCGCAGGCAGGCCGAACATGCTTCGAAACTGTTGCACGTCTTGGACGTTGATGTTGGTCTCGCCGACAATGGCAATGGTCTGTCCTGTTCCGTCATTTCCTGTAGAAATTAACGGTTTGGAGTTGTAAATCGTCGCGAAATCCCCCGGACCTAAACCATAAAAATTATTGCCATTGCGCGGATTGGGAAACGTGAAGAGTGGCTCCAGGCCCATCCTGCCAACAGTTCTCCGAAATTGTCCAAGTACTCTTGAGTGAAACTTCCGAGGAAAATTGTACAGGGACACGATGCCGGTGACTACCGGAGACAGGGCGGCAGGAATTTGGGGATCTGCGGCGTTCGCGGTGTATTCTGTGCCGCCAACCACGAAGTGATGAATTTCGGCCCGAAACGCGTTCCGCACTTGCCCGGCTGTGCCGCTGAACTCTATGACTTGGCGACCCGGACCCACCGTTATTGCCGTGAATCCATGCGAAATCAGCCATTGCGTCACGGCCTGAATGTCGGCATCGGCGGGACCAAATTGCTTGCCAAATTGCTCGGGGGGCAGCCATGCGTGATAGTTCGGGGACGATTTGCTCTGTTGATCATCGAGGAATTGGCGCAGTGTCGATTCCTGGTCAGGACTTCGCTGCAAGAGCAGTAACATCCGATTTAGCGGCTGCGCATCCGCCACCGCTCCTTGGTCGAACTCCGGGCGGGCGAGGGGATGGACGTTGCCTGGCAGCACTACGAGATTTTTTTCATCAACAGCCTGAGTGATGCGTGCGGGGATGTTCGCCGTCTGTGCGGCCACACGGCCAAAAAAGAAAACCAGGATGGCAGCGAATAGCAACGCACCACGACGCATGCTGGGTATCGGGAGTCTCATGATTCGCCTGCTCAACCGACTTCGAGTAGAAAATCCTGGAGCCCCGGGGACGCGGAAGAGACTAATTACCATTAGATAGAAGCGATAGCAAGGGAATACCGTAATCAGTACTAAGGTAATGACCTTAACCCAGGACAAACCGTCACAGGTGGCAAACAGGTATGTGGGCTCACGCGAAGCGTTCCATGCAGCATACTGCTATACGAAGGACAAATATTACGATCCATCAACTGCCTGCGGATGATGAGCCGCGCGGCCGGTCCTTGCACAACCCGCTTGTCCCAATTGGCTTCGGAATATAATCACGATTGGTCGATCAGGCGGTGGTGAATCGCGTACAACGCCAGTTCGAGGCGGTCGGAGACACCGAGCTTGTCAAAGATATTGTGCAAGTGATTTTTGACGGTCTGTTCGGAGATAAAAAGCTTTTCGCCAATTTCCTTGTTGCGGAAACCCTGGGCGACGAGTTGAACGATTTCTTTCTCGCGGTCGCTGAGCAAAGGCTTTTCGCGGCGCGGCCCGGCTTCGCTGGACTTCGAAAACGCCTTCATGACTTCGGCAGTCATGCGATTGTCGAGCCAGATTTCGCCGGCGTGAACGCGATGGATACTTTTCACCAGGAGATCGGTGGCGGACTGCTTCAACACAACACCGCGCGCGCCAAGGCGCATGGCGCGGACCACGTCGCGATCATCTTCCGCAGCGGTCAAAACGACAACGCGCGTAGGCAGTGTATCGAAATTGACTTCCTCAAGGACGGCAAGGCCATCTTTATCCGGCATACGCAGATCGAGGAGAAGAATATCGGGCTTGAGCTTAGCGAGGAGCTTGATGCACTCGGCGCCATTCTGCGCTTCGCCGACGATGGTGATGTCTTCGTCGGAATCGAGAAGTTTCCTGAGGCCATCGCGAAAGATCGCGTGGTCATCGGCTAGTAGTACCCGTATCTGTGGTTTCGTTGTCTTGGCCATAATTATGTCAGGGTTTGTAAGACAAACCCTGAAACCTATTTAAGTCAGGGTTTGTAAGTACAAACCCTGAGACCCGTCAACCGAGCGGTATTTCGATCGTTAAACGCGCTCCATGCCCCGGGTTTGACTCGACAGTCAGAACCCCACCCACGGTACGCGCGCGCTCCTTAATGGAAATGGGACCCAACCGCAGCCGATCCAACTCATCGCCGGTAAACCGGCCGGCGAAGCTAAACCCCTCGCCGTTGTCGTCTACCACGAGTACTAGACGGCTGTCATCCTGCGACAGTTTTACCACGACATGGGAAGCCTTGGCATGCTTTTTTATGTTGTTGAGTGCTTCTCGGTAAATCTGGAAAATCTCGCGACAGACGCGGTCGGGAGCGCGTAGCTGTGCCGAATCGATTAGCAAATCCAGCGCAACCGTGGATTCGTTGCGGTAGCGCTCGGCGAACCCGCGCATCAGGTCAACCAGATCGGCACTCTGAACACGGAGCGGACGGAGGTCCGTGACGGTCTGGCGAAGCTCCGCGCCCTCATTCCTGACAGTCTGTTGTAGGCTGGCGAGGCCGCTGACGGTCTGGTCAGGGGCGGCGGGTAGACGGCGCCGCAGGACATCCAGTTGGATCTCGATGCTCAGAAGGGTCTGAAGAATTCCGTCGTGGAGGTCGCGCGCGATGCGGCTGCGCTCGGCTTCGATGGCGCGGGCACGTAAGTGCCTTAAGAGAAAGATGTTTTCCAGCGCTGGAGAGACGTGTGCGGCAATGCTTTCGAACCAAGCTAAGTCCTGTTTTTGGAATGGCTTACGGCCGTTGAGCAGGAAGATTCGGCCTGTCGCCTGGCCTCCTTGGTCGAACGCCACGGTCATAAATGAGGCGACTTTCAGTTCCTGCTGTGCCGGGCCCGGCAGCCGGGGAAGGTTCTTGATGGCCCGGCCATCGCGCCGGTCCCAGCCAAAACCGGAGCCTGGTCCGGCTAGCGAGTTCCAGCAGATGGTGGCGTCCATGTCGTCCAACAGGAAGCCATCGGTGCGCGACAGAGGCATGCTCTCTGGAACCAGGCGCTCACTTTCGCCCGCTTTCAAGCGCCACAGGAAAATGCGCTCGAGATCGGTATCGCGTATTCGCAAGCTCTTCGAGGAAAAGGCGCAGTGATTCGGCGAGCCCCTGATCCACTTGCATCGTCGCGCTAATGCGCGAGAGAAACTCAATCTGCGAAGAGAATCGACGATTGCGATCGCCCATAAATGCCAGGCCCGCTCCACCGGCAAAGGTCCCGGTGGTGAGGCCGAGCCAGGAGACGACGCGCATCCAATGAATGTCGCCTTTCACGGCCGTGAGCAAGACCAGAATCAGCGAGAGAGCGCCGGCCAGCGGCAGCGTCAATTCCAGGCCCCAGCGAATGCCGGCCGCGTAACAGAGGAACATGTACGGAAACCAAACCGGAACCGTGGAAGGACTGATGTACATAAAAAAGCCCAGCGCGAGAAGATCGCACGCCAAGGGCAAGTGCCAGGAGCGTTTGCGCAGCAGGCGTTCCAGTTGCGTGACGAGGAGAGCGACAGCCAGATAGGCAACCAGGAAAGAGGCGGAGCGGCGCCCTTCGCGCGCCGGAGGTTGTTCGAGTACGGCGAGCAGCGCCAGCAAAATGAAGACTGGGCGCGCGTAAACGATTTGCCGTTCGAAATGGTGCCGGTCCGTTTGATGGGGGCTCATGCGCGGGAACGCGTGTCCTGTCCATTCAGTCTAACAAGACGTATGAAGTTCGTGTCGTCGCGTGTTCCAGGTTGTAACGGGCGCAAAGGGAGCTTGAGACATAAAGAACACTAATAGCGTGGTCGCGGACTTAGGAGAGACAAGGGCATCAAGTGGTATTGCGATAGGGCCTCAGATGGAACGACTCGACCCACTTTTCGGTGCGCCGGAAATAGCGTAAACTAAGGTAGTTGCGCGGATGGTGGGAGTAGCTCAGCTGGTAGAGCGTCGGTCTGTGGCACCGAATGTCGCGGGTTCGATCCCCGTCTCCCACCCCAATTCACTTTCCACAATAAACTAGATCGACTTTGTATTTTTGAAAGGCGCGATCTGCGGTCAGCAGAGTCATTTGTTCTGAGAGCGCTTGGGCGATGAGCATCCGGTCAAACGGGTCGCGATGATGCGCAGGCAGTTCGCCCGCGCGCAAGGCGTGTTGGTGGGTGATATTCAGCGCGTTTACGGCCCACACACCAAGCGCGCGAGAAATGAATTCGGAAGGTGCGTTCGGAAGTGGCAGCGAGCCGAGCGCGAACTTGATGGCAATTTCCCAGGAGCTTGCCGCTGAGAAATACAACTCCGACGAGGAGGACGTCAGTATTTCCCGCGCGCGGAAGTTGAGTTTGTGTTCTGTGGACAGGCCCCAGAGGAGCACGTTCGTATCAAGCAAGAACCTCATGCGTTCTTCTTGGCTTTTCGGGAGCGTTTTTTCTTTCGGCCTTCGAATAGATCGAGCAACTCCTCGGGCAAAGGCGCGTCAAAATCATCTGGGACGCTGAACTGCCCGCGAAAAATTCCCAGAACGCGCTGCGCTGTCTTGGGAGGCACGGGGACCAGGCGGGCCACGGGAACGCCGCGATTGGCGATGGTAATTTCCTCGCCGGCGGCCACGCGGCGCAGCAGCCGCGAAAGCTGGGTTTTTGCTTCATGCGTGTTCACAGTCTTCATGCCTTCATACTAGACTAAGTTACTGGACTAAGTCAACTCAAGCAAATCCGCTTCGCTGCCAATTCGTTTCGGCTGGCGGCACCATCTCCCGCACCGGGCCAGACATAAGAGAGAAGCGGTGACCACTCCATTCATTTCGCAATTCTCCGCCTTCTGCCTATCATGAATCATGACGAGCATTCGTTGCCGCGGTGTACTCTTCGATTTGGACGGCGTTTTAGTGGATTCCACGCCGGCAGTGGCGCGCGTGTGGGCGAGTTGGGCGCGCGAGCACGGGTTCGAACCCGACGAAGTTGTAAAAAAGGCGCACGGGCGAACAAGCATCGCCACCATCCGCGAGTTACTGCCGCAGGCCGATCACGCCGCGAAATCGCCGACGTAGAGGGAGTCATCCCTTTGCCCGGCGCGATGGAATTACTTCAAGCGCTCCCTCTGCAACGCTGGGCCATCGTCACCTCCTGCACGCGGCCGTTGGCTGGCGTGCGCATTGGCGCAGCGGGATTGCCGAAGCCCAAGCATCTGGTCACGTCCAGCGATGTGCGGCGAGGCAAGCCGGACCCCGAGCCATACCTGAAAGGTGCGCAACTCCTCGGCGTACCTCCGAGCGAGTGCGTTGTCATCGAGGATGCTCCGGCGGGAATTCGCGCCGGCAAAGCGGCGGGAGCGCACGTCCTGGCGTTGCGGACTACCGCTAGCGACGCCGAACTTCAACAAGCGGGCGCGGACTGGATCGTCGATGACTGCGCGGACCTTTTTCTGAATCCTTCCGCCGCTGGCGAAGAGATTTTACTTATCAGCCGCCGAACAAAACAGTCTTTAGCGCGGTAGAAAGCAGCCATCATCGCACTTCGGGATGGCGGCCGCATTTTTTACCCGCATCAACCTGCCCATTCGTACAGTAATCCTCAAGAAATTACCCCTGAAGCCATGCTGGCCGAAGTTATCGGTTCGTCTACAATACAAGAGTCACAAGAAAAGCGTTTCACCTGCAGTTATGCGATACGGCCTCCGTTTCTCGGGCCTCGCAAGGACACATTCAGTTCATGGGGACACCGACGCAAACAATGCCGCCGCAGACTGCGCCCGCGGAAGTGCCATCGGCTTCCGCCGCGCCCGCGCAAAGGACCATTCACACCGCACAGCTCGTCACCGCGATGCTGAGGACCAGCCCGCACGTCAGCGACCTTATTTTCTCACCGGGCCGCGCTCCTCAAATCGAAGTAAGCGGCCAGCTCATGGAGCTCAAATATAAAGGACTGGAGTGTCTCAGTTCGCAGGACACTCTCTCGATTGCCAACGACATCATGGGGAAAAACGAGACGCCTGTCCGCAAGCTAGAGCAAGACGGCTCCGCTGACCTTTCCTATGGCATAGCCGGCGTCGCGCGCTTCCGCGTGAATATTTTCAAGCAGCGCGGAAGCTGCGCCATTGTAATGCGCGTCGTTCCGGACAAAATCCCCGGATTCGATGAGCTGCATCTGCCTGAGGCCTTGAAGGAAATTGTGGATCTGCGCAACGGCGTTGTGCTTGTGACGGGGCCGACCGGTTCCGGAAAATCTTCAACTCTCGCCGCCATCCTCGACAAAATGAACGAGGAGAAGGCCTACCATATCCTCACCATTGAAGACCCCATCGAGTTTCTTCACCGTCACAAGAAAGCGACGATCCATCAGCGTGAACTGCACTCGGACACACCGACCTTTGCACTCGCTTTGCGCGCGGCGCTTCGGCAGGCGCCGAAAGTCATTCTCGTCGGCGAAATGCGTGACCGGGAAACGATTGAGATCGCCCTGGAAGCTTCAGAAACGGGTCACCTGGTCATGTCCACGCTGCATACCATTGATGCATCGAAAACCGTGGAACGCATCGTTGGAGTCTTCCCCATGGCCGACCAGCAAGCCATTCGCACCCGGCTCTCCAAAGCTTTCCGATATATCGTTTCCCAGCGTCTGCTTCCGCGGAAGGACGGCAAGGGACGCATCGCCGCCGTGGAAATCCTCAAATCCACCATGCGCACGCGGGAGTACGTTGAAAAAGGGGAAAGCGAAGGCAAGTCGCTTCTCGATGCCATGCGCGATGGCGACACCGAGGGCATGCTGCACTTCGATGGCGAGATTGACAAGCTCATTCGCGCGGGGGTCGTCGAATTCGAAACCGGACTGACGTATTCAACGAATGCGGGAAACCTGCGCCTGGAAATGGCCGATTTCCTCGAAGAGCGTCAGCATCCAAACCGGACTGCTGCAAGCAGGCCGGCAGCGCACGATCCCAACCGCACCACGGAGATCGAAATCGAGAGATAACTATTCGCCGTGGGGAGCCTTTGAGTTGACTTGTTAGTTTGCGGGGAACAGCTCGTCGAAAAGTACCTCCACGAGTTGGATGAGGTGATCCGCGCCATGCTCGCGCATGTACTTGTATTCGGCAGGCCGAAGCGGATTGGTATCGACGCGCATTTCAAACCGAGCTGTGGTTTTCTGATTTGTCCTCGTACTTTCCACACTTTTCTTAATTGCCTCGGAGGCGACAATGCCCTTCCGCAACCGTTCGCGTGCGCCTCGTAGATTATCGAACATGCGATCCAGGTCATAAATGACGCGAAGCGCTTCCACCGCGCGGCAACCCTCTGCCACCTTGCCGTCCTCACCAACGGCAAAAATATTAGGCATTGTCCATGCGGTCTGAATCATTCCCCGCGACCACATCCTTTGCCCAGCCGCAAACGTCGCGTCGCGCATACTATGAATTTCCGCCGTGGTTACAAGCGCCTCTTCCGAAGCGCCGATTTCCCGAACGTACTTATTCCACACGTCGGCAATGCGTTGCTCGGGAATCTGCCGCACCGGATCGGAAACAGCCTCATATTCGGCATGTGCAATTCGGTCCCGAATTCCTTGGGTAGCCCACGATGGAGGCAGGCTGTCAGCGAACAGGTGCGCGACCGCATCCACGAAAACGCGCGCGTCGGCCTCGGAGTTAATGCGCGCGGCCAGCTCGTTCATTCGAATGGCCTCTTCGCGGTGGCGCTCGTAGCGCAGACTGGCTTCGCGCTGCGCAGCAGCCAGCTCCTCGGGCTTGGGATTCTCCTGCTGTGGATAACGGAAAAAAAATGAGAATATCAGCCAATAGAGAAACATTTTGCTGCCTCGCTGCAATGCGGCGCTCACCCAGCCGGCGACACTCCCTGCATACTCCAGACACAGTAATAGAAAGTGAACTGGACTTCAATGGATGCATGAAGCATCGATCTTTCTCCTCAGCCCTATACGTGCCACAATCCAAAGCTGAAAACACGCATAATCGATGACCGCCTTTCTTGACATTCTGCTGGCGCGCGTGCCTCATGCGCTCACCGCGATTCTGCGCGTCGCCTTTTTTTTCTCTCTCTTTGCCGTGTTTCTCCCTAGCCTCACGCCGAGAGTGTTCCACGCTATGGAGTCCGTTTTCTCCCGCTTGGCGGAACGAAAAACGCTCGCGATTGGGGTCCTATTTTTCTCCGTGATCGCGATTCGGCTCGCGCTGTTGCCGCTGCTGCCGGTTCCCGTTCCCGGAATCCATGATGAATTCAGCTACCTCTTGATGGCGGACACTTTCGCGCACGGCCGCCTGGCCAATCCGCCGCACCCGCTGTGGATGAGTTTCGAATCGTTTCATGTGAATTGGTTTCCGACGTACTCGTCGAAGTATCCGCCGGGACAAGGAGTTGTCCTGGCAGTCGGTCAATTGCTGGGACATCCCTGGATTGGCGTGCTTCTGAGCGTTGCCGCAATGTGCGCCGCGATACTCTGGATGTTGCAAGCCTGGCTTCCGGCAAGGTGGGCGTTTCTCGGCGCGGCGCTGGTCGCGCTGAAATTCGGAATCGCGAGCTATTGGATCAACAGCTACTGGGGCGGAGCCGTCGCGGCCACCGGTGGCGCACTGTTGCTAGGCGCGATGCCGCGAATCGTTCGCCGCTCCCGCACGCGCGATGCCTTGCTGCTTGGCCTGGGGATCGCCATCCTGGCGAACTCCCGCCCCTACGAGGGATTGCTCCTTTCCATCTCCGTAGCGGGCTGGTTCCTCTGGTGGCTTGCGGGAAAGGCAAAATCGAACGCGACGCCACGAATGCGTATCATCCGCGTTTTTGCGCCGCTGTCCGTTGGTCTGCTTCTGACCGTCGGTTTCATGGGCTATTACAACTGGAGGCTGACCGGCAAAACCCTGCTCTTCCCACATGCTTTGAACACGCGGACCTATCGAACCACGGGCCTGTTCTTGTGGGATCATCCCAAGGAGCCGATTCAATATAACAATGAGCAGTTCGAAAATTTTTACAACGGCTGGGAGCGCGAAGACTATAAAAACACGTGGCAAGACGTTTGGAAAGTTACCTCTGAAAAACTGACGCGCAGCGGCAGTACGTACTCCTGGTGGGGCTGCTTGCTTCTCTTGCCTGGACTGCCTTTCGTTTTTTTCGATCGCAAGATGCGCCTGCCGATTCTGATTTTTCTACTGGGAGCGGCCGGATTCCTGGTATTGATCTGGTCGATGCCTCACTACGCTGCGGCGCTGACGTGTGTGATTTTTCTGCTGCTCGTCCAGGCCGTGCGCCACCTGCGCACTATCCGTCTCGGAGGGCGCCCGCTCGGCCTCGCGCTTTCCTGGGCAATCATTTTTCTCCTTGCAACGGAAGTTGGTTCCAATGTGCAGCGCCATGTTTGCGACCCTTTGGAATGGACTTGCGCGGGAGATCCTAGCCGTACAGCCATCGTGAGGAAGCTTTCTCAGACCCCCGGCAAGCATTTGATCATGGTGCGCTATGAAGAAGATCACAACCTGCACGACGAATGGGTTTACAACGGAGCGGACATCGACACGGCCAAAGTTCTTTGGGCCCGCGAACTCGATCCTGCCCAAAATGCGAAGCTCTTCGCCTATTTCAAGGATCGCCAGGTCTGGCTCGTCGAACCCGATACGGACAATACGGAATTGATTCCCTATTCTCCCGCGTCCGTTCCACCCAAACGCTAAGCGGCTTCGCTACTTTGTTTTTTTCAGTAGCGACACAAAGTGCAAACCTCGTCCAGCGACAAAGCTGACGGGAGGCGGGTACAGCGGCACTCGCGTGGTCCAGGCCGTCACCGCCAGCCCACACCTCGAGAAATACTCCGCCCATTGTCTGCGGCTCTGGTAGTTGTACGCCAGCACCACGCCATGCGGCCGATTGCTTACCCAATCCATGAAACGCAATGTCATATCGTCGAAGATGTTTTCGTCCAAATGATCTTTGAGAAGCACGAAAGAACGGCTGACCCGCACTGCCTCACGAAGCAAGATCGCAGGATCCGGCGTGTGGTGTAGCACGTCCACAAAGAGGCAGACGTCGAAGGAACCATCAGGAAACGGCAGCGACGCTCCGTCAAATGCACGGCATTCGATTTTGCACTCCGGCCGCACCAGAAACTCGACACCTTGAATGGAAATGTCCGGCCGAAGCTGGGTGATGACGCCACCGATTGCGCCGTCGCCGCAGCCAATATCCAGCACGGATGCGCGTTCAGGGATTTGCGCCGCAAGCATTTCGGCAAGGACCCGCGTACGGCGTTCAAACACGAAAGCACGATGCCAGCTCCCCATCCAGGAGAGTGGCCAAGAGACCGGCCGGGATGTCTGCGGCGGGGCAGCCATTTATTTCAGATCGTAGTCACCGATGAAAGTTTCGCGGCTGATGCCCAGCATACTAAGGAAGAAAGACGCAAAAATGATTTGTAAACCGAGGAATAGCCACATCGACCAGAACAGCACCTGACGGATTTGGTGCAGTTCTCCGAAGCCACTGGCGGCCCATTGCCAGGTGATCCACACGCACCCGGCAAATCCCGCGAGAAACAGGCTGCCTCCGACAAGCAAACCCGTCTCCAAGGTGACGCGCTTCAGAACACGCCGCAACGATACGGAGCGCCGGTCAAAGCGCTCGGCATAGCTGAACACTTTTGCGAATGCCCCAATCGAGAGAATCTGTGCTCCCAGAAGTGTAAAGATAACGCCGAAAATCATGGTGTGAATGTCGAGCACCACGTGGGGGGAAATTTGTCGCGGCCCCGGCAGCAGCCAAAGCACCAGAGCAAGCCCGGTAAGAACCAGCGCAGCACCCGGCAGCAAGAAAAGCCAATTCGGCGCGTACAGCAGCATGAACCGCAGGCTGCGCCAGCCGTCGCGAAGACTTCGCAGATGCGGCGCGCGTCCGCGCTTGTCAGGCCACAAAATGATGGGAATCTCCGCGATGCGCGCCCCGATTTGCGCCGATTTGATGATCATCTCAAGCGCAAATTCCATTCCTGAACTTCGCAGATCCAGGCGGTCGTAAAGACTGCGCGTGAATCCCCGCATGCCGCAATAACCGTCTCCGATGCGCGCATGAAATAAAGTATTGAGCACAGCCGTGAGGCCGGGATTGCCGAAGTACTTATGCAGGGGCGGCATGGCCCCTGGTTTGATTTCGCCCCGGAAGCGGTTGCCCATCACGATGTCGTGGCCTTCGCGCAGTTTTTCCACGAATCGCGGCACGTCGGTGAAGTCGTAGCTGTCGTCCGCATCCCCCATGATAATGAATGGGCCGCGGGCTCCGGCGATGCCCGCGCGCAGCGCAGCGCCGTACCCGCGCTCCGCCACGCGAATCACACGCGCACCGTGCTCTTCGGCAATTTGAATCGAACCGTCCGTCGACCCGTTATCCGCCACAACTACTTCGCCGGTTAGTCCTGCCTCCCGCAACGCCTTAACCGCTTTGTCCACGCAGTACGCCAGCGAATTCGCTTCATTCAAACAAGGCATAACCACGGAGACTTCGACGGGATGCGATACACCGATCGCTTCAGACAATGTGCTCTCGGAAGCCAGCGTAGTCTTCATACCGGGCCATGATAACCCGCTCGGTCCAACTTTTCATTACGCGAGTTACGACTCGGTGGTCAACAGGCAAAACGCAAATTTCTCCTCGCGTAGCCAGGCCTATTTCGGTTAGGCGTGTGATGCAACTAAGTGGGTTGTTTCCTGATACGTCGCCACGCGGTCGCAATCGGCCCCCGGGGATGCGTGCAAAGTGCGAGAGGCGTAGCCTTCTTCACAGTGGCCCCACCGCGCACGCTTGGACGCGATCGAGCAGGAGTTCGCGTTCGCGCGCGTTGCGCGTGAGCGTTGCGGCGCGCTCGAATTCCGCCTGTGCCTCGGCGAAGCGGCCGAGCTTGAAAAGAAAGTCGCCACGAACGCTAGGCAGAAGGTGGTAGGCCTTGAGAGACGGCCCCGTGGCAAGCGCGTCAATGAGCTTGAGCCCCGCTGCCGGACCGAAGGCCATGGCGTGCGCGACGGCACGATTCAACTCCACGATAGGCGAGGGCGTAAGCTGAGCGAGCGCATCATAGAGCGCGGCGATACGGCCCCAGTCCGTTTCCGCGGCAGTACGCGCGCGAGCGTGACATGCGGCGATGGCGGCCTGCATCGCGTAAGGGCCAAGGGCGCCTCCGAGTTCTTCGGCACGCTGAAGGGCGGCGAGACCGCGATGGATGAGGAGTTGATCCCAACGCGCGCGGTTCTGATCCAAGAGTAAAATGGGCTCGCCCGACGGGCCAACTCGCGCGCCTGAGCGCGATGCCTGGATCTCCATGAGCGCGACCAGGCCGTGGACCTCCGGCTCGTTCGGAACGAGCCCGGCCAAGATGCGCCCGAGACGCAGCGCATCTTCGCAGAGGGCAGGGCGCATCCAGTCCTCGCCAGCCGTGGCGGAGTAGCCTTCGTTGAAGACCAGGTAGATGACTTCGAGCACGGACGACAAACGGACGGCAAGATCGGGCCCGCGGGGAACCTCGAAGGGGACGCGCTCTTCGGCGAGGGTCCGCTTGGCGCGGACAATGCGCTGAGCGACAGTCGGCTCCGGCGCGAGGAAGGCACGTGCGATCTCCTCCGTCGTCAAACCGCCGAGTAAACGAAGCGTGAGCGCAACGCGCGCCTCCGTGGAGAGGACCGGGTGGCAAGAGATAAACACGAGACGAAGTAGATCGTCGCCGAAGTCATCGTCCTGCGCGATTTCGAAATTCGCCACGGCCGTCTCTTGTTGCGTCTTGAGCTCGCGACCTAATTCTTCATGCTTGCGCTCGAGAAGTTTATTCCGGCGAAAGTTATCGATCGCGCGGTGCTTCGCGGTGGCCATGAGCCAGGCGCCTGGGTTGTCAGGGATGCCCGACTGCGGCCACTGTTCGAGGGCCGCGACGAGAGCGTCCTGCGCCAGCTCCTCGGCAAGGCCGACGTCGCGCACGATGCGCGTCAGACCGGCGATGATCCTGGCCGACTCAATCCTCCAGACCGCATCGATGGCTCGGTGTGTATGGGTAGCCGTCACGGCTACCCATCACACCATCTTCAATCCGCCCGTGCAAGTCCGAGCGCGCCGCGACTCCTTCTTCACGGCCGTCCGTACGGCCGATCGCTCCTATATCTTGGGAGCGAACTCCTCCGGCCCGAACACTTGGCGAACTTCAGTCTCACCCTCCCAGCCTGGCCAGTGTTTTTTGTGTAGCTCCATGAAATGCTTTGCCGACTCGAGCGCCTCTCCTTTTGACTGAAACTCAAGAATCGCAAATCCGCCGACGACTTCCTTGGCCTCGGTGAAGGGCCCGTCGATCGCCCTTACCTGGCCTTTAGAAAGCCGGACGCGTGTGCTCGCTGCAGTTGGGGCCAATCCGCCGCTTACGACCATCGTCCCGGCTTTGACGGCCTCTTCACCCAGCTTCGCCATTTCATCCATGAATCCCTTGGGCGGTGGGCCAGAGTTTTCAGCATGTTTGACCATCATCAGGAATCGCATCGTCATATCTCCTTGTGTTTTAGGTTTTGAAGCTGAGCTTTTCTGTATCTGCATCGGCTCCATCTAGGCTCCACTTACACGTCGGACGACCGTCCGCGAAATCGACAGCTCGAACGATCTTTTTCAAAGGCTGAGGCACGCCGCGACGATCATAACTAGACCGTCGCGGCCTTCTGCTCGCATGTGTCCGCTTCAAAGATCTGCCGAAGCTCGCACTCACCCTCGCCAACGACCTGCAAGAAATCTTTCGCTAATTGGATGGCCTCTTCTTTGGAGTTTGCCCTAAGGATAGCGAACCCGCCGACGACTTCCTTCGCCTCTGTAAAGGGCCCGTCGGTCACCGTCAACTTCCCGCTCGAGTTGCGCACCCGCGCGCCAAGAGCGGTGGGTAGGCAGCCTTCGGTCGCCAACAGCCAGCCGGCCTTCATGCCTTCCTCGACCAGTTTGCCCATTTTGGCCATCTCTTCTTGCGAAGGGGGAGCGTTTCTCTCGGCCGACTTATAAATGCTCAGGAATTTCATACTATCTTCTCCTTGTTTTGAGTTCGGAGCCGCGGCCTGCGAAACGGTCGCGATCTCCTGCAACGAAACCTGTCAAACTCAGGCCGGAAAAATCCGGCCTCTACATGCACGACGAACAGCGCTCTGCGAAATCGACACGTGCAACATCAATCTTGTCGATCGGGGGCCGCGGCGTCACGATCCCTGGCGCTGCTTGGACTGTGCCTGCATCTCGGGAAATCCGGCTGCGGCCTCCTGGACATCCGCCGGGAAGTCCGAAAACTCCTGCACTTGGCGGACCTCGAGCACTTCGTTATCCGAAGCGGGACACCGCTTCGCCCATTCCACTGCCTCTTGCTTCGATTTCACCTGAATCATCCAATAGCCACCGAGTATCTCTTTCGCTTCCGTAAATGGTCCGTCGGTCACCTTGGGCTTCCCTCCGGAGAACGAGATGCGCGCCCCCATCGAGGGTGGGTGCAGGCCGTCGAGCGCCAGTAGTACGCCTGCTTTCTGCAAGGATTCGTTGTACTTCATCATCGCAGCAACGGCCTTGGCGTCCGGCATGGTGCCCGGTTCGGCCTTCTCGTACCCCTTCGGGATCATCAGCATCATGAATCGCATCGCTTTATCTCCTTCTAATTTAGGCGGCCCGTCCCGACCAGCTGAACCTGGGCTTCACTAACACGTCGAACGAAGGGCAGCAAGATCGACAGGTACGGTATCTTTTTTAGAAGTATTTGTTAAGGGTCCGCGAACCAGCACGCCGCATATACTGAGATTTTCCGTTTTGCCTAGCCAACCAGGACGCAGAGCAGCGGCCAGAGGGATGCCACAACTTGGAATAGGTGCTGCAAACACCCTGAATTCTCACCAAGATGAGCGGGCATAGATTGCCAGCCCGCCAGAATCACCGGGCGCAATACCTCCAACGCAACCCATGCGGTGTCACCGAGAAGGTTCGACCCTTGTGCCACCACCCCATCAAGTTCACAAAACAAAGTGGCAAGCGCGAACCCAACGACGGCCCCTCCTGCGATTCGTTTCGAGTTCCGAGAGTAAGTGTATTGTCCCTTCATCGTCGCCTCCCGTTTAGTCCTTCTTCTTGTCTTCTTGGCTCTACCTATATGTCGATTGAGGGGGCCCGAAATCGACAGGCGCAATACCTTTTTGAAGGCACTAGTGGAGTGTCAGCGATGTTTGATTTTGACCGTCTGGCGCGCCCCACCATGTTTCCGCGAGGCGGCTCGAAAAGGACTGCAAACTGTGGGAAACTGCCTGGGCGTGATTCCGCTGCCCGAATTTGCACTCGTCACAAATGGAAAATAGTACTGACGATCTGAACCTAGGTGCTCCGAGCGTACCCCTGTCCGATCCCTGGGAAGCCGCATATCTGCGTTTCGAAACGCCGGAACAGGAAACTCAAAAGTTTATGGGGCGCCTCAATCGATGGGGCGCTCCTAAATGGCCGCGCGACGGCGAAATCGTCGAACTTTTCTGCGGACGCGGAAACGGCTTGATCGCTCTCGAGCGTCTCGGCTTCACGCAAATCGAAGGCGTAGATTTGTCGCCGCGGCTGGTCGCACACTATCGGGGCCCGGCGAAATGTATTGTTGGCGATTGTCGTCAGCTTCCTTTCGAGGATCGCAGCAAGGACGTTCTGATCGTGCAAGGCGGTTTGCACCATCTACACACCCTGCCTGGCGACCTCGATCAAACTCTTTCAGAGATACAGCGCGTGCTGCGGAAAGACGGCCGCGTCGTTCTCGTGGAACCATGGCTGACTCCATTTCTGAAATTGGTGCACTGGGTCTCGGAAAATCCTCTGGCACGCCGTCTGTCGAACCGGATGGATGCGCTCGCCACCATGATTCATTTCGAACGCCCCACCTACGAGCAATGGCTGGGCCAGCCCGAACTCATCAAGAAAATTGCCCGCGCCCACTTCGTGCCCGTGCACGAATCTTTCGCCTGGGGCAAGTGGAATTTCGTCGGTACTCCGCGATAAGGCTCTCCAAACGAACAGCATTCGAACTCGCCACTTCCAGCTTGCATTTTCTCATCCCCCCGATATGATGGCTGGGTTTCGCGCATGCCTTGAGACCTCACATTGCCAGGTACATCGGAAGCCTCTTCCACAGCTAGCGGCTCGCCCGCGGTTGGCCGCGGCCGTCTTCTCCAGGTTCTCGGCATGTGGTTCGGAATGGCCGTGGCTATCGGAAATGCGATTGCCGCCGGCATCGTTCGAACGCCAGGCGAAATCGCGAAGAGTCTTCCGAACCCATGGCTGTTTATCGGTGTGTGGGTCGCCGGCGGATTTTACGCGCTTTTCGGCGCCTCTTCGATGGCTGAACTCGGCGCGGCGATTCCGCGGAGCGGTGGCCAATACAATTTTTCTCGCCGCGCGCTAGGCGATTACGCTGGATTCATCGTCGGCTGGAGCGACTGGCTTTCGACGTGTGGCACCGCTGCCGTCGCCATTGTCATCGCCGAGTACAGCGGCCATCTCTTTCCCGTACTTGCCGGCCACGTAAAACTCATCGCTGCCTCGATCGTCCTCGGATTTGGCATCCTCCAATGGCGCGGCGTCCGCTGGGGCAGTGGCGCGCAACTCGTGACTGCAGCGATGAAGGCCGCCGCCCTAATGCTTCTTGTCGTCGCTTGCTTTATTCTTGGATCGCACGAGCGCGCCGCTGCTTCTGCGGCAACTGCAGCTCTGCCATCCCTCCCCGCTGGGTGGCCGCTCGCCGTCGCCCTCGTTCTTGGATTGCAGGCCGTCGTTTTTACAATTGACGGATGGGATGGAATTATTTATTTCGGCGAAGAAGTGCGCAATCCCGGCCGCGACATTCCTCGCGCCATTTTCGGCAGCGTCTTCTCCGTGATGGGGATTTACCTCCTGCTGAATCTGGTAGCGCTGTACGTCCTCCCAATGAATGAAATCGCCGGTAATGATTTTGTTCTGGGCACAATCGCCGATCGCGTCTTTGGGAGATTTGGCGATCCCACCATCCGAACGATCATGATTATTTCGATGTTGAGCAACATCAACTCCAACCTGCTCTTCTCCTCGCGGACGCTCCATGCCATGAGCTGCGACGGATTATTTTTTCGCCGCGTAGCGCGCGTAAACACCGGCGGCACACCCGCTCTCTCGCTTCTCCTGAGCACTATTGTCAGCGTGTTTTTCGTGCTCGGATCATTCGAGCGCGTGATTGCGATGCTGTCGTTTTTCTTTGTGGCGAATTACACGCTCTCGTATGCCTCGCTCTTTGTGCTGCGTAAGCGGGAACCGCTGACGAATCGACCGTATCGCGCGTGGGGCTATCCCTGGACGACAGGGGTCGCGCTGAGCGCATCCATTTTGTTCCTGATCGGCTCGATGGCCACGGACCGCGAAAACGCTCCGCTCGCACTAGCGATGTTGGTGCTGAGCTATCCCGTGTTTCGCGTTTTGAAATGGGTCACGCAGCGCGCGGATGACAGCGCATCGGCAAATTCTTAGCTCACTTTTTCGGCGATGGACTTGCCCTGCATGAACAGCAGCAAGTAATCTTTGCCGCCTGCTTTCGAGTCCGTGCCGGACATGTTGAATCCGCCGAACGGATGCGCCCCGACCATTGCTCCGGTGCATTTGCGATTCAAATAAAGATTGCCGACGTGGAACGTCTCTTCGGCTTTTCGGATTTTTTCCGGATTCCTGGAATAGACCGCGCCGGTCAAGCCAAATTCCGTATTGTTCGCAATTTCCAGCGCCTGGTCGTAATTCTTCGCCTTGATCACCGCGAGCACCGGGCCGAACACTTCCTCTTGAGCCAGCCGCGCCTTCGGATCGACATCCGCAATAATCGTCGGCTCGACGAAGTAGCCGTCACCCGCCGCGCGTTTCCCGCCGGTGAGCAACTTCCCTTCCTTCTTTCCAACTTCGATGTAATCCAGAATCGTTTTCATCGCCGACTGGCTGATGACCGGCCCCAT
>WNFD01003703.1_pt1 | contig 18704 bp, 21 predicted proteins | sample 5400491 | NCBI WGS metagenome assembly WNFD01 (sample SAMN13153343, study PRJNA577476) | soil metagenome | isolation source: 120 cm saprolite under Douglas fir tree site 2 hole 2 replicate 2 | place: USA:California | collected 2015-04-18 | reverse complement strand
CGAGCCATGCCCAAAGGTGAGGAGCGCAAGCTGGCCGCCTTGGCCAAAAAGAACGCGGCCAAGGCCGCGAAGGCAAAACCCAACAAGCGCCGGCAGTACGACGATACCCTTCCCCCGGAACGCGAAGAAGATGTCGAGTTGCGCGACTTCTTCTCGGAGATGAAGAAGCGCGAGTTCTAGGCTGTAGGGTCAAATCCGGCTGGGCCACGGCGGTGCTGGTCGAGGGCCCGGCGCGATCGCCGCGTGTGCTCGATCGGCGTGCGATCGAGCTGAGCGACGCTCGGGTACCGACATCCCGCCAGCCGTATCACGCGGTGAGGGACGCCCCGCCCGGCGAGGCCGTGAAGCTGGAGCGACGCCTCCGGGGGCTGGTCGAACGAGTCACCCAGCGATCGCTGGCCGCGCTCCTGAAGGAGTATCGCCGGCAGGGGCACCCCGTCCGGCGTGTCGCATTGGTGGTGGGCAGCCTCATCGATCCCGCCAAAATCGGCAACGATCACATCCGAGCACACGCCCTCGAAGGACAGCTGTTTCGGTCGGCGCTGGAGCGCGCGGCCCGCGCCGCGCGCCTGCCGTGCACCAGGCTGGTCGAGCGCGCGCTGTACGACACCGCGGCGACCCGCCTCAAGCGCTCACCCGCGGCGCTCCGACGCACCGTAACGGACCTGGGTGGCGCGCTCGGCGGGCCGTGGCGCGCCGACGAGAAGGCGGCGACTCTCGCAGCGTGGCTGGCGCTCGCGTGAGTTGACCGCGCGGCATTGCCAGGCTAAGTTGTTGTGCGATGCCAACCTACGAGTATAAGTGCCCGGCCGGGCACGTGTTCGAGAAATTCTACCCGACGATGCACAGCAGTCGCCGCGTGAAGTGCCCCACCCACGGGAAGATGGCGGAGCGGCAGATCTCGGGCGGTACCGGGCTGGTGTTCAAGGGCTCGGGCTTCTACATCACCGACTACAAACGGGCCGGCGAAAAGCAAGGCGGGGAGGACACCAAGCCCGCGACCGAGCCCAAGGTCGGCGCCGAGTCGAAGTCCGGCGCCGAGCCGAAGCCCCCGGCCGATGCCAAGCCCGCCGAGCGCCCCAAGAAGAAAAAAGACTCCGGCGACAAGTGACGGCGCACGAGGTGATCCGCACGGCGCTGGCGGATGCCGCGGCGCGGCTGGCGGTGTCCCTGTCTCCGTCCGCGGTGGAGCTCGAGCGGCCGCGCGATCCCGCGCACGGTGACGTGGCCACCAACCTCGCGCTCACGCTCGCCAAATCGCTCAAGCAGAAGCCCCGGGCGGTCGCCGAGCGGCTGGTCGCGCTGGTCCAGCTGCCGCAGGGGTTGGTCCGAAAGATCGACATCGCGGGACCGGGGTTCATCAATTTCTTCCTGGCGGAGGCGCAGCTCGCCGGGGTGCTCGAGGCGGTGCTCGCGGCGGGGGAGCGCTATGGGAGGGGCAACGCGGGGCGGGGAACCCGACTAAACGTGGAATTCGTCTCGGCGAACCCCACGGGGCCGCTGCACGTGGGGCACGGGCGCGGCGCGGCATTGGGCGACGCCATCGCGTCCCTGCTGGAATGGACCGGCCACGCGGTCACGCGCGAGTTCTACGTGAACGATGCGGGCACGCAGATCGACCGGCTTGCCCGCTCTTTGTGGGCCCGGGTGCAGCAGGCGGTGGGGCGGGCGGCGGAGATTCCCGAGGAGGGCTATCACGGCGACTATCTGGTCGAGCTCGCGGCGGCCATTCTCGCGCGCGAGGGACGTCGCTTCGCGGATCTCCCGGAGGAGGAAGGGGTGCGTCGCTGCCGCGCGATCGGGGTGGAGTCGCAGCGCGCCGAGCAGGACGGGGACTGCTGTACCGCGATGGGTTGCTCGAGCAGACCCTCGAGGATCTCGCGACGCGGGGCTACACCTACGAGCAGGACGGCGCGCTGTGGCTCCGCACCACGGCCTTCGGCGACGACAAGGACCGGGTGCTGCGCAAGTCGGACGGCAGCTTCACCTATTTGCTGCCCGATATCGCTTATCACCGCCAGAAGCACGAGCGCGGCTTCGCCCGGGCGATTGATGTGCTGGGGGCCGACCATCACGGCTACATCGGCCGGATGCAGGCCGCGATGCAGGCGCTGGGCTATCCCAAGGACTTCTACCACGCGGTGCTGGTCCAGCTGGTGCGGGTGATGCGGGGCGGGGAAGAGGTGCGGTTCTCGAAACGCTCGGGGGAATTTGTCACGTTGCGCGAGCTGTTCCAGGAGACCGGCGTGGACGCGGCGCGCTATTTCTTCCTGATGCGCCGTGGAGACTCCCAGTTCGTGTTCGACGTGGATCTCGCCAAGAGCCAGACCGACGAGAACCCCGTGTTCTACGTCCAGATGGCGCACGCGCGCATGAGCGGCATCTTCCGGGTGGCGGCGCGGGAGCCCGAGTCGGTCACGGCCGCCGGCGTGGACTTGAGCGTCCTGGTCGAGCCGGAGGAAACCGACCTGCTGAAGGACGTGGCGGTGTTCCCGGGCATCGTGACCCGCGCGGCCGAGACGCTCGAGCCGCACCGCGTTACCGGCTACCTCGAGGGGCTCGCGCGCCTGGCCCACGCCTGGTACCACAAGTACCGCGTGCTCGGCGAGCCTCAGGAGGCGGCGCGCCTCGTCCTCGCGGCGGCGGTGCGGCGGGTGCTCGCCAACGGCCTCCACCTTTTGGGGATCAGCGCCCCGGATCGGATGTGACGTGAGTCTGCTCGTGGTGGGCTCGATCGCGCTCGACTCGGTGTACACACCGTTCGGCGAAACCGCGGACGCGCCCGGCGGATCGGCGGTGTTCTTCAGCGCCGCCGGAGCCATCCTGCACCCCGTCCAGATCGTTGGCGTGGTGGGGACGGACTATCCGCTCGGCGCTCTCAAGGCGCTCGAGGCGCGCGGCGTGGACCTCGCCGGTGTCGAGCAGGCCCCGGGCGAGTCGTTCCGCTGGAAGGCCAAGTATTCCTACGACCTCGCGAGCCGCGAGACGCTCGAGACCCGGCTCGGCGTTTTCGCCGACTTCCGCCCCAAGCTGCCGCCTAAGTTCCGCGACGCGCGCTACCTGTTTCTCGGCAACATCGATCCCGAGCTGCAGCTCGGCGTGCTCGATCAAGTGAAAGAGCCGGCGCTCGTGGCCTGCGATACCATGAACTACTGGATCCACTCCAAGCGCGACCTGCTGCTCGAGCTGCTGCGCCACATCGACATCCTGATGGTGAACGACTCGGAGGCGCGCGAGCTGTCGGGCGACTGGAACATTTACCGCGCGGCACGCTGGGTGCTCGAGCGCGGCCCCAAGATGACCGTGATCAAACAGGGCGAGCACGGCGCTCTGCTCGTAAACCGCGACACCACGTTCAAGGTCCCGGCCTACCCGCTCCAGGAAGTGTTCGATCCCACGGGCGCGGGCGACGCCTTCGCGGGTGGCTTCATGGCCTACCTCGCCGCGAGCGACGATGTCACTGCGCCGAACCTGCGACGCGCCATGGTGTACGGCGCCGCGATGGGCTCGTTCGCGGTGGAGGCCTTCGGCGTGCAAGGGCTGGAGCACGTGACCCCCGCGAACGTACATGCCCGGGTGCGCGCGTTCAAGGACCTGGTGCATTTCGACATGGACGAAGCACCTCCCGGATGACCGACCACTACGCCGCGGCCGGTGTGCGGCTCGATGCTGCCGACGACGCGAAGCGCCGCATTGCGGCGCTGGTGCGGACGACGCGCACGCCGCTGGCGCTCGGGGAGATCGGCGCGTTCGGCGGGATGGTCCGGGTGCCGCCCGGGTATGAGCGCCCCGCGCTGGTCCTCTCGACCGACGGAGTCGGCACCAAAGTGCTGGTGGCGGCGCGCGCCGGGGTCCACGACACCGTGGGCGAGGACCTCGTGAACCATTGCGTGAACGACATCCTGGTGCACGGCGCCCGTCCTCTCGCCTTCCTCGACTACGTCGCTACCGCCCAGCTCGAGTCCGAGACCGCCGCCGCGATCGTGTCGGGCGTGGCGCGCGGCTGCCGCGCTCACGACATGGTCCTCGCCGGCGGCGAGACCGCCCAGCTTCCGGACCTGTACCAGCCGGGGCAGTATGATCTGGCCGGGACGATCGTCGGCGTGGTGGAGGAATCCGCCGCCTTGCACGGTGACCTGGTGCGGCCGGGCGACGTGTTGATCGGCTACGCGTCGAACGGACTGCACACCAACGGGTACACCCTGGCACGGCGCATCGTATTCGACCGGCTGCGGCTCGACGTCCAGGATCCGTTCCCCGACGCGGGCCGCACCGTGGCCCAGGTGTTGCTGGACGTGCACACGAGTTACTTCGCGGCCGTCTCGCCCGTCCTGCCGCGCCTGCACGCGCTGGCGCACATCACGGGCGGCGGCATTCCCGGCAACCTGGTGCGCGTGCTGCCCGCGGCATGTGAGGCGGTGGTGGATGCGCGCGCGTGGCCCTGGCCGCCCGTATTCCGGGTGCTGATGCGGGCCGGCGAAGTGTCGCTCGGGGAAATGCGTCGCGTCTTCAACCTGGGCGTTGGGATGATCGCCGTGGCGGCCCGGGACGACACCGAGGCGGTGATCGCGGCGGCCAAGCGCGCGGGCACTGCGGCATGGATCATCGGGGAGGTTCGGGCGGGGACACAGGGCGTCAAGTTCGCCGAACGGTAGGAGGCCACATGCGTCGGATCGTGATGGTACTCGCAATGATCTCAGGTGCGGCTCCGCTCGCAGCGCAGGAGCCGCAGTGCGCATCGACCAACGCCTTCGTCCAGGCGGCATGCCAAGCTGCCGTGGACGGCGTGCGGGCGTTTTATCCCCTCGCGGGCATGGTCGTCACCGGCGGCAATCCGGTGATCGGCACCGCCGGCTCGCTTGGCGGGCTCGGGCACTTTGCGCTCAGCGCACGGGTGAACGCGATCAAGGCGGCGCTCCCCGATCCCACGGCGACCAACCGGACGCCGGTGCCCACGAGCTTCAACGGGGCGGTTCCCGCGCCGGTCATTGAAGGGGCTGTCGGGCTGACGAAGGGTCTGGGGGGCGGCCTGCTCGCCGTGGACGTGCTCGGCTCCGCGCTGATCCTGCCGACGGGAATCGACAATCTCACCGTAGAGGCAAATGCCACCAAGTTCCTCGACGCGGCCTTGGGATTCGGGTACGGCCTCCGAGTGGGCGTGCTCAACGGTGCCTTTCCGGTTCCCGCCGTCTCCGTCAGCTGGATGCACCGCAAGGTCCCGCGGCTCCGCTACGGCACCCTCGGGCCCATGATCGGCACGGGCGACGAGTTCGAGTTCACCATGGATCTGAGGAGCGACAGCTACCGCGCGATCGCGGGGTGGAAGCTCGCCGCCGTGGACCTCGCGGCGGGAATCGGGGTGGACCGCTATAAGTCGAATGACACGAACATCCGGTTCTACGACGCGGTCACCCCGACGAGCGTGCGGACGGTGGTGATCAACCCGACCAACACGCGCGCCGTGGTATTCGTCAACGGTGGCCTCTCCCTCGCGGCCGCGAAGCTGGTAGGCGAGATTGGCTTGCAAGCGGGGAAGGACCAGCAGTACGTCACGCAGTTCCAGGACTTCGATCCCAAGGCGGCCCATGCCTTCGGAGGTATCGGCATTCGCTTCGGATTCTGAGCGAGCGCCCGCGGAGCGGGCGGCCATGGAACGCGCCCTCGACCTCGCACGCCGGGGTTGGGGGCGCGTTGCTCCTAATCCCCTGGTCGGCGCCGTCGTGCTCGCGGGAGACGCGGTGGTGGCCGAGGGTTACCACGCCGAGTACGGCGGACCGCATGCGGAGGTCGTCGCGCTCGAGGCCGCGGGCGCGCGTGCGCGCGGCGCCACCCTCGTGGTGAACCTCGAACCGTGCGCGCACCACGGCAAGACGCCGCCGTGCACCGACGCGATCCTGGCCGCCGGCGTGGCCCGGGTCGTCGCGGCGCTGCCCGATCCGGACCCACAGGCGCGGGGCGGCGCCGCGGCGCTGCGCGCCAAGGGCGTGGCGGTGTCGATCGGCCTGCTCGCCGAGGCGGCCGCGGCGCTCAATGCGCCGTTCCTGTTCGCACGCGAGCAGGCGGAGCGCCCGTTCGTCGCGCTCAAGCTCGCCACGTCGATCGACGGCCGTATTGCCGACGCGGCCGGCAGCTCGCAGTGGGTTTCGGGGGAAGCGGCGCGCGAGCACGTGCATTGGCTGCGCGCCGGGTTCGACGCGATCGCGGTCGGCGGGACGACCGCGCTCCACGACGACCCGCAGCTCACGGTGCGCGGTGCGGTCACGCCGCGCCGGCCGCCGGTGCGCGTGGTCTTCGACCGGCGCGCCATGCTCAACCTGGGCGTGCAGCTGGTGAGCACCGCGCGCCAGGTACCGACGTGGGTCATGTCGTCGCTCGACGCGCCGTCGTCAAGCGTCACTCAGCTCGAGAACAGCGGTGTGCGCGTGTTCCGCCCCACCACGTTGCGGGACGGACTTCGCATGTTGCGCGACGGCGGGATCCAGTCGCTCTTGTGCGAAGGGGGAGGGGCGCTGGGCGCGCGCCTCCTCGCTGATGGGCTGGTGGACCGGCTCTATTGGGTGCAGGCGCCGGTGTGGCTCGGAGAGGGCGCCGTTCCGGCCTTTCCGGGAGTGCCGCCGCACCCCCTCGCGGCCGCGCCGCGCTGGACGCCGGTGGAGCGAAGGGCTCTGGGCTCTGATACATTATTGGTATTGGACAGGCGGCTATGTTTACCGGGATCGTAGGGGCCGTTGGCCGGGTCACGAGAGCGACCCGACAGACGGGAAACGGGAAGCGAGAAACGGGGCTCGCGCTCACGATCCAGGCCCCGTTCAAGGGCGTGAAGCAGGGCGAGAGCATCGCGGTGAACGGCGCCTGCCTGACGGTCGAGCGGGCCGTGAAGGGCGGGTTCTCGGTGCACGTGGTGGAGACGACGGAGGGGCGCACGCTGTTCGGCGAGTATGCGGCCGGACGCCGTGTGAATCTGGAGCGCGCCCTGCGCGCCACGGATCGGCTGGGCGGCCACATCGTCCAGGGTCACGTGGACGGAGTCGCGGTCGTGCAGCGGCTCGAGCGACGTGGCGACGCTTGGGTGTACGACCTGCGGGTACCCGATGCGGTGCGGCAGGTGTCGATTCCACACGGCGCCATTACCGTGGACGGCGTGAGTCTCACCGTCAACGAGCTGCCGGGGATGGATCTCGTGCAGGTCTCGTTGATCCCGTTCACGCGCGAGCACACTACGCTCGGAACGCTCGGCGTCGGGGACCGCGTGCACGTCGAGGGAGACGTGCTGGGGAAGTACGTGAGGCAACTATGCAGCATCGCAAAATAAAACAGGCGATCGCGGACATCCGCGCCGGCAAGCTGGTGATCGTTGCCGACGACGAGAACCGCGAAAACGAGGGAGACCTGGTCGGGGCGGCCGAGCAGGTCACCCCCGAGATGATCAATTTCATGGCGACGCATGCGCGGGGGTTGATCTGCCTGACCCTGCTGCCGGAGCGCTGTCAGGCCCTGGGGCTCACCCAGATGGCCGAGCACAACACCGAGGCGCACGAAACCGCGTTCACCGTGTCGATCGACGCCGCCGCCCGCTTCGGCGTCACCACCGGCATCTCGGCGGCGGATCGCGCGGCCACGATCCGAGTGGCGGTCGATCCCGCCAGCGTGCCGACGGACCTGCGGCGCCCCGGCCACGTGTTCCCGTTGCGGGCGCGTCCGGGTGGGGTGCTGCAGCGGGTCGGTCAAACGGAAGCCAGCTTGGATCTCGCGCGGCTCGCGGGGCTGTACCCGGCCGGCGTGATCTGCGAGATCCTGAACCCGGACGGCTCGATGGCGCGGCAGCAGGACCTGGAGCGGTTCGCCGCGCGACACGAGCTCACCTTCATCACCGTCGCCGAGCTCGTGGCGTATCGCTTGGCGCACGAGCGGTTGGTGCACCCGGTGGCTCAGGCGCGCCTGCCCACCCCGTTCGGCGAGTTCCGCATCATCGGTTACAAGAACGACGTGGACGAGGCCGAGCATGTGGCGCTGGTGTACGGGGACGTGCAGGACCGGAAGAACGTGCTGGTGCGGATGCACTCCAAGTGCCTCACGGGCGACGTGTTCGGCTCGGGACGGTGCGACTGCGGTTGGCAGCTGCATTCGGCCATGCGGATGATCGCCGCGGAGGGCAGCGGCGTGGTGGTGTATCTCGATCAGGAGGGGCGCGGCATCGGGCTGCTCAACAAGCTGAAGGCGTATGAGCTCCAGGACGCCGGCCACGACACCGTCGAGGCGAACCGCGAGCTCGGCTTCAAGCCGGACCTGCGCAACTACGGCATCGGGGCGCAGATCCTCTTGGACCTGGGCCTCTCCGCGATCCGCGTGCTCACCAACAACCCGATGAAACTCGTCGGACTCGAGGGCTACGGCCTGGAGATCGTCGAGCGCGTGCCGATCGTGATGACGGCCTCCGACGAGAACCGGTCCTACCTGGACGTCAAGCGCGACAAACTCGGCCACCTGCTGACGCACTGACCGTGGCCGAGATTCAGGGTTCGCCGCGCGCGCCGCGAGAAGGTCGCGTGGCCGTTCTCGTAAGCCGCTACAACGAGCTCGTCACCGTGCGCCTCTTGGAGGGCGCGCGGGCGTGCTTCCGCGACAAGGGCGTGCCGGAAGCGCGCGTAGACGTGATCTGGGTGCCCGGCGCGTTCGAGCTGCCGGTCGCGGCCGAAGCCGCGGCGGCCAGCGGGCGCTACACGGCGCTGGTCGCCTTGGGGTGCGTGGTGCGCGGCGAGACGCCCCACTTCGAGTATGTAGCGGGCGAAGCCACGCGCGGGCTCGGCAATGTCGCCTTGGCCCACCAGCTCCCCGTCGGGTTCGGCGTGCTCACGACCGATACGCTGGAGCAGGCGCTCGCCCGGGCCGGCGGCGCGGCCGGCAACAAGGGCTACGAGGCGGTCGCCGCCGCCCTCACGACGGCCGACGTCCTGGGCCAGCTCACGCGTGCAGCGCCCCGAGACTAAGGCCCGCGCCCGCGCGCTGCAACTCCTCTACGCTTGGGACTTGTCCGGCCGCCCGTCGATCGAAACGGTCGTGGGCCGGCTCGCCGCGGCCTACGGTCGCCCGCCCGAGGGCTACGACCGCGGTGCCGACCTGGCGGCGCGGGCGATCGCCGGCCTCCCAGAATTCGACACCCGGGTAGCGGACGCCGCGGAGCACTGGCGGCTGGAGCGCGTGGGCGTGATCGAGCGCAACATCCTCCGGCTCGCCCTCGCCGAGCTGTCCGAGGGCTCCACCCCGCCGCGCGTCGTGATCGATGAAGCCGTGAAGCTCGCCCACTGGTTCGCGGGGGCCAAAGCACCGGCGTTCGTGAACGGCGTGCTCGACGCGGTGGCGCGGGAATCCGGCGCCTTGTGAGGATCTTGCTCGTCAACTGGAACGACCGCGAGAACCCCCACGCCGGCGGCGCCGAGACGCACCTGCACGAGATCTTCGGTCGCCTGGCGCGGAGCGGCCACACGATCGATCTGGTAGCGAGCGGTTGGCCGGGAGCGCCGCGCGACGCGGAGCTCGACGGCTTGCGGGTGCATCGTTCGGGCGGGCGCCACACCTTCGCGCTGCGCGCGCGCGGCGTGGTGCGGCGGTTGCTGCGGGCGAACCGCTACGACGTGGTGGTCGAGGACATCAACAAGCTCCCGCTGTTCCTCCCCGGGCTCACCGATCGGCCGTTCTGCGCCCTCGTGCCCCACCTGTTCGGCGCGACGGCGTTCCGCGAGGCGAGTTGGCCGATCGCGGGGGTGGTGTGGGCCGCCGAGCGGCCCATCCCCTGGGCCTACCGCCGCGCGTGGTTTCACGCCATTTCAGAGAGCACGCGCGATGATCTGGTGCGGCGTGGCGTAGCCCGCGAGCGGATCGAAGTCATTTACCCGGGCGTCGATGCGACCTGGTACGCCCCCGACGCCGCGGAGCCGCGAGCCCGAGAACCGACGTTCTTGTACGTGGGGCGCCTCAAGCGTTATAAAGGAGTGGAGATCGCGCTCCGGGCGTTGGCGCTGGCGCGCCAGGCGCATCCCGACATGGTCCTCGAGATCGCCGGCGGGGGCGACGACCGCGCGCGGCTCGAGCGCTTGGCGCAGACGCTGGGCCTTGGCCAGGCGGCCCGGTTCCTCGGGAGGGTGTCCGAGACGGAGAAGCGCCGGCTGCTGCGTCGGGCGTGGGCGGTCGTGCTGCCCAGTCCGAAGGAAGGGTGGGGCATCTCGAACGTGGAGGCCGCGGCATGCGAGACCCCGGCGCTCGCGTCCGACAGTCCGGGCCTCCGCGAGTCGGTACGGCACGGCGAAACCGGCTTCCTGGTGCCGCACGGCGACGCGCGCGCGCTCGCGGACCGGATGCTCGCGCTCGCCGCCGATCCGGGGCTCGTGGCGCGGCTGGGTCGCGGCGCCCGCGCCTTCGCGGAGCAGCTCTCCTGGGAGCGGGCGGCCCGGGCGACGGAAGCGCATCTCCACCGCGTCATCGCGCAGGGAGGCTGAACGATGCGCATCACCATCACCGCACGCCACTGCGACATTCCCGACGAGCTGCGCGCGCGGGCACGAGAGCGGCTCGAGCGCCTCGCGCGGATCGCGGTGCGGCCGCACGATGGGCGCGTCGTGTTCGTGGCCGACAACGGGCGCCCGACCGTGGAAGTGCGGCTGCACACCGCGCGCGGGGCGGTGCACGTGGGTACGGCGCGCGGCGCCGACCACCGCACCGCATTGGACCTCGCAGTGGCCAAGGTGCGGCGGCAGCTCGACAAGGATCCGACTCGGCGGCGCGCCGCCCCGCGCCGGCGCGCGCTGGAGCGCGAGCCCCGGTGACGAAGCCCAAGGTGCGCGACCTGGTCGAGCGCAGGGGACAACTGCTCCAGCTCGAAACGCTGACCGGAGACGTCGGGCTCGATCGCGAGATTCCCACGCCCGAAGCGTCGAGTCCGGGCCTCGTGCTCGCCGGATACACCAAGCGCTTCGCCGCGAACCGCATTCACATCCTCGGTGAAACCGAGGTCACCTACCTGGCATCGCTGGACGCCGCCGCGCGGCGTCGCACGCTCGAGACGCTGCTGCAATTCGAGCTGCCGTGTGTCGTCATCTCGAAGGGGCAGGAGCCGCCGGCCGAGCTCGTCGAGCTGGCGCGCGCCAAGGGTGTGGCGGTGATCCGGACCCGGCTCAAGACGGCGGAGTTCTACCGCCGCCTCAAGCCGTTCTTGGACGACGCCTTCGCACCCGCCACCACGGTGCACGCGTCGCTCGCCGACGTGTTCGGCGTCGGATTGTTGTTCCTCGGGCGCTCGGGGATCGGCAAGAGCGAATGCGTGCTCGACCTCGTGGAGCGCGGCCACCGGCTGGTCGCGGACGACGTCGTGCACATCACGCGGCGGGGCAATGACGTGCTGATCGGTCGTGGGCACGAGCTGTCGCAACACTACATGGAGATCCGCGGCGTGGGCTTGATCGACATTCGCGCGCTGTTCGGGATCCGCGCCGTGCGGCAGCAGAAGCGCGTCGAAGTAGTCGTCCAGCTCGAGGACTGGGATGCGGCGCGCGAGTACGATCGCACCGGGATCGACGGCCAGACCACTCAGGTGCTCGAGGTCACGCTGCCGCTCGTCACCGTGCCGCTCAACCCCGGGAAGAACCTGACGGTGGTTTGTGAGGTAGTCGCGATGAACCACTTATTGCGCTATAGCGGCGTGGATTCGGCGCGGTCGTTCAACGACCGGCTGCTCAAGCGTCTGGCCGAGCGCCGCCAGCTCCAGGAATACCTCGAGGAAGACAATGAGTGAGCCATTGCGGGGAGTGATCGTCTCCCACGCGGCCCTGGGCCAGGCCTTGGTCTCGGCGGTCGCCGCGATCACCGGCGTGCGCGACGCGCTCGTCCCGGTGTCGAACGACGGTTGCGACACCGGAGCCCTGGCCGAGCGCCTCACGCAGGCGATCGACGCCAAGCCGGCCGTCCTGTTCGTCGATCTGCCCGGGGGCTCGTGCCTGACGAGCTCGGTGCGGCTCGCGCGTGGCAGGACGGACGTGGCCGTCGTGACGGGTGTGAACCTCGCGATGCTGCTCGATTTCGTGTTTCACCGCGATATCCCGCCCGCCGACGCCGCGCGACGCGCGGTCGAGGCCGGGAGCCGCGCGATCCGCACGCCGGCGGCATGAGCATCGCCCTGTACCGCCTCGACGATCGACTGATCCACGGCCAGGTGGTGGTGGGCTGGGGGAAACCGCTGAACGTGGGGTTCATCGTGCTGGTGGACGACGCCGTGCGCGCCAGCGAGTGGGAGCAGGAGCTCTACCGCATGGGCGTCCCGCCCGAGATCGACGTGGTGTTCGCCTCGACGGAGGAAGCCTTACAGCGCCTCCCCGAGTGGGAGGGAGATCCCCGCGTCGGCATCCTCGTCGCGGGCAACATCGATACGCTCGCGGCGCTCACCGCCAACAGCCACCGCGTAGGCCGGGTCAACGTGGGCGGCGTGCACCACCGCCCGGGCCGCTCGGAGCGGCTGCGCTACGTGTATCTGAGCGATGCGGAGGCAACGCAGCTCAGGACGCTGGCCGCGCGCGGTGTCCAGGTGACGGCCCAAGACGTCCCGACGACCGCGCCGGTGCCGCTCGAGGACTTCACGTGAGTCTCGAGCTGCAGCTGCTGCTGCTCGTGTGGGGAACACTCGTGGGGCTCGACCTCGTGAGCGTGCCCCAGGCGATGATCGCGCGCCCCATCGTGGCCGGGCCGATCGCCGGCGCGATCCTGGGCGACATCGGGACGGGACTCCAGCTGGGTGTGTTGTTCGAGCTGTTCCAGTACGACATCCTGCCCATGGGGGCGACCCGTTACCCCGAGTACGGTCCCGCGACCGTCGCGGCCGTCAGCGCGGCGCACGCCGCGGCCGGGACACTGGGGCTCGGGCTCGGCGCGTTGGTCGGGTTGATCACCGGGATGGTCGGCGGATTGAGCCTCCATGCCCTGCGGCAGCTGAACACCCGCGCCGTGCGGCGCGCCGCGGTCGCGCTCGAAGCCGGGGACCCGCGGGTGCTCGAGCGGCTGCACGCAGCGAGTATCCTGCGCGACGGCGTGCGAGCGGCCGTCGTGACCGCCCTGGGACTCGCGCTCGCCCAGGTAGCGCGGGCCTATCTCGCGGGCACGCTTCCGCCGCACGGGGTCGCGCTGCTCAACGTAGCGGCGGTGGGCTCGGCGCTCGCCGCGGGGGCGGCGGGAACGCTGCGCCTCGTGGGACGTGGACCCAGCCTGCGTTGGTTCGCGGCCGGTGTCGTGGGCGGTACGATCGTGGCGTTCCTGCGATGAGCCGCCCGTCGACCGCTACCCGGCCCCGGCTCGTCCGCAGCCTGCTCCGCCTGTTCACGGTGCAGGGGTCCTGGAATTACGAGCGGATGCAGGGCGTCGGGATTGGCGTCGCCGAGGAGCCGCTGCTGCGGGACCTGGGGGGCGACGGCAGGGATAACGGGGTAGCGTATCGCGCGGCGGTGGCGCGCGGGGCCCATTTCTTCAATGCGCACCCCTACCTGTGCGGCCTCGCGGTCGGCGCGGCGGCGCGCGCCGAGCACGACGACGTGCCGCCCGACCAGATCGAGCGCCTGCGCACGGCGCTGTGCGGGCCGCTCGGCTCACTCGGCGACCGGCTGGTGTGGGCGGGATGGTTGCCGTTCACCTCGGGGCTGGCGCTCATCGCGGTGGCTCTCGGGCTTGGCCTGTCGGCTATTGTGACGTTCGTCGTGGTCTACAACGTTGGGCACGTGGCGCTGCGTTGGTGGGCGTTGCGCGCCGGTTGGACGTATGGAGCGCAGGTGGCGCGGGCGCTGCGCGAGCCCGTGCTGCAGCGCGCGACGGCACTCTCGGGGCCGGCGATGGCCCTGGTGGTCGGGGCGGCGCTACCCCTGGTGGCGCAGCATCTGAGCAGCGCGTTTTTCGGCTGGGCGCGGGTGGCCCTCGCCGCGGTGGTGGCGGGCGGGTTTGCTCTGTTGTGGTGGCAGCGGGCGCGGCTCACCGGCGTGCGGCTCGGCCTGGCCCTTCTCGCCGTCGCGGCGCTGGCGGGGTGGCTATGGCCGTGATCGAGCGCGACGCCAAGATCGTCAACCCGCTCGGGATGCATGCGCGCCCGGCGGCGGAGTTCGTGAAGCTCGCCAGCCGCTTCAAGGCGGCGGTCGAGGTCCGCAAGGACGATCTCGCCGTGAACGGGAAGAGCATCATGGGCGTGATGATGCTCGCGGCCGAGTGCGGATCGTTCCTGACCATCAAGGTCGACGGCGAAGATGCCGAGTCGGCCATGGAGGCGCTGCTCGCCCTCGTGGCCGATGGGTTCCACGAGATGCACCTGACGGAAGATCTGCGCGAGGCGGAGCTGCGGGACGCGGAGCAGCGGGAAGCCGAGGGGCGCGAATGAGCGACCGGCAGCTCAAGGGCATCGGGGTCTCGCCGGGGATCGGCGTCGGCACGGCGATCGTGGTGCGCTGGACCATGCCCGAGGTGCCGCACCGCGTCGTGCCGCGCTCACAGGTGGAGAAAGAGGTGCGCCGCCTGCGCGCTGCGGTGAAGGACGTGAAGCGCTACCTGCAGGATCTGCGGGCGAAGGCCGAGGATCGCGCCGGGGTGGACGAGGCGCGCATTTTCGACGCGCAGATCCTGATGCTCGAGGACAAGGAGTTTCTCTCCGGCGTCGCGGACCTGATTCGCGAGAACCACCTCGCCGCCGAGAAGGCGTACGAGTTCAAGGCGCTCGAGGTCCGCGACATGTGGGCCGCGACCGGGAGCGCGCGCCTCAAGGATCGGTTGGTGGACCTGTCCGGCGTCGCGATCCGGGTGATCGAGCACCTGATGCACCGCGGGTCGGACGAGCTGTGGGAGAGCATCGATCAGCCGACCGTCGTCGTGGCCAAAGAGCTCGCGCCGGGACTCACCGTGCAGCTCGATCGCGAGCATGTCGTGGGGCTCGTGAGTGAGGAAGGGACGCGTACGTCGCACGCCGCGATCCTGGCCCACTCGATCGGGATCCCGGCGGTGTTCGGCGTCACCGGCGCCACCGAGCGCATCGAGCCGGGCACCATGGTGGTGATGGACGGGACGCGCGGCACGGTCCTGCTCCAGCCGACACCCCACGAAATCGCCGAGGCGCAGGCACGCGAGCTGCGGCGACGCGAGCTGGGGATGCAGCTCGAGGAGGTCGTGGATCAGCCGTCCGTCACGACGGACGGCGTCGCCGTCGTGCTGCGCGGGAACGTGGATCTTCCCGACGAGATCAAGCCCGCGCAGGAGCACCGGGCGGAAGGCGTGGGGTTGTTGCGCACGGAATTCCTCATCACGGGGCACGCCGACCTGCCAACCGAGGATGAGCAGGCCGAGTATTTTCGGCGCGTCGCGCGGGCCTTTCCGGGCCATCCCGTGGTCGTGCGCACATACGACCTGGGTGGCGACAAGCTTCCCGCGCCGTTCCGGGCCCCGTCGGAAGTCAATCCGCAGCTGGGCTGGCGCGCCATCCGCGTCTGTCTCGATCGGCCGGAGATCTTCCGGACTCAGGTGCGCGCCGCGCTGCGGGCCGCGAAGGACGGCGACGTGTGGCTGATGATCCCGCTGGTCACGCGCCTCGACGAGCTCGACCGCACCCGCGCGCTGGTGGCGGAGCAGGCGGCACAACTTGCCCGCGAGGGGATAGCGGCTGCGACGTCGCTGCCCGTAGGTGTCATGGTCGAGACGCCGGCCGCCGCGATCATGGCCGACCGCCTCGCGGCGGAGGCGGACTTCCTCTCCGTCGGCACGAACGACCTCACGCAGTACACGCTCGTGGTCGACCGCGGCAACGCGCGGCTGGCCGACCGCTTCACGCCGCACGATCCCAGCGTGCTGCGGCTGCTCAAGATGGTGGCGGATGCGGCGCGTCAGGCGGGCAAGCCGGCGAGCGTGTGCGGCGAGATGGCATCAGAGCCGCTCTCGGCGTTCCTCCTCATCGGGCTCGGCTACGCGACGCTGTCGGTCGCGCCGCCCGCGCTGCCCCTCGTCAAGTGGACGGTGCGTCAGGTGAGCGCCGCGCGCGCGCGCGTCGCGGCCGAGCAGGCGCTCGCGGCGCGCACTGCGGCCGACGTGCTCGACCTGTTGCGTCTCCACCTCGCCGAAGCCGTCGATTTGAAGCTGCTCGACCCCGACGGCCGGTTGCCCACCGGACGGCGCGCCGCTAGCTTGAACGTCTAAACCTCAGTCGGACAGGCACATGCCAGCGCAGCGCCACGTTTTCACCTCCGAGTCGGTGACGGAAGGTCATCCCGACAAAATCGCCGACCAGATCTCCGACGCGGTCCTGGACGCGATCATCGCCAAGGACCCCGCCGCGCGCGTGGCATGCGAAACGCTCGTCACCACGGGTATGGCGATCGTAGCGGGTGAGATCACCACCTCCACGTACGTCCACATTCCCGACATCGTGCGGGGGACGATCAGCGCGATCGGTTACACCGACGCGAGCTTCGGCTTCGACGCACAGACCTGCGCCGTCCTCACCACCATCGACCGGCAGTCGGGCGATATCGCGATGGGTGTGGATAAGGGCGGGGCGGGCGACCAAGGGATGATGTTCGGTTACGCGTCGGACGAAACGCCGTCGCTCATGCCGCTGCCGATCGTGCTCGCCCATCGCTTCGCGGAGCGGCTGGCGGTGGTGCGCAAGGCCGGGGACCTGCCGTGGCTTCGCCCCGATGGCAAGACGCAAGTCAGCGTCGTGTACGAAGGGATGCGGCCGGTGGGGATCAGCAAGGTGGTGGTGTCCACCCAGCACTCGGACATGATCGACAACGCGGAATTGCGGGAGGGCGTGATCGCGCTCGTGACCCGGCCGGTGCTCGCCGACGCCGGGTTCGAGGTCCGCGATTCCGACATCCTCATCAACCCGACCGGCCGTTTTGTGGTCGGCGGCCCGCAGGGCGATGCGGGGCTGACCGGCCGCAAAATCATCGTGGATTCGTACGGCGGCATGGCACGGCACGGCGGCGGTGCTTTCAGCGGCAAGGACCCCTCCAAGGTGGACCGCTCCGCCTGCTACGCGATGCGCTGGGTCGCGAAGAACATTGGGTCGCGAAGAACATCGTGGCGGCAAAGCTCGCCTCCCGGTGCGAGGCACAGGTGGCATACGCCATCGGGATCGCCCAGCCCGTCTCGGTGATGATCGACACCTTCCGCACCGGCGTCGTGCCCGACGAGGCCATCGAGGACGCGGTCCGAGACGTGTTCGACCTCACGCCGCTCGGCATCAACAAGGCGTTGAACCTGCGGCACCCGATTTATCGCGCCACCGCGGCCTACGGCCACTTCGGCCGCCCGCCCGAGCGCCGGCGCTACGTGGACAAGGACGTGGACCGGGAAGTCGACCTGTTCACCTGGGAGCAGGCGAACCGCGTCGAGGACCTCCGTCTCGCCGCGCAGCGTTCCAAGCATTACTCCTCCAAGAAAGTGAATGCATGACCACGACGGCTCGCAGCGCCGCATCCGACGTCAAAGACCTGAGCCTCGCCGCCGAGGGACGCCGCCGCACCGAATGGGCGGAGCGCTCCATGCCCGTGCTACGCCTCCTCCGGGAGCGCTTCACCCGCGAACGCCCCCTCGCCGGCCGTCGCCTGTCGGCTTGTCTGCACGTCACCACGGAGACCGCCAACCTCGCGGTCACCCTCCAGGCCGGCGGCGCGGACGTGGTGTTGTGCGGGTCGAACCCCTTGTCGACGCAGGATGACGTCGCGGCGCATCTCGTGAAGGACCACGGGATCAAGGTGTTCGCGATCAAGGGCGAAGACCACACCACCTACTACGAACACATCCGCGCGGCCCTGGCACATCGCCCCGACATCACCATGGACGACGGCGCCGACTTGGTGGGCGCGCTGCACATGATCGCGCTCAACCGCCTCGACGACTTGGCGCCGCCGATCCGGGGCTGGGTGGAGACGCTCTCGGGGGCCGACCGCAAGACGCTGGTCGCCGGCGTAGCGGGCTCGACCGAGGAGACCACGACCGGGGTCATCCGCCTCAAGGCGATGGCGCGCGACGGCGTGCTGCAGTTCCCGGTCATCGCGGTGAACGATTCCGACACGAAGCATCTGTTCGACAACCGCTACGGGACGGGGCAGTCGACGCTCGACGGGATTCTCCGGGCCACCAACCTGCTGGTCGCCGGGAGCACCGTGGTCGTGGCGGGGTACGGCTGGTGCGGACGCGGCTTTGCGCTGCGGGCCCGCGGCGCGGGCGCCAACGTGATCGTCACCGAAATCGACCCCCTCAAGGCGCTCGAGGCCCAGATGGACGGCTATCGGGTGATGCCGATGGCCGAGGCCGCCCGGGTCGGCGACGTCTTCGTGACCTTGACGGGCAACACCCACGTGCTGCGCCTGGAGCACATGCGCGTGATGAAGGACGGAGCGGTGCTCGCGAACTCGGGCCACTTCAATGTCGAGATCGATCTGGACAGCCTGAAGCAGGCGGCCCAGGGTCCGACGCGGGTCCGCGAGTTCGTGGACGAGTGGCGGCTGGGCGGAAAGCGGATCTTCGTGCTGGCCGACGGCCGGCTCATCAACCTCGCCGCGGCGGAGGGCCATCCCGCGAGCGTGATGGACATGTCGTTCGCGAATCAGGCGCTCGCCGCCGAGCACGTGGTGAAGCACGCCCGCGAGCTGACGAAGGATGTGCACCGGATCCCGCGCGAGCTGGACGCCGGG